>Ga0214249_1000104_pt1 | contig 43142 bp, 28 predicted proteins | sample TroBogypolimnion_17_FD_153087 | JGI IMG/M metagenome (GOLD analysis project Ga0214249, IMG submission 153087) | Freshwater microbial communities from Trout Bog Lake, WI - 23JUN2009 hypolimnion | ecosystem: Environmental > Aquatic > Freshwater > Lake > Hypolimnion/Profundal zone | place: Trout... | reverse complement strand
GATCACGGTCAAGCTGATCAACCCGATCGCGATGGAAGAAGGTCTGCGTTTCGCCATCCGTGAAGGTGGCAAGACGGTGGGCGCCGGCGTGGTTGCAAAGATCATCGCGTAAATTTTTCGTAGGGGCGTAGCTCAATTGGCAGAGCGTCGGTCTCCAAAACCGAAGGTTGATGGTTCGATTCCTTCCGCCCCTGCCACCTGAAGTGTAGATAAGGTGGATTCCAAGCCCGCTATGCGAATAGCGGGCTTCAGCGTCTCAAGACGGCTGATTTTGATTTGACATAAAGAAGCGCGAGATAGAGAAAAATGGCCACCCCACAAGTTCAAACGGTCAATACGGGCGCCGACAAGGCCAAGATCGCTGCTGCAGCGGCGCTGGTCGTGGCGGCACTGGCGGCTTTCTACTTGCTTGGCAAGCAGGGAGCGCTGGCCCAGTGGGGCGTTTTGCTGCTCGGCCTCGCTGCGGCGGTCGTGGTTTTCTTCACGGCTGAGACGGGCAAGGAGCTTTACGCCTTTGGCCACGATGCCTGGCGCGAGGTCAAGAAAGTTGTATGGCCAGCGCGCAAGGAAGCGATCCAGATGACGGCCTATGTCTTTGCCTTTGTGCTGGTGATGGCTCTGTTTCTCTGGCTCACTGACAAGACGCTGGAATGGCTGTTTTATGACTTGATTCTGGGGTGGAAAAAGTAATGAACGATGTTGTAGAAACCCCGGCAACCGAACCGATCGCGGCGGCGCAGGTGCTGTCGACTGCGCCCAGCAATCCTGATCTGCGCTGGTATGTGGTTCATGCCTATTCGGGCATGGAAAAGGCGGTCGAGCGCAACATCCAGGAGCGCATCAACCGCTCCGGCATGCAGAACAAGTTTGGTCGCATCCTCGTTCCGATGGAAGAGGTGGTCGAGATCAAGAACGGCCAGAAGAAGACCACCGAGCGCAAGTTCTTTCCGGGCTATGTGCTGGTCGAAATGGTCATGGACGATGACACCTGGCATCTGGTCAAGCACACCAACAAGGTCACCGGCTTCGTCGGTGGCGTCAAGAACCGTCCGGCTCCGATTTCGGAAGCTGAGGTTTTGAAGATCGTCAGCCAGATGCAGGAAGGCACAGAGAAGCCGCGTCACAAGGTTGAGTTTGTGGTCGGCGAGTTTGTGCGTGTCAAGGATGGTCCGTTTACCGATTTCAATGGATCGGTGGAAGACGTGAATTACGAGAAGAGCAAGGTGCGCGTGGCCGTGACGATTTTCGGCCGCTCGACGCCGGTGGAACTGGAGTTCTCGCAGATCGAGAAAACCTGAGGCACCGGCCCCGACCGATTGAGAAACTGATTAGATTGTTCGCATTTTCCGACTCGGTGCGAATGAAAGAAGTGAGTCGTTAACCCCGGGGAGCCAGAGCCTGCCAGTTTGAAGGCACGGTTCGGGCGCTATCACCCGCAAGGAGAAAAGCATGGCGAAAAAAATCGTCGGTTTTGTCAAACTGCAAGTTCCAGCAGGCAAAGCCAATCCATCACCACCGATCGGTCCGGCACTGGGCCAGCGCGGCTTGAACATCATGGAGTTCTGCAAGGCGTTCAACGCCCAGACTCAGGGCGTCGAGCCGGGTCTGCCGCTGCCGGTCGTGATCACCGCATTTGCTGACAAGAGCTTTACCTTCATCATCAAGTCGCCGCCATCGTCGATTCTGATCAAGAAGGCCGCGAAGATCGACAAGGGCTCTGCCACGCCGCACACTGCCAAGGTTGGCAAGGTCACGCGCGCTCAGCTCGAAGAGATCGCCAAGACCAAAATGAAGGATCTGACTGCGGCCGATATGGACGCAGCGGTCCGCACCATCGCGGGTTCTGCCCGTTCGATGGGTGTCACGGTGGAGGGTGTTTAAATGACACAACTGACCAAGAAACAAAAGTCCTTCAAGGGCAAGGTTGACACCAACAAGTTGTATCCGCTGACGGATGCACTGGGCATTGTCAAAGAGTGCGCTACTGCCAAGTTCGATGAATCCATTGACGTGGCCGTTCAGCTTGGCATCGATGCCAAGAAGTCGGATCAGGTCGTGCGCGGCGCCGTCGTGCTGCCCAATGGCACTGGTAAGACCAAGCGCGTTGCGGTGTTTGCGCAGGGTGCCAAAGCTGAAGAAGCCAAGGCCGCCGGCGCCGACATCGTCGGCATGGACGATCTGGCAGCCCGGATCAAGGCGGGCGACATGCCGTTTGACGTGGTGATCGCCGCGCCGGACGCGATGCGCATCGTCGGTACCCTGGGCCAGATCCTGGGCCCGCGTGGCTTGATGCCCAACCCCAAGGTTGGCACCGTCACGCCCGATGTCGCTACTGCCGTGCGCAATGCCAAGGCTGGTCAGGTGCAGTTCCGTGTCGACAAGGCAGGCATTGTTCACTCGACCATCGGCCGGCGTTCCTTCGAGAACGATAAGCTGCAAGGCAATCTGGCCGCGCTTGTCGATGCCTTGACCAAGGCCAAGCCGGTTACCAGCAAGGGTGTCTATTTGAAGAAAGTTGCAGTTTCGTCGACGATGGGTGTCGGTGTCCGCGTGGACCTGCAGACCATCGCAGCGTAATTGCAGAAATTCAGGCGGGCTGCAAAGCGCGCTTGAGGTGGTGGGTCGTCCCTGGCGCAAGCCGGAGACGGGTCATCCAAGACCGTTGGTGTGCAGATCGCAGCGATGCAGCGTGGCACTTAATCAACAGGCTTCGGGCTCGCCCGGGGCCTTGAGCCAACGCAGATGGCGATCCCGCTGCAGATGGAAATTGGTTTCCGAACAGTTGGTCGCTGCAATGTGGCGTGCCTGAAGGCAATTTGCCTAAGGGCACATTTAAAGGAGTAGACCTTGAGTCTTAATCGCAGTGAGAAAGAAGCGGTCATCAGTGATGTGACTGGCCTCGCCGCAAAAGCTCAGACGCTCGTGCTGGCGGAATACCGTGGCATCACGGTCGCCGACATGACCAGATTGCGCTCGACCGCGCGTAGCAATGGTGTCAGCCTGAGTGTGTTGAAAAACACCTTGGCGCGCCGTGCTGTCGCCGGCAGCGGATTCGAAGTTGTGTCCGACCTGATGACCGGTCCGCTGATCTATGGCTTTTCTGAAGATGCAGTGGCTGCCGCTCGAGTGGTGGCTGACTTCGCGAAAACCAACGACAAGTTGGTGATCCGCGGTGGTGCATACGGTGGAAAAGCACTGGACCTGAACGGCGTCAAACAACTGGCAAGCATCCCTTCCAAGGAAGTGTTGCTGGCGCAGTTGCTGGGCTTGATGCAATCCCCGATTTCCCGCATCGCACGTGTGCTGGCGGCAATCGCGGAGAAGAACGGCGCTGGCGTCCAAGAGTCACCGGCCGAAGCAGCTGCGGCTTGATAGCGCGCTGCACGTAGTAATCAGACTGAAAACTTGCGGGGTAGTCAGAAGTTCTGCCCCCAACCAACTAGGAAATCAAAATGGCATTCGATAAAGACGCATTTTTGACCGCGCTCGACAGCATGACGGTCATGGAACTCAACGACCTGGTGAAAGCCATCGAAGAGAAATTTGGCGTGAGCGCAGCCGCCATGTCGGCACCCGCTGCCGGCGGCGGCGCTGCTGCAGCCGTGGTGGAAGAGAAGACCGAATTCAACGTCGTCCTGCTCGACGCTGGCGCGGCCAAGGTCTCGGTCATCAAGGCCGTGCGCGAAATCACCGGCCTGGGCCTCAAGGAAGCCAAGGATCTGGTGGACGGCGCTCCGAAGAACGTCAAGGAAGGCATCTCCAAGGCTGACGCCGATGCTGCCCTGAAGAAACTGCTGGATGCCGGCGCCAAGGCTGAACTGAAGTAAGCGTTCTCCCGAACAAGGGCTGGGGGCTTCAAAAGGGCCTCCAGCCTTTGGCGCTTGTAAGAGAGCACCGAAAAGCGGATCAAAGGTCTGCTTTTCAGTGTCTTCTGCCCCCGACTGTAGAAGATGCCTTGGTTCGGGTTGCACGCAATGTGCGACTGTCCGCCAATGATTGGTAGTGGCCAATCACCAAGAAGTACCCAGGAATCCTTAGTCTTTGCCCGGAGATCTCATGGCTTACACATACACCGAACGCAAGCGCATTCGCAAAAATTTTGGCAACCGCGACAGCGTGCTGGAAATCCCCTATCTGTTGCAAATGCAAAAGGACGCCTACACCGCGTTCCTGCAGGCCGACGTGGCGCCGAAGAAGCGCACGGCCGAAGGGCTCCAGGCCGCCTTCGAAGCCGCTTTCCCGATCATTTCGCACAACGGCTTCGTCGAGATGAAGTATCTCGAATACAACTTGGCCAAACCGGCTTTCGATGTGCGTGAGTGCCAGACCCGCGGGCTGACTTTCGCTTCCGCCGTGCGCGCCAAGGTGCAGCTCTTCATCTACGACCGTGAGTCCTCGACCTCGCAAAACAAGGTGATCAAGGAAGTCAAGGAGCAAGAAGTCTACATGGGCGAAGTGCCGCTGATGACGACCAAGGGCTCGTTCATCATCAACGGGACCGAACGTGTGATCGTCTCCCAGTTGCACCGTTCGCCGGGCGTCTTTTTCGAACACGACAAGGGCAAGACCCACAGCTCGGGCAAGCTGCTGTTCTCGGCGCGCATCATCCCCTACCGCGGCTCCTGGCTCGATTTCGAATTCGATCCTAAGGACATCCTGTACTTCCGTGTTGACCGCCGTCGCAAGATGCCCGTCACGATTCTGCTCAAGGCCATCGGCCTGAACCATGAGTCGATCCTGGCCAACTTCTTCGTCAATGACAACTTCCGCCTGATGGACAGCGGCGCCCAGATGGAGTTCGTCGCCGAACGCCTGCGCGGCGAAGTGGCCCGTTTCGACGTCACCGACAAGAGCGGCAAGGTGGTCGTGGTCAAGGACAAGCGCGTCACCGCGCGCCACACCCGTGAACTCGAGCAGTCGGGCACCACGCACATCAGCGTGCCCGAGGACTTCCTGATCGGCCGCGTTGTTGCCCGCAACATCGTCGATGCCGAAACCGGTGAAATCTTGGCCAAGGCCAATGAGGAACTGACCGAAGCGCTGCTGAAGAAGCTGCGCACCGCCGGCGTGCAGGAACTGCCTTGCATCTACACCAACGAACTCGATCAGGGCGCCTACATCTCGCAGACCCTGCGCAGCGACGAAACGGCCGACGAGTTCGCCGCGCGGGTTGCGATCTACCGCATGATGCGCCCCGGCGAGCCGCCGACCGAAGACGCCGTGCAGGCGCTGTTCCAGCGTCTGTTCTACAACCCCGACACCTACGATCTGTCGCGCGTCGGGCGCATGAAGTTCAACGCCAAGATGGGCCGCGCCGAGTCGACCGGTCCGATGGTGCTGACAAATGAAGACATCTTGGCCGTGGTCAAGATTCTTGTCGACCTGCGCAACGGCCGCGGCGAAGTGGATGACATCGACCACCTTGGCAATCGCCGTGTGCGCTGCGTCGGCGAACTGGCCGAGAACCAGTACCGCACCGGTCTGGCACGGATTGAAAAAGCCGTGAAGGAGCGCCTGGGCCAGGCCGAGCAGGAACCGCTCATGCCGCACGACCTGATCAACAGCAAGCCGATTTCGGCCGCCTTGAAGGAGTTCTTCGGCGCTTCGCAGCTGTCGCAGTTCATGGATCAGACTAATCCCCTGTCCGAGATCACCCACAAGCGCCGCGTCTCGGCCCTTGGCCCGGGTGGCTTGACGCGTGAGCGCGCCGGCTTCGAAGTGCGCGACGTGCACGTCACTCACTACGGCCGGGTCTGCCCGATTGAAACGCCTGAAGGCCCGAACATCGGCCTGATCAACTCGCTGGCGCTGTATGCGCGTCTTAACGAATACGGCTTCATCGAAACGCCGTACCGCCGTGTCGTGGACAGCAAGGTCACGATGGAGATCGATTACCTCTCCGCCATTGAAGAAGGCAAGTATGTGATCGCGCAGGCCAACGCCGCGCTCGACAAGGACGGCAAGCTCACCGGCGAACTTATCTCGGCACGTGAAGCCGGCGAATCGATCCTGGTTGGCGCCGAGCGCGTTCAGTACATGGACGTGTCGCCCGCGCAGATCGTGTCGGTCGCCGCCTCGCTGGTGCCCTTCCTCGAGCACGACGATGCAAACCGCGCCTTGATGGGCGCCAATATGCAGCGTCAGGCCGTGCCCATTCTGCGTCCGGAAAAGGCCTTCGTCGGCACCGGCATCGAACGTGTCTCGGCCGTCGACTCCGGAACCGTTGTCACGGCAACCCGTGGCGGCGTGGTGGACTACGTCGATGCGACCCGTGTCGTGATCCGCGTCCATGACGCCGAAGCGCAGGCCGGTGAAGTTGGCGTTGACATCTACAACCTGATCAAGTACCAGCGTTCCAACCAGAACACCAACATCCATCAGCGCCCCATCGTCAAGAAGGGCGACATCCTGGCCAAGGGCGACGTGATCGCCGACGGCGCTTCCACGGACCTCGGTGAGTTGGCACTGGGCCAGAACATGCTGGTGGCGTTCATGCCCTGGAACGGCTACAACTTCGAGGATTCGATCCTGATCAGTGAACGCGTGGTAGCGGACGATCGCTACACCTCGATTCACATCGAAGAACTCGTGGTGATGGCGCGCGACACCAAGCTCGGCTCGGAAGAAATCACGCGCGACATCCCGAACCTTAGCGAACAGCAGCTCAATCGTCTGGACGAGTCCGGCATCATCTATGTCGGCGCTGAAGTTCAGCCGGGTGACACGCTGGTCGGCAAGGTCACGCCCAAGGGCGAGACTACGCTGACGCCGGAAGAAAAGCTGCTGCGCGCCATCTTCGGTGAGAAGGCCAGCGACGTGAAGGACACCTCGCTGCGCGTCGACCAGGGTTCGCAAGGCACCGTGATCGACGTGCAGGTCTTCACCCGTGAAGGCATTGTGCGCGACCGCCGCGCCCAGCAGATCATCGACGACGAACTCAAGCGCTTCCGACTTGACCTGAACGACCAGTTGCGCATCGTCGAAGCCGATGCCTTCGACCGGATCGAGAAACTGCTGACCGGCAAGACCGCCAATGGCGGCCCGCAAAAGCTTGCCAAGGGCAGCAAGCTCGACAAGGCCTATCTCGCATCGGTCGAGAAGTTCCACTGGTTCGATATCCGCCCGGCCGACGACGAGGTCGCCGCGCAACTCGAGAGCATCAAGAACTCGCTTGAGCAAACCCGCCACAGCTTTGATCTTGCCTTCGAAGAAAAGCGCAAGAAGCTCACGCAGGGTGACGAACTGCCCGCAGGCGTGCTCAAGATGGTCAAGGTTTACCTGGCTGTCAAGCGCCGGCTGCAACCGGGCGACAAGATGGCCGGCCGCCACGGCAACAAGGGTGTCGTCTCCAAGATCGTTCCGGTCGAGGACATGCCTTTCATGGCTGACGGCACACCGTGCGACGTTGTTCTGAACCCGCTGGGCGTGCCTTCGCGGATGAACGTCGGCCAGGTGCTCGAAGTCCATCTGGGCTGGGCCGCCAAGGGTCTGGGCCAGCGCATCGGCGACATGCTGCAGGAGCAGGCCAAGATTGCCGATCTGCGCAAGTTCCTCGACGAGCTGTACAACAGCTCCGGCCGCAAGGAAGACATGTCGCAGCTCAGCGACAGCGAAGTGCTGGAGATGGCCGAGAACCTGAGCGCTGGCGTCACGTTTGCCACGCCGGTCTTCGACGGCGCCTCCGAAGCGGAAATCCGCGCCATGCTCAAACTGGCTTATCCCGATGACATCGCCAAGGCCAAGGGGCTGACGGCGCTGCGCACGCAGGCCAACCTGTTTGACGGGCGCAGCGGCGATGCCTTCGAGCGTCCGACCACGGTCGGCTACATGCACGTGCTCAAGCTGCACCATTTGGTGGACGACAAGATGCACGCCCGCTCCACCGGTCCTTACAGCCTGGTCACGCAGCAGCCGCTGGGCGGCAAGGCGCAGTTCGGCGGCCAGCGCTTCGGCGAGATGGAAGTCTGGGCGCTGGAAGCCTACGGCGCCGCCTACACCTTGCAGGAAATGCTGACGGTCAAGTCGGATGACGTGCAGGGTCGTACCAAGGTGTACGAGAGCATCGTCAAGGGGGAGCATTCGATCGACGCCGGCATGCCGGAATCGTTCAACGTGCTGGTCAAGGAAATTCGCTCACTCGGTATCGACATCGAGCTGGAACGGTCCTGATTCGTCGACAACTGATTACAAAGGAAACAAGCGTCATGAAATCATTACTCGACCTGTTCAAGCAATTTACGCCCGATGAGCATTTCAGTGCCATCAAGATCGGAATGGCTTCGCCCGAGAAGATCCGCTCCTGGTCTTTCGGTGAAGTCAAGAAGCCGGAAACCATCAATTACCGCACCTTCAAGCCAGAGCGCGACGGCCTGTTCTGCGCCAAGATCTTTGGCCCGATCAAGGACTACGAATGCCTGTGCGGCAAGTACAAGCGTCTCAAGCACCGCGGCGTGATCTGCGAGAAGTGCGGCGTCGAAGTGACCCAGACCAAAGTGCGTCGCGAGCGCATGGGCCACATCGATCTGGCTGCGCCCTGCGCCCACATCTGGTTCTTGAAATCGCTGCCGTCGCGTCTGGGCCTCGTGCTCGACATGACACTGCGCGACATCGAACGCGTGCTCTACTTTGAAGCCTACGTGGTGACCGACCCCGGCATGACCCCGCTGAAGAAGTTCAGCATCATGTCGGAAGACGATTACGACGCGAAGTTCAAGGAATACGGCGACGAGTTCCAGGCCAAGATGGGCGCCGAAGGCATCAAGGACTTGCTGCAAAGCATCGATATCGAAGGTTCGATTGAGAAACTGCGCAACGACCCGACCGGCTCCGAGCTCAAGATCAAGAAGAACACCAAGCGCCTCAAGCTGCTTGAAGCGTTCAAGAAATCGGGCATCAAGCCCGAGTGGATGGTGCTCGAGGTGCTGCCCGTGTTGCCGCCGGACCTGCGTCCGCTGGTGCCGCTGGACGGCGGGCGCTTCGCCACCTCCGATCTGAATGACCTGTACCGCCGCGTCATCAACCGCAACAGCCGTCTGCGCCGTCTGCTCGAACTCAAGGCGCCCGAGATCATCGCGCGCAACGAGAAACGCATGCTGCAAGAGGCCGTGGACTCGCTGCTGGACAACGGTCGTCGCGGCAAGGCCATGACCGGCGCCAACAAGCGCGCCCTGAAGTCGCTGGCCGACATGATCAAGGGCAAGAGCGGACGTTTCCGCCAGAACTTGCTGGGCAAGCGGGTCGATTACTCGGGCCGTTCCGTCATCGTGGTTGGTCCGACACTCAAGCTCCATCAGTGCGGTCTGCCCAAGCTGATGGCGCTCGAGCTGTTCAAGCCCTTCATCTTCGCGCGCCTGGAAGCCATGGGCATCGCCACCACCATCAAGGCGGCAAAGAAGGAAGTCGAATCCGGCACACCCGTGGTGTGGGACATCTTGGAAGAGGTGATCAAGGAGCATCCGGTGATGCTCAACCGCGCGCCAACGCTGCATCGCCTGGGCATCCAAGCGTTCGAGCCGATCCTGATCGAAGGTAAGGCGATCCAGTTGCACCCGCTGGTCTGCGCCGCCTTCAACGCCGACTTCGACGGCGACCAGATGGCCGTGCACGTGCCTCTGTCGGTCGAAGCGCAGCTGGAATGCCGCACGCTGATGCTGGCCTCCAACAACGTCCTGTTCCCGTCCAATGGCGAGCCGTCCATCGTGCCGTCGCAGGACGTGGTGCTGGGTCTGTACTACACGACCCGCGACCGCATCAACGGCAAGGGCGAGGGCCTGATCTTCTCCGACGTCGGTGAAGTGCAGCGCGCCTTTGACGCCGGCGAGGTCGAGCTCACAGCGCGCATCAACGTGCGCCTGACTGAGTACACCAAAGACAAGGAGACCGGCGAGCTGGTGCCTTCGACCAAGCTGTGGGAAACCACGGCCGGACGCGCCCTGTTGTCGGAAATCCTGCCCAAGGGCCTGCCGTTTGCGAACATCAACAAGGCGCTGAAGAAGAAGGAAATCTCCAAGCTCATCAACGTCTCGTTCCGCAAGTGCGGTCTCAAGGAGACGGTCGTGTTTGCCGACAAGCTGCTGCAATACGGCTTCCGTCTGGCGACCAAGGCCGGCATCTCGATCTGCATCGACGACATGCTGGTTCCGTCCGAGAAGCCGGGCATCATCGAGCGCGCTGAAAAAGAGGTCAAGGAAATTGCCCAGCAATACACCTCCGGCCTCGTGACCGCAGGCGAGCGCTACAACAAGGTGGTGGACATCTGGGGCAAGGCCGGCGACGAGGTCTCCAAGACCATGATGGCGCAACTCTCGCGTGAAACGGTAATCGACCGCCACGGCAACAAGGTGCAGCAGGAATCGTTCAACTCGATCTACATGATGGCCGACTCCGGCGCCCGCGGCTCCGCGGCGCAGATTCGCCAGGTGGCCGGTATGCGCGGTTTGATGGCCAAGCCTGACGGCTCCATCATCGAGACGCCGATCACGGCGAACTTCCGCGAAGGTCTCAATGTGCTGGAGTACTTCATCTCCACCCACGGCGCCCGCAAGGGTCTCGCGGATACGGCCTTGAAGACGGCGAACTCGGGCTACCTGACGCGCCGCCTGGTCGACGTGACGCAGGATCTGGTCGTGACCGAGCAGGACTGCGGCACGCACGGTGGTTACCTGATGCGCGCGATTGTCGAAGGCGGTGAAGTCATCGAGTCCCTGCGCGATCGCGTCCTGGGTCGCACCGCTGCCGACGACGTCCTGCATCCGGAGAACCGCTCGGTAATGGTCACGGCCGGCACCATGCTGGACGAGGACCTGATCGAAGAACTGGAAGCCGCCGGCGTTGATGAAGTCAAGGTGCGTACGGCATTGACCTGCGAAACGCGCTTTGGCATCTGCGCCAAGTGCTACGGTCGCGATCTGGGCCGCGGTGGCCTGGTCAATGGTGGCGAAGCGGTCGGCGTGATTGCTGCGCAGTCGATCGGTGAACCCGGTACCCAGCTGACCATGCGCACCTTCCACATCGGCGGTGCGGCCTCGCGTGCAGCGATTGCTGCCAGCGTTGAAGCCAAGTCCAACGGTACGATCGGTTTCAACGCCACCATGCGTTATGTGACGAACGGCAAGAAGGAACAGGTCGTGATTTCCCGCTCGGGCGAGATAGTCATCCATGACGAGCACGGTCGCGAGCGCGAGCGCCACAAAGTGCCTTACGGCGCAGTGCTGGCAGTCAAGGCTGATCAGGTCATCAAGGCCGGCGCCATCCTGGCCAACTGGGATCCGCTGACGCGCCCCATCATCACCGAGTTCGCCGGCAAGGCCCACTTCGAGAACGTCGAAGAAGGCCTGACGGTGGCCAAGCAGGTGGACGAGGTGACCGGTCTGTCGACCATGGTCGTGATCGATCCGAAGCGCCGCGGTGCTGCCAAGGTCGTGCGTCCGCAGGTCAAGCTGATCGACGCCACAGGCAACGAAGTGAAAATCCCGGGCACCGACCATTCGGTGACTATCGGCTTCCCGATTGGCGCGCTGGTTCAGGTGCGCGACGGTCAGGACGTGGGCCCTGGCGAAGTGCTGGCCCGCATCCCGATCGAAGGCCAGAAGACGCGCGACATCACCGGCGGTCTGCCGCGTGTTGCCGAGCTGTTCGAGGCGCGTTCACCCAAGGACAAGGGCGTGCTGGCCGAGATGACCGGCACCGTTTCCTTCGGCAAGGAGACCAAGGGCAAGATCCGCCTGCAGATCACCGATCCGGATGGTGCAGTCTGGGAAGAACTCGTGCCCAAGGAAAAGAGCATCATCGTGCACGAAGGCCAGGTGGTGAACAAGGGCGAGAGCGTGGTCGACGGCCCGGCGGATCCGCAGGACATCCTGCGCCTGCTCGGCTCTGAGGAACTGGCGCGTTACATCGTTGACGAAGTTCAGGATGTCTACCGTCTGCAGGGCGTGAAGATCAACGACAAGCACATTGAAGTGATCGTGCGCCAGATGCTGCGCCGTGTCGTCGTCGAGAATGCAGGTGATTCGACCTACATCAACGGCGAGCAGGTGGAGCGCTCCGAGATGCTTAACACCAACGACGCCCTGCGCGCCGAAGGCAAGACGCCGGCGACCTTCACCAACCTGCTGCTGGGCATTACCAAGGCGTCCCTGTCGACCGACAGTTTCATCAGCGCGGCTTCCTTCCAGGAAACCACGCGCGTTCTGACGGAGGCTGCCATCATGGGCAAGCGCGACGAGCTGCGCGGTCTGAAGGAAAACGTCATCGTCGGCCGTCTGATCCCGGCCGGTACCGGCCTGGCCTATCACGAAGCCCGCAAGGTTCGCGAGAACATGGACGACGCGGAACGCCGCGCGATCGCCGAAGCCGAGGCGGCGGAACTCGCCGGTGACGTGGATGCGGCGGCGCAGGCTAACGAAGGAGCGGTGTCCGAATAAGACCCGTTTGCTGCTGAACCGGCAACGCCTCAAGCCCTCTGTATGGTGGCTTGGGGCGTTTTTTTTGCCCTCGATAATCCGTACATGACCGCATCGGGAGATACAAAGACATGAGCGACTCCGTCGTGCTCTGGTTTGCCATTGCCGTGCTGCTGTTCTGGGCGATGGGGGCCTACAACCGGCTGGTGCGCTGCCGTTCGCAGGGCATCGTCGCCTTTGCCGTGCTGGAAGACCTGTTTCATCAATACCTGCAGTTGGTGCAGACGCACGCGCCCGACGCGCAGGCCGCCCAGGACTGTCTGACAGCCTGGGCAGCGCTGGTGGCGGCTGCGGAACAGTTCAAGGCGTCGCTGCGGGTAGCCCATGCACAGCCCTTGCATGCGCCGGCGATGAAGGCGCTGCGCACGGCGCATGGGACTTTGTCCGAATCATGGGCACGCGTGCGGGGTCTGCCGAGCTACCTGGTTGAGCCGGCCTGGCTCCAGACGCTGCAGTCGCAATGGGATCAGCTTGCCGTCAAGACCGAGTTGGCCCGCACCGATTTCAACCGCGTGGTAGTGAATTACAACGAGGCCATTGGCCAGTTTCCGGCACTGCTGCTGGCCTGGCTCTTTGGCTTTAAGCCGGCGCAAGCCCTTTAGTTGCATGAACGTGAGTGAAGCCAGTATTCCCTTGTGGCGCCAATTGCAGGCCGCCGCCGGCATGTTGCAGTCGATCCGCGGCGGGGTCTCGGGAACGGCTGCGCTGGAACGGGTTGCGCCCGAACTGCGGCCCGGCGTGCAGGCGCTGATCTTTCATGTGCTGCGCTCGCTGGGTCGGGCACAGGCGCTGCGCCAACAGCTGGCGCCGCGCAAGGCGCCGCCACCGGCCGATGCCTTGTTGTGTACCGCGCTCGCACTGGCGTGGCAGGAGCAGGATGCGCCGTACGAGGTGTTCACACTCGTCAATCAGGCAGTGGAGGCGGCCAAGCGCAGTCCCGATACCCGGCAGCAGGCCAGTTTCATCAACGCCTGCCTGCGCCGCTTCCTGCGTGAACGCGAAGCTCTGGTGGCAGCAACCGATGGTGATCCGGTTGCACGCTGGAACCATCCGACCTGGTGGATTGAGCGACTGCGAAAGGACTGGCCCGACCGCTGGCAGCAGATCCTGGCCGCCAACAACCGGCATGCTCCGATGAGCCTGCGCGTCAACACCCGAAGGACGAGCGTTGCGGCTTATCTGCAGACGCTCGCCGATGCGGGGCTGCGCGCCCTGCCTGAGGGCCCGGCTGGCATCAAGCTGGAGCGACCGCGGCCAGTGCCGGAGATTCCGGGCTTTGCCGATGGCCTGGTGTCGGTGCAGGATGGCGCGGCGCAACTTGCCGCGCCGCTGTTGCTGACGGGTCTGGTGGCACCCGGGGGGCTGCGTGTGCTCGACGCCTGCGCCGCGCCCGGCGGCAAGACCGCGCACCTGTTCGAGATGGCTGACTGCCGCGTGACGGCGCTCGAGATCGATGCGCAGCGCGCCCAGCGCATTCACCATACGATGCAACGGCTGGGTCTGCAGGCCGAGGTCGTGGTTGGCGATGCCGCGAACCCGGCAAGCTGGTGGGATGGCCAGTTGTTCGATGCCATCCTGCTCGATGCGCCGTGTTCGGCCTCAGGCATCGTGCGCCGCCATCCCGATGTGCGCTGGCTGCGACGCGAGACCGATATTGCGCAACTGGGCGCCATCCAAGCCCGGTTGCTCAAGGTGCTGTGGCCATTGCTCAGGCCCGGCGGACGCCTGCTGTATTGCACCTGTTCGGTATTCAAGGCCGAGGGCCAGGATCAGGCGCAAACGTTTCTTGCGCACAACACCAATGCCGTTTTGCTGCCGTCGCCGGGGCATTTAATGCCCGGTACTGGGGCAAACGAGGGCGCAGTCCCGGACAATCCAAACGGTGACCATGACGGCTTTTATTTCGCTTTGTTTGAAAAACGCGCGGCTTGACCTGCTCGCCCTGCTGCTTGGCGTGTGTCTGGGCTGGAGCCCCTGCGCGCCGGCCCTTGCCGAGTCAGCGGCGCCGGATATCTCGTCCCTCAAGTTCGAGCGCAGCGCCGATTCGGTTCTGCTCAGTGCCAATGTCAGGTTCGAACTCACCCCGGTGATCGAGGACGCGCTGCTCAAAGGTGTCCCGATGATCTTCGTGGCCGAGGTTGAGTTGTTTCGCGAACGCTGGTACTGGACGAACAAGAAGGTCGCGAGCGCCGAACGCCACATGCGGCTCGCCTACCAGCCATTAACGCGCCGCTGGCGCCTCAATGTCGCCTCGGGCATGATCACGAATGCCGCCATGGCGGTGGCACTGAACCAGAATTTTGACACCCTGGCCGATGCAATGGCCGCCGTGCAGCGCCTGTCGCGCTGGAAAGTTGCCGACCTTGCCGATCTCGATCTCGAGCAGCAGCACTTGGTTGTGTTCCGCTTTCGTCTCGACACCTCGCAGTTGCCGCGCCCGTTCCAGATCGGCACGTTGGGTCAGGCTGACTGGAACATCGATTTCCTGATCAGGCAACCTTTGGCGCTGGAGACCCTCAAGTGACCGGCTCAGACCCCGCGTCGGTCGCGCCGGGCCGGTTCCTGCTGCGCAATTCGCGCGCACTGCGCTGGTCGATCGGGGTCGGCCTTGCCGTCATGGTCGGTCTTGGCCTCGTGCTGCTCTTCCTACTGACGCAGGCCACCACCAACCGCGACATGTACGAGCGCAACTATGCGCGCCTGTTCGTGCTCAACGTGGTGGTGGCAGGCCTGCTGGTCCTCACCATTGCATGGATGGCCTACCGCCTGCTCAAGCGCTTGCGCCAAGGCAAATTCGGCAGCCGCCTGCTGGTCAAACTGGCTGCCATTTTCGCATTGGCAGGGTTTGCCCCGGGAGTCCTGATCTATGTCGTCTCTTACCAGTTCGTGTCGCGCTCAATCGAGAGCTGGTTTGACATCAAGGTCGAAGGGGCGCTCGATGCCGGCCTCAATCTCGGTCGCGTCACACTGGAAACCCTCTCCGATGAATTGACCAGCAAGGCGCGCGCGTCAGCCCAGCAATTGGCCGATGCTCAGAATGCCAGCGTCGGACTGCCGCTGGAGCGTGCCCGCGAACAGTTGGGCGCCATTGACCTGACACTGTGGAGCGGCAGCGGCCAGTTGATCTCCGCTGCCGGGCAATCCCGCTACCAGCTCAATCCGGACCGGCCCAGCCAGCAGCAGTTCCGCAGCGCTCGGGCCCAGAAATCAGTGGCCTGGATCGAGGGCCTGGACGACGCCGTGCCGGGTGTTGCGCGCGTCGCCCGCATCAAGGCACTAGTGCTGGTGGCCAACACCAACCTGGGGCTGCTGGAGGAGCCGCGCTTCCTGATGGCAACGCAGACCCTGCCGCCAACGCTGGTGGCCAATGCGCTCGCCGTCACCGAGGCCAATCGTGAGTACCAGGAGCGGGCACTGGCACGCCAGGGCTTGCAGCGCATGTACATCGGAACCCTGACCCTGAGCCTGTTCCTAGCGGTCTTTGGTGCCGTCCTGCTCGCGGTGGTGCTGGGCAACCAGATTGCGCGGCCGCTGCTGCTGCTCGCCGATGGCGTGCGCCAAGTGGCGGCCGGCGATCTGACGCCCAAGGCATCCTTGCAGGGCAAGGATGAACTCGATGGTCTGACGCGCGCCTTTGCCGACATGACGCAGCAACTGGCTGACGCCCGGCAGGCGGTGCAGGGCAGCATGGAGCAGGTCAATGCGGCGCGCGCCAACCTGCAGACGATTCTGGACAACCTCACCGCCGGGGTCATGGTGCTCGATGCACAGGGCGTTGTGCAGTCGTCCAATCCGGGGGCCACCCGCATTCTGCGCGTGCCGCTGGCGGTGTTCGAAGGACGGCGACTGGCTGACATCGAAGGCCTGCAGACCTTCGGGGAGAACGTCCAGCTCCAGTTCGATTCGTTCCTCGGCACTCGCACCGAACATGGCCTGGACCATTGGCAGAAATCCTTCGAACTCGGCAATGCGGCGGCCCGGCTCGTTGGTCGGCAGGCTGAAGACGCGCTGATCCTGATCGCGCGCGGTGCTGAACTGCCCGGGGCCAAACGTCTTCTGGTTTTTGATGATATTTCCGAAATCGTCTCGGCACAGCGGGTCCAGGCCTGGGGTGAAGTGGCCAGGCGGCTGGCGCACGAGATCAAGAATCCGTTGACTCCGATTCAGCTGTCGGCCGAACGCCTGGAGATGAAACTGTCCGGCAAGGTCGCGCCCGCTGAGCAGGCCCTGCTGACCAAGTCCGTGAAGACCATCGTCGATCAGGTCGATGCCATGAAGCGGCTGGTCAATGAGTTCCGCGACTACGCCCGGCTGCCGGCGGCCGAGCTCAAGGCGCTCGATCTCAATGCGCTGGTGTCCGAGGTTGCGCACCTGTATGTCAGTGAAACATCCGAGGTACCCGTACGCCTGGACCTCGACGCGCGCTGCCCGCGCATGATGGGCGACGCACAGCAACTGCGTCAGGTCTTGCACAACCTGCTGCAGAATGCGCAGGACGCCACCGAAACGGCGGGGCGCCGCAGCGAGGAGTTTGGTGTCACCGTGCGCACCCAGTGGCTAGAAACGGCCGGGCGTGTGCGACTGAGCGTGATCGACTGCGGAACGGGTTTTCCCGAGCACATCCTCAAGCGCGCCTTTGAGCCCTATGTCACCACCAAGGCCAAGGGAACCGGTCTGGGCCTGGCCGTCGTCAAGAAGATCGCCGACGAGCATGGCACTCGGGTCGACATTGCGAACCGTCTGGTGGACGGCGAGGTGGTCGGCGCCCAAGTGTCGTTATCATTTACCATCGAGAATGTCGCACCGGTCTAGCCGGGCGACGCAGGTCTACCCAAGGAACGCGCAAGATCATGGCAAACATACTGGTGGTTGACGACGAGCTCGGCATCCGCGATCTGTTGTGGGAAATTTTGAACGACGAGGGGCATAACGTCGAGGTGGCTGAGAACGCCGCCCAGGCCCGCGCCGCGCGGCTGCGTGAACGACCCGATCTGGTCCTGCTAGACATCTGGATGCCCGACACCGACGGCGTCACGCTGCTCAAGGAATGGTCTACCACCGGCGCACTGACCATGCCCGTCATCATGATGAGCGGACACGCGACCATCGACACCGCGGTGGAGGCGACCAAGATCGGAGCCCTGGCCTTTCTTGAGAAACCCATCACGCTGCAAAAGCTGCTCAAGGCCGTGGAGCAAGGTCTGGCACGCGGCATGGCCCGCAAAACGGTGGAGCCTCTGGTGGTCGCGCATGCCACGCCGCCGGTAACGGAAATGACTTTTGTCGTTGGTGCGACGGTGACGGCACTCAGCGCAGATACCGGCCCCTTGCCGCAACAAAGTTTCATGCTCGACAAACCCCTGCGCGAGACCCGCGACGAGTTCGAGAAAGCCTACTTCGAATACCACCTGGCCAAGGAAAACGGCTCCATGACCCGGGTGGCCGAGAAGACCGGGCTCGAGCGCACGCACCTCTATCGCAAGCTCAAGCAACTTGGAGTCGACCTGACGAGAGGCAAGCGTAACGGGGTCTGACGGCGCAAAGATACTGCTATACTCCACCGCTCTGGCCCGGTAGCTCAGTCGGTAGAGCAGAGGATTGAAAATCCTTGTGTCGGTGGTTCGATTCCGCCCCAGGCCACCAAACACTTAAAAACCAACCCTAATCCGGTTGGTTTTTTTACGTCCATTAGCGTCCAAATTGTTAAAAATACCTATGTAAATCAATTGGTTGCAAACGCTATGCTAAGTTTATGGTGTCTGATTGATGGTTCGATAATGTGCAGTAACTTCCATTAGCTTCCGGCGAATTGTGCAGTAACTTTCACAGTAACTGCAAAAAGTCACTGATTTTTTGATCAAAGTTACTGCATTCTGTTGTCGATTCCGTTCACTTTTCGGGGTGTTTTGCTGTGAAATTGCACATGGTGTGACGTGATTGCTGTGGCGGAAGCGCCTGCCTGTCACACCAAAGTCACCACTACCAGGGACATTAACCGAACCTTGCTTAAAAATCGCGGGGACAGCGGGGACAAATGGCGAATGCGCTTGTAACCCGTTGTCACGATTGAATAAAACTGTCCCCATTACGAGCGGGGACAAACCACTTTGTCATGGGGACACTGGGGGCAGCCATTTTCATTGGAGTTTGCGGCCGTCCGGCCGTGCTGTAGTTTGGTGTCTGGGGCACACAAAGCCAGGTTTTGCAGCGAGTTGACAATTTGCCGCCCGCCGCCCATATGCGGCATGGTGTCGCTCACTCTGTCCAAGAACGGTGAGTATTCATAGATCAAGTCCAAAGATTGCTGGCGTAACCCGGTAGCAACCCGCAAGGCCTATTCCGGGAAGACGTGGTTTGCAGTCAAACGATCGACCCTTATCGGGTATCAGGCAGCCATGCTCCAACAACACACGAGCTACCGCCTTGAAATCAAAACCGCTGCAGACTTCAGTCTTGAAGGTTTCCGCCAGGATAAAGTATTCAAAGCTCACGCCTTCACCCAAGGCTGTCCGCATCCGGTCGCCAAGCGCTGCCCCCAATTGCGAATTGCTTTTGATGGGCTCGCCATCCTCATTCACCATGCGCCGCACGCCAGCCCGGTTCAAGGTCTTGGGAGCCTGGTCATCGCTGCCCCGGTGCCACATGGCAAAGCGGCCCTCAGCGTTGAGTTCCAAGAAACGCCGCACTTGCCGCAGCATGACCACAACTTCGCCATTGCCGATGCCACCACGGGCAGCCAGCCAGGCATTGAAGCAAGAACGGGCGGCCCGTTCGCTCTCGCCCGTTGGCCAGCCGGTCAGGCCCGCCGCCGTGGCCATCTCGCCTGCTGCACCCACCAGTGCAAAGCGTGCGCCCACCCGCTCAACCTGCCCGCTGCAATCCTTGGGGATCATCGATTGCGCCAGTATGCTTGATGCATCGCGAATGCTCACCTTCAAGGTATCGGCATGTTCGGTCAACCAATGCAGCCAGGCGCGGCCGGTGGCTCCGTACACCGTTTGGGCTTGCCCGGTGATGTGCCTTGCAAAGGCTGAGCCGCCTTCCATGCCGTGCAGGTTCTCGAACGCACCCAGCCCGGCCCCGGCATCGGCGGGAATATCGGCCATGCGCACTTCCTGCCCGGCTCGGGTGCGCTTCATGCCTTCGGCCATGTGGTCAGACAAGCTCAGTTCACCAGCGGAAAGAAACAGCAGCCGCCATGCCTGCCGGGCGCGGGGTGTACCGGTGCGGGTAGCGCGGGCCTTGCCCTGTTCGTTGGCCAGCATGTAGGCGCATTCACCCGCTGTCTTGGGATCGGTCTGTGCCAGTTCATCAAGGATCAGCAGGCAGTCGCTGTGCTGCGCCGCCGTGGCCTCAAGTGCGTTGTCGGTGCTGCGCCACCGCTGCAGATAACTGGTGCCACCGTACACACTGGCGGCCAGCTTCAATGCCGTGGTCTTACCGCCCGATGAATCGCCACGGTAATGAAACCCGCCACTCTCCATACCCGCCGGGCGCAGCAGTGGCCCAGCAAAGGCGCACGCCACCGCAAAGGCCAGGCGGGAATTGCCAACGCACAAAGCGCCTACACGCTCGCGCCAATGATCGGCCGTACCCTTGACGCGAAACGTGTTTTCCACTGCGTTTTCACTCTGAAAGACGATGCGCTCTGCATCGTCGCCGATGGTTTCCTTTGGCAGCACAAAAGCCCGGCCATGCCAGCCAATGCGGTCGGTACAGCTTGCAAATTCATCAGGGGTGCGGGTTTGGATGTACTGGGTCAACATCGTGCGAGTGCGGGGCGTGGTAGCAATGCGCAGGCCCATGTTCAACAGTGTGGCACGGTACTCACCGCCGTCAGCACTCAACATGCGGGCGGGCATAGCCCAGGTCTTGACGTGTCCCAGCGGATCGGCAAAGGCCAGCAGGTAACCCCAACCGCTGCCGTCCTGGTCGCGGGTCAAAGCTTTAACATCCAAGCGGCTGCAAAGCCACTCGGGCGGCTTGCGCTTGCCGTCCTGATCGGCACCGCAAAACCACACGCCGGAATCGTTAACCGTGAAGGGGTCGAACATGCGATCACGGTTGCTGCCGACGGGCGCTTGGCTGCCCTGATGGGCATCGATGGCGACTTCGATACATGCCCGAACCGCATCAAGCCCGTCGGCCTGGTGCAAATCGTTGAAGTCGCTGCCGCCAGGCGGTAGAGGTTCGGGGAACACGGTAAGCCCCCGCACGGATCGTGCCGCCGCCGTGGCCTGGTCGCGGCCGGGGTTGTGACCGGTGCGCTCTTGGGTGCCGGTGTCATCATCACCGCAGATCACGATCAGGGCGGTTGGGTGTGCCTGGTGCAGGGCTTGGGTCACCTGCGCCAGGTTGCCTGCATCAAAGGTACATGCAGTCGGGCGGTTTGTGGCCTCGTGCACGCTGGCGGCCGTGGCGTAGCCTTCAGCCACCAGCAGCACCGATGCCCGGGTCGAATCACCGATCATGTGCCAAAGACCCGATTTACGGCCACCGCGTTGAAACAGCTTATCTGGCCCGCCGCCGGGTGGCGGTTCTGGGGCGATGCGTTGCACGTTCCACAGTTTGCCGGTGGTATCGCGCATTGGCACCAGTAGCACGCCATCAGATCTGATCCTCAAACCGTACGGCTTCACGCCTTTGCGGGCCAGGTAGCCACTGTGCCCGGTCTCGCTGGCAGCGTCCCAGATTATCTTGGCTTCATCGCTGGTGGCCGCGTGGCGTGCTGCGGTCTGCTCGGATTCAAGCCGTGCCCGGTTGGCGCGTTCTGCGGCCAGCTTTGCTGCCGCTACCGAATCGGGCGGGCGGGGTGCCTGATCTGCCTTTGGTAGAGTGAAGCCATGTTCTTTGGCCAGGCGTAACAGTGTGCCGATGCCAACACCGCCATCCTGCTTGATGCTGCACCAAGTTGAGCGGGTCGCTTTCGGGTCGAAGATGTCCGGCATCGATGCGCTCCATTCGGTGAACAGACTGCGGCCGGTTTCGTCGGGGAATTCGCTCTTGACGGCCATGCCCATGCGTACCCATGAATCGCGACTCAGGTTGGCTGGGATGTGTTGAAGTGCGACCCGGATCAGGTCAGGGTTTATGGCTGTTTCCATGGGGTGGTGAATAGATCGGACGGGGTGGGCGGGCGGCTTGAACTCGATGGGTGTCGAGTTGGGGTGGGGCTGACTTGACCATCATTCGCCCTTGTCACCATCGCCGCAATCGTCGTGGTTTTGCCGCTTGCGGACAGCGTGGTAAGCACTCATGACGCGATGCACACTAACGCTCAACCCGCAGCATACGGTGCCGTCACTGCCATTCCAGGTTGAAAGTACAGTCTCGCCTGTGACGGCGAAGCTATCACCCAATTCAAGGCGCTGCACGGATTCAATTGCCGGCGCATTGAATGCAACGCACGACACCAAAAAATATACGCCTGAGTGGTGCTCCTGAAGATCGCAAATGTCCGGCCATTCGCAACCGTGCGCAGCGTGGGCACGCCTCGTAGGCGGCCCGCTATCAATGCGTCGATCATGATTGCTCAGCGGCTTGAATGCGCTCGGCAATCCATTGGTCAATCTTGGATGCCGGCCAACACACGGCTCGGCGGCTCAGTTTCAGCGGGCGCGGGAATTCTGGCGGGTTACGATTAAACATCTCATAAATCGCGGATTTTTTAAGCCCGACACGTGCCACCACGGCGGGCAAGCGCAGAAGAGTTTCGGCGGGTGGTGCGGATAGGCTTGTTTGTACTTTCATGTCTTTCCTTGCGTTGAAAACGTTAAAAATTGAACGCTCGGTGGTTAAAACTCCCTTAGCCAACTAAACGCTCGGATTTCTGACCTAGCGATGAGGCACTGGATTCGTTGTTCGCCACCATCCATATACGGTTGAAGCGCAAGTGCTGTTTGTCCGGCTCAAAATCCCCCCGGCTCAGCCCCACCAGCTGGTGGTCTTGCAGAGGTGTTTGATCTAAGTTTGAATGGGTGAAGCCGGCGTAGAAGAGCTTTTGAAGACCACGATCGATACGGCCGAGGCCATCGCGGCGGTGAGGAAGGCCGATTTGCATCGTGTCATTGTTGACACCACGGTGTCCGATAAGGCCATTGCCCGGGGGTGGTCACTAGCAAGACTTCAATGCGGGAGTGCAGCGCGCCTGTTTGGACGCTAGGATGGTTCTTCATGCGGGTAGGTGCTCTGGCCGCGCAATGAATCGGCTGGCGACACAGCATGCGTGACAGACGTGCTGGTAGGAGAACCAAAATTCGATGACTGGCGTACCGACTGAAGCTCGCAGAAAATCAATGTACCGGGAACCTGCCTGTCGCCAGCGACTTTTTGGTGCCCTAAGGAGTCGGTGAGCAAAGTCAGGACCGGCCGTTCGCGGCCCTGGTCCTGGATGGCAAAGCGGTCGCACAGATTACGGGTTCGGTTTCCTTGACTTGGCCGGCTCTAGCGCATCGTCATCGGACGCTCACTACAGACAGCTTGCTGGCATTCCAATTATGGATTTTTGCTTAAAAATAGACCGCTGGACCTGGTGCGCTGCAAGCCTAAAATGCTGGTTCATAAATCAGGCTAATTTTGAATTCGACTGTCAGTCGGTCCAAATTGGAGAGCAATGAAGTTCAATCTCTTTCAGGACCGGCGGGTACAGTTCAAACTGACCGTACTCGTGCTGGGTGTCGCCCTGGCAATCATCTGGCTAGTATCGCTCTATCTCGTTCGGATGGTGCGTGAAGACATGGAGCATCTGGTCGGCGAGCAGCAGCTTTCGACGGCTTCCATTGTCGCCATGGATGTCAACAACGAATTGCAAGACCGCTTGAATGTGTTGACAACCGTGGCCGATCAGTTGAACAAGGGTCTCCTGGAAAAGCCAGCAAGCTTGCAGGCCTTTTTGAAGGATCGTCCATCTATTTCACTGCCGTTCAATGGAGGCCTTTTTGTCACAGGCATTGACGGCACTGCGGTCGCCGACTACCCCAACGTTCCTGGTCGCGTAGGTACAAACTACATGGACCGAGAGTCCATCAGTGTCCCGCTAAGAGAGGGGAAGTCAGTTATCGGTCGGCCGAATCTGGGCAAGACATTGAAGGCACCGATATTCAGCATCGTGGTGCCTATTCGGGATGACCATGGAACGGTCGTTGGCGCCATCGCGGGAACCATCAATCTTGGGCTGCCGAACTTTCTGGACAAACTTGCAGTGGCAAGGTACGGCAAAAGTGGAGGTTATCTTTTGATCGCACCGCAGTACCGGCTTATTGTCACGGCCTCTGACAAGAGTCGGGTGATGGAAGCACTCCCCCCTGTCGGTGCCATTCCTGCCATGGACCGCTTGTTTGCTGGCGGCCAAGGCTCAATGATCCTCGTTAACGCCAAGGGCGTTGAGGTGATGAACACCGGGGTGCCTGTTCCCGTTTCAGGCTGGCGGGTGGTCGTTTCGGCGCCGACAGAAGAGGTTTTTGCGGTGGTCAACGAGATGCGCCAGCGCGTACTGGTTGTGGCATTTATAGCAGCGTTGATCGCAACAATACTGGCGGTTACTTTGACTGTGCGACTATTACGCAGTCAGCATTCGGCAGTACTCGGCTTATACGATCCGTTGACCCAACTAGCCAACCGGCGTCTGATGGAAGACCGCTTGGGCCAATCGATGGCGTCAAGCCGACGCAACGGCACCTATTTCGCGGTGATGGTTATTGACTTGGATAATTTCAAACCGGTTAACGATCAGCATGGGCATGGCGCTGGTGACTTGCTGCTGGTAGAGGCGGCGCATCGATTGCAAGGGTGTGTGCGCAATACCGACACAGTGGCCCGGTATGGCGGAGATGAATTTGTCGTGGTATTGGGTGAACTTGCTGCGAACAAGGAAGCCGCCACTACGCAGGTTGGCGCCGTTGCAGAAAAAATCCGTGCCAAATTGGCTCAGTCGTATCAGTTGAAGATTAGGCACACTGGGAAACCAGATGTCACTGTGGAACATCACTGCACTGCAAGCGTTGGGATCGCTATGTCGATGAACCATGCGGTCAGCCAGGACGACATTGTCAAGCACGCCGACGCGGCCATGTATCAAGCCAAGGACAGTGGACGAAATGCTATCCGGTTCTATGAAATGAAGGCCGAGACCTGAGCTACTGCCATCTGCAGAGGCGAAGGTCAACTTTGTGTCTTCTGGATCCAACGGCATGAAATCTGAAGAAATTCCTGACCCTGACCAGACAAACAGTGACTGCAGTCACTCGCCAAAAACCGCCCATCGACAAGTACGTGCCCTTTGTTGACGTTCAGCGCAGCGCCGGCAAATTTGGTGGGTCAACTTAACCGGGTATTGGCGACCGGCAGCTTCCGGGAAGCACAAAGCCATAAACCAATCTGGACCATTTTTCTTCGGGAAAATGTTCTATCAAACGGCGAACTGGAAAGCAAGCTAAGATGCCATGGTCCCCGAAATGGGGATCATTTATTTTTCGTAAAGCAATCGAACAAGGGCAAAACCGGTGAAAGCCGGTGACGCAAAGCTTCCGGGCTACAACTTTTTTTCAAAAAAGTCATGCCAGCGGGGTTGCCGAGATGTAGTCTGAAACGGACGTACTTCATGCTGGCGTTGCCTCTAATTGATCGGTCTCGACAAAGGTCATGAGATGGGGCGACGCAGTCAAAATTTATTGAAGCAGGTATGCGCCGGACGCTTGGGGCCGAGGAGCATGTGCATCTGGTGTTGCACGACATCACCGGGCAAATGCAAGTGAAAAAGGAACTGCTTGCTGTTACTACGCAACTTGCCCGCCTGAAAGAGCAAAAGAAAAAACTGGGTGAAGAACTCAGTCATGCCAATCTGAAACTCAGCCAGCAAAGTGCGGAGACTGAAAAGCAGGCAATTGAATTGCTGGGCAATTTGGGCAAAGCACTCGATGGGCTGCACATTGCCTTGTGCGTCTTTGACGAGCATGACAACACCCTCCTCTGGAACAAAGAGTTTTTCACTGTATTCCCGGAGCATTCAGGCAAGGTTTTCAAGGGTGAGCCCTACGCGGAGAATTTGCGCCGCTTTTACACGGGCCGCCTGGGTGAGGCCGAACTCCCCAATGTTGATCTCTACGTCGAAGCTGGCATCGCGCGCCACCGGGAGCAGGATCGACCCTTTTCATTTGAACACCATGGCAGGCACATTGACGCTTCATCCATTCGGCTGAGCGGTGACAAGAGGGTTCGCGTCTGGCGAATGCGCGATAGCGCGATGTATCCGTCACTCCTGCTGCCCGCATCGGTGCCGCCGACCAGCGAGTCGCCCGCCTCGGATGATGCAAGTCTTCTTGACCGTCTGCCCGATGGTTTGATGACTTGTAATCAGGATGGCCTGGTCATGCGGGTGAATGACTCGTTCCTGAAAATCTATGAACTGCCGGATCGGGAAGCAGCCGTCAATCACAGCTTCGAATCCATCTTCCGTTTGGCTTGGGCCGGCAAGACGCATGACGATGCTTCTGCCGCGCTGCGCGAATCGGGGGTACGGACCTTGCAGGAAAACATGAGATTTTCCGGCGCACCGTTCGAACTTGCGCTTCCTGGCGGACGCTATGTGCGCATTTCTGCGCGAGCGACAGAGGACCGGGAAACCTTCTACGCCCACGTTGATATTTCTGAACTGAAGTTGCGCGAACAATTTCAAAATCAGAAGCAGGACCGGCAGCTGCAGCAAGCCAAAGTGGAGCAGAGCATCGCGCAGGCCGTGTTCGAGTCACAGGAAGGTTCGTTCACCACTGATGCCAATAAAGTCATTCTGAAAGTCAATACGGCATTCACTGCGATCACGGGCTATAGCGCCGAAGAGGCTGTCGGGCAGACCCCGCGCCTGCTGAGTTCCGGACGCCACGACCGGGCTTTCTACGCCTCGATGTGGGAAAGCATCATCCGTACCGGCACCTGGCAAGGCGAAATCTGGAACCGACGCAAGAATGGCAATGTTTATCCCGAGACGCTTCGCATCAACACTGTGCGAAATGCTGGCGGGGAGATCAGCAACTACGTTGCTGCTTTCAGTGACGGCACAGCATACAAGGCCGCCGAGGAGCAGATCCAAAGCCTGGCGTTTTCTGACCCCCTGACGGGCCTGCCCAACCGCCAGCACCTGATTGTGCTGCTGCAACAACTCCAACTTGCCCGCACCCAGCGACCGCGTCAGAACGCGCTGCTGCTGGTTGGTCTGGACCAACTCAAGAACCTCAATGAAACCATAGGTTACGAAAGCAGCAACCGCTTGTTGCAAAGCGTTGCGCAAAGGCTTGGTGATTGCACCCGCAAGGGCGACACCCTGGTGCGCCTTGGCGGTAACGCCTTCGTGGTTCTGCTGCAAAACCTGAGCCTGCTCCCTCAGCAAGCGACCAGCGAAGCCGAAACTGTGGCGGGAAAGATCCTCCTCGCCCTAAGCCAACCCTACAACATTGGCAGTTCTGATGTTCACTGCAGCGCCAGCATCGGCATCGCCCTGGTCAACGATGCAACACTTCAAGACGCAGCCCTTCCCTTGAATCAGGCAGAACTTGCGATGCGTCACGCCAAGGCGGCAGGGCGCAATACGCTGCGCTTTTTTGCGCCACAGATGCAGGCTGACGTCAGCGCGCTGGCTGAACTGGAGCGCAGCCTGCGTGAAGCCTTGCTCAGCGATCAGTTTGTGCTGCACTACCAGGCGCAGGTGACCAGTGAAGGCAATGTGTTTGCTGCCGAAGCGCTATTGCGCTGGGAGCATCCATTGCGCGGCATGGTCTCGCCAGCCGAGTTCATTCCGGTGGCAGAGGAAAGCGGCCTGATCCTGCCCCTGGGTAACTGGGTTCTGGAAGCCGCATGCAGACAGTTGGCGCTGTGGGCCGGCAAGCCCGCGACCGCAGAGCTGATACTGGCAGTCAATGTCAGCGCACACCAGTTCCACCAGGCTGACTTTGTAGAGCAGGTGCTCGCCGCGCTGCAGCGCGCTGGCGCCAAGGCGCAACGGCTCAAACTCGAACTGACAGAAAGCATGCTGGTCACCCATATTGAGGGCACCATCGCCAAGATGAATGCGCTCAAGGCAAGCGGCATTGGCTTTTCGCTGGACGACTTTGGCACGGGGTACTCATCGCTTTCGTACCTCAAACACTTGCCACTGGATCAACTCAAAATCGACCAGAGCTTTGTGCGCAACATCGTGACCGATCCCGGTGACGCAGCGATTGCCAAAATGGTCATCACGTTGGGTGACAGCATGGGCTTGTCCGTGATCGCCGAAGGCGTGGAGACCGAAGCGCAGCGCAATATCCTGACTGATCTGGGTTGCCACAATTACCAGGGTTACCTGTTCAGTCGGCCTCTGCCGGTTCACGAATTCGAGGCATTTGTGGCGCAGGCATAGATGGTGCCCAAGCATCCGAACCTGAATCATCTAGCCTGCCGCCGACGCCTGTAGAACAGAGCCCACCGAGCCACAACTTGTGTCTTAACTGCGCGATGCGACTCAACGCTGAAGACAGCGCAAGTGGTCTGCGCTGTGGCAAAAACTACTTTGCACTGGCGCCGAAAAATCGCAAACCCCAACCACTAAGACACTACCCTGAGACGCATCCCACTAATACTTGCGACAGTTGGGTATCTAATCAGGCCAGGAGCCCGAAAGGCTCGGCAGTCGATTTCTACAATTGAATGACCGCTGCTGATTTTTTCGCCAAATCTATGACTGCTGTCTGGAACACAGTTCTATGACCGGACCTGGTCGGCAAGAGACGGCCACTATGCAGATGAGGCGTCCTGCTTGCAGTCATCCAATACAAGACTTCGCCGATCCCTGGATGCTGGCTATCTGGCGCTGACTTCGGCTGCCGCGACTTCAGCAGGGTTGAAAGCTGCAAACCGCCACCGGTAATCCTGCAAGTCATGGCTCGACAGGTGGTACGACAGGCGACGCAACCAGTGTGACAGTCGTTCTGACAGGCGAACCAATTTAAAGCAGCCGACGACGACAGGCGAATCGACAGGCGAACCAAAATGTAACGACAGGCGTGTTGACAGGCGAATCAATTCACCAGCAGCGCAAGAGAGACAGAAACTCACTGTGCAGGGTAAGGGCCTTGTGCCCACGTTTTCTGCTTCGCAAAAAACTTGGCATCGGCCCCCTGCTCAGGGCGTTGCCCCGAGACCTTGGTTATGTCGCCGCGTCGCGCTTCGCTTGACCCGTAAATGTATGGTGTGACGGAAACCGACTTTGCCGGTGACCATTTGCGCAACCAAAAGTTGAGTGCCTTGTCCTTGGTATTGAGTTCACGCACGCACGGCGCCTGTCGGAATGACAGAACGCCATCGAACAGTCTATAGGCGGGTATGGACCCGTCAGTATTGGCATTCCGCTACAGGGGCAGCGGGGGGTTGTTAACTCTTGGGTATACCCGTCGCCCTTACTTCCCGATGCAGTCGCAGCAGTCCGGGAGGGTTTCGGTCAGCCCGAGTGAATGTGCTGATGCTGAGGATAAATGCAATAAATGAATGATTGAATAAATTTCATCATCCAAGAATGTCCCCACTTTATCCCCGCTGCGTCCCCGTTTTGTCCCCTCTGCCTGATGCTGCGCAAACCCGCATGGATGCTGGATTTCAGCCATTTGTCCCCGCTGCCTCCACGATTTCACCCGCTAGCAGCCGGGGTAGGTCGCAAAACATTCCGGGCGTGGCCATCAGGCGACCCGCTGTGGCAAGGGAATCACGTCCGCACCCTTGCGCAGCCCGTCAAGGTAATTTGCCCAAGTCTGCATCATTTCGCCTCGCTGGGTTTCAAATTCGGTGCGGTTATAAGAGCGGCCCAGCTTGTCGGGCACAGAGTGGGCAAGCTGCGCCTCGATCACCGCTTCGGGCAAGCCCAGGCGTTCGGCCATCATGGTGCGGGCGGTCGCTCTGAAACCGTGCCCAACAACTTCATCTGCTCCGAAGCCCATTGCCCGTAGGGCTGCATTTACGGTGTTTTCGCTCATGGGCCGGTGGTGATGGCGTTCACCACGGAAAACATATACACCGCGACCAGTGACGGTTTGCAGCTCGCGCAAGGTTTCTACGGCTTGCGTGGGTAGGGGCACGATGTGTGGCTTGCCGTTCAGCTTGCCGTCTTTCTCGCGCTTCATCCGTTCGGCGGGAACAATCCACAGCGCCGCGTCAAAGTCGAACTCTACCCACTGAGCGTGCCGCAGTTCTCCCGGGCGCAGAAACAGCATCGGTGCTAGCCGCAACGCGGCTCGCACTACATGGCTGCCCTGGTATCCGTAGCAAGCCCGCAGCAGTTCACCCAGTCGCGAAGGGTCTGTGATTGCCGGGAAGTGCTTCACCACGGGTTTGCGCAAGGCGTCTTTCAGGTCGCGTGCCGGGTTGCTCACAGCGCGGCCCGTGGCCACGGCATAGCGAAACACTTGGCCGCAGTTTTCCAAGGCACGGTGCGCAGTTTCGATCACGCCGCGTGCCTCGATTTTGCGCATTACCTCCAACAGTTGCGGGGGCGTGATGCCGCCAGCGGGTTCGCGTCCAAGCCATGGGAAAACGTCAACTTCCAGCCGCCGAATGATCTTGTCGCCGTAGCTGGCTGCCCAGTCATTGCGCCGGGTGTCAAACCATTCGCGTGCGACTTCCTCGAAACTGCCGATTGTGGGCAGGCCGGACGCTTCGCGCTCTTTGGCTTCGCGGGTTTGAACCTGTAGCGCCTTTGTTGCCTTGCGTCGGTCGCTCGGATCGGATCCCCCCGCCACCAGCTCGCGGGCTCGGTCGGCTTGTTCGCGTGCTACCCTTAGCCCGGTGTCCGGGTAGGTGCCCAGGCTCAAGGTTTTTCGTTTGCCGTTGATTGTGTAATCAAGGCGCCAGCCATGCGCCCCACCTTTGACGAACAACAGCAGGTAAAGCCCCTCACCATCGCTTAAACGCTTTCTGGGATCGCCTCGCTTGATGTTGCGAATCGTCGTGTCAGACGGTATCAGTGATCGTGCCATGCAGTAACTCCTACAGTAACTTGATTCTGCACCATCACGGAAACACAACATTCATGCGGCCTGTTGGGCTTCTTTCGGTAGAGCCCCAGCCACCAGAATTCAAAGCCAACTGTTCTCAGTTGGCTTTGTCGTTTCTGGCTGATCCCCAAGCCACGCGGGCTTCCGGCCAATGCTGCGTGTGCCACGCGACCCCCTGGCATCTGAATTAACTGCGGTTTTCGAGGCAGTTCGATTCTTTTCTGCTCTCTGTTCTCAAAAAATAATGGAGAACCGCGTTGATTTGGCACAGGCAGAATGCGTTTGAATTCAATAGCTTCTGCGTGAGTCGGCGAGGGCAGTTCTACGGGTAGAGTGGTACAGCAGTTTGGGTCGTGAACCTTTTTGAAGCCTTCACCAGGCCAGTCCACTGTCGCGTGAGGCAACCAAGCGGCGCGGCCGGGAGTTCAGAATGCGTTTTCAGCGATGTCAATTGCATTCCAAGCGCGAGATTTTGCAAGAAAGTGAGTTGAAGTGACCGCCCGATCCCAGATGGAAATCTCGATAGAAGACCTATCACGCCTGTTTGCCCAGCACGTGCCACACGGTCAGGACATTGGTATGCAGATGGATGCGCCGAGCGCCGATGGCCGGACCCGCATGCACATTCCCCCTCAGCCATTCCTGTCTGGCGACGCGAGCGCAAATTTCTTCTTCCCGGGCGTACTGTTCAGTATGGCCGACGCAGCCTGCGGCATGGCTGTGTTTCGTGCGCTCGGGCGCTACGTCCCAATCGCCACGATCGACATGCGAATTGATCATCTAGCCCCTGCGACGATGGATGCTGATTTGGTAGCCTTGGCGGAGTGCTACCGCATGACTCAGTCCATCGCCTTCGTCCGCTGCGAACTCCTGTGCGGCCCCCAGTTGAAAGTGGTATCCATTGCTGTGGGGACGTTCATGCTGCAGTCCCGTTCGGCCAAGAAGCCCGACATCAACAGGCAAGATACAAGGCAGCAATGAGTTCAACGAACGACCAGGACATACTCGATCCGCAGATTACGCGCGATCGGGTTGTTGCCACGCTGCAAGCCATGCCCTATGCACGCCATCTGGGCATACGCCTTCTGGCTGAACCGGCAGATTCAACAGTCTTCCATTTGCCGTTTGACGGACGCATTATCGGCAACCCTACGCTGCCGGCGATCCATGGCGGCGTAGTGGCGACCTTCATGCAGGCAGCGGCGTTGGCATCGACCTACGCTCTCATGCGCGAGGACGTGCCTCCCAAGCTGGTGGACTTTTCCATCGACTATCTCAGTTCGGCCGGTCCCACTGACCTGTTCGCCAAGTGTGAAATGCATCGCGTCGGCCAGCGGATCGCCTCGGTGGGGATTCGGTGCTGGCAAAAGAATTCAGATGCCCTTGTGGCGCTGGCTCGGGCGCACATGTTCGTGGCACCATCGGCCTCGGATGCATCCGTCATGGAAGCGTTCTGAGGTAATCGTCGTCTTACGAATCGTGGATAAGAATCTCGACAAACCACGCAGATCATCCTTGTCCTATTCTAGGCGGCAATCCGGTTTTTGTCCCAAACTGGAGGAGCCTACTGAAAGTCGGCTTCCGCTGCACTGGAGCCCGACAACAGATCGAGGAAAACGAACACGTAATCTGTGTGGCTTTGGCATCCCGGACGACGGCTAAGAAGGGCTGTTCCTAGCCTTGCTCGCTGATGTCTAAGGGTCCAACCGTTTACCCGCCCGCCGGCCCCACAAACTCAAACATAACCCTCTGCTCATCCCAATCCAGCGGCACCTCAGCCTGGCGCCCCCGCATAGCGTGCAAATTCAGCTGTCGGGGCTGTTGTCCTTCCAGGATCGCCCGAACGATGTCTGGTGCCAACTGTGTCAATCTGAGCACCTCACTTACCCACCCTTGCTCAAGCTTGAAGTGACGAGCCAGTTCACTTGCATTGGCAGCCTCGCCTGTGTCGATCAATTTCTGCCAGTAGAACGCTTTGCCGATTGTGCGGATCAACGGCAGATCGAATGTGGACGTCGTTTTCACAAACGTCCCACCCGCTGGTGGCACGATCAGCTTGCTGGAATGGCGTCGCTTGATGGACAGCGGGACAAATGTCACCGAGCGTCCATCCATCTCAAATTGCCGTGGCTTGCCCGATGTGGTGACCACGACTCGGCGCCTCGCTGGCGTGTCACGTGTGGGTTTGTCGGCGTCGCGCATCACACGGTCTCCTCGTCAGCCGGTGCGCGTTGTTCGGCCACGAACTGGTGCCGTTCCAATTCCCGGCAGAACCGTCGCCAACTGTCGTCCTGCCAGATGATGTCCAAACCATCCTCATGCAGTTGGACCCTATCAATGAGCAATCGCATGATCCGGTTCTGCTCGATAGGGAACAAGTGCTCCCAGACCTCGCTCATTTGCTGCATGGCCACCACGACGGTCGGCTCGTCCATTTCCTGGCGCTCCCGCAGTGCCATACCGGCCTGCCAGACACCAATGATCATCTCGGGTTCCTGCAAGGCCTTGTGCACCTGCGCCAGCACAGCAGTTTCAATTTCCAAGGCTGGCAGCGGCCCGATGTTGGGCCGGGTGGGATCGTAGGTCGCACCCGCCGATTGCCGCTTTTCCAGATAGGGCACGTAATAGCGATACCTCTTTCCGTTCTTCTTCTGGGTGTATGTCGGTAGCATGCGTTGGCCATCCGGCGCGTACAGGAGGCCCGTCAGCAGCGCGGGCTCCTTTTTGTACCGGGTGCGCGGCCCCTGCTTGCGGCCATCGACAAATGCGTGCACCGCCGCCCACAAGTCGGTTGAAACGATGGGTTCGTGCTGCCCAGGGAAGGATTGGCCCTTGTGCGTGATTTCCCCAAGATAGAGTCGGTTGCGCAGCATCGTGAACAGACACTGTTGGTCAATGACCTTTCCCTCGTGCGGGCGACCGTTTTGCGCAACCCATACCTTGGTGGTGTGCCCCTCAATCTGCAACTCGCGCACCAACTGCGCGGCCGACCCGGTTTCGGCATAGCGCGCAAAAATGTCCCTTACCAACGCTGCCTCAGGCTCATTGACAACGAGTTTGCGGTCCCGCACGTCATAGCCAAGCGGGGGCGTACCGCCCATCCACATTCCCTTGGCTTTGCTGGCCGAAATCTTGTCGCGGATCCGTTCGCCGGTGACCTCGCGCTCGAATTGGGCAAATGACAGGAGGATGTTGAGCGTCAATCGGCCCATGCTGGTCGTCGTGTTGAACTGCTGGGTCACCGACACAAAGGTGACGCCGCGTGTATCGAACAGATCCACCATCTTGGCAAAGTCGGACAGCGACCGCGACAGCCGGTCAATCTTGTAGACCACCACCACATCAATGCGCCGGTCCTCGACGTCTGCCAGGAGGCGTTTCAGCGCCGGCCGGTTTGTATTGCCGCCGGAGAAACCTCCGTCGTCATAGCCGTCGTCGTTGGCGATCCACCCTTCGTGACGCTGGCTGCTGATGAACGCCAGTGCCGAGTCACGTTGGGCTTCCAGACTGTTGTACTCCTGGTCCAACCCCTCGTCCGTGGACTTGCGGGTGTAAATGGCGCAGCGTTTTTTTGGCGTCAGCACCGGCGCACGTGTTGCTGGCGTTTTCATACTTGGGCCGCCTTTCGTGCACGACTCGATGGCTTCAGCCCGAAAAATACAGGTCCGGAATACACCGTCCCAGTGATTTCGCGCGCCACTTTCGAGAGGCTCTTGAATGGGCGGCCGTTGAGATCAAAACGACCGTCGTCCATCACCTTGACCCGATACGTGACGCCGTCGTAGTCGCGCACCAGGGTCGTGCCTGGAGCCAGATCGCTTTCGGCCCGACGCTTGTGGTTTGGCACCTCACCGGTTTCGCCGATCTTCTCCAACTTGGTCCTGACGTGACCGGGCAAGCCGCCAAAAGCCCGCTCTTGAAGCTTGTATGCGATCCGACTTTCAAGATAGGTGCGATGGTGGTGACCAGGGCGGCGGTCAAACAGTTCATCCCACAGTGCCCAGAGGCTTTCCATGGGCAGGTTGGGTAACTGCGCTATTTGCGCGATGGTCGTACTTGCTTGTGTCGTCATTCGGAAAATCCTTCTGTGTAAGACGGGTTCGCATTGACGCGCTGGTTGGTAGAAAAGCCAAGGCCAACTTCGCTCTCGGCGGTGACAATAAGCGTGAAGTTTTTGAGACGTGCGCGCACAATCGCTGTGGCCAGTAATTCGGCGATTTCCCGGTGCGGGTGTCGGGGCTGTATTTCGTGTGTCAGGCGATGCGCGGGTAAGGGTGATTCGACATTTGACATGGGTGGCGCTCCAAGTGGAAAACTGCCATCCATGCTATGGGTCGAACCCCGTCGGAGTAACTCGTTTTAGGGGGCTTGGACGGTGATGTGCAACCAAGCCATCAAGATTCTTGATAAGCAACGACTCAATCCGCTTACCCCATACCGGTCATTGAAGCCTATGGGCCACAGGTCAGCTGTATGGCGACAATTTCAGCGGACTCAGGACCCGCACCCGACCATGAACCGACGGTCAAGATTGCGCTCCAAAGCGGTCTTCCAACAGACAGATTGCTCAGCAGCAGTCAGTCATTTGCTCTGACACGCAACATAACAAAAGAATGATGGTTCACCTTGATAGGTTGATTTTTGATAACATCTCGGCTCACCATTTCGGTAACCAGCAAACAATATGTCCAGCGGGAACACCTCCGAAAAGCCCAGAGTGGCAAAATGCATCCCACCGGGGGGGGGGGGGCGTGGTGGACTCCGATGAGCAGCGCCTGAAGGCGCTACGCCGGCGCGCCGAGGCGCTGGCGCAGGACCACCTCAGCGAGGAGTCGATCAGCGATAAGACACTCTCGCCAGCACAGGCGGTAAAGATGCTGCATGAGTTGCGCGTGCACCAGATCGAGCTGGAAATGCAGAACGAGGAACTGCGCCAGGCGCAGCTAAGGCTGGATGCCGAGCGCGAGCGTTATTACGACCTCTACGAACTGGCACCAGTCGGCTATCTGAGCGTCAGCGAGAACGGTTTGATTTTGCAGGCCAACCTTAGCGCTGCCAAACTGCTCAGAGAGGCGCGCAATCAACTGGAAAAACAGTTGTTCAGCAACTTCATTGCGCCAGCTGATCAGGAGACATACTACCTGCTGCGCCGACAACTTCTTGACACGCGCCAGACGCAAACCTGCGAGTTGAAAGTGGCGCCAAAGGGTGGCCAGCCCTTCTGGGTCAAGCTGACCGTCAACCTGGCACAGGATGGCGATACGCCAATGGAGTTTCGCATTGTCATTAACGACATCAACGAGCGCAAGCGCGCTGAGCTGGCACTGTGCGACAGCGAGCTCCGGTTCCGTCAACTGTTCGAAAAAAACAGTGCGGTAATGTTGCTGATCGACCCAGTGTCCGGGCAGATCCTTGAAGCAAACAAGAGCGCAATCGCTTTCTATGGCTATCCATCAAAGACGTTGATCGGCATGTCTATCAACGGCATCAATGTGCTATTGCCGCAGCAGGTCGCCGAAGAAACGCAAAAGGCCGAGCAGAAGGGTGATAACTATTTTCACCGCCAGCATCGGCTGGCCACGGGCGAGGTACGTGAGGTCGAAGTGCACTCGACCCTGATTTCAATTGGCGATCGAATTGAATTAATGTCTATCGTGCATGATATTTCGGACAGGACGAGAGCCGAATTTGCTTTGAGGCAATCCGAGCAAGCGCTGCGCGTTGGCGAAAAACAGATGGAGATTGTGCAGCGCATCAGCGGCACAGGCTCCTGGACCTATAACCTTGCGACGAACGACATATGGGGTTCGGCCGAAGGGATGCGCATCTTTGGATTTCCACCCGTTGCCGGGATGTTCCCTTTTGATCGCTTTGAAGCTTGCATTGCTGAGCAGGATCGGGAGGCGGTTCATCAACGCCTGATGGGCCTGATTCACGAAGGCGGCGAATACGACCTCGAATTCACCATCATGCCAGCGGACGGCTCGGCCGCGAGGATCACCCACTCGGTGGCCACTTTGGAGCACGATGCGCAGGGCAAACCGCTGATGGTGCTGGGTTTTGTGCAGGACATCACCCAAGCAAGAATGATGGAAGAGCAGGTGCGCCAGCTCGCCTTTCTTGACCCGCTGACGGCCCTGCCGAACCGGCGCTTGCTGCTCGACCGCATGGGACAGGCGCTCGCCGCCAACCAGCGTAGCGACAACTACGGCGCCCTGATGTTTCTGGACCTGGACAAGTTCAAACCACTTAACGACGAGCACGGTCATGGCATTGGGGATGCGCTGTTGATGGAGGTTGCTGTTCGGCTACTTAGCTGTGTACGCGCGGTGGACACCGTTTCACGCATTGGCGGTGACGAATTTGTGGTGCTGCTGGGCGACCTGACAACCGACCACGCCGATGCCGTAGAACAGGCCAAAAAGTTAGCTGAAAAAATCCGCTCGGCGTTGGCCGAGACCTACCTGCTGCCGGCCAGCAGCAAATCTAAAACCATTGAGCACCACGGCAGCGTCAGCATCGGCGTTGTACTGATAGAGCCACAACACAAAAGCGCTGAAGGACTATTGAAATTCGCCGATGCCGCGATGTACCAATCCAAGGCGGCGGGTCGAAATCGCGTCACCTTCATGATCGAAAGGCGCACCGAGCCGCGTCCTTAGCCATTGATTTGCCTGTCTTTACCAAACAGCTAGGTGTCCTGTGGCCCTTGGATCGAGTTACCATCCGCAGAAATGCCCACTCTGGGTGAATGAACCTTCATGATGACCAAGAAAACCATCAAGTCAGCCGCAGCAACGGATGAGGTGCCTGGCGTACCTGCAGTGGCCGACGTTACTCCTGCCATGCCCATCGTCGGCATCGGCGCCTCCGCCGGCGGTCTGGAAGCCTTCGAGGCCTTCTTTCGCGCCTGCCCTGCCGACACCGGGATGGCCTTCGTGCTGGTGCCCCATCTTGACCCCGGCCATGTCAGCCTTTTGACCGAAATCCTTCAGCGCTGCACCAGCATGGCGGTGCTCGAGGCGCTCGACCAGATGCGAATTGAGGCGAATCACGTCTACATCATCCCGCCGAACCGCGAGATGGGCATCCTGGGCGGCCTGTTACAACTCTCGGTGCCCGAAATGGTACGCGGCCAGCGTATGCCGATCGACGGCTTCCTGCGCTCGCTGGCCGAAGACCAGGGCGAGCGCGCCATCGGCGTCGTCCTCTCGGGCACCGCCACCGACGGCACGCTGGGCCTGCGCGCCATCCTGGGTGCTGGCGGCGTCTGCATGGTGCAGGAACCCTCCAGCGCCAAATACGACGGCATGCCGCAAAGCGCCATCTCATCGGGCTACGCCACCCACATCCTGCCGGTCGAACAGATGCCCGCCATGCTGCTCGAAGTGACGCGCCAGACGGCTTATCGGCTTTCCGTGCCAGCGGTTGTGCCCCAGAAGGTTCTCTCCGGCATTAACCAGATCCTGCTGCAACTGCGCAGTAGCACCGGGCACGACTTCTCGCTCTACAAGAAAAGCACCATCGGGCGGCGCATTCAGCGCCGCATGAGCCAACATGGCATCGAGGACGAGGCGGTGTACGCGCGCTTCCTGCGCGAAAACCCCCAAGAGACACAACTGCTGTTCAAGGAACTGCTGATCAACGTCACCAGCTTCTTTCGCGACCCAGAGGCCTTTGTCGTTCTCAAGAAGACCGTCCTGCCCGAGCTGCTGGCGGGCAAGCCAGCCGGTTACGCCTTTCGTGTCTGGGTGGCTGGCTGCGCCACCGGCGAAGAGGCCTACTCGATCGCCATCTTGCTGGCCGAACTGCAGGACGAACTGCGCGCCCGCCATGAGCAGGAACTGGGCATCCAGATCTACGCCACCGACCTCGACGACGACGCCATCGCAGTGGCGCGCGTCGGACACTATCCGCCCAACATCGCACAGGACATCACGCCCGAGCGCCTGCGCCGCTTCTTCAACAAGGACGATGCGGGCTACAAGGTCAAGAAAGAGATCCGCGACATGGTGGTTTTCGCCGTGCAAAACGTCATCAAGGACCCACCCTTCACCAAGCTCGACCTGCTGAGCTGCCGCAACCTGTTGATCTATCTCGAGGCCGAAGCGCAAACCCGCCTGATTCCCAACTTTCACTATGCCTTGAAGAACGCCGGGGTGCTGTTCCTGTCTACCTCGGAGAGCATCATCAGCCATCCCGACCTGTTCGCCAGCATCGACCGCAAATGGAAGTTCTACCGCGCCAAGCATGCCCTAGCCGCGCCCTGGCGCCAAGGCAGCGCCGACCAGACCTGGAGCGCCGACAAGGCCGCAAGAACAGCGTTCGCCGCGCCGACCGTCAAAGCCCGCGTCGGCAATGGCAACAGCATCGCTGTGCTGAGCACACATGCGCTGCTCCAGACCTACGCGCCGGCATCGGTCACCACCGATGTCAAAGGCAATATCCTGTATGTGCATGGTGATACCGGGCGCTACCTGCGTCCGGCTCCCGGACCGGTCAGCAACAACGTGATCGAGATGGCGCGCGAGGGCTTGCAGATCGAGCTGCGCATGGCCATCAACACGGCGGCCGTGCAAGCTGAACCGACTCTGAAGCGCGAGGTTTCGGTCAAAACCAATGGCGGCTTCTCTTTGGTGCGCTTTAGCGTGCGCGCCCTGACGCGCGACAAGAGCGGCGAGTCGCTGCTGCTGGTCAGCTTCGAAGACGTTGCAGTGACTGACCAGACGCCCGACAAGGCAGCCGCAAAACCGGGACGACCCAAACGCGCCGTGGCGACATCGGCCGAGGCCGCGCGCATCGAGGAGTTGGAACGCGAACTCGCCTATAGCAAAGAGAACCTGCAGGCCACCAGCGAAGAGCAACAGGCCTCCAACGAGGAGCTCAAATCGACCAACGAGGAATTGCAGTCCACCAACGAAGAGCTGCAGTCCTCCAACGAAGAACTGGAAACCTCAAAAGAAGAACTGCAGTCGCTCAACGAAGAAACGATCACGGTCAATTCTGAACTCAATGCCAAGATCGAGCAGTTGACCAGCATCCAGAACGACATGAAGAACCTGCTCGACAGCATCGGCACGGGCACCCTGTTCCTGGACCACCAGTTGGTCATCCGGCGCTACACGCCAGCGGCGGTCAAGGTCTACCGCCTGATCGGCAGTGACGTCGGGCGCCCTTTAAGCGACATCACCTCTAATCTGGACGGCGCCGACCTCGCCGCTGAGTTGCAGACCGTGCTCGATACGCTGGTCCCCGTCGAGCGCGAAGTACGCACAACGGACGGCGCCTGGTATCTGGCGCGCATCCAGCCCTACCGCACGTTCGATAACGTGATCGAGGGCGTGGTGCTGACCTTCACCGCCGTGACCGAGTTCAAGCTCGCGAGCGAGGCCGCCCAGCGCGCCATCAGCGAACTCGCGGCAGCGCAGACGGCAGCGACACAACTGGCCAGAGAACTGGCCGAAGGGATCGTCAACACCGTGGCCGAGCCTCTGATCGTGCTCGATAACAAACTGGAGGTGGTCTCGGCCAGCCGTTCCTTTTACCAGCACTTCAAGGTCACGCCGGATGAGACGGTGGGGCGCAAGATCTACAAGCTGGGCAACGGGCAGTGGGACATTGCCGCCTTGCGCGAGTTGCTGGAAAACATTCTCCCGCGCAATCAGGTGATGGAGGCTTACGTCGTCGAGCATGACTTTGTCGGCCTGGGCCAGCGGCGCATGGTGCTCAATGCTAGACGCATCGTCACCGCGATGGGCAACACCGAACTGATCCTGCTGGCGATGGTGGCCATTGAGCCCCTGCAAAAGCCGTGAACCCGACCAAAAAAAACATAGCGCAAGATCCACTGCTGCGGGCCGCAGCCGAGGCGAAGTTGGCAAAAACGCCACAGGCCGAGGGGCCAGCGGCCACGGATCTGATGCACGAGCTGCAGGTGCATCAGATCGAATTGGAAATACAGAACGAGGCCTTGCGCGAGGCGCAGCAGGCACTGGAGGAATCGCGTGACCGCTATGTCGATCTGTACGAGTTCGCCCCGCTGGGCTATCTGACGCTGAACCTGAACGGCCTGATCCTGGATCTCAACCTCAAAGCCGTGACGCTGCTGGGCGTGCAGCGCAAGAAGCTGCTGAAGCGCCGCTTTACCAACCTCGTCATCCCCGAAGACCAGGGTGGCTGGGCCAAGATTCTTCTGCTCTTGACGAAGGGCGACGGCATAGGCAGTGTCGAATTGGGCCTGCAACGCGGCGATGGCAGCGTGTTTCAGGCGCTGCTGGAAGGTGAGAAGAGACCCGTCGGCAATGGCACCGCGCAGATTCGCATTGCCCTGAGTGACATCAGCAAGGAAAAGAAGGCCGAGACCGCCCTGCGCGAGAGCGAGGAACGCTACCGTACGGCGTTCCAGACCAGCCCCGACGCCATTAATATCAACCGCCTTGCCGACGGTTTGTATCTGGACATCAATCAAGGCTTCACGCGCCTGACCGGATGGACACGCGATGAAGTCTTAGGCAGGACTTCGCGGCAAATCAATATCTGGCGCAACCTGGGTGATCGACAAAGGCTAGTGCTAGCTTTGCAGCTCCAAGGCACCTGTGAAAACCTAGAAGCGGACTTCGTTACCAAGGTCGGAAAAATCGTCAGCGCCCAGATGGCGGCCAGTATTATGACCCTTGGTGGCGTGCCCTGCATCCTGTCAATCACACGCGACATGACCGAACGTAAGGCCGCACAGGAAGCCCAGCGCATTGCTGCCCGAGCCTTCGAATCCCAGCAAGGCATGTTCATCACCGATGAGAAAAAAGTGATTCTGCGGGTCAACAAGGTATTTACTGAAATCACCGGCTACACGGCTGAAGAAGCTGTTGGCAAAACACCGAGCCTGCTCAGTTCCAGTCGGCAAAACTCAGCCTTTTACGCCGCCATGTGGGGCAGCATCAGCCGCCTAGGTGCCTGGCAGGGCGAGATCTGGAACCGGCACAAGAACGGCACGGTCTACCCCGAGCACCTGAGCATCAGCAGCGTCAAGGACGATGCCGGGCTGCTGACCCACTATGTTGGCGCCTTCAGCGACCTCTCCATCTACAAGGCGGCAGAGAAACAAATCGACGATCTGGCTTATACCGACCTGCTGACTGGTTTATCCAATCGCCGAAAGCTGATCATCCGACTGCAACAAGCAATCACAGCAGTAGAAGACCGGCCGCACCAGTGCGCACTGCTGATGCTCGATCTGGACAATTTCAAGAACCTCAACGATGCCATCGGGCATTTGCAGGGCGATGAGGTGCTGCAACGCGCTGCCAAACGACTGAGCGCAGCGGCACGAGACGGCGACACCGTGGCGCGCCTGGACAGTGATGAATTTGCCGTGCTTATGGATGCTTTGAGCCCGGACCCACAAAAGGCACTCTGGCAGGTGGAGACGCTGGCGCAAAAGCTGCTGGAGGCACTCAACGAGCCCTATCAATTGGACGGCTCTGTGATTTCGTGCACAGCCAGTATTGGCATGACCTTCTTCGGCGATCAGTATGAAGATGTGCTTGAGCCTTTAAAGCGGGCCGAGCTGGCCATGTACCAGGCCAAGTCCACCGGGCGCAACACGCTGCGCTTCTTTGATCCGCAGATGCAAGCCGCGGTCGAAGCCCGGGTGAAATTGGAGACGGCTCTGCAACAGGCAATCCAGGCCCAGCAGTTTGTCCTGTACTACCAGGCGCAGGTCTCGGACAGCGAAGGCATCGTCGGCGCTGAAGCCTTGGTGCGCTGGTTTGACCCGAAACGCGGCATGGTCATGCCGTCCGAGTTCATACCGCTGGCTGAAGAGAACGGCATGATTCTGCCAATTGGCCGTTGGGTGCTGGAGTCCGCTTGCCAGCAGTTGGTGCTGTGGGCCAGCCAGCCAGCCATGGCGCACCTGAGCATTGCGGTTAATGTCAGTGCCCGGCAATTTCGTGAGAGCAACTTCGTTGACCAGGTGCTCGCAGCACTGAAGCGCACCGGCGCCAATGCGCAACTGCTCAAGATGGAGCTGACCGAGTCGGTTTTGATAGAAGACGCTGAGGACGTGATCGTGAAAATGAACGCGCTCAAGGCAATCGGTGTCGGTTTTGGCATTGACGACTTCGGCACCGGTTACTCGTCGCTGGCCTATCTCAAGCGGCTACCGCTGGAGCGGCTCAAGATTGACCAGGGCTTCGTGCGCAATATCCTGATGGACCTCGACGATGCGGCGATTTCCAGGGCCGTCATCGCAATGGCCAGCAGCATGGGTTTGGGCGTGATGGCCGAAGGCGTGGAGACTGAGGCGCAGCGCGACTTTCTGGCCAGTCTGGGTTGCCATACCTACCAGGGCTATCTGTTCAGCCGGCCAGTGCCGGTTGCTGATTTTGAGCTGCTGGTGCAGCGGCATGATCACGCTTGACGCTGAGTGATGAACCGATCCGTAATCTGTGTGACCGCTTAGGCTTCCTCGGCCGCCGCCATGAACGGCCGGTTCTGACCTTGTTCACTGACTTCTATGGGCACTTATGGATAGCTATTCATAATGCAGAGCGTCTTTAGCCTGGCGGTCGCGGGCTAAAAAGCTGAAGCAAAGCTGGGTCGACCGTTCCGCGAACGGTAGGCTAAAGATCCCGTTGGACTAAGCCGCTACCTGAGGCGGTGGCGT
>Ga0214249_1000099_pt1 | contig 43745 bp, 51 predicted proteins | sample TroBogypolimnion_17_FD_153087 | JGI IMG/M metagenome (GOLD analysis project Ga0214249, IMG submission 153087) | Freshwater microbial communities from Trout Bog Lake, WI - 23JUN2009 hypolimnion | ecosystem: Environmental > Aquatic > Freshwater > Lake > Hypolimnion/Profundal zone | place: Trout... | reverse complement strand
ATCGAGAATCCGAATGAGGTATGAATCATCCAAAGTGCCGAGCATGCCGCGTACGGATTCTTCTGAAACTTTGCCAGCAGCATAAGCAATCGCTTGATCAGTTAAAGATAAAGCATCGCGCATCGAGCCTTGGGCTGCTTTTGCTAAGACACGCAGTGCATTGGTTTCGTAATCGACTTTTTCTGCAGCAAGGACTTTTTCTAAGTGCTCAACGATGAGGGGTACTGGCATTTGCTTGAGATTGAACTGCAAGCAACGCGACAAAATGGTTACCGGAATCTTTTGGGGATCAGTTGTAGCAAGGATAAATTTAACGTGCTCTGGTGGCTCCTCTAAGGTTTTGAGAAGTGCATTGAATGCCTCTTTACTGAGCATGTGCACTTCGTCAATCATGTATACCTTATAGCGTGCATTGGCTGGAGCGTATGCAGCCTTTTCTAGCAAGTCCCGTATGTCATCAATTCCACGATTACTTGCGGCGTCCATCTCGACATAATCCACAAATCGACCCTGATCAATTCCTGTGCATGCTGCGCATTTACCGCAAGGCTCAGAAGTCATCTTGCCTTGGCCATCTTCACCAACGCAATTGAGTGCTTTGGCCATAATTCGAGCAATCGTAGTTTTACCGACACCTCGAGTACCGGTAAATAACCATGCGTGATGCAATCGACCTTGATCTAAGGCGTGGCTCAGTGCTTTAACTACATGGTCTTGACCGAGTAATTGCGTGAATGTTTTAGGGCGCCACGAACGGGCTAGGGCCAAAGATGTCATAAGTCCTATTCTAACAAGCTAAAATGGAGTTGGATGGGCCTCCCCGCATGGTGGGTTGGATAACCTGGTCAGGTCGGGAACGAAGCAGCCAAACCCAATTTCTGCCAGTGCCGGGGATCAGGCTCATCCACCTTCCCCTTTAGATTTAAGACCCAGAGTTTGGCTTTTCCTGTTCATTATTGGACAAAGTGCCGTTTTGAGCCTCCGCAATATCTTTAAGCCTTGAAGCAAAAGCCGCCCTGCCTTCAGCCTCTGAAACTTTTCGCCCGTTGATCGCCCATATACCTCGCTTGAGATCCTCTTCGGTTATTTCTGGAGCATCGTCTGGATCGATCCATTCTTCTGGAGTGTTATTTATTTTGGTGTTCATAAGTTGAACTTTATCGAGCCCAAAAGAGATTGACAAATCGATATAAATAACATGTAGAACTGTAGGGTTTCCATTACTAAAAATACTGATACAGTGAGCAGTGATATTGGCCTTCTTTTCAAAAATCGACAAATTAGAGAGGTAAAGCCACCCTTTCAAAATGAGGTACATCCACAAAGCCCTTAAAGTTGCCACCCCATTTATTTTTAGGGCTGAGGCTTTCCCAGTATTCACCAACGTTGCGAATCAACTCCCTATCCCAAATAAGCTTTCCTTTCCAAAAGAAATTTAAATCAATAGCGCAACGGGTGAGGTGCTTGCTGTTCATAGTCTTCGATCTACCAGTCTTGAAGTAGATTTCTTGCTGTTCTGCGGAACGCCAAAGTTCCCCGCCAGTCAGAACCCAGCCCTCATTCGTTGCAAATTGAATCAGATTACAAACATCTAGTAAAAATGCAGCTTGCTCTCCAACTAGGCTATTTCTTGTTGAGCTCATTAAACCCCCTCTTTATGTCGAGAGGCGTTCATCCGAATTTCAAAAATCTTTTCCACCGACCTACCCCCAAAATAAGCCAGCATGACTAATTGCCCCCACTCTCCTAAAAGTTGCACGTATGCTTCATTGATATCAATTCCCATGGCTGATAACAATGCAAATAGTAGGTACGCCGTGAGAATGTAGACTAGTGTTCCAGGGCGGATGTTCTTTGATAACCTGGAATCACTCACCATGTCAGATTGCCAGCGGTTAGTGGCACTGTCTTGTGAGGCTCGATGCATTTCTGCTAAAAGCTTGGATTCCTCAATCTCGAGTTCTTTTTGTTTAAGCGTGTATTGCAAGAGAAGTTGCTCTTGCTCAATCTCTAGTTGCTTGAGTTTAATGAGATCTTCCTGATTGGGATTATCTGGAATGTGAACACCAGTTTTTTTCTCAATAAACTCTTTGCCTTTTGCCTGAACAGCCCCTGCTAACAGGCTCAGGCCATTTACAGCCAAAGTTTGTACTAGTGATGTAAATATAGGGAGCATAAAATTATTTTTTGAATAACAGCAAATGGTTTAAAAAATTACAGTGTTTAACTAGATCAATCCTTTTTAACGTGCAGACTAAGGTGAGTGATGTGAAGGGGCGCAATATATGCGCCCCACTTAAAGCACAAGCACATCCGCAGACACATTTAATAAACACCCACACACATACCCAAAGTAACGCCACAGTTAAATTAAGACGACCAATAAAAGCGTGTTTCTGCTAACGCTTGACTCCCTTCTGAGCCTCAGAAACCTCGAGCTCAAATATCTTGGTTTTTTTGTCCTGTTTTCCAAGATTGATAGCGCCTTCCCCCTCCATTAATCCCTTTACGATCTCCATCAGGCGGTCACCATCATCTTCACCAAAGACTTTGGCTACGACCTCATGGCCGTACTTGGCACAGAGGCGGTCGTACTCTTGCTCTGGAGTAATCGTGGTCTTTGAAGGATGCTCGAACACCGTGACGTTCTCGCGCCCAAAGAGATTGCGCAATATATTGGTCTCATAGGGCGGTACGTGCACATGAATAGTGGTAAATGCATCTCTGCGCACCACTGCCTCCACCTCTTTAATTTGGAAGTCACTATGAATGAGCGCATTCTTGTTTATGGTGTTATTCATCCGACCCTCCTTATTGAATAGCCAATACCGCATGGGCATTAGCTCGTGAGATGGATAAGGCGCAGCGCAAGTTCACCATGGCGTACATGGCGAGCGTGTCGTGTGGACGAATTGGGGCAACGATATCCAAGTCATCATCACGCAACTTCATAAAGCGAGTATTCAAGAAGTAACAACGCTTACTCCACTCCACCGTGCGATTAGCCATGGCGTCTAACTCATCAAACTGTGGATCCCAAATGATCTCTACCCCTTTGAAGGCTAAACCTGTATTTACGCCCGCCCCTACACCAGCATCGATGTACTTGGTTTCGCCAGATCCAGCGATATGGGTCACGGTGACTTGCTTACGATAGGTATCAATGAACTTGCCGCCCGCGATGATGAAATCAGGGCTACCGCCATGCTTAATGCATTGACGCCATGCGGTTTCCATCTCGCCCACTAAGTTGCCTGGCGTGGTTGAGGTGATGTCTTTAAGTGCGTAGTTACGCCAGTAGCTTGCTTTGGCTCGGTCGATACCACCTACGGTGCCAGTATTTGGCGCTAGGCTCACTAAGCTATCAAGCCCCACGAGCGCATCTGCGCCATGCGAGCCATCGCGGTGAAGCTCTAGATCTAACTTGTTAAGGAATCCTTCTCTCAGGACCTCTAATTGCTCATCCAAGAGATTGATCAATTGCACACGCTCGTTATATTCCAACTGGAAACCTCGCGCCCCACCCTCACGCACTTTGATACCGTTGCTGAATAAGCGGTCATAGTCGATATACAGACCATCAACAGCCCTGCGCCATGGGAATGACGCTTGCTCAGTGGTATTGCGTTTATTGAACTTGACTGTCTCCTCTCCAAAGGCCCAGCTAAAGTTACTGCCATGTTCTTTGCGAATATTCTCGACCACATTCTGCTTTGCGCCTAAAAGGCTTTTCCGTCCTTCCATGAGTTTTTTAAGAAAAGGTCTTTCTACGGCTATTTGATCGACTGGAAGATTACGTAAGTACTCATCTAATGAAACCTTAGCCAGTTCTTGCAAGTCTGTATTTGAAATTGGCATATGCCACCCCTATCAATTTGTTTGTTTATTAGTGAAATTCCTTGGCTTCATACCGGGTGATAGAGCGTGAAACTATCCATTGCTACGCTGCTAGGCGCGACTCTAGCTTTAACGCGGAGATCTGAAGCAGTAGCTTGAGTGTTTAGCTCTCACCACATGAATTCATTATTGGGGTGCTTGGTGTGGAGTTTGGATATTTCTGGGGTTTTTGTTGGCATCGCAATGGGTCTTTATGCCCAATGTGTCATTGCGCCACTTTGGGCATAAAAGAGCGTTTCTCAGGTCGTGGCCGTCAAGGGTGCGCAAGCCACCCCTTTGGGGTGCCCTTGACGGAAGGTATAGCGAGGTAAAATAACCATGCATACCTATCTTTATAAATTCTGATAAAAACTATATAAGTTACTGTTTTATATGTTATTTATTCTATATTTATCTATACAAAAATAAGACATCAATGTCTTATTTTTGTATATAATCGAACCATCAATATAGAAAGGAGGCCAAGATGGCTAAAGCAACAACCAAAGACCGCATTTTGGCCAGCCTACGTAATTCCAAGGAAAAGGTCTTTTTGCGCGATAACTTCAATCGGTTTGGCACCTATCGCCAAGTCTGTCGCGTAGTAAAAGAGTTATCTGATGAAGGCAAGCTGATGCGCCTTGGGTACGGCACTTATGTAAAAACGCGCCCCTCTTCTATCTCTGGAAAACCAGTAGTTGATGAAAGCCTGACTAATATCGGGCTTGAGGTAATGAAAAAGCTGAATATTAAAGCTGACGTAGGCAAAGATATGCGCGCCCTCATTCAAGGTGACAGCACTCAGGTGCCTATGCTTCCTATCCTCAATATCGGTAACTCTCGGGTCTGCCGCAAATTATCTGTTGGTAACCGTAGCCTAGTCTATGAAAAGAATTAACGACACCCAAAGACTCCAAGTATTGGATGTAATTAACGAGCTGGGGCTTGGTATATCGGAATTCGCACTAGAAAAAGATTTCATGGTCACTGATGCTCTGGCCTCGCTTGCCGCCATCAATAATCCAGACTTTGAATTGATCTTTTGTGGTGGCACCTGCCTCTCTAAGGCTTATGGTCTATTAGATAGAGTCTCCGAGGATGTGGATATCAAAGCCATCCCAAAATCCTCAGAAGCATTGACCAAGAGCAAAATCCGCTCAAGCATGAGCAAGCTTAAGAACGATCTTGAGGCGGCGATGAACTCTGCTGGCTTTAAATCAGAGTTCATTACAAGAAATGCAATGGGTGATAACAACTTCATAGAATTCGACATTCAGTACTCCGCATACTTTCAAGTAAGCCCAGGTATGCGAGCAAATTTAAAGCTGGAAGTAAGCTACAGCCCTTTACAACTACCAAAGCAAGATAAAGACATCACCCTGCTATTTGACTCCTTGGCCAACATGGATACTGGCCCTCGGTTCTCAATTCCATGCGTAGACTTGAGAGAAGCGCTGGCTGAGAAACTCATTACCTTCCCACGACGCCTAGCCCTGTCACTAGCCAAGACTGGTGAGAAGGTAGACAACGCCTTAGTACGTCATCTCTACGATGTTTATCAAATCGCCGAAAAGAATCCTAACCTCCTCAAGAAAGATCTGGGCTTACTTGGCAAGTTGGTAGTTCAGGTCATTGCAAAAGATAGCTTGGACTTTGCCAAGCAGCATATTGCCTTTGTAAAAGACCCAATCGATGAAATCAAAATGGCAATGAATTACGCCAAAGCTGATCCGAAAACCAAGCAGACATATGATGAATTTATTAGGGTTATGGTCTATGACAAGAATGCACCTTCTTTTGAAGATGCATTCTCACGGTTTTCCCAAACCCTAAATCTAGTTCTTCCTAGTCTTTCTTAATAAAAGGCTAAATTCCCATATTGCCTAGATGCTGGGCGATGCGATCCATTGGGTTTTCAGAGCTAGCCAGCGGAGCACCAAGGGTTGAGGTTCGCGCCCTTATGGGTTGGGGACTCTGAAATGGCGTGATCTTTGTATTCGCGAAGTTGGGCTCTTGCATTTCTATTGAATCGTAAATGGATTCAATCATGGATTGCCAATGCTCTGGCTTGTTGTTCTGTACAAAGACCTGCATATAAAAAGGATCGGTCAGATACTTATAAAAGCATTGGGCCTTAGCGGAATGATCAACCTCATCTTCGCGCGAGTTTAAGTACTTGATGATCTGATGCTTAGCCTCTGAAACAAGCTCGGCAGGTTTCTTCTGCTTGGTTGTGAGCGCCATAGTATTGTCAACAAATTGACTCTCAATCTCGTACTTGCGAATCACATCTTGCAAGCTAATCACAGTGCATTGCAAATCTTCAACCTGCTTCTCTAGGTCGTGCTTTTCATTGATGATCTTTTGCATGCGCTCGCGGCCCCTCTTGGATTTAATATCGTCCGGAGTTTCTTCATTGGGCTTGTTATTCTTCTCAGGACTTGAATCCGCAGACCCAGGATTCAAAACCCGATTAATGAATTCTTTAGCAGATTCAACCTGAATAGCTGGCTGTGGAAGCGCCTCTACCGTAATTGCAGCTGGTGTAGGTAATATCTCGCCTAGGTCATAAGACTGGGGTACTGATCCACTTTCTGGAGCAGTCATAACCGCAGGTACAAGTACCTCACCCTTTATGGGCGCAAAGATTGGCTCGACTTCAAAATCCCCTAACTCCTCACCCTCTTCAATATCCTCAGATATTTGTGAAAGGGATGAACTAAGACGGTTTGATTTACTGAGATCATCAAGCAAGCTTGCGGACTGACTCTTACGCTCAGATTTTTGTGCCCTTTGCTTTTCGGCATCTTGTTCCTTTGCTAATTTGGTCGCTGCTTTCTGGGCTAGTTCAGCCCTACGATCTTCTCTTGCCCTCGTATTTCTGGCATGACTTTCAGCATCATGCTTATCTTTGGCCTCTTTTTCTAGGCGTTCACGTTCCCTCTTGGCCTCGCGATCTTGCACCCTCTGGTATGGGCCTCCATCTGTAAGCACTTCTGATTTAAAACCATTCACCTCATTTGCTACCTGCGTCATTACTCATCTCCTCTTTTAATAAACCACGCTCATGACCGGGCTCGGCAATTGCCCTTAGCTTTCTTTCTGAAAACATGTTGATTCCTAAATTAGGGTCGATATAACCCTCCGCTTGCTTTTCGACATTCGGTATAAATAGATTTGAATCGATGCGATCGTCATACCGCAAGAGGGTCTCCTGTAGGAGATTACGGATATGTTCGTAATCCATTCCTCTAGCTTGTAGGTTCTGAATCTGAATTGATAGATTCGTAATCATGGGCAGCACTTTGAGCCAACCCTCTTTTTCCTCTATTCCATCCGGTGCGCCAGTAGTGCCCGCTCTGATGCGCAGATCGACCATGTCAAAAATGCGTTCCTTTGTAAGGCTTGGCCAGTCATAGGTTTTCTCTTTGCTCATGGTGAGCTTGCTATCAACCATAGTGGCTCTGGTAATTGGAGCGCCCATATAACGCTCTACCTGTTCCTTAGTCAACTCTTGCAAGAGGACTTGGGCACTGTATTGGGCAATCTCTTGTAGCCAATCCTCTATCTGGTCTTTAAATTCAAAAACGCGTCCGGATAAGGCCCTTTGTAGAATGTTGGCCTCGGTTGCTGTCTTAGGCCTAACTACAGTTGAGCGCGCAGCATCTTGCAATCCCGTGACTTGTTCCCAGTCATAACGCACAGCACTGGTGTCGTAAACAATCGGATCAATCTTTGGGTGCCCTCGAGGAATAATCACTTGGTTAAGGGGTTTGCCTTCGGTATCGACAATGGTGATCTCACCAAATCGTGAGTCCGCGTGTTTCTTAATCGTCTTCTCGTTGATATCGGCTGATGCAACCCATCCTGGTATGCATAGATCTCGGTGTTGATTGAAGCGATCCCTAGCTTCGTTATGCTCTTCTTGCAAGCGCTCTGTGAGATCGACTAAGCTTGGGCCAACGAACTGGCCATCAACGACTTGGTAAGGCAATAAGAAGAATGGGTACCAGCGTTCTCCCACCTTTGATGGTGAATAGGGTTCCCGTAACCATTCGGTGGTGCCTTCGACCATTGTGTAAATACGCTGGGTGGTTCTATCCCAGATCTCTAGCACGGCTATTTGTTGATCGTCTACTACTGGGGCAGATTTAGCATCGAGGTGCATGGAAGCTAGACGTCTAGCTTTTCTATGGGATGTTTCGCCTTGGCCTGGTTGGTAGATCTTGGCACTAGCTAGGTTCTTTTTGTAAAGCGCTTCAGCTTGACCACGCTTCATGGGGATAATCTGGCAGATCCAATCTGCATCGGTGTAATCCCAGAACTCACAAATAGAGGGATCGATGAGTAGGTTTTCTGTAAGGACTCTATCTATTACCAAGCCTTCAGCTGACTGCACTTCGGACTGCTCTTGTAATGACTTAATGAGCTCTTCTAATTCAGCTTGCTTGGCTTCATGCTGATGGCGTTGCTTTTCATCTTGAAGGTCTAGAGCTAGATCTTGGATCGCTAGAAGATTTTCCTGGGCATCATTGATGCGCCCCTGAATGTAGCCATCCCGACTCGGATCTCTTTGATACATCACTTTGAGAATGCCAAAGCTGCAAGTAAGCGCTGCCCTTACGGTTGATTTGGCTCGATTCTTAAGTTGAGCATGCTCTAGCGCCCTGTTGGTTACCACCTCCAATGTTTTGCAAAAAAGCTTGAGATCAGCACCCGTATTTAATGGGGTTGTTGAAATCTCTGGATTGCGTGCATAGACATTGGGTAGTACTGCAGAGATGGTGCCATGGATTAGGTTTGCTCTGAGACTGTAGAAGTCTTTGCTGGTGGGATCAGCATTCCAATTAAAGCCAGCTACCGTGTTGCGGTTATGTCTTACGCGCTTATGAAAGGCTGCCCATTGAGCGCGCGCATGAGTGATGCGGGCGGTCCATTTTTGTTGGAGGGATTGGGAGTCTTGAGGCACATGCTATTTATAAATTGGGGTCCTCTAGCTAAAGAATTTATCTTGGATTTATATACTTAATACCGCAACCAATCTGCATTTAAGGGTCCTAAAACCATGCTTTAGTTATGGATTTGACTTTAAATTCATAAAACATGGATAATTAAGGCAATGACGAAGCGGTATAAGTAATCAAACACCCAAGTAGCTTGCGACAAATTTCGTCACCATCGTAAGCGCGTTTTAAACGCGTCAAGTTTGGGTACCGCACCTTTTCCTAAAGCCCTTTTAAATAAGGGCTTTTTCTTTTTGGAACTCATGACAACTATTTATCTCGATGAAAGTGGTGACCTAGGTTGGAAGTTTGATGCCGACTATAAGCGCGGCGGTTCAAGTCGATACTTAACTATTGCAGCTACTGTTATCAACCATCAAAAGGATGAGCCAAAGCTAGAAAGAGTAATTCGGGGGTTTTATAAATCCCGAAAACGCGCTTCTCAAAATGAACTTAAGTCGACCGACCTTTCCTCTAAAGAGCGGGCTTTATTTGCAGCCAAATTAGTTGAAATTAGGACTTCCAGCGAGGAGATAAAGTTCTTTTCGATGACCGTCAAAAAAGAGAATACTAATGACAGCTTCAGAGCACACCCGAATGGTCTATATAACTACATGGTTAAGTTGCTACTCTTGAATGAGATGAGTAAGCACGGGGAAGTCAATTTCATTCCCGATGCTAGGACTGTTAGTGTGGAATTAAAAAACTCACTGAATGATTACTTGAGAACAGAATTAGCTGCCATGGGAGCAAGTACAAAATTAAATACCACCCCATGGGAGAGCAAGAATTCTCTTGGCCTGCAATTTGTGGATACTTTAGCAAACATTATTTGGAGTAGGCATGAGTACGACCAGTTAAAGCATTACGAGTTAATCTCTTCGTGCGTACAAAGCCATCATCTTTACTTTCATAATTAGCTCTTTATAAATTATTCGACTGCTCTTCTAGCTCTCATGACCCCATACCTAGTGGCATCCCAGGCATGATCCTCGGCATCTGTATCTACATCTTCAGGGTTTAGTGAATCTGGCGGTAGCTGAGGGATCGTTCTTAGCCAATGCTTGCAAGTACTAAATACCTTCAGCCTTCCCTCAACAAGTAGCCGGATGATTTCTTGAGCGCCGTTTACTCGGCTTCTAGGGGCGTTATAGGCCTCGGTCCATTTGACGCCTTTATCCCTGAAGATCTGACCGATAGATCTTTCAGCTCCAATCTTGGAAAAGATGGAGGGGTCGGCTAGGTTCATGCGATATTCATATCCAAGACGTTGATCATGGATCTCGATCTTTTTGATCTTCTCTGCGACTACCGTTGCATCTTCCCTGGTGCCGGTGTTTTCTTTATCTCCATATCCATAGAGTTCACGCCAGAGGTAATAGACACCATCGTTAGATAATGCAAACCAATAGACAGCGTATGGTCTGGCATATCCCCAATCCATGGATCGCCATACCTTCCATGTTGGTGGAATAGCAAAGGGCTCTATCACGTGTTTAGAGGGTTGCCAAACTCCTTCCAAGAAACTTCCTACATGGATATCCCAGTCTCCTTCCAGCCAAGCTCTGCGCCGATTTGGATCACTTAATGACTCTAGGTTCATAAGATAGTTAGGATCGTTTTTGAGAAGATGGGTATTCTCATAAATCGTTGAATGAATTCGTACTCTAGGAAGTGCTCCTTCTTGCCGAATGATTTGACCAGTAGGAATGCTCCCAATCTGAAATCGCTCCTTTACTGAGGCATGCCCCACTCCAAATGGATTACAGGTTGCGCGCACCATTCTTGGCATTCCAGGATGTGATGAGCGACATGTCGAATGCATGGCTTCGTAGAAAGAGAGATTGCGCCAATTCGTTAATTCTTCGAACCCCAGCCAGGGATATTCATGGCCATGGTAATTCCAGTAGTCGTCCTCATTAGCCCCATAACGAAAGTACAGCATCTCTCCTGTAGGCCACTTCCATACATAGTCGGATTCATTAAACTTGGCCCCTGGAAAGATTTGATAGAACCAGCGCTTACTCTTGGCCACAACGTCAGCTAGTTGTGGGTAAGTCAGACGAAAGAGTGTGCCGCGCCAATGATCTCCAAAACCTCTACCTACATGCTGGGCATAACTCATGAGCAAGGTATCGGTCTTACCTCCTCCCCTAGTACCTTCTAGCAATACTTCATACACAGGGCAAGTCAGAAATAGGGTCTGGCTACCTGGCAATGGGGCCCAGATGGTTTTCATGAATTGAGCTGCAAAGCTATTGCTTAGGCTGGGCAACGCGCTCCCATTCTTCTAAGCTCAAGATACTTGGAACAAGCAATACCCCACTTTGCAGAGGTGCCCCATCTTTACCCGTATGTTCAATAGCAGATAAGCGCGGATGAATATAAGGCGCTATATGCCTTCCTACAGCAGCAGCCATATTGAGTAGTTTGATCCGGGTCTCATTACTATCTACAGAATCGACATACCCAAAAAGATCGGTATTCTGATTTGCAGAAGCAGTACAGCGTTCTGCCTGCGCATATAGCTCATGCATGATCTTGAGCATTAGCTCGAGCGGAGTAATCTCCTCTGAGTTGTATGGATGGCTCTCCACTATTTGGGTGAGCCCAGTATTAAGCAAGCCCTGAGTTTTAACGGTGGGCTGCTTTTTGACCCTTTTCGGCTTCTTAGTAATCATTGCTTGCCTCGGCCCTATTGATGATGGTCAATAGATGAGGTTGCAAAGCCACGGTATCTCCAATTGGTTCATCGAATTCAATAATGATTCTCTGAAACAGGTCATGACGACTTTGCGCACCACGGTGCTTAATCACAGTACCAGTGCGACCACTTGGAGTTTGAACCACAGAACCAATCGGAAAGTCTTCCATATCAAGGCGCTCCACCACACCTAGAAGGTGGGCATTAGATGGCATGGCTCTTCTCCTGATCTGCGCCTGTAACCATAGGCTCTTTCGACTCGATCATCTCGATAGCTTCAATCGCCTCACTAGGCTTAACTATTTCCTGGCGTTTTCGCAGTTGCGCAAATATACGAGCCTTATAAGATTCATAGGATTCAGAACCCTGTGCACGCATCGATAACTCACGTCCTTTTGCATCGATCCCGTCATTGGTTTTCCACCAAGCAATATCCCCTGAATCAGCTAAGGTTCGTTTTTTCAATTCACATTTCACAATAGCCAAGACATAGCCAGCATTGATAGGGCTTGCAGTAGAAATCTTCTTGCGCATTTCCTTTGCAATCGATATCGCCCCAATCACTTCGGCCTCACTTGCTCCAGTAGCAACCATATCTTTAATGCGACAGTCATCTACCGCAACAGAGGCACCCTCCTTACTAATTAATTGAGCAAACCGTTTATGCATTTCGCCAAGCACTCCAAGATCCCCAAGATCGTCTTTTTTCTTCTGAAGACCTGGTTCAAAAGTCTTTTTCACGCTTGTTTCAGCCATTGATTTGATTGACTGGTGTTTGGAGATTGGTGACTGGTGATTGGTGACTGGTGAGCATTGCGTTGGCAATGCATCGGCAATGCGAACGCATGCTAAATTTGGCTCAAGATCTAATTTGGTTTCATTAGCAGCAACGGTAGCATTCACAGGTTGCCAGCGACTATCTGCACTGCGTTTAGCCTTAGCCTGCTTATCCTTAAAACGGGCGATTTCATGATCGCAACGGCCTTGCCTCCAGCCATCATGAGTCAATATGAAAAATTCATTAAGGACCAATTCCACTGCATTTTTCTCCTCCTTAGATTTGGCGTTAACTAAACGCTGAACGGTCTTAACATCAGGTGGCATGGGCTTTTCAGTGGCATAGTACTTCCGAATAAGGCGACTATAAGTAGCATCTTCAATAAAGCTCAAATGTGAGGTAGCTTGCGAATAATCTCCAATGTGATGCTCGTAATAATTCATTTAAGACAGTCTCCGTTTTATGTATTGATCAATGTGAAACAGATCACAATCTATCAATCCAAATGCTCGCCGTCAAACGTGTTTTTTCTGAATTTTTCTTTAATTTATTTATTTATCAATTTGCTGTAATCCATCTTTAACTAATTTGAGTCGTTTTATTTTTCTTTTTGAAGTGCTTATTGATCTATGTGTGTCCACTACTATCTACGCACTATCAGAAAATACTGACAAGGCTGTAGCCCTTTACTTAATTGACCTATAGCATTTATATGAATAAATATTTTTTTGTAGTCAAAAAATAATATCCATTACCAAAGTGGGTATTGACATTTGATTGACCGCCAAAAATTCAACAGCTACATTGCTCTTCAGTAGCATCAGTAGAACCAATATTCAGACATTACAAAAAACTAGGAGATCAATTTGATGGTAGCAATTCGGCTTTACAGTTTGTATCGTTCATACGGATATACGAAGATGAGTTCTGTAAGACTGGCCTTGCAGATGTATCGAAAGAACTTGAAACGAACTCGACTATGGGGTCATCATGAGTAATGACTGCGCAGATATAAGCTTAATGAGAATCCCGCAAATATTGAAGGTGATCCCGGTATCTAAATCCAAGTTTTGGCTCATGGTTCAGAAAGGAGAGTTTCCAAAGCCGATTAAGATTGGGAGGTCTTCTTTTTGGACTATGAAGCAGGTGCAGTCTTTCATAAGGGAGAGGACAGGACAATCCACCAATTGAAAAATGGGCATCTCCTGAGGTTAAGCTCAGGAGATGCTAGCCTTAAAATAACAGTTTATTGGGAATATCCACCCCTACTGATCTAATTCATCTTGGTCTAGACTGGGAAGATCCTCAACCTCTTCACTCTCTAAAAGCGGTGTAATTCCAAGTGGCAATGCCTCTACCCCACTAAGCTTTTTATTTATTTGTCTAGTACGTACGTCAACTGCATCAAAAGATTTGGTGGCTGCTTCTAATTTTTTCTTGGTTGCATCAATAACCTCACCAAATTTTCCAAATTCCATTTTAATTTGACCCAAAGTATTCCAAATTTCTGATGAGCGTTTTTCAATAGCGAGAGTTTTAAACCCCATATGCAAGCTATTGAGCAATGCTGAAAAAGTAGATGGTCCAGCTACCGTCACGCGATAATCTCTTTGTAGGGCTTCTAGTAGTCCTTGGCGGCGCATTACCTCTGCGTATAGGCCCTCGGTCGGTAAAAATAAAATAGCAAAGTCAGTTGTGTAAGGAGGCTCGACGTATTTTTCTCGAATTGTCTTGGCTTCACTCTTAATTCTATTTTCTAGCGCCTTAGCAGAAGATTCCATTTCCACTAGATCGGCACGATCTTGAGCATCCATCAGGCGCTGGTAATCTTCTACCGGAAACTTTGCATCTACTGGTAGCCAAACGGGAGAGCTAGCATCTTGCCCAGGCAGTCGAATAGCAAACTCAACTAAGTCCCTACTACCAGGTCTTGTGGAGATATTTTTAGAGTACTGATCAATGGTCAAGGTTTGCTCGATTAAAGCGCCAAGCTGAACCTCGCCCCATGTACCGCGAGACTTTACATTAGTGAGAACCCGTTTAAGGTCACCCACCCCGGTAGCTAAGGTTTGCATTTCGCCTAAGCCCCGATGTACTTGCTCTAAACGATCTGATACCTGCTTAAAGGACTCTCCAAGGCGCTGCTCAAGTGTGGCATGTAATTTTTCGTCTACTGTTTTACGCATTTCCTCTAGCTTTTGTGCAGAATCGGCCTGGATGGCTCCAAGACGCTCATTTAAAGTGGCGGTTACTTGGTCCCCTGTTACCTTTAATTGCTGAGTGATGGTGGTACTCACTCCAGTTAAACGATTATTCAAATCGTTGCGCAATTCAGTACTAGCTGAGGTATTTGCCAAATGCATGGCATCACGCTCGGAGCGGGTATCGGTAATCAGTTGCGTAATTTTGGCATCGAGCACCCGAACCACTTCGCGCTCAAGATTAGTCATGGCGGTGCGTATTTCAGTCATGGCTGCACCTTGGGAGCCTAATTGCTCGCGTATTGACCCATCTAGACGAGAAAGATCAATTCTTAATTGAGCTAGCTCTGAGCCAATATTTTGGTCAAGATTGAGTTTGCTTAACTTTAGCAATACCGCAATGATTAATATTGTGAGAATTCCAAAACCGATATAAATCTCAAGCATTTCCGCCCCGCCCTCTTATAAATTAGGTCTTTTGTGAATCTGAATTGCGTCCCTGAGAAACTTTCTTACGCATAAATACTGGCTTGACTAATTCCATCTTCATGCAGAACATCACAGAGTCATCTAAATCTGCCACCCGATTCTTTAGCTTATCAGGGGAATACATCAATTCCTTTTCCATTGCTTCATGATCGCGTCTTTCTAACAGTGTGTGCAAATAACGTGCTATTTAGCAAAGCAAAGGGTTGTCCTACGCACGTACTTCCAACTCTTGAATCAAGCTTTCCGCCGCAGTCCAATTACGGTCTTGTACGTGACAACATATTTCTCTTTAAAAATCGAATGACGTACCCAAAGTGATTTGTCTTTACTATTTATTGTCGCTATCAAGCTATAAAAATTATAGATGTTTTCGCTCACCCACCTCAGCAAAAGTAATTTCGCCCTCCTTGCGTAGTCCAACTAATTTAATTACATATTCTGAGGTGATATCTTTTGTAACTCGAACCTTAGCCGTAGTGTCCTTGGCAACACAAATCACGCCATAAGTGGTGGTACCGTTAGCCATTTCCTCAAGCATCGCAAATCTCTCGTTACCGCCAGGACTGCCCTTGGTCTTATCCCACGCTACTTCAACATACCTTTTATCATCTATGGTCTTAAATTCATCCATCCAAACTTGGAGATAAATGCATCCATCAGTTGAATGAGCACCCCAAGACCACTGAATATTACAAAATTCAGCCTTCAGTCTGTTCCTAAAGAAGTCTGTACGACTTAAAAGAGTGGGCATTTGGTGTCCTTTGATTTGATTGTAAAATTCTTAAACATATCCACTAGCTACTACTCTTATATTGATTCACGCTTGTAAGCCTGAGTAATACTCCCAGTAGTTTTAGGAGACTGGAATCGTTGATTACGACTTTGCTCTATTGCAGCATCTTCAAAATCTTTGAGCGCCTTAGCCTCAGATTCTTTTTGAGCCTTTAGCTCAGATGCCGGAATAACCTTCTTGCTACTGAGTAAGTCTGCGATTGTTAATTTAGCCATAGATAGTAGATAACAGCTTAACCTATTCAATTAAGCTGTTATCACTATTTAAGACCTATCAGCTTTGAGAATCTGAATTACGTCCCTGAGAAACCTTCTTACGCATAAAGGCTGGCTTAATGGCTTCCGCATTCATGCAATACATTACGGAATCATTCATGTCCGCGACGCGGTTCTTGAGCTTGCTAGAGGAATACATCAACTCTTTTTCCATAGCCTCGTGATCGCGACGCTCTAATAGCTTACGCAAGTACTTCACTGTTTCTCCAAGCCACGGATTGTCCTGCGCACGTACTTCTAACTCCTGAATCAAGCCTTCCACCGCAGTCCAATTGCGACCTTGAACGTGACGACGTGCTTCTCTTTGGATATCGCCAGACTCAATTTCATTAAAGCGCCGAGCTACTAATTCATTCTCCTGCGCCATCCTATATTCCATTGGCGTAACTACAGGCATCTTGGGTAGGCTCACCATACACTCGTGCTCCCTACCCATCTTATCTTTTACCGTAATCACGCAGCGCAGGACTGATCCAGCCTCTTGTAAGTGAATGACTTCACTCATTGAAAGAGAAATCCCCATCCATACTTCCGATCCAGCGGCAATCGATGGCAAGCAATACTGGCCACGACTATTTTTGGTGTAATCATTACGAACTTTGATCTGCCCCATACGTGGTAACAAAGGAGTTTCCAATTTAACGCGCACATCTTGTAAAACCAGGTTGGATAAGAAACCCATTTCCGCGTCAAAGGATTCAGCCAAATCTTCTACGCGCTGTCCATACCAAGAATTACCTTGCCCTGCATTGGCAATGGCGGTCATTAACTCTTCGTTAAAGCCCATGCCAATACCAACGGTAGTTGTCGTTACACCAGCGCTAGCGAGTTCGCGCACTTGTTCGCAGATAGGCACAATTTCTACCAATCCATGATTGGCCTGTCCATCCGATAGAAGAATCACGCGACTCATAACGCCATCGCCTGCAGTAGGCGCCAAAGTTTCTGCGCCCTTGAGCCAGCCTGCATGTAAATCGGTACCGCCTCTCGCCTCTATCTCCGTAAGGCGCATCGGCATCAGGGTTTTAGCAAGGCGCACTGGCATAGCCTCTAGCAATACATCGATTAAGGTGTCATACACCACCAGCGATACTCGATCTTCATCATGAAGGCGATTGAGAAGGTCTAAGGCGCAGCGCTTAGCCTCTTCTAATTTACCGCCTCCCATTGAACCAGAGCGATCAATCACCAATGAAATTGCCAATGGCGTACGCTTTATATCACCCTCTACAACTGGAGCACGAAGGCGCAATAAGATGTCCAAACTCTCCCCAGAATGACTTGTCACCACATCTTTTCGTGGATCTAAAATGACTTCTAAGCCTTGCCCTGCCTGGCCGCTGCTCTGTCCATTACCCATTTTGCTTTCCTTTACTTTGCGCCTCTATCAGCGCCTTGATTAATTCTTGATTTAATTGAGTTTGCTGCTCTAACACTGCTCTTTGTTCCTTGCGCTCACTATCCATTTGTGCGCACCATCGCTCACGCTCCAGGGTCATTTCTTTTCGCATTCGCTCTAACTCCCATTGCATCTTGTTCATAGACTCTTGAGAAGCGTTGGCTTGCAGATGTGAAGCATTAGCTAGCTCAGCTAGCCCGGCTTTAATTGAATCTCCTAAATAGCTAAATTGCTCTTGGAGTTTGTCCATGGAATCTCTAGCGCTTGCCGATGAGAGTTGCACTGGGTCAATCATTCGAGCCTCAAAGGATTGAAGGTCTACAGCCTCAGTCCGGATACGTTGCATTGCTGCAACTTTGGGCATAGGCGAACTCAATGAGTCCTCCTGTCTTGAAGGTCTGCCCCCATTCTGAAAAGAGGCGACTAAGAGCTCGGCCATATTGGGTTTGGTCTTATTCATAACCAAGGATTCCAACTGAGCTTCATTTAAGCCACTAAGGTATGGGGCAACCTTTTGCATGGGAAAGCCCACTTCAACCAAAAAGCGTCCAGCTAAGAACTGCAAGAGATGCAAATAGCCATATTCCGCATCCCGGCCAATCCGCTTGGGGCGCTCTACCAATCCCTCGGTAACGTAGTAACGCACTAAGCGCTCATTGATTTTGTCCAGATCTCCTGGCATTTGGATGAACTGGGCGCACTGAGTAGCGACGGCTGCCATATCCACGGCATTTCCGCTAAATCCTTGATATTGATTGATAAAAAAGCCCATTTACATTCCCCTACCCTCTAAAACACCGTTTAAACCACTGTCAAGGTTCTTAACTGACACCTATTACTGTCAATATGACATCTAATACTGACGATGTCAACAGAGTAAAGAGGTATTTTTTTGAACTGTTGACTGAATGAATCAACAGTAAATGGGGTAAGGCTCAGGGGGCGAGCTAGGAGCTCATCTGCCTTGAATAAATTTGAGAATTAGAACGGCCCTAATCTTCTAATTAAGTACTGAATTACTGAATCAAAGATGCCACATTATTACTAGCGTTTCTAATGGCTCTTTCCAATATAAATTTTTTGCTTTTAATGTTTTCGCTCAATATCGCGGATAGCTGGATTGAATACATTTGAAAACTTATCCCCCTTAATCGCCAGCCATTTAAAATATATTGGCCAGCTAATAACATCTCTAATATCACAGTCAGGATTAAAAAGGATAATTCTGCAGTCCTTCTTATTGTTCAAAATTCGCCAGTCAAGCGTAAAACCTAGCTCAGATTCAATGCGTGCCTTCTGTTCTAGTAAGAGTCTAAATTTATCTTTTGCTGCTTTATGAGATATGTAAATTTCAACACCAAGCGTTCTTGTCTGAGAATTAATGCTCATGGATAAAATATAGCCCGGGTACTCCAAATCCACGTTGATATAGTTGCGTGGTTTGGCTTTTGGAACATGGAGCCGAATGCCCTCGGTATCAATGTACACTTTAAACCTCGACCAGAACTCAAGTTGCAATTGTTGAATTGGCGATGAATTTAATACGGTAATAGGCTTAACAACCAGATTTGAGTTAGGCTTAATCTCTGGATAACGTAAATTTTTTAGAAAATCTATTTCTTGAGCTCGATGCCTATGTCCAACAACCATATCCTTACAATTGAATAGATTATTAGGATTTTCAAACAGCATATGTTCGGGTAGAACTTTCTTGTTTTCGCCTTTAGCACACAAGACAGTTTTATCATTAGTCAGCCAAGTCTCAAAAAACTTATCTAGTGATAGGTATTTTTCTAGGTCCATTACTTTTTTTGTAGTTTCTTTTCTTGGAATAATGTGACCTCTAGTAATACCATCTTTAGGTATACGCTTAAAATCTTGCCCAGAATACTGCTCTAATGCCTTCCTTGTAATTCCAACAACTTGCCACGAAAAATCTCTACCTGCCATTAAATTCGTTAATACCCTTGTGCAATGTTTATCGGACCAATAAAGAGGATCAGCTTGTTTTGCCGAAAATAGCGCAAGATACTGTTCCCAGATAGTTTCTTTTTGTTTTTTTGTCAAATCAAACATCTATATTTCCTTTGCATTTATCCTCAAGAGAAGCCTTTTTCAATAAACAGTTTTTCAACTCCTGTTGACATAACTAGATTGATTGTGAGTCTGGCTCTAGTCAAGCCTACAAACAATTTATTTTTTGTGACTTGATCCCACTCCGCAAAGTCAATCTCGGTTAAGACTATGGCATCAGCACACTGCCCTTTAAATCTATACAAGGTATCAACTAAAAGCTCTCCGTTAGACCATGTTGCATTGCTGTCTTTGTCATAACCAGTAGATTTTTTAATGGAGAATCCATTGATCTTCTGAACTTTATCGGACAGAAAGACGCTATTCTTTGCCCCATGAAAACTCAGAACAGCGATGGATTCTGGGGCAAAACCTTGGTCAATTAGATCCTTAACTGCATCTGATGTTGTATCAATAACATTCCCATCTTGATAAACAAAATGTCCCGGGGGTAGACCAGTATATCCATTGCCAGTCTCAAGATAACCATCCGTTAAATTTAAGCCATTGATCAAAGTTAAGACATGCTGGGGAGATCGATAGTTAGTCGGAGAGGAAAGTTTGACCCATCCCTCAGGCTCAATCGAGGGTCTACCATAGATTCTTTGTGAGGAGTCTTCAAGCCAGATCATTCTGCCCTCAGGCTTAACCATCTCTAGCAATACAGCGCCCCATTCAGGATAAAAGTCCTGCCCCTCGTCAATAACCAATACATCCAATTGCGCTTTTAAGTCATCGTAATGAGACAAAAAATAATTTACCATTTGCTGGAAGGCCGTCTCATCCCCAAAATTAATCACCTGCCCTTGACTTTCAGCTACAAATCTCGCCAGCTCATGAAAGGTCCAACAATTTTTTGGATTGGGGGCGCTCAACTTTACAGAATCAACTAGCGCTCGGTTAAAGCAGATATACATTGCGGTTAGATCCTGAGCAGCTGCCTTGCGTAATTCTTTTAAAGCCAGCTGCGTCTTTCCAGAGCCCGCGGTCCCTTGCACCCAAAGTCTATATGGAGAGAACTCCAATCGTTCAGCCCATTCTGCCAGGCCGCTAGATAGCCTTGTGGTTCTCTGTCTAGCAGATTGACCAATCAAGCCAATTTGTGGACTTACCTCAGCTTTATCTAGGAAGAATGCTTGAATATCGAGCGTTTTAGCAGTGTGATCCCCAGTTGGCATAGGATTTTTATCAAACATCTCATTGATGATTGGTAGCAATTGGTCGCGATTGGTGGAATCGACAATCCTTCCAAGAGCAATATTGGCCGGTAAATTCTTGCCCACCTTGGCATTGGGAACATAGAGTAAGTGATCTATTTCCAAGCGCTGGCCTGAGTGACGCTTCTCGTACTCAGTGCGTAAAGATCCAATATTTCTGCTCACTTGTGAGTTGATCATTCTAGAGGGTTTACTTAGGCCTTGAGCATCCTTATAAATTGGGACAAGCTCACCCTTAGCATTCACTTCTATTTGCGTTTCTTTTTGCTCAATTGCCAAAACACGACCATAGGGGTTAAGTATGAGGAAATCAATTTCACCGTAGATTGCTGAGTCTTCCTCAACCCTAGTCCAATGCACCCCATGAAAAACCATATATTGGTCAGATAAGCCTTCTTTAAGCATTTCTAGGGTTTTATATTCCCCTTTATGCAAGACCTCTCCCTCTGCTAATTGAAAGTCTTCTGGGAATAATTGGGCCATGACCTATCTACTGGGGAAGTTATCTATAAAAGTAATAATAGCTATAAAAATGCTAATACACTATCTGGGATATGAGCAATTGCCCCTTTTGCACCCTAGCCCCAGAACGAATCATTGACTCCAATGAATTTGGGGTAATCATTCGGGATGGCTTTCGTGTTGCGTATTACGGCGAAAAGAGCCATCTGTATTACGCATCTTAAATCGCTATCAATTTAGAGCCAAAAACCAAAGTGCGCTTTTCTATAGCAAATCATTGGAGCAAAATTACTAACATATGAATGGATTTAAGTGTTCGGGTTTTGAAAAGTGGAGGCCTTAAGGTCAATTGACTATGAAGGCCTACATGATTAGGGACCCCCACCATTCTCCACCAATAATCCCTGCAGAAGATTCGTAACCTCAATTAAAAGTAGACTTAAATGGCTAAATTACATTGCAGGATAAATCAAAAATATCTCATTTTCACTACTACTGTGTTTAATTTTTTTCTGATAACTTGAGTTTGTATAGTCGGAGGAAATATTAAAAATCGTGATGTTTGCAGCATTAGATTTAATCCACGAATTAAGCAGTGAGTTCTCAACATCGCCCGACTTCGTCATATTGGACAAACCAAATCTAATATTGCGACCAACAAACTCATCCAACAATGAGAGTAACTTTCCCTCATGATCACTGGTCCACTTTCCTGACTCGTTATAGCTAGCATTGGAAGTTAGGTATGGGGGATCAAAATAAATGAAGTCATTACTAGAGAGTGTTGAAAAATCGATATCGAAACATGATTTCGAGTCGAATTTGACATCAAGCGAGCGGAGACGTAAACAAAATTTAGCTAAATTACTAAGTATGCTTTTATTGAGATCCCGTTTGCCAACAGGTATATTGAAAAATTTACTTTTGTTATACCGGATTTGATTATTAAATCCAAAGCAAATCAAGATAAAAAAAATAATTTCTCTGGAGTAGCCATTTTTGTGTTGATTAAAATGATCCTTCAGGAGGGTATAACCCGCCTTATTGAATGCGCCAACTCCCAGGCTACTATTGGCGCCATAGTGCTCATACCCGCGTGTGGATGTTGAAGAAAGTCCAAAGTCATTAATAACTTTTTCGCACTCACTAATAAAATCATCAAAATCATGGAGACGCATAAAGCTGAATAGACTGGTTAAATTATCATCAATATCATTGACGTAGAAAGACTTGGCCTGTGCATTAATAAAAACATTACCACCACCAGCGAAAACATCTAAAAATAATTCCACTCCAGATGGTAGGCGTGGAATAATTTGATTCAAAATTCGATATTTTCCACCGGTATAGTTGAAGGGCGACTTAATATAATTACTTAATTGTGCAGACATATAGCATCTCTTTATGATCCTCTTTAAAGGTTTTCCCTGCATTAAATTGAGAGTGCTTCTGCTCAAAAATCTTCAACTTACCTCGTGTTGCAAGTATGCTCTCAATTTCCTGCCCGGAAATTTTTGCCTGAGAACGAGCATTACCTCTTTTTTCCATATTGTTATATGAGATCACAATATGTCTAGCCTGAATATTGTTGACTAAATCTGAAAATGCTGAAGAAGCATCACGCGTACAGTATTTGCTCTTAGTATCAGAGCGGTCAGCCTTCTTTTTTGCAACACCGACTAGCTTAGGCTTATCCCATACAACAAGATTTTCTAATAGGTGATATGCATCACCATACTGCCTTGAATTATAGGGAGGGTCTATATAAACAACGTCTGCATAGACATCTCTGATTAGATCATTGGCATCCTTTTGAAAAATTTGAGCAAAATGCTCACGATTCTGATTAAATTTAAGGAGACCAAGTTGAAACAAATCATTTTTATCTATTTTCTTTCTATATGCATCATAATGTCCGCATGTATTTGCAACTCGATCAGCGCAATAGATAAGGGATGTTAGCAATATAGATTTCTCTCGACTGTTAATGTCATTACAAAGTGATAGCCGATCTATTTCCCCTCTAATAAATCCAATTTTTTTTGCATTTTCTTGAGAGAAGTATTTATTTCCATAATTTATGGAAAAATAATTGGCTGGAAACTTACTAACTGAATTGAGTTCAGCAACAATAACGGAGAGCTTTTTTGTTGAGGCCGAACCTTTACCGAACCATGTTACATAAGAATGATAGTTTGATTCCAAAAAATCATTAATTAGAATTTTATTTCTACCAAAAAAATGATTTGCAACAACTCCCGTTCCACCGAAGAGATCGAGAAATGAGCTGAACTTTCCGCACTCACCCGTAATTGTAGAGTCGATAAATTCAAGTAATCTCGTTTTTGCGCCTAAATACCTTCTGCTGGCGATAGTGCAACTAGATTCCATCTTAAGTGTTACCCTTAAATACGTATTTATTACTATTTTTAGACTTAGAGGTTTTATAAATTATCTTATTTGCAACCATTGGATATAGATAATTTGCCCTCAAGGTATTTTTATTCATTTTTAAATGATCAGAAATCTCAGAGAGGGAGCGCTCTTTGTTCTTGCAAAATCCCATAATTAATGATGGAATTGGATTTAAAGGGACTTTTCTCATTTTTTTAAATAATAAAGGGTGATATTGATGACCAGACGCATTCCTTGGAGCATAAGTACAACCGTGAGGAATCCGTACCGAATAGTTGATTTCTTGGGGGTTTTATCGAGCTCCTTACAAGGACTTGTTTGGGACAGAACAACTCAATCTCTATTCCAGATGCATCTTATCAAAAATCGGCTTTATGGTCTAGATAGCCCAGAATTTCGTAACAACATTCCTGATGATTTGTATACCAAATTTTCAGATGTAGAGCACGAAATATCGCTCGATGACGTAAAGCTCATAGTTGCAGCAAAAAATTACCAGGACTTTCCAATGAGAGGGCGAACCTCATTTGCCCCCTTAAAAGAATTTGGACTTGTTCACATCAACTCAAGCGGAAAAATAGAAATAACCTCATCAGGCAAATTTCTACTAAATGGTGGTGCGTACGATGAATTTCTCCTTAAAGCTTTTTTGAAGTGGCAATACAGCAATCCCACAAATAACTCATTCCCCTCCGACTATCAAACCAAACCGTTTGTTTCGACTATGCACTTAATAAAACAGGTCAATAGCATCTGCGAAAAAAAGAAGATAAAAACAAAAGGAATCTCCAAATTAGAGTTTCAGCTTTTTGCCCTTACATTAGTTGATTACACTGAAATTAAAGAAACAGCTATAGCTCTAGTGCAGTTTAGAGACGAATTTGAAAGCTGCAAGTCCCAAGACGAAAAAGAGTTACTAATAAGTGCCACATACAAAATAAATGCAGCTGGGTTCAAAACCAAGATTGAGCATCTAAAAGACTATGCAGATAATGCAATCAGGTGGTTTCGTTGCACTAAATTCTTCATACTTAGAGGCGGAGATAATTATATTGACCTTGAGCCAAGAAAATCTTACGAGATCAATAAAATTCTAGAATCTTATTCAGGAAATAAAGAGGATGACGATACATATGTCAGTCGCCTGCAAAATATTGCATCACCCACACTCCCGTGGGAAACCCCCGATCAACTCTCTTTAATTCGCGATTCTGTTTTGGCTGATATAAAAAGCCTTCAGAAGGATTTTCATATCTCGATACCGATATCAAAAATTGGGGAGTTACCTCTTAAAGAGCAGATTGTCGATCTTAGATCGATTCGAAATCAAATTACCTCATTGGAAATAAAAAAACGGTACGATGATGACGCCTATATTGAAGAGCTAATTTATTCCTTAAGAAATATTAGGGGGCTAGAGAGGCCGCCTGTAGCATTGGAAGAAATTACAACAAATATGTTGCGAATTATCAACGATGATATTGCGATAAAAACTAATGCACCCCTGGGTGATGACAATAGAATTACATTCTCTGCCCCAGGTGGAGTTCCAGATATTGAGTGCTTTTATGAACAATATGCAGCTATATATGAAGTCACACTTTTAACGTCTAGAGGTCAATGGTACAACGAAGGGCAGCCCGTTATGCGACATCTTCGTGATTTTGAAGACAAACACGCTAACAATTACAATGATTTTTACTGCATCTTTATATCTCCTCGGTTGCACGAAGATACTCTTAATACATTTTGGACCTCGAATAAATATGAATATAGAGGGCGCGCACAAAAAATTATTCCATTAAATTTTGATCAATTTATCAAAATATTTGAGTTCGCTGTTCATCAAAGAAAGTCGAATATTAAATCCACCTCATCTACATTAAAAAATCTTTTTGATTCAATTACTAATTCTGTTCCATCGCTCACATCAAGTGGCTTATGGAAAAATTCAATTGACTTTCACTTGAATAATTTGACTGCTTCACTTCGATAATAAGTGGATGATTTTTATAATGTCAATCACTAGGCAAACACATCAATTCACATAGACTTATAAATTTTCAATAAAACTTAATTTATATGCCGTTTACTAAAAATTCAGATGATCTCTATAAGCAGGTACTAGACCTTCTTGAGTTAGGCGATTACGATGAGGCTATAAAAATTACGCGGTCGCAAGCTGAGGCTGGCCATCCTTACTTTGAGCACCTATTTGGTGCGATGCATGCTAACGGCCATGGAATAGTGACAAACGTCTTGTTAGCAAAAAAGTGGTTCCAAAGTGCGGCAACAAAGGGTTTACCCCACTCTCAAACTGCCCTTGGAAATATTCTTATTGATGGAGTTGATGAGAGTGGAAATTTTCAAGAAGGCTTTTCTTGGCTTCTCAAAGCATCAGGACAGAATCACATCGAGGCAATTATCAGAATTGCAGAGCTTTATGCTAAAGGAAATGAAGAGCTTCCACAGGATTACCAATTGGCGGCTCACTATTTTGAGATTGCTTCTAACTTAGGTAATGCCCATGCTGCCCAAAGACTTGCATATCAATACGACCAAGGGCTTGGGGTTGAGAAAAACCTGAAGAAATCATTTGTGCTTAATTTAGAAGCATCTAAGGTCGGCAATCTGGATGCAGCATTCAATCTTGGTGTGGCCTACGCATATGGTCGTGGAACTCCAGTAAATAATACTGAGGCCTACAAATGGTATCAACCAGCGGCAAAGTCTGGCAATCCTCTAGCCCAACATAATCTAGCCGCTCTACTTGCAGAGGGAAAAGGGTGTGAGAAAGATCTAATAGAGGCGCACTACTGGTACTTGAAAGCTGCAGAGCAAGGTAGCGCTCTTTCAATGGCTAATATTGGGAAAATGTATGAATATGGGCAAGGCGTTGATACGGACCTTGTCATTGCATTTTCCTGGTACATCATTGCATTGACTCTTAATAATGAGGAAGCAAAAGAAGGTGGGGCTCGCATACTCCCACAGATAAATGATGAAGAATTAACTAAAGCCTATAAGCTATCCACGCTGCATAAAAGAAGAATCAATAAAGTACATTCTAATTTTGAAGAACTAGCAGGGATATCATCCAAAAATCTAGAAATAGAAAACGAGGCTGCGCGTGACAAACTACTTGGTCTTTTAAAAGAAGCTCAATTAGGAAATGCTGAGGCTCAATTTACCCTTGGTATGCACTGCATATCTGGAGAATTTTTTGAGAAGGACTATGACATGGCATTTGTCCTTTTATCTCAGGCTGCTGGTCAGGAACTCCCTCGAGCCCTAACTAGCTTAGGCATGCTTTATTTTTATGGGCATGGTTGCGAAAAAAATGATGGGATTGCTATAGCTCTTTGGGGTGATGCTGCCAGCAAAGGTGATGCCCAAGCAATATTCAATTTAGGCTATTCATACCAATATAGTGCCGGAACTGAAAAAGATGTAGCTAAAGCCCTCTTCTGCTTTGAAAATGCCGCATCAAAAAACCACCATGGAGCCCTTCGAGAGCTTGGAATGAAGTATGAGTCTGGGGAAGGCGTTGATCAGGACCTTAAAAAAGCTGCTGATTTGTACCAAATGGCCGCGGAGGGTGGCGATACGATCGGCGAATACAACGCAGGATGCATGTTTCTTCATGGCGAAGGCGTCTCTCAAGACTTAGCAATAGCTGGCCACTACTTTGAAAGGGCCGCTAAAAAAGGGCATGTATCCGCCGCATATAACTTGGGAACCATCTTTTTGAGAGGCATTCATGGGGAGCCAGACTACAAGGCAGCCAATCACTGGTTATCCCTCGCCGTGACGGAAGGCCATGTTAGAGCCTCTGCAAGCCAAGGATATCTATATCTTGAGGGCCTTGGAGTGGAGAAAGATGAAAAAAAGGCGGCAGAATTAATTGGGAAGGCTGCCGTATCTGGTGATGCAATAGCCCAATATAACCTTGCCCTCCTCTACCGGGATTCGGAAGGAGATTTGCAGAGCAATGAGATTGCCTCAAAATGGCTTAAGTCTGCATCCGATTCAGGCTTGCCAGATGCTCAAGTTAGCTACGCTATTTTCTTAGCAGAGGGAAAAGGGGTTCAAAAAGATATTGTGGAGGCTTTCAAGCTTTGCATTCTCGCCGAAAAAAGTGGCTTGGAGAGAGCTGAAAATGTTAGAAAAATATTCGAAGGGCAAATGAGCGCTGAAGAAGCTAGACAGGTCAAGTTAGCTGCCGATCAAGATTGAGCTGCCAGATGTTGCCACCTAGTGAATTTCTTTATAGCCCGGTTAATCCAAATGATTAATCCTCATCCCCATCTTCATCTTCATCTCGAAAGCGATTCTCAATAACTACCTCTGAAGCGGCGATATAAAACTGCCGAAACCCAGAATAAAACGCTGATTCAGCGTTGATAAAGGTATCCAGTTCGCTTGGATTTTCACTGCCTTCATTCAATTCATAAGCTAAATCATTCAGGCCAATAGGTGGCCCTGCATTTTCAAATTGCCAGATGATTTCTTCAAGTGTTAAAGGGGCTACAGAAGACTGAATAGGAACATCTATTTTAAAGTCTTTCATTTCTGTAACCATGCGGTAGGTAATTTCATCACCCCACTCAGCTCTGAGACTATAGGCATTACCAATGGTCGTATTAAAACTCATCCTAGCAATTTCTACTTCGTCGGGTCTTAATGGCGGTAAGTCTGAACCAGGCATAAAAAGGAGCGATGCCAGCTCAGCCATATCATCTTTTTTCTCGTATATTGCATTAGGAAAGACTTTGAGAATATCGCTTTTTTTGCTTCGCTCAGTTATTTGCTCAATATCCACCGGGATGAAATATGAATTCGGACTTGTAGCAAGCTCGATTTTTTCATAATTTCCTATAATGCCCTGAACCTCGGAGATTGAAATAAATCTAGCTTCATTAGCCATTAAATTAGACCCTTAGATTTAAAAGGAAAGTAATAATGCAATTGCTTTTAATAACGTGTTAAGTTTAATAACTTTCATTTAAAAAGTCATTTAAATCATGCTAGAAGCACAGGAAACCCTTCTCTTTGAAACAGATCCCGAATTATTTCATAGGGCCGTCTTTACTGATGAGGCCGGTAAAAGGATGGACATACTTTCTAATAGCATGGGAGATATTCTTCTCTGTGAAATCCTGAGGTATGGATTTTTTAATAAGGGAGAAATGATTGGCGATTTATCTGAGCTGTATCAAAAAATGGCTCTACCTAATTTATCAGAAGAATTTCGTTTCAAAATTTTTAAACATGTTGTTGGTATGGTTGCTAATGTTTCATCCATTTCAATTAACTCACTTTTGCCATTTATCTGTGAAGAGACATCTCGCAGAATAGTTTCTACGGCGGTAATAGACTGCCTCAGCTACGGCCCTATTGAGAATGCAGACCCCATGTATCTTCCAACGACCATTGTTGACCTCATTAAAAGTTCAAGAGTAAAAAACCCTGGTGCAATATTTGGAGCTTTACTTCATCTTGGGGACCCACGCTTATGTAAACTTCTCTGGCCGGTGCGAGAACTTCTTAATAAAGAAGCAGTGCAGGAAGCCATTCATTGCTCTACTGGATTTATCTATACAAACACAATTGATTTTTTGATAGCCTGGCTCGAAGAAGTAGCCATATCAAATGAAAGCTTATTTGGCATCCTAGCTGCTGGGCTAGGTAAAGAGATTAAGTTAAATAAGACCGACAATGCTTTTGCAGGTGAGCGTCCCTTCCCTTTTCCCAAAGACGACAAAGATGTTAGAAAGCTAATAGATTCCAGATCAATACTATTGGCAGACTACATAAAGACTATAGCGCCCAATCTTTATCAATTAGAAGCAAAAGAGCCACCGCCAAAAATCATGCCGCATGTTCTGCAAGCCTGGGGCTTAGAGCCCTTGACTGAACCAGATCAAATCGCCGAATTAGATCTGGGGAATAAAGATATATAGAAGTTCATTAACTCTAAATAAGTAAAAGAATGAATACAACTCAAAAGATAGAAAAAATATTCTCTGATGTCGAAAAACATTTATCTTCCATAGCACTAGATGAAGATGAAGGCAGTCTTGAATATCCAGATAAATGGCCAGCTGAAGTAGAGGGTGGATCGGATATATTTCCCATTGATGAGACGAATGACCTTGCATCTACAGCGGGAATTGACGATGCGATTGATCCAGGTGTTGGCGAAGTAATATCCAACTCCGGAATTGAAGCGATCGCGATTTATAAATCACCACGTTTTATAAACAGCCATCCTTTCAAAGGTATGTGGGGGATTTTTATCTATCGGCAACGCTTTCTTTCACTTGTAAGTACGATGGCAATTGACACGCAAAGCCCATTTCAGGAATGTTCTAGTACCCTTCATGGGTTTATCGATAGTCATGAAAAATTTCACTTTAAAGTAGACAGTCGATCTCTGGAGCTAGAATCCTTTACTAAGCAGCCTATATGGCGTCCTTATCTTGCAAGGCTTCGGAGAGTCCCTATAAGTGACTGGTTTGAAGAGGGCATTGCAAATTCATCTGCATATGCCTCTATTAAAAAAGGGAGCCGCATCAAGATGCCAGCCCCAGCAGATCATATTGAATTTATTAAGGATCTGATTGAGGCATCCCCTGGGGCTTATGCATTTGGAACTCAATCTGTTAAGGCGTTGCAATCCATCCGAAGCGAGATGGCAAAACAAATTTTGGGCATTCCTCAAAATACCCAATTATCAGGAAGCCAGGAATTTCAAATTAATACTTTTAATAACACGCTTAGCAGCCTATCTAATACGATATTTAATCCAAATGCCGTCCCGCGTTATTGGGTCAGCAATTTAAAAGCGCATGAAACGACCAGCCCTCTTGCAATCCAAATAAATGAAATGAGAGATGGGTTTATCGTTAAGTATTTAAATGGTCAATTCAAGGACAGGACTGATCATGAACGGTTTCAAATTGATAATAAAGATCTAGTCAAGGTTCCAAATCCACACTCTAAAGACTTGAAAAATCGTGAGTTCCGCAATTTAATTGGGCATGCCGGCATGAGTAAATTTGAGTTTGAGGTAGAGAGAGGTCGCACTAAAAAGTGGCAAAAAAATACCCCTAGAGACCCAATAAAACCCAGCAAGCTAAAGTCCAATGATTGAATAATGCGAATTGAAGGATCTCAAATCTCCCACTCCCCCACTTCTTCCATACCCTCCATATCTTTAGGGCAGATGGGTGGCCCTAAATCCAGATGTTTCTTTAGCATTACCACCTCGTAGCCACACTTAGCACACTTAGCACCCGGTCTTTTAGGTGCTTTTTGCGCGGTTCTGATTGGTAGGTTTAGCCTTCCATGGGGGAATGCCCCTAGTTTCTCTGTAATGCGGATGAGGTCTTGCTTTAGGAAATCGCCTGCCCCAGCACTTCTCATAGGTCCTTTAAGGCCAACATCTAGGGCGATCTTCTTAAATCCTTCGCCGTGACCGCTTTCACAGTTATCCACCGCGTGAACTAACTCATGAACTAGCGTATCCAGAAAATCCAATGGTGTTTTGAGGTGTGGTGCGATAAAGATTTGATTGATATTGTCTTCTGCTGCTTTAGATGACCAGCATTGGCCAAGGTGTCTTCCTTTGCCTCCAGTACTCGGAAACCCCACTGATACTTTGACTTGTGGCACTGCGTATCCCCTTGATTCAAATATCGGGGTGATGTGATCTACTGCAGCCATTAACCACTGCTCTCTATTTAGATTTGCCATTTACTTTTCTTCTAGTGAGTAAGCTTGCTGCGGTTTTCTGCCATTCTCATAAACTCCAGATCCATCGATTTGGACTTCTTGAACTCCCAATCTTTTGGAAAGGCAATTTCTTCTCTTCCCCAACCGTGGATTCTGGCTTCGTCTTTTCTATCAACCTCTTCATCGGTAGCCGCTATCACGATATGTTCTTGATCGGATACCAATGGCTTCTTAGATTTGGCTCTTGCCTTGCTATGGGGGTTTGGATTGAGATGAATAAAGTCTAGCCAATAGACTCTAAAACTTGGTCCAAAGACTTGGTCGACCAACATGGCGTCAGTATTGTTTGGGTTATCTTCGTTTAGTAGCATGATCTTGAGTCCTCTATGTACTAAAAACTCAAGGTACTTGCGTGCGGCTGCATGGTTATCAAAACTCACATTGAGCAATCCATCGCTTTCACACAGCTTTGATTGGTCATGAAGATCAAAGATGAATTGGCCATAGCCACCTTGATAGCGCTCTATGACAGATCCTTTTTTCAATAAGACACAGACGCCCTCTATGAGTACAGGCATATCGACTCCAAATTAGGTTGTTGGGTATTGGTGATTGGTGTTACTGGGGTGATGAATTGAGCTTATGGATGTCTGAGCTCATATATCGAGCTAGGTCCTTTTTATTTTTTCGACTTTTTTATGGTGGCTCGTGTATTGAGCTTGAACTTCTCTATAAATAGCTCATTCACTGGGGGAATTGAATGACTGCACAAGTTGCTGAACGACTGATTTATGGTGGCAATAAAGAGATTGGGTTGTTTAGCAACCCTTTGTCACTGTATTTAAAACAAACTGGGATTTCTTTTGTTTCTCCACACACGGCTAATTGGCGCGGGTATGTGGGCACTTGGAAGATTATTGAGACTGATGGGGTCGAGCGTCTGTACCTAGTGAAACTGTCTGCTCACAAGTCTTATGAAGAGATTGTGGGCGTATCGGATGTCTTTCCTGGGTTTGATAAGGTTTTTGCCCACTGGTTTACGGGTCAGTTGCGCTGTCCACAAGGTGCCCAGCTGGAATATCGGCATATGGGTTACGGCAGCATCTACGAGTACGACCTCTTGATGGATTTTAAGCAAGGAGTGTTAGTTAACAAACACGCCAGGCATAACGAAGTGCCTCCAAAGAAAGAGGAAAAAGATATTCCATCCTTCTTAAGGAGGGGTCAATGATAGATGCACTATTAGCGTGGAGACCCCAGACTTGGGTGGACTACCTCTTGCTCTATATAGTCCCAGGCTTTGGCATGGCAATGTACTTACTCGCCAAGACAATACGGGAGAGGCCTTCTGAATTTGCTAGAGGTCTTCTAAACGTATTGGGTAAAAAACTCACTCTAGTTGATCGAATAAAAGATGGTGCTGTGTATTGCTTTGCATTAGCCTGTGTTTTATTGGGCTGGCCTGGTTTTGTGATTTGGTACTTCATGAATAAAAAGGCTGAAGTTGCTAGGCAAGAATTTCAAGAACGTCCTGAGTTTGATTGCGCTCCTGAGTACCTTGTTGCGGTAGTCAACCCCGTTGATGCTGAGATCACAAGTTATGTCATCGATCCCCTTGGCAAGGTTCCTGCCCTACCCTTTGGGCATCTGAATAAAGCTTGGGGAAACTTTTTAGCAAACATGCTCGATGAGCAAGATGAACTGTGGTCTTTCTATATTCCCATGGGTAGCAAAGTGGGCAAATATCAAAGAATGTGTAGGGCTGAAATTCGAGGATATGCCCATGTTCGGGATGGCAAGATCTTGGCTGAATTTATAACTGAATCGGATTAGCTCATTATTTGAGCTTTTAACTTGTTTTAATGACTTTATGGATTAGTTGCTTTGTTGTTTTAGTGATCACCGGGATCAGGTATGAGTGCCCCTAGATCAAAAGACTAGATTGATTTTCCTGTCTTTCTCATGAAAAAACCATACCAGCTTGTGTACTCTAATGTTCCAATTTACTTGGAGCTACCTTTCGGGTACGAGCAAGCCGACAGCCGGGAAAGACCGGCAATTTCATTTTACTGGCACTCAAAATATTCATACCCAATTTCACCTTCAAAATTACTACCAATGATGTTGACGTAATCTTCTTTCAGCAAGACAGAATTACCGGTTTTTTTATCAACGCCACAATTTCCGTGAATAATTATCTTGGGAAGCACAAATCCCTTATGACGATAGGTTCCAGCCGAAATCTTTGGTAACTTGAGCATCTCGTTAATCCCAATATAAAGTAATAGCTCGAAAAAGGTGTCGCCCTTGTCGCTCGTTTTATCTGCTAAGTGACTTATCCAAGATTTAAATTTCCTTATGACAGCAGTCTCTATTGATACGTCCCAGTTGTACGCATAATTCTCGACCGAGATTTCCTCATCATGGGCAATTGGACCCCCAAAAAGTAATTCAATTCTTGCCATACTTAAAAAATGCCTCTACTCATAAAAAATCTGTCCGCGCATATCTTTTATGAAAACTTGGTAGAAGTCCTTCCAGTTCTGTAGCTCTCCTGGTTTGCAAACTGCTGCTGGTCTTTGAACTGAAAATAGCCTAACTATGGTTACATTGTTATCTTCTAGGTGATAGTCAGCGCTGTACTTAATCCCTCCTTTGTCATACTTCACGGGTGATGGGATGCGGGTTACCTTTGAATTCTTTGGAAACTCAATGACATACCCTTCTCTCACTGTCTTGGTTGCACAGCGATATGGGCGTGTAAATACCTCTGGAGGTCTATCGTTAGCTATGGAAGCTAACTCCCCAGGCGCAAGCCCTACTGGCACCATCATCGCGCCCGGACCAGGAAAATTACTCACGGCATCAAGCGTAAATTGGGAATCTGTTTCTAATGGCTTATCTAAATCGTAGACCGAGGTAGCTTTTAACCTTCCCTCACCTGTGTGCCTAAACTTAGCGAGCTGATTACCAACCATCTTTTCTGACATGGTGGTCCCTACACCTTCATACTTATATCTAGCGGCAATCTCAGCACTTCCAAAGTAACCCGTATGAGCTGAACCCTTAATTCGGCCGTCCTTAAGGATCGTCATTGAAATACCAGTTACCGTGCGATTTTGTTCTTTATCAGGCTTTGGAGTGCGTCCGATGATCCCAAGAGTTGTGACGAGCGTCGGTTTATCAATCTCATCGTCTGGTAATGATCCATATGGCGCCATCTCTGCGGTAGAGTCTAAATAGAGATTCCATGCGGGTATATAAGTGATGACGTGATTGAAGGGGCCAATCACGGGATACTTAGGTACGGTATAACTGCTACCTGAATTGATCATTGCACTACTAGCGCTAATCCCTTTAGCAGAAAGCAGTGCAATTAATAATGCGTTGTGATCTTTGCAATCACCATAGCGGTTATCAATAATGCTATTGGCATCGTGAGGAGTAATGCTGCCGTCATCTAAATAGATCGCTACATAACGAATATTGCGCGAGACCCAGTTATAGATAGCCCTAGCTTGCTGCTGTTTGAAGTCTTTTTCAGCCTCTTTTGTATCCTTGGCCTCCCCATCCTTTGCCGGCTTAACGCCTTTAGTAATCTCATCGGCTAGCTTTTGAACTTGGGGCGTTACTTTTACCTTATCTTTAATTTTGGCTTCATAGACTTTTGCAAATGCTGCCTGACTTGGGAAGGTAGATATATAAATATGCGGTGCGTAATCATCTAGACCGACCTCTAATTGTTCTTTCGCGGCAAACTTGAGATTTTTATAGGTAAAACGCATGCGCTTAGTGCCATCGCCAATCACTTCCTCATCTCCACCGCCGATACCCTTGGTATCAACATAAAGCTTGAGATCTTCTGGATAGGATAAGGTGTATTCAAAGCCTTGATTCTCAACATAAGGCGCGAAGTTGAACTTGGTATAGAAATAGCCTGGCAAGAGCGGCTTAAAAGTAGTGAGTTTGGTTTTGTAATACGTCTTAGACCCTGGGGTCACATTAGGAAAGACAATAATTTTGTGCTTTTGATCAGAGAAGAATGCAGCCCCCTGACTGTTATCGTCCTCTACCGTTCTGATGGCCGATTGTTGGACTGATATCTTTTTGCCCTGGGGCGTAATCGTATAAGCCTCAATAACTTCAAGACTCGCTGTGCTTGAATTAAAAGGTAGATCTGCTGACGATGCCGAATCCACAATTAATTGTGACTTCACGAGTTTGGTGAGCTCATTAATTTCCACTACTTTGCCATCAGGGTAGATGGTCTCATTCACAATGTAGCGCTCTATAGCGGATAAGGGCTCTAGATCTGCGTTATTGGCACTGGTTACTCCTACATATGCCAACCCAAATAAAGTGGCAAAAGCTATGAATACCGCTACTGCTGACTGAATAATAGCCTTCATGGCTTATCCTCATAACTGCGATTGGAATAAACAATCTCTCCAACCTCAGTACCCACTAGGTAAGCAGATCTAGTCTCCGGATCAAACCCTAGCCAATCACAAGCAAGCGTTGCCCCGCCGAATAATCCCTCGCAAACACACATATCTTTCCAATATTTTTTTCCGTCTTTTTCAACAATGCCCTCAAACCCCATCGCCTCCCATCGCTCAACAATAGATTCAATATCTCTTGGACCCATAGCCCCATCGCGAAATAAATGCTCGTCAAACCAGACACGACCATTCATGAGATTCTCATGATCTTTTAGGCATTGCTCCCACCCGCCAGGATATTTCTGGCGAATGGTTTCAATGGGAACAATGAAATCAATAAACTCGGTTGCAATTGCCATATCTAGTCCTGGTATTTGTTATCTACGTACATAAGAAAGGATGTATGCCTTGCGTTTACTTACTTCACTCACAAACACAATGCCTGCGTGATCATGGATGGTGGCCAGAGGCTCTTGTAAAAGGGCTTTATCTGGCAGGTATGGATTGCCTTTCCCATCTCGGAGCCTAAACTTGGGTAGGCCTAAGATTTTTGCGGTATCAATAAACGCTGCCACTGTAATTGGCCTATTAAATGATGTGGCTGATCCCCCCCTAGGTGATATCTGAAGTGGCATTAGGGTCATGAGGATTAGGGCACTGGTCAGCATTTGGTTTTATTGGGCTCTTTATGAAATTGCTTAGTTTTTTCATTTTCTTGAGCTTCTAGCTCATTAGATGAGCTTTGATGGTTTTAATCTAAATACTTCTTACCCAAAGGAGCAATCCATGAAACGCGCCATGTTGATCTTGTCATTACTACTCGCTGGCACCGCTAGTGCCCAAGTAAATAATTGGGAGAACTCACCCAATAACTGGAATAACTCTCAGAACAATTGGAGCAACTCACCCAATAACTGGCAGAACAGTCCCAACAATTGGAATAACAGTGCCAATAACTGGAATGCCACTAATGGGGTTTACAACAATCAGGGCAATCGGATCGGTTATGAAACGCAATCCCCTACTGGCGTGACCAATGTCTTTGATAACAATGGCAATCGGATTGGTTACACGCCTGCTAAATGAAAATGTGAATGAATAAATTACTGTTTCTTGATTTTGATGGGGTCTTGCATCCCTCTAGCCCGGGAATTGAACCTCTCTTTGGACGTGCGCAATTGCTAGATAAGATCTTGCATGGGATAGATATTCCTATTGTGATTTCGTCTAGCTGGCGTTTCACACACTCAATTAAGGAGTTGCAAACTAAACTTCCCGCCATGCTGGCTAAATGCGTAGTCGATATAACTGGCGCAGCCCTAATGGGGAAGCATCCACGCCATAACGAAATCTTGCGCTATCTTCAAAATAAGGGATTAACAAGCGATTGGCGAGCCTTAGATGATTCCTACTGGGAATTTCCTTCTGGGTGCCAAGAACTTATTCGCTGCAATCCGAATACTGGTATTGCGGAAAAACAAATTCTAGAATTGCAACAATGGCTATCTACCTGAAGTTACTGTGGTCCATTCGCAAGCTAGTAGGGCTCATGAATGCCCTAATTGCTGCTGTGATTGCTTACGGTTTTTGGCTCTTTTTATCCCGAGATGGAATGATTGACGGTTGGGGCTGGCTAATGACTATCCCAATACTAGCTTTATTACTCATTGCGCCGCCATTACTGACATCACTTGCTATTTTTACAGACAGCTCGCGCAAACTAAAGATTGCGTTTTTAATGCTCAATGTCCTGATCTTAGTATTTTTAATTTGTGGAATTTTTGCAGATCATTGGATCGCGGGTTCTGCAGATAGGCCGTTTAGCATCAGATCGTTTTCTAGGATGAGCTTAATACTGAGCACGCCATTTTTGATTAATGTCATGACGCTTTTGGCGCTACTGCTACCCAAAAAAGTTTCACCTTCCGTAGGTATTCCACCCGCCTGAACCATTGGGCAATGTTTGAATCATGTTACCCCCTGGAGAATAGGTGTTGTAGCCACCAGACCCATTGGGAAGCGTTTGCGTTACACCGCCTTGAGACCCATAAGAGTTGTAGCCGCCAGAACCGTTAGGTAAGGTTTGGGTGACAGCTCCGTTAGGTGTATAGCTGTTGTAACCACCCGATCCATTAGGGAGTGTTTGCGTTACTTGGCCACTAGGGCTGTTGGAGTTATAACCGCCAGAGCCGTTGGGTAAGGTTTGCGTGACAGCTCCGTTAGGGCCATAGGTGTTGTAACCCCCAGAACCATTGGGTAAGGTTTGAGTAACTTGTGCATTTGCAAGGTTGCTGGCAATCAACAGACTGGCGAGCAATAAGGATTTTTTCATCATGGACTCTTTTCTTTTTATAAGGCCATCGGCTCAAGATCAGGCTCTGGTTCGTAATCTTCAAACTCAAAACGCAGCTGGCCAGTTGCCGGTGTGAGTGCTAGTAAATAGCGATCTGGTATTAATCCAACTCGCTCATGCTGTAGTTTGCTTTTTCTTGGCAAGTAATAACAAAGCGAAGTCTCTGCTGACAATACGCTGACTTGCCAAACATGGACAATGCCGTGGAGCTCTGGCCAGTGCATCAAACCAAAAGAATCCTCCACGCGCACAATAATTCCACTATTGACCGAAAACTTCGTTCTGCGAGTCATTGCAATAGAGCCTAACTCACAGTTAAGGTGGTAGTTGCCATTTCTAGACATTATTTTCACTCTCTATGGATTCGATCTCTAACAAGTCCATCTGCAACTGCTCTGAATCAGCAAACTCTTCCATGAGATATCCCTGGGGCGGGGTGATTCTGCGTAGGTATTTATCTGGCACCGGCCCACTCTTGGCCGTGACAATATCACCCTCATAATCGTAGGTCAGAAAGCCATGCTCAGTAGCAATATCCACTTCCCAACTAAAGAGAAGATCCTCTCCAGCACCCCACTCCATCATTCCGATGGCAGATTTGACGCGCACGATATTGCCTAGATTCTGGACTAACTTGCAATTAACGGTGATCGCGAGATCCCCTACCGCGCAATTGAGCTTAGCTAATGGCTCAGTCATTTTCTGCTCCTGTACTGTGCACGGACTTTTTCACGCTCAACAAATAGTAGATGGCCAAATATGCCTTGACTACAAACTAGAAATAATCCAAATAAGAACCAAAGGGCCAAGCTCAGGCTAAAACCATTGGATAGCGAAACCCAGGCGATGAACATCAAGAATATGCCGATGAATTTGATCATGTGATGCTCCTTTGGCGCTTTGTTAATTTATTTCTCATTTTTGATAGATTAATGACCTACTAGCTCATGAAATGAGCTATAAAGTACTTATAGTTCTTAAAACGACAAAAACACCTGTTTGGAGCCCTTATGAGTGATATGGAACGCCTACATCGCATTAAGTACATGATTCAGCAGCGTAAATGTGTGCCGATCGAGGACTTCTTGGATGAGCTGGAGATCTCTAAGGCCACGTTCAAGCGGGATTTAGAGTATTTGCGCTCTCGCTCCAAGGCCGATATTGAGTATGACCGCTTTCTAGGGGGTTATAAGTTCAAAGATGGCAGTGACATTAATAAGATTGAGATGCCTGGACTGTGGTTCTCTGAAAAAGAAGCCACCGCCCTAGTGCTGATGCAGCACCTTCTCTCATCCTTAGATCAGGCGGGTTTAATTGGTCCCCATATCGAACCACTTACGGCCATCATCGATGGCATCTTGGGTCAAAGTGAAACTAGCGCCAAAGAATTGCGCAAACGCATTAAAGTCATTGGCATGGGGTCACGTAAGAACTCGATTGAGAACTTCTCTGAAATCGGTGCAGCCCTACTTAAGCGTAATCGCCTCGAGATCGCTTACTACTCTAAAGGTAAGGGTGAGGACACCAACAGAGAGATCTCTCCGCAGCGCCTCATCTACTACCGTGAGAATTGGTACCTCGATGCTTACTGCCATCTGCGTAACGATTTGCGTAGCTTTGCAGTGGACGGTATTCGCAGTGCAGTACTGACCAATAAAAAAGCCCAAGAAGTTGCTGAAAAAGATTGCCATGAACACTTCGCTGAAAGCTATGGCATCTTCTCGGGCAAAGCCACTCAAAGAGCCAAGCTTCGCTTTACACCAGAACATTCACGCTGGGTTGCCGGTGAACATTGGCATGGTCAACAAGTCGGTAGCTTTGATAAAGACGGTTACTACAACCTCGAATTTGATTTCAACCAAGATCCGGAGCTGATCATGGATATTCTCAAACATGGTTCTGGTGTTGAGGTGATTGGGCCGGCTAGTCTGAAGAATAAAGTGAAAGCTGAACTGGAAAAGGCACTAAAAGGTTACGCTTAAAAATGTAACTACTTGGCCAGCTTTTCACTGCAAGTACGGCAATAGTACTTGCCATCTTTTTCCCAGGCCTGAATCCCCAACTTCTTCGTGCACCAATAGCAATATAGGTTGGTTGAAGGGATGAACTTTCTTTCTGGCAAGTTCTCAAGTAATACTTCAGTTGGTTTTTCTTGGGCCGTGGAAAGTACATAACGCCAGGCCTTTCCGATAAGTTGATATCGAAAGATGCTGTAGATCGATAGAACGCCCATTGCGAAGGCCGCTGTTATCAGCCAGTTTTCCGCAATCCAAGCCAGTATTGCCAATACAGCTAAGTAGGCAAGGTAAATGCCGAGCAATGCGAGAAGATATGGCCAGATTGCCACCAATATGACAATGGAAATAATGGCGCCAATAATGCCGCCTGAATCATTGTTATCTGACATGCGGCTTCCTTGGTGCTTGAGTACTCCAGTCATACGCTAGATCAATAAAGAGTGCGGCCTCTTGTGAGAGAAATTGTGGTGATGGAAAGATCCCCACCCTTCCCAGATCTAATCGATCTGCATCCCAGCAAGTTTGTATCGTCCTATTGATCGATACTTCGCCACCAGAGTGATGGCGCAGCGCATAGCAAAGGTAATCAAGCTGTAATGGTCGCAAATTGAAGTAATCCCCGTGAATGCCGTGAGCAAATTCTGCCGCGCGTTCACCATGCTGAGGGTCTTTGTCATCATTTAAGCGGCAGCTGTCGTGCAAGAAACCAAAGAGCTCAACCACCAGCAAGTCTGCCTTGCGGATCTGACCAATATTTTTTCCGTGGTTGAGCACCCTCGCCCAGTGATTAGCCCCATGTATACCCTGCCAATCCAGCTTGAACTCGCTTTTGATGAGTGCAATCAAACCAGGTCGATCAAAGTCCATCAAAGGCCTCGCTATGAAGATGTCGGTCTATTTTTAGATGTAGCTTTAAAGCAGTGGAAAAATAATACAACTTTGGATTGGACTTAATGTATTGATACTCCTGCTCGGTAATGCGTAAGCTAATACCTCTAGCCCAGTAGTAATGAAACCCCTGGTCTTCGATAGCAATGCCAATGTATTGATAGTCAGAAGAATGCGGGGGTTTAAAAATGTGCGGGCTTTTAGTTAACTGCTCTATGTGTATTAATTGAATATTCATTTACTTCTCCTCTTTAGCCAATTCGACAGATGTCAGGGCTTGGCAAGTCGGTTTAAATCCGCCCTTAATGCTTAATGTTGATCTACTCACTTCTAGTGAATTACAGCCTCAGTCACCTCAGGCTTTCCTTCTAGATCTTTTTTTTGACCGGTGATCAAATATTGCTTAGTTGCTATAGCAACCTTCAGGTACTCATCTACCGCCGCTCTGAAATTCTCAAAGCCATCTTGCTTGTTAAATGCGTAGGCCAAACTAAAGATTAGGTTGTCAGCATCTTCGCCATCAAGAGTTACAGTATTTGACTCATCGTTATCAACTACTCTCAGACCTCTAGTAAAGTCAGGTTTCTCGTCCTCGACCCAACTGAGATCGAGCCGATCGACATCAAAACGCAAACTGCGAAATATGTTGTTGATTGTGAAACGGGCACCGCCTAAGTATGTGTAATCGCGCATAAGACCTCCAAATAAATGATTAATCTCTACCAACAAATTATCAAGACTTGGGAGCTCAAATATTGAGCTAGAGAAGCTTTGGCCCAATAAAAAACCCACCAATGGGCGGGTTTGTCGCTTTTGATTACCCGCTGTATTGGGTCTCATCTTTTTAGCACCTTACTAGCGTTAGCAGGTTGCTGTGGCGACAAAGCCATCTCTTGATGTAGCCTTTATTTTATTGACCTTTGATTACAAAGTCAATATGCCTAATTGATTCAAGGCACAATGAGCCTACTGACTACTTACAGAAATACACCCATGTCCCAAGCCATTATTTTCGATGTTGAAGCAACCGATAAAAACGATGCCGTCATTATTGAAGCTGCATCACTTGATGTCACCTCCCTGTCCCCGCTGGATGTGGGCAACCCTTGGGTGCAACGCTACAACCCTGGCAAGCCGATTAGCCTTGGCGCTCTTGCTACCCATCACATCCTGGATGAGGAGCTTGTTAGCTGTCCACCCAGCACTTCTTTTAAGTTACCTGCCGGTACTAAATATTTGATTGGTCATAACATTGATTTTGATTGGGTCGCAATTGGTAGTCCTGAAGTCAAGCGTATTTGTACGCTTGCTTTGGCTCGCAGTCTTTGGCCTGATCTTGATAGCCACACTCAAAGCGCTCTGCTCTATTACTTCGAGCGAGATACTGCCAGAGATCAATTGCGCAATGCCCATAGCGCACTAGCGGATGTGTGGATTTGCTCGAAGATTGTTGGCAAGATTATTGAAAAACTGCACCCCGCTTCTTTGGATGCTTTGTGGGAGATGTCTGAGAAGGCCAGAATTCCGAAGACCATGCCCTTTGGCAAACATAAAGGGATGCTATTAGCCGATGTGCCTAGTAGTTACAAACAGTGGTTACTGGGGCAAGCGGATGTTGACCCTTTTCTGCGCAAAGCTCTAGAAGCTAAATAAAAAAGCCTTTACTAGGGAATAAGGAATCCGTGATTTCCTTATTCCCCTTCTAGGCTCTTTGCTACTTTTTTACTACCTGCTGCTACTAATTTTTACTGCTGAATTTTTCTCTTACTGATAGCGGCGATTTAGTGCTGCCTGCTTTTGCTGGTAGCTATCGCGCTTAGTGCTTTTCAATACTGCGAAGTAAGACAACACCATGATGGCTGCTAGTGATAGACCGTTAAAGTTATTGAGTAGTTCCATTTGCTTCTCCTTTTTTGCTCGTCTGTTTTTGTTACTGTTATGTCAATTTTTGCTGCTGTGTTTTAAGAATAGGGTCTTTGAAGCTCACGAAATGAGCTAGTAAAAATGAGTGCTCATTTTGTTGTTTTTCGGAGTCTTTTTCTTCTTGCGCTTTCATCTTTTTTATCTTTTCCTAGCGCACGACTGGTAATTCATTCCACTGAGTGGTGTAGTTCGGTGACTTATTGCCTGATCTCATTTGCCAGACTTGCTTGGTTCCTGCTGCCCCCGAACGAATAACTGCATTGCCAAAGCGACTGTTAATCGAATCTAAGGCTTTCATGAGATCAGCGGATTTACCTCTGGTCTCTACGTCATCAAATAGCGATTGCTGCACGGTAGGTTTGTCAGACAGCAGATTGAAAACAATGCCGGCCTTCTTGTATCTAAAGCCACTTTGGTAGATTTTCTTAAGACCCTCAATTGCTGCGTCGGTAAGTTTGAGTGTGTTATCGGTTGGGTTCTGTAATGCGATCGTGATACTTTGGGCGTATTGGGGCTCGTTCTGTTTATGGGGATTGGTTTCAATAAAGATACTGATCGCGCCCGTAACCGAATTTTGGGTTCTGAGTTTTTCTGCAGCTCTAGCGGCATGCGTAGCAACCGACTCTGCTAGCTCTTCTAGGCTGGTCACTAACTTACCAAAGCTACGTGAGGCAATAATTTGCTGTTTGGCTGGCGCTA
>Ga0214249_1000097_pt1 | contig 44880 bp, 63 predicted proteins | sample TroBogypolimnion_17_FD_153087 | JGI IMG/M metagenome (GOLD analysis project Ga0214249, IMG submission 153087) | Freshwater microbial communities from Trout Bog Lake, WI - 23JUN2009 hypolimnion | ecosystem: Environmental > Aquatic > Freshwater > Lake > Hypolimnion/Profundal zone | place: Trout... | reverse complement strand
GCTACAACGGAAGAGTTGAAGGAAGCATCTAAGGAGGCACTAAGAGTATTAGGATGGACTCATGAATCTCTATCACTCGAAGATATGAAGCAAAGGAATAGACCATGGCAAAAAAATTAACAGACATGCAGAAATGGGGAGAAGAACTCCGCAAGGATCCTTTACGTCTTAAAGCATTCATGCGTAAAGTTATGGGTCCGCCCAGACGTGAGTTAGGTAAAGAAGAACGAGAGTTTGTTCTTCCATTGCTGCAAGCTATAAAACCAGAAAGCTCGAGTAATAATCAGCGCACGATGACTGATGTATATCGCTTAGGTGGAAAAGTATATCATGTGCATTTTGGCCTTTATGACTATCCAATGATTGAAGAAATTCTACCGGAAGAAAATTAGCGATAAATATTAGATGACATTTGCACTAATAACTCTTTTAGCAGCCTTATCTTTGGCTGCTGTCGCCGATTGGTTTTCGATTATTGGATTTATGACAATCTATGCTGCCAGTCCAATGCACGCTCTTATTATGGGTATAGTATTAGCGTTAGCAAAACTAGTCACTACTAGCTGGGTATATCGTAACTGGAAATTTGCTGATTGGAAACTTAAAACACCACTCATTGGATTTGTATTTGCGCTTATGATTGCGACAAGTATAGGCACATTTGGATTCTTAAGTAAGGCACACTTAGATCAAGGTGGCGGCACAATAGATAATGGTGCTAAGGTAGAAAGATTAGAACAACAAATAGCAAGAGAGAAATCTGTAATTACTGATGATGAGAAAGTTATCGCACAATTAGATAATACCATCAATTCCTATATTGGTAAAGATAGAACAGATAAATCCTTAGCAGTTAGAAAAAGCCAAGCACCTCAGCGTAAACAACTAAGAGATGATATTGACGCTTCACAGAAGCGTATTGATACATTTAGTGATGAACGATTGAAATTACAATCCGAAGTTAGGAAGCAACAATTGGACGTAGGTCCAATTCGTTATATTGCAGAGTTGTTTTATGGTGTGGCAGAAGATGCCAGTAAAAACATTGAAGCAGCAGTAAGACTATTCACGCTTCTTATTGTATCGACTCTTGACCCACTTGCTGTTATACTGCTGGTAGCTGCGAATCATACGTTGTTAAGAATACAAGATGAGAAAGAGAACACCTATTCAACTAAAGATAATATCTTATCAGAAGATGGAACCATTGTGGCCGATGTCCCGACTCCGATCGTTGAGCATGATGCACAAGTCGTCGAGTCTACCATCCCCGATCTCGTCATTACCGAGATACCAGAAGTAATCCATGAAGAAGAGAAGTCGCCCACACAGGATAAGCAGCACAGATCGAATGATGAACTTATTGAATCAGGAAGAATTACCGCGCCTAACGAAGAGCAACGCAAAGAGGTCGAGGTTAGTATATCGCCGCCTGAGCAAGTCAGCGATATTCCGCCGATGGAGGGGTCGGTGGTTGGAGAACGTCCAGAAGAAGATGCCATACCTGTACCGATATTGCCGAAAGCTATGGTTTCGTTAAATGAGGAAGAAAATACAGTACTGGAGACAAATGCGTTCATCAGCAACAGCCCGATGCCCATCATACGTTCACCACATCTTACGAGAATTAGCAGCAGGCAAGTTTCCACGGGACCAGTTGAAGAAACCACCACCGTGGAAGAATCGATATACAAAGATGCTGCCGTAATCACAACACATTTTATTCCACAAAAAGTAAATGAAGAAGAAAAGTCTACGCAGATTGAGCCGCCTGGCGCCAAAACCCACATACGCGAGGCGACCTCGCGTACCACGCCGGCGTATGAAAAGATATTTGGAGAGGGACAGAAGATTGTTAAGGAAGAAACAAAAGTACAAAGCACTCATAAGGGGGTCGTGGAAGCAGTCGCTAGCCATAAATATCCCATAACGTCGAGCTGGTTAGCAGAATTTAAGAGGTCTCAAAATGGACAAAACTGAAGATACCGGAATTAAGAAGATAGTCAATTGTTCCTACTGTGGAAAGAATCGACATCAAGTTGAACAAATGGTTGAAGGCCCTGAATTCAATGGTAAGAATATCTATATCTGCAACGAATGTGTAGATGTTACATACAATATATTACATACAGAAGAAATAGATGTAGTAACAAAAAAGAAGAAAGAAAAAGTTCCTACTCCTGAAGCTATCAAGGCTTACCTAGATGAATATGTTATAGGACAAGATGGAGCAAAGATTGCTATTTCTGTAGCAGTATATAATCATTACAAACGTATCAATAATAAGACTAAAACTGAAATTGAAAAGTCTAATTTATTAATGATTGGCGAGAGTGGATGCGGTAAGACACTTGCTGTAAAGACCATAGCTAAATTGTTTGACCTACCATATGTAATAGCAGATGCCACCACATTAACTGAAGCAGGTTATGTAGGCGAAGATGTAGAAAATTTAATCCGACGCCTTGTTGCCAATGCTGATGACGATTTAGATAGAGCACGTATGGGAATTGTTTTTATTGACGAAATCGATAAGAAAAGTCGCAGGAGTGAATCTGCATCGGTTAGCAGAGATGTATCAGGAGAAGGTGTACAGCAGGCATTGCTAAAACTCATTGAAGGTACCATTGTAAAGATTGATGATGGCTTTGAAGATCCTATTGATTTTGACACAAAAGATATATTGTTTATATGTAGTGGTGCCTTTGTGGGACTAGATGAAGTTATTAGAAAGAATCGGTCAAAGACGAGTATTGGTATTGGTGCTAGTTTGAATATGAAGGTTCCATTCTCTCAAGCAATTAAGAATATACAGCCAGATGATCTTATCAAATATGGTCTTATTCCGGAGTTTGTTGGTCGCTGCCCTGTTACAGTTGTTTTCGATGATGTAACAATAGATATGTTGATTCGTATCTTAAAAGAACCAAAGAACAGTATTATTGAGCAGTTTAAAGCATTATTTAAATATGAAGGCGTCACTTTGGACTTCGATGATAAATACTTACTTAATGTAGCTGAATTGTGTTTAAAGCAAAAGATTGGTGCGCGAGGTTTACGTTCAATCATTGAAAGAGACCTCCAAGCTACGCAATTTATTTTACCGCGATTAGCAAAGGATGGCGTTAACAAGATATTTGTTGATGCGTTAGGAACAATTAAACATGTATACAAGGCAAAGAAACGAGCAAACAATGAGTAAACAATACAGAGACGGCAGAAAACACAGGGGCATGACAGTGGAAGTACGAAATGATGACTTTGGTCGGGCTTTGCGTACATTTAGCAAGAAGGTCCAGGACTCTGGGTTGCTTCAAATTGTTAAAGAGAAAATGGCCTATGAGAAGCCTGCTGTATTGAAGCAACGCATGAAGAAGCAAGCTCGTAAACGCTGGGAAAGATCTGTCGAAGAAATGATTACTAACGGGCAGTGGCACAAAGACAAGAAATATTAATCTAGGTTTTACGTTACTTAAAAGGCTTGACATCAAGCCTTTTATCTTTTATAATACTAATATCTTGAGTTTATCAGAGATAAATAAATGTGTAAGATGCCCATGGTGGGGTTTTACAATTTAGCGGTATGACACCGCAACGTGTTTTGATATAGCACGATAAACTTGCTTAAGGAGTAATTATGTCACACAATGATTTCACACGATTATTTAATCAACTCGAATCCATGAGCGTTGGTTTTGCACCAGCATTCAGAGATTTTCAATTTCAAAATAATAACTATCCACCACACAATATTGTCAGAGTTTCTGATGATGAGTTCTATTTAGAACTTGCTGTGGCAGGTTTTAAGAAAAGTGAAGTAAAAATGGAAGAACATCAAGGATTGTTAACAATCCAAGGTGATAAGGGATTAAGTCCCGAATCTGAATATCAATACCGTGGAATTGCAGGCCGATCATTCTCAAAGAGTTTCCGTATTGCGGAATACTTTGAAGTGAACAATGCTACTATGGAAGATGGTATTCTCACAGTTAGTTTTATAAAAAATATACCTGATGAAGCGAAGCCTAAGCTTATCGCTATCAAGTAAACTCTATTGACATAGGGACCTAGGTGTGCAATAATACATGTTACACACCTAGGATTTGGACAGATGAAAAATTTTTATGTTTACGCATACATTAGATCGCAAGAATCGATAGTTGCCGGGTGCGGAACACCTTACTATATAGGTAAGGGATCTGGTAATCGAGCATATCGAAAACATAAAGGTGTATCTGTACCAGCAGATAAAAATAATATAGTATTTCTAGAAACAAAATTAACTGAATTTGGTTCTTTATGTCTAGAACGAAGAATGATTAGATGGTACGGAAGAAAAGATATAGGTACAGGTATCTTACATAACAGAACCGAAGGTGGTGAAGGATCGATTGGGGCAATTTTTACAAAAGAGCACAAAGATAAACTTTCAGCATCACTAACTGGTAGAATATTTTCAGAAGAGACAAAGGAAAAAATGTCCTTGTCTAAGATCGGAAAACAACAAACACCCGAACATATAGAAAATATGGCAAGAACCAAAAGAGGTAAGACACGCTCTGAGGAAGTAAAAATGAAGATTTCTATAAGTCATACAGGTAAGAAACAGATACCACATACGCAAGAACATAAAGATAAAATTTCGGCAGCATTGAAGGGTCGTCCGAAACCTGTAAGAACGCAAGAACATAAGGATAATATATCTCTTGCTAAGAGATACAATACATATACAAACAAGGAAGAATATCATGCCTGAAATTGAAGTTATTGAAAAGATTGACGAAACTATTAAGGTTGTCATCCCAAAAATGTATAAGGTATTACTTCACAATGACGACAAGACTACATTTGATTTTGTAATCTCTGTGCTCACACGCATCTTTCATAAGACTGCTGAAGAAGCACTTGAGATAACAAAGGCCATCCATGTCACCGGACAAGGTATTGCAGGTGCGCCATATACAAGAGAAGTAGCAGAGGAAAAGACTTTGGAAACGATTAGTTTTTCCAGAGCAAACAATTTTCCTTTAACTCCAACGTTCGAAGAACTTTAACCATAAATATCCCGTATTGGTACGGGAAATAAATGTCAGAAAATCTAATACCCATTAAGGCCTTTTTAGGAAAATACTATTCGGAATTATTATATTCTGCCACTCAGGACAAATATAAGGATACCGGATTAAACCTATTTTTCGAGCAAAGATTCCTTATACAAAATAATAAAGTGCAGATGATAGTTGACCCTAGCACTACAGGGTTAATAATCACCATATCTGGAAATGAAATTTCCATCAGCAAAGAATTGTACGATCATCCTAATGTCACGATTAGTAATTCTTTGGAAAATAATCAGACTTCTAATCCTAGAAGTTTATACAATCCCGAAACATTCCCAACACTGGCATATCTAGTGTGTCAGAATCATACCACTATAGAAATTGTTGGTGGAATTGATGAACCAATCTACGTAAGATATAAATCCGACTATGAGACTTTTTATAGCTCAGTTGTTGTTTTCAATATTGCAGATAACATAGATGTAGAAATTGTTGAAGAGATAGAAAGCTTCAGTGCATTGAACGCTGTAACAAATTATCTTTTAGGTGCAGCATCAAAACTCAATCTAACTACATTCTATCAAAATCATATTACAGCGTTATCTTTCTGTTATAGAAATATCATTACTCAAGACAATGCATCCTTTAATCATGTATTATTAGGAAAAGGTTCTACAACTGTTATAGATGAAAACAGAATACACACCAAGAGTGGATCAAAGACAGAACTATTCGGAGTTGTTAATTCCAATGGTAAGAATTTTAATTCCATACTTAGAGTAGAGCCAGCTGCCAATGATTATACTATCGCTGTAAGATACAAGGATATTCTATATGGTAAATCTAAGGTATCATTCTATCCACTTATAGTTGGTCAGATACCTGTAGGGGATGCAGCAACAATAGAGGTATCCAACATATCTCTTAATGAAATTCCACCCGACAGCCATGAAGCAGAGATAAAAAACTATGTTTCAGACATTGTCGATCGAGCGATATTAGAGAGAATGATAGGAGTAGAACGGTTCTACGATAACAAGACTAAGTTCCTACATTTTTTATAAATAATATTATGGTGCCTTAGATAAAATAAATAATTGGAGAAACAACATGTACAAAATAACAGATATTACAGCATTAGGCACAGATTATACGGTTGCCGATCCAAGTGGCCATGTCATCAGCACTATTCAAGTAATTCCATTTACAGAACTCTTATCTGCCACATTAGGCCCGTATACAGACATATTTGGTGGCTACGCATCTTATATTGAAAAATGTAAAGCTGTATTGACAGGTATGGATGAGATTGATCCAAACAGGATACTTTGGTTCGCAACATCGGAAGATGAAGTAGCATTATCAGAAATTATCGAATATGCTGTCAAGCACGATTATGATAAAATCATCCTTGAACATCTTGAAGAGTTAGAATAATCCTGCTATACTTGCTTATGCGGCATTAGCTCAGAAAAACGAATAGTCTCTAGACATACGGTGGCGCCACTTGGCTCTATATTATTTTTAGTTACACTTAGAGCAGTTGGTTTTTAACCTCCAGGTCCGTGGTTAGAAGTGTTACACGATATCGCACCACTTTGAGAATAAAATGAATGAGATAGATAGGCAGGTGTGTGCGTGGATTGGAGACGGCGAAGGTTGTCGCCATCCTACTGTATTTGGTAAAGCATATTGCGAAAAACATCACGATAGGATGTATCTAACAATGCCACCCGAGATGGCACAATACATAATAGATAAAGAAGTCAATTCCGAAGACACCGATTGACAAGATTCGCACATTAGCACATAATAACAACATGAAGCAACAAGTAAAAAGACCATCGACCGGACATTGGTTGAATCCTAATATTTGTCATCAGGAAAATTCATTATCAACACAACTATTAGGTATTGGTGTTGTAACAGTGATAGCGGTACCGATGATAACATTTTTACTGTTGGGTGCATTATGCGTAAAGATTACAGAGAAACTAAATGAACACTGACAAGATGCTATTTTATGGTGCAGTTATCGCAATGCTTTGTGGTACACTAATGATTACACATTGCACCTACCAAGAAGCACAATGTAAATCGGAAGCAATCAAAGCCAATATGGCTATTGAAAAGATTAACGCACTCTGCGTTAGACGGTAAATGGTAGCCTATGCTACCGCATAGGAAATATCATGTTTACAAAATATCCAAGAACACATCATCTGCCCTGGAGTCCGGGTGCCACCGATGATGATAAGATCCTTACAGATCTTTCCTGCTTCAGCGGTAAGCGTGTTATTGTGACAAAGAAGATGGATGGTGAGAATACAACTATGTATTCAAATCATATCCATGCTCGCAGTTTAGATAGCAAGGGCGGAGTAGACAGGGATTGGGTCAAGACACTGTGGGCAGGACTTGCTCATAATATACCCGAAAATTGGCGAATCTGCGGTGAGAACCTTTGGGCCAGGCACTCGATTCACTATACAGACTTGCCATCTTACTTCATGGGATTTTCCGTATGGAATGAACATAATATCTGTTTGGGATGGGATGATACTATACAGTATTTTGAATTGTTAGGGATTGATCCAGTTCCTGTTATGTATGATTTTATCTGGGACGAAGATAAGATTAGAAAAATACATACAGAATTGCTGAATGATAAGGATGAGGGTTTTGTAGTACGCAATGCTGATCGCTTTCATTATGATCAATTCCAACACAATGTTGTAAAGTATGTTAGAAAGGGTCACGTACAAACTGATACGCACTGGAGAACACAATCGTTTGTTCCAAACGTGCTAGTAAAATAAAAACAAAAACAATCGTCAGCTAGAAAAAGCTTTTGGGCACCTCCGGGTGCCTATTTTTTTGGCCGTGAAGACGCACCTCCTTGATAAATAAGTATATTGAATAATAAGAGGCTTCCGATGTCAGATATTAGAAAATGGTTAAAGATTATGGAGAGTATTCCTAATACTCTACAAAATCAACCCTCAAAGACTGTAGTCATCAAGAAGGATGCCACGGTAATGGTAGCGCCACGAGCTGGTGGAGGAACTGCAAGATATATGCATAGTACACCACAGGGTGCAATGGTAGATATCAAGGGTGTATCAAGAGAATTAGGGCATGATGATTTTTCATTACCTAGTCGCGATTATGAAGATCCTTACCAAAATGGTAATACATGGGATCACAGTTCTGAAGAAGAAAATACGGTAGGCAGAATGAATGACAAGCCAGAATTTCGCGCAGGCGACATGGTTAAAATTGATGATGTCTATGGAAATGTAATTGGTCCAGGATTTGGAATCTTTGTTGCATACAGCACAAGCGGCCAAGAATGTATTATCAGCTTCGATAGTAAACAAATTGTAGTTCCTACATCACATGTCGGATCAGTATTAGAACAGAACGCAAAAGATAATTTTAGTCAAACAGATAACGATGGTAACCTGTCGCCTATGTCACTTGGCTCACAAAACGTAAAGATAGAAAAGGAGCCAGCAATGGATCAACGAGACGAATTTTCAAAGTGGATGTCGGCAGTAGAAGAAGCACTTTCGACTGAAGGTAAAGAACTCGCAGAAGATACACCCGCTGTTAGCGAATGTGGATGCGGAAGCTGGGATTGTGCAACATGCTTTCCTGCACAGGATGAAATGCCCGGTATGAATGGCGCATTAGATGGAATGGGTGGTCATGATCCACACGATACAATTGTTATCGGTGGCATGGATATGGAAGAACCGGCAGCATCAGTTGGTGCCTGTCCAACATGCGGTCATACTGGACACGAACAGGGCCATGAACACAACCAAATGGATACAGATCTTGAAGCTGGTATGAATGATATCCAGAGTGATGAATTCAATGGATTAGAAGAAGTCGGTATGTACGATGAAGAAGGTATGTTTGACGAAGGCGATCCAGTAATGGATTTTAAGGCCGGCGGTGGACAAGTACAGCAGCTTCCGTACAAGGGTGGTAGACAAGAACGCCGTATGGCCGGTAAGACAATGGGATCGAAACATATCGGTACAATTGGCGGCACAGGTTCACCAGGGCAGATCAGTGGCATGGGTGCAAATCTAAGCAGCAAAGACCGTGATGTACTTCCTGTTGTAGGAAGTGGAAAAAGATCCATGGATGAAGAAGATATGGATTTCGATCAAGTTGAAAAATCACGTAATGGTAAGGGTGTAAAGCTAGGCGACATTGTTTCGAAGACAGAATTTAGAAAGAGTGGAGGAGATAAGTCTCCAATGACATATGGTGAAGAAAATCTAGGAGAAGGCCCAGCTGACTTTGACATGGATACACAAGAACCAGATTATGATGCTGACCCAATGGCGGTACGTAATGCACATGATGAAATGACACAAATCGATCCAGAAGAAGCAATGGAAATGATCTCTAAGATTATGTATATGCAGGATATGGGATTGAGCAAGGCAAATCAGCCATATAGTGAAGAACAGTTGGCACAGATGAATCCTGTACAGCTTAAGAAGTTTCATGGTGAAGTTATGGGCGATGTTGCAGAAGAAACAGATCCATCTAAGCCAACGAAGACTAAGACAAAGCATCACCTTGATGATTTGGATGATGTACTAAATCCACAACAACCAGATCTACCAGCAACAATGGGTGGTAGCGATGATGACGAAATTGCAGGCGAAGAGCCTCCAATGTCTTTACCTGCCGCAGGTAGAGATGTTACACGTCAAAGAACAGCTGGTATGAATTCATCAGATGAGATGAGAAATTGGATGGGACGTATTAATCCAACTGCTGGTGAAGGTGAACCAGATCGTCCAGAAACACCACAGAATGAATTAGTTGTCAGAACCGCAGCTGATGTTCCTGCTGTTATTACTAATGCTATTCAAGCAACCGGTATGCAATCACCAGATTGGCATGGAGCAGGAGATTTACCGGGTATGCAAGATCGCAATACAAGAGGTATGGCGCGTAAGGTAATGGGAATGTTTACGTCCACTCCGTTAGAGCAGATTCAAACAATCGCTAATGTGGAAGGTCAGGGACCAAATACAAATGCAGAAATGCGTGCTGTAGGTAAATGGTTAATGGATAACGCAGAGGATCATGGTACAGTAAATGTAAGCCATGGACAGGCTATTCCGGGTTATAATCCCGAAGTAAAAGAATATAGTGCAAATGGTGTTAGATTCCACGTTGTAAGAGATCAATTTGGACAATACATTTATGCATATCCAGATAGAGACGCACGATTAGGTGGCCCAGCTGATGCTGCACAGGGTCGTGTCGGTGGTGGTCGTAATATGCCTAGATTAGGCGAATCCATTAAGGAAGAAGACATGAAGTTAAGCCTAAAGCCAACATTGTTTGAGCAATTGAAGTGGGATGAAGAAATCAGAGTTGCTTTGAAAGAATCAATGATCGACGAAGAAGAACTAGATGAAAGTTCACTAAGTAAGAAAATTGGAGATCAGCCCGGCGGCCAGAAACTTGTACAATGGTTACACAGAAAGCATAAGTTAGGTAATGAAGCTGATTTACAACCACAACCATTTAATGAAAGAATGTTATGGAAAGAGTTTAAGCGTAATCCTGATAACTTTGTAGTGGTTGCCGCTACAGGTGGTGTAGCAGGTATTAAGCCATATGAAAAGATGATTAGAGATAGAATGGAAGCTGCCAGAAAGAAAGGCAAAGAATATGATCCAGGTGGAGATAGTACTCTACAGTATCAAATTATCGCTTTCACAGATGACGGACAACAAGTTGATCCAGCATTGCTACAACCAGCTCGTGAGCCAGGTGAAGAAAGAGAAGTAGATCCAACAGTTATGAAAGCACGTATGGGAAAGATTAGCGGTAAGGATACACAAAATCCTGATAACGTCTTTAACTTACTAGCAGATCAAATTGGTACCTTAAGGGTAGTATATCTAGCATCGGGCGGTGTTGAAAGAGAAAAGATGAAGACTCGTTCCGATATGAAGAAAGAGCCCGAAGTTAACGAAATGGATTCAGTTAAGAAGATCTTTAAGAGAGTTCGTCCTGTTTTGAAGACATTAGGTATGCAAGCACTAAGCCAGATTAACAATAGAGCTAAACGCTATATCGATGGTGGTAACTTTGAAGCTGCAACAAAGATTTCTCAGAGCGGTAATAAATTAAAGCAATTCCTTGCTACAATTGATACATCCGGCGAAGTTGATCTAAATCAAAATTATGGTAGTGCTACAAAGAGCTTCACAGATCAAATTATGAAGGCTGTCCAAGCTGCATCTGGATCGCGTCCAGGTACACCGCAGTATAAGGAATTCTTAAGTAAGGCTGCTAGTGGTAGTTCAATGGAATTAAAGCCAGTGCTAGATGCACTAAGAGATAATTTAGTTGCATTGACATAATGAATTTACAATCTATCATTGAAGCTATTCTTAACGAAGAGGTTGCTCTAACAAAGGGCAGTCAGCGAGTTATGAGTGATAAGAATTTAGTTGCTAACTTAGCAGACTCAATTCGTGATGATGCACGTTCGCATCCATCGGCATTTCCTGCAGGATTTAATAGAACATGCCAGAAGACACCCGACCCACAATTAGCTCAATGGTTCCTTGAGAATATTGATAGGATTGAAAAAGAGGGATACGATGGCATTGTATATTCACGTGATGGTGTCAATAGTGATTGGATAGTAAGACGTTACATTGCAGGTAGTCATAACTGGGAAGATTTAACCGGTGTCATGAATATGAATCTGTGCGATTGGTATCTACTAAAGAATCGTAACATGTTGGATCCTAATCATAAGGACCTACCAAAGTTTGGTAGTGTTCGTGACGTGGGTTATTATATGACTACTCACTATAAAGATAAATTAGAAAAGCTCAGAGATGCATCCAAGAACGCAGCTAGAAATAAAATGGCTAAGAGCGTTAAATTAGTTGATAATGATGATTATAGAATTTATACAACACTAAATCGTGCGGCAGGTTGTGCATTGGGATTAGGTACGCAATGGTGTACAGCTAATTCAAATTATGCAGGCCACTTTCATAGTTACAGCAAAAATGCAATGTTGTTCCAGGTATTTCCTTATGTGAAAGAGAAAGATAAGGAAGGTAATCTTGTTAATGTAAAAGATGAAGATGGCAAGAAGGAAATGAACGAAGTCGAAAAGTATCAATTTGATGCTGGCGGGCCGAGTTTTATGGATGTAACAGATCGTCCAGCAAAGGCAGATGATATTAGAAAGAAGTTTCCTTACCTATATACAGATCTAGCATCAGCTCTAAAAGAAAAGAAGCCAGCAATGGAAAAAGCATTTGCAGATCTTTCAGCCGATCCTACATTACAGGGTGAAGATTTCAAAATCAAGACATATGAAATTGATGATGAGATCAAGAAGTTACACAAATTTGTAGATCGCGGATACTTCACAGATGAAGTTCGCAAGAAGGATAAGGTAGAAAAGGATGATGCCGGTCAGGAACAGCCACAATTAGGCCCACCAGCAGAACCGCAGGCGCCACAGGAACAACCACAAATGGAAAGTATTAAAGAATTAGCTAGAATGATGATAGAGGGTAGATTGAACGAATTTGCTCCAGCAGGTACCCCACCCAGTCAACCACCGAAACTACCGCCCAAGGAACCGGATGACCACTGGGGAGATGAAGATGATAGTGAAGAGGACCACCCACGGAATTATTTTTATCTAACAATGAGTCATATCAAAGTAATAAAAAGTATGTATAAATCTATAGGTGATCCTGATCCAGTCTACGGAGTAAATGACAAAGAAGAAATTGCAAGAACAACCGAACAATATAAGGCAATACCTAAGATCAAGCAACTTGCTGATATTTTCGAAAATAGCGGTGTTGGAGCAGGATTAAAATTCTATCTTACACTACCACAGAGTGTGAAAGAAAGTTTGTGGTATTCTTGGGACGGTCATGGACTAAATGTAGAACAAGATTGCAAGAAATTTGGATTAAACTACGATTTAGATTTAGACTTAGACGAAGATGAATACGATATGGAAGATACAGGAATAGAGCCACCTTCCGCAGCAGGCGGAAGTGGTGGAGATTTAGGATCTATGGGCGGCGGCGCTGGCCCAACAGGCGGTGGAAAATATCCACCAGGTACAGCGCCAAGTATGCCGGAATCATTAAATTATAAAGGAAATGAAATCATGGAAAATGTGGATAAAGACGTAGCAGCAATGATGAAGAGTCTTAAGAAGTATGATATGCTTGTTGAGTCATGCGCTCCAGTGTTAATGGCCCGCCCGAAGCCATATGTAGCTGAAAAGAAGGAAGTAGAGGAAGATGACGTTGAAGAAAAGAAAGACGTTGAAGAATCTGGCAAGCCTTGGGAAACAGATAAAGAAGAAGATAAGAAAGATAAGAAGCCGGGCGATAAGACTAAGACACATAAGGGTGGCGAAGTTACCAAGACTGAAAAGGGTCTTGTACATAAGGGCACCTATGGTGATGATAAGAAGAAAGACAAGGTTGAAGAAGCTGTCGCAGATCCAGAAGTTCTTGCGTGGATGGCACGTTTCTCTAAGTTAGGCAACATGAAAGGTTACGGTAGATAATCATGAACTTTGACGAATTCTCGAAGAAGCCAAAGATCCAAGAGAAGGATGAAGGCAAACACAATAACGGTAAGACTACCGGATTCAAAGCTGTGGCTAAAAAAGCTGCATCTGAATATGGTAGTAAAGAAGCCGGAGAACGTGTGGCTGGAGCAGTTCGTAACAAGATGAAGAAATCGGGTAAGATTGAAGAAACTGATTCCAAGAAGACACATCAAGGCGGAGAAGTTACTAAAACTAAAACTGGTTTAAGTCATAAGGCTGGCGATAATTATAGTGGTAAGGGATATAATAGAATGGGCACAATTGAGCCCAATAAAACACAGCCCGAACATAGATTAGCAACCGGTGGAAAAGTCTCTGCTAAAAGATTCAGTGAAGCCACAGGTGATGAGAAGTTTGATAATATGCTTGGTAAGATTAGTGGTAACACTGAACCACAAGGATTTGATCAAGCTCGTGCATCCAAAGTTCAAGCTGGTGCAGAAAATCCCGATAAAGAAACTATCGATGCATTAAATAAGATGATGTATGATATGCATGTGACAATGGAGACAGCAAATAAGCTGATGCAGAAATTAACACAGGGTAGATAATATCCTTTTAAACAATAATGGCCCTTGCGGCCATTATTCTTGGCCGAAACGTTGACTTTCTAGTAAGTAAATGCTACACTTAGCTTTATTGGAGAGTTTCATGAGTCATAAAGAAGAATTTTTACAAAGTTGCCTTATCCTAGATACAGAGACAACTGGTAAGGATTACAAAACAGCCGAAATTATTGAAGCTGGATTTGTTATCCGCGAAGATGGTGATTGGACAATATTCCAAGAACTGCATAAACCCACCGAAGGCCCTATTCCGGCTATGGTAGAATCTATCTGCTATATTACCAATAAGATGGTAGCAGATTGTCCTAGCTTTATTGACTCAAGTGAAGTCTTCCAAACAGTAATAAATGGTTATGCAGGTGGTTATCTACTAGCGCATAACCATTTCTATGATATGCGTGTTTTAGAAAGACATGGTATCGATACTTCAAATCACAATTGGATTTGTACTTGGCGCATGGCTAAGAAGTTATTTAATGGCGTAGAAGCAATCGAAAGCACTAGCTTGCCATATCTACGATTCGCACTTGAATTAGATGTGCCTATCGAAATGCATTGTCATAGGGCAGGAAATGATTCCTTCATGACAGGTAGATTATTAGAAGTATTAATTGAATTATTAGAATCAAATGGTTTGATCAATGTAGATGAACCATATGGTCCACAAATTATGAAATGGGCAGCAGAACCCATTATCTATGAAAGATTCCCCTTTGGTAAACACAAGGGTGAATTACTAAGCACCATTCCGCATAGCTATTGGCAATGGGCAATGAAAAATACAGACTGGTTTAATGAAGAAGCGGATAATTTCGATCCAGATTTAGCTGCAAGTATTCATCGGGCGTTAGGCATTGATTAATGTCTACCGCGAGGAACGATATTACAGGCGATGCAATCGCCACTAAGAAATCATCAGATGCTTATCGTGATGGTTGGGATAGAATCTTTGGTAATAAGACTAAAGAGGAACCCATTAAAGAGAAAGAAGTCATAGAAGAAGACTTAACAAAGACTGACAACACATAAGGAAATTATATGTCAACATTACAATCAATGAGAGATGCTATGGCAGCATTAGAGAAAGAAGATGCTAAGTTTGTAGCTGGTAACGCTTCTGCAGGTACAAGAGCACGTAAGGCACTCGGTGATCTATCCAAGTTAGCAAAGGTACGTCGCGCAGAAATTACAGACGAAAAGAACTCGCGCAAAGAAGCGAAGTAATTTATTGCCCGTTATTATTACGGGCACCATCCATTGTTTGGGTTGCAAGTGCTCTTGCAGGATCTGGGTTATATCTTTGTACATCGTGACTATATGGTAAACCTGCTGAAGCAAGAGCATATTGCAATCCACGATAACCTGGTGACTGAAGTTTGCTTTCCTTCGGCTTATTAGTATATACTGGCTGTGCTTTGTCCACAGGTCGTATGAAGACAGGTACTATATCTTCGTTGAACCACTTTTTAAAGTATTCGTCATAATGCTTAGAATTCTTTTCTTTGTATTTGACCACTTCGGGGTTATAGAATTTTTCGTAGTCAGCGCCCGCTTCTTTATAAAAGCGTGCAACAACGTCAGTGGGTGATTCTAATAGAATGTCTTTTATCTTCATATCATTATTTATCTTCAAAAAGAAAATCGTTTATATATTTTTTATCTTCATCGATGATATTGGTTATATCGATACCTAATGAAGTTGTACATAGATATTTGATAACTTCGTAGTTATTTCTTATATTTCCAGCAAATATTTCTTTTCCATTTACATAGATTTTATCGTGTTTTAATGTATTAAATTTAGCTGTAGTTGATTGAAGATTAACTTCAGAGTTTAAGAATTTATATAAAGGTCTATTCTTAACCCATTCGGGAGATCTATTTTGTGTACATATCACAGATAGTGGTATTATGTGATCGATGTGTATTAACCATTCTTGTTTTCTGGTCCGTTCGGGACAACCGTGATTTCTTAAATGATTATAAGGTGTCTGCCAGAATTCTCCATATTCGGGATCTATAATGCATACATTTTGATCACAATGTTTATATTCTACCTTAGAATAATCGTAGAAATTATGGTGTGCGGAATTTGCTGCTTTTATAAATTCTTCTAGTGGTGTGCGTCTTTTATCAGCTGCTGTATTGTATCCACGAAGTTTATGCCCTGAGCCATTTTGTATATGTCCCATAGGTGTTTGTTCAAATTCGCCAAATTCGGGATCTATTATCTTGACTTTTGTACGCATATTTTTGTATACTACAAGGGAATAGTTATATAGATCTCCGTGAGAATCTTTAGCACGTTGAATAAATGTTTCTGTTGTAAGTTTTTTAGCCATATATCTATACCTCCGGGTTTATTTATATACATTATTTATCTCATATAAGGTTTTTATTATGTCCACATTGGTACCAATGGTTGTAGAACAGACAGCTCGCGGCGAACGCAGCTATGATTTGTATAGTAGATTACTCAAGGAACGGGTAGTATTCTTTACAGGAGATGTTGAAACAAATATGTGTAATATTATGGTTGCACAATTGTTATTTCTTGAAGCTGAAAATCCAGAACAACCAATTAATATGTATATTAATTCTGGTGGCGGAAGTGTTTATGACGGCCTAGCAGTTTATGACCTTATGCAGTATGTAAAATGTCCTGTATATACATATGTGACCGGTATGGCTGCAAGTATGGGCAGTTTTATTGCTCAGGCCGGCGAACCAGGTCATAGATATTTGCTACCACGCGCAATTACAATGATTCATCAACCCTCTTCAGGAACACGGGGTAAGGTTTCCGATATGGAAATTGATTTAATTGAGAGTCTTCGTATTAAGAAGGAAATGACTGAACTATATGTGAAGCATAATTCGAGAGGTACCACTTTTGAACAATTTAAACAGCATATGGATCGTGATAAATGGTTAACAGCGCCGCAGGCAGTGGAACTGGGTTTAGCAGATCATATTATAGAAAAGAGAGCATAATAGTTTTGATAAATATAACATGATTACAATTACAGATTTAGCAAAACAAAAAATGATTGATGTCCTTATTGGAGAGAAGGCAACTCTTCTCCGATTTGGACTGCAGGGTGGCGGTTGTAACGGAATGAGTTACTATTTCGCTGTAGAAGAAAAGCAAGACATTGATGAAGATTTCGAATATCATCTCGATGATACTCATACCTTATTGATTGATCCAATGAGCAATACATATTTAGACGAAGCAGAGATCGACTATAAGAAAGATCTTATGGGTGAAGCATTTGTTTTTAATAATCCAAATGTTAAATCTAGTTGCGGTTGCGGTTCGAGCGTCAATTTCGGGTAGTTTCTTATAAATATGTTATTATAAAGGATAACATAATGGCTCCATCGAAGTTTCTGTTGAGTATCGAGATTGTCAGGGCCATATATGAATATGGGCTGGGGTGGCTTCTTGCTGCACCACTGCAATATATTTCTCCGAAAGGAGATGGCCATCCTGTAATAGTATTACCGGGATTAGGAACAGCAGATGGCTCTACGCATTATGTCCGACACTTTCTTAATGAGTTAGGATATGATGCTCGTCCATGGGGCCTAGGTAGAAATATGGGCCCGCAGGATGGCATGGATACAATGCTCGAACAGTTATCACAACTTGTGCGTGATGTATCAATATCATCGGGTGGACAGCAGGTTAGTATAATTGGTTGGAGTCTTGGCGGTATCTACGCAAGAGAAATGGCCAAGGTTGCACCTGATATCGTTAGACAGGTAATTACTCTTGGTACGCCATTTAAGGGCGGTACAGGAACAAATGCCGACTTCCTTTACGAATTATTAACCAAAGATCTTAGCCATAAAGATCCCGAAGTGTTAAGAAAGATTGCTGAACCACCACCTGTGCCATTTACTTCAATCTATAGTAAGACAGATGGTGTAGTCTATTGGGAATCCTCACTTGAAGATGCGGGTGATCAAAGTGAGAATATTGAGATACCCGGTGCTTGCCATTTGGGACTAGGTCATAATCCCATTTCTATGTACGTTATTGCGAATAGATTAACGCAGACAAGAGAAACTTGGAAACCCTATAAGTAGAAATAATTGCAACCAATCAAAAAGCCGGCCTAGTGCCGGCTTTTTGTTGCACTCAAAATTGACAGAGCGTGAGTAAAATGCTACACTTGTAATACAGGAGAATTAAGATGGATAAGAATATGTACGTACCGATGAACGAATTGATTCGGGACAAAGATACCTCATGGACTTTTACACATTTAAATATTCCTTATCATGAAATTGCTAAGAAAGGTATTGTTATCTGGTGTGTCAAAAATCTGGAAGGACGATGGACAATGCTAGGTGGCAATAAGTTCGGTTTCGAAGACGGCACCGATGCAACAATGTTTAAGATTCAGTTTGGATTCGGTGTTGATGTGGCATAAATAGTTCTGTAGAACTCATAGAGGAGAATATTATGTATGATACTGTTGAACTAAAGCAAAGATTTATCATCATCAAGCATTCTAGTTTAGATGATGCGACAATCCTCGACCAAAATTATATGCAGCTTATAAAGGATACACCAAATCCTGAAGAGCAGCAACAACTTTTGATTCTACGCTCCAATGTGCGTCGTAGGATCGAAGAACTTACAGGCTCACATGGAAGAAATAGACTATAATAAACTATATTCAATAATCAGGAAATATAGTGCCACAGCTGAGTTTAATGTAAAAACAGAAACTCACGATTTCTATGGCATGAGTGCCCATACAGCATCAGCTATGGTAGGTCGTCAAACTATAACCATGGCGATGAACTTTCATCATCGTGATGGGTTTGATGATTTTGCGAAAGATATAATTCTTCTTGAAAATCTAAGAGAAGAGCATTGGATGAGGATGAATAATCCCATTGTGCAGCGGGCCTATGAAGAATATCAAATAATACTAAAACTATCAAAATAATAAATGCTCAACATTGCACGAACTATATATGCCGGGTGGGATACAGCTAATCAAAAGTATGAATTACCTGAAGCAGAAGTTATTCCATTTGGCGACTCGACAAACGAAAAGAAAAAACTTTCTAACATAACACAAAAGTATTCAATGCTCTATGAGCATGATAATATTCCATTGCCCGGTTTTACACTCCATAAGACCGATCGTAAGAATTGGGGATCAATTGACCAGACTTGGCTAGTTATTGATCCCAGAGGATTCTTAGTTAGAATATCTTCCAAGAATCTTGAGGACATCCTACACGTCACAGGTATTACAGAAGGACTAATTCAGCAGAAATGTGTCTGGGCTAGAGAAAATACAGAAACTAAGATGACACTGGTTCCTGTAAGTTCGACTCATTATCTTGATGCTGTAGAGGGCACTGAACTTATTGAAGGCAAGGTAGATATGAAGGATGTACAGATCGGTGATACTGTATTACTTCAAAATAAACTTCAGGGTATTTACATGGGTGTAGTATCTTTATATGGACCCATAGGTGGTTATTCAAGAATAGAAGAATATAAACCACAGGTATTTCTGCGTAGACAAGTGATAGAAGTTGATAATGGAAAATTCCATTATCAAACGGATTTAAAGATTTTGAAAGTTGTTAGAAAGACTGCATCTCCCATGACACGGGAAGATGCAGTCAATAAAATGAATTCACATATTGCGACAGCAAGTGCATTCTTCAGCAATACAACGCACATGACTGGTACCTATTATGGCACATCTGGTCGAATTAAGCTTGTATCAACCCATGCAGTACCAAAGGTATCAATGACATTTGAAGAGATTACTAAAGATGAGGCTGCGGTACTCTTCTATAATGGATTAGCATCTCAGGATTTTGGTATGCTATTAATGGAAAATCTAAGAGAGCATAAATTCTTAGTTGACTACCCTTATATCTATGCTGGGCAGCAACCGGCAACAATAAATACCTTCGAAGTTTCGAGGATCTTACCATGTGACTTAGAAAAGACAGAAAAAATTACACTCATGGATAGAAGAAAATCCATATGGGGAAGTAATAATCAGAAACCAGGCATCAACTCACTGGACCACTTTGAAAAGTTCTATAGAATAGTAAAGAACGTCAAAAACCAAACATATATTTAACCAAGGAAAATAATGAACAAGCAAATTGATTTAAACAGATACACAGATTTCGTAGAAGGTGTTACAAGCCAGTCCAGTAATGATTTAACTACCTTTATGAACTCGTTGGATCGCGTCGACGGAAATTTTGAAAATGGAGTTCACGGTCCAGATGTAAATGTTCCTTTGCTAATCACGGCAGCAATGGGTATGTCGGGTGAAGCTGGAGAGTTTTCTGAAATTGTAAAGAAGATTATGTTCCATGGTAAAACTCTTACCACAGAAACACATCAGCATTTGCAAAAAGAATTAGGTGACGTAATCTGGTATTGGACAAATGCTTGTAGGGCACTGGGTGTGGATCCAAATACAGTTATTGCTGATAATGTAGCAAAACTGGAATCACGTTATCCAGGCGGCAAATTTGATCCATTCCACTCCGAAAATAGGAAAGATGGCGACATCTAGTATAGTTTGGCATACCACTAAACCTACTAATCCAAAAATAGGTGATTGTGTTATGGATTCAGTTACAGGAAAAGACTGGATATGGACAGGATTGCATTGGGCAGTGATTACAGATCCTAACCTTGTTAGTCCTATGGATATAATGATCCCGACACAGGAACAATTGGAGACGTACCCTGCACTAAAAAAGGCATGGGAAGAATATGTTATTATTCGAAAATTAATAGGAAGATGAAAGAACTTAACTTCGGTAGAGACCACTATCATCTACATGGTGAGATGGAAGCATGGTGTAAGAAATATGTAGGTCCCGGAGGTTGGTATGGTGGCGGAGAAATTACTAATTGGAAAGCACTCGGAAAATGGCGGCTGAGCTGTAACTTCGGACACAGTACAATTTCATTTAAGAATGATGAAGATGCAGTTGCTTTTAAATTGACTTGGCTATGAAAATGAGACACCTAAAGAAATCCCTCTGGCCTTATCAAACTAAGTTTAACATCAATGATTACACAAAGGTGGATAATTGGTGTAGAGCCTGCATTGGAAAAAGAGGTGACGATTGGACATCATATGGTGTGGCCGGCTGTTATAATCTTGCAGCATTCAAAGATGAGGCCAGCTTACTGGCATTTAAATTAACCTGGAGTTATAATGGGAATTAAAAAAGCATTTAAACGAACAATGGTAGACTTCATACGATGGGTAACTCAGAGTGATGAAGATAATAAGATGGAGGAGGCTCCGATGTCTATTAATAGTGCTAGACGAAAATCAGGGTTAGTTCAAACTTCTAATAACAATATCGAAGATGGTAATCAGGGTATGAATTTTACTGTTTATCATGCCACAGGTGGGAAGGTTGTTCAAATTCGTACGTATGATCATCGTACTGATAGAACAGCTTCAGCTTTATACATTGTTACAGATAAGGAAGATTTGGGTGAAGAACTTGCTCAGATTATCACACGTGAGAGTCTTACACGATAATGGATGTATTAAACGATAAATGGGCTAGTCGTCTATTAAAGATGGCAAAGGATGTAGCATCCTGGTCCAAAGATGAATCAACCAAAGTGGGCGCAGTTATTACTACGCTCGACGGATCTCCTGTCTCCTGGGGATTTAATGGTATGGCAAAAGGTATTGATGATACGGTACCTGAACGCAAAGAACGCCCTATTAAGTACAAGTGGATGTGTCATGCAGAACGCAATGCTATGGACTTATCTCCGCGCGCCGACCTGACTGATTGTGTCATGTTTGTTACATTTTCTCCTTGTACAAATTGTGCTCAGTCAATCATTCAGCGTGGTATCAAGACAGTTGTGATTGATGCAAACTTTACGGCCGATAAGTCTCCAGAAAGATGGCAAGAGGATATGTTTGTAGCACTAGAAATGATGAAAGAAGCCGGCGTAGATATACGCGGTGCATATCCAGTTGACAGTAGTGACAAAACACTGTAAAATTAATACTCAACTACTTATAGAAAGTGTAATATGAACAAGCAAACCACTTCCAAGGAACCAGTAAACCTTAAGGAACAGAATGCAGCTCATACCTTCCGCGTCACGATTCGCGATCGTGATCATTTCTACAAACTTGTCAACTGGCTTAATGCCAACGTCGGCAAGGGTGAAGACAAATGGACCATGGAAGGCCGTGTGCTGAAAACCCTCAAGGGTGGCAAGACTGTGAGTCCGAAGATTTACGTTTTCCGAGCAGACTTTGATCCATCGTCTTCGCTGTACCTAAGTCTGCTTTAATAATGGCATATCCCAGAGATGTAATCTACACCAAGGCGGGAGAAACAATTCTTTTAAAATTTGTCGAAGCTGTCATCTTTGAGCGAGATTCAGAAGGTGCGGTCATTGATAAATTAAAGGATGATTTCTGCTTTAAAGTTAGAACTATTTCTGGGAAGGAATATGATATTTCAGCACGACACGTTATTTGCAAAATACAGACCATCGGTTATGAACCAAATGAGATAGCACAATCGATTTATGAAAAATGGCTTTGGATTAACAAATCATAGGAGAAGTAAATGAAGCAAAAAGGCAAGTGTATTACTGGCGATCCAATTATTGTAGATAGTTACACATCTGATTGGGAGACAGTACGTCTACATCCAACAACTTTCTATCGTCGCCAAGATGAGTTCCAGAAAGGCTTCAAAACAGTGAAGGGTTTGTATGCCGAAATTGATATGGGTCAATTTGTTGTTATTCGCTTTTCGGAGAAGGCTGATATGACTGCATTTCATAAGAGGCATCACGATTATGTATGACAAAGTTACTACATTCACGCTCTAAGATATTCTTTCCTAATCCCTACGTGGTTAGGATGGAATATCTCTGTAACCGACCAGATGAAGTATTAGAAGCCGAATATAGAAAAGTTACACGCCGGGCCTATAAACTAATACAGGGCACATGGGGATATTCTCAACTTGAACATGATGTTATACAGGTTAAGAATGATCACGGACATACAGCACCACCAGGTGCAAATCATTTCAATGGTATGTCTCAACAGCAAATTATAGCGACATTATTTGATCCCGATTGGCAATCTGTTCGCCGTGCCTATTGTTGTTTTAAAGATGAAATGGATGCATTACAATTTCGACTCAGCATCGAAGCACGAGCTATCCAAGTGGTTATGTGGCCAGCTGGCACACTTTTTACAATACACGAGACAATAGAAACGGATGAACAGTGATCTTTATACTGAGGAATTTAGACACTTCAAATATCTGAAGTGTCCGCCCGCCTATATCCAATATTATAAAAAAGCATCGCAGGATGTAAATTCTGTACAATCGCACACAGGGGCCAACGATCCAAATTTCGTCTGGCCTTGTCGTCTTGAATTTATCGAACAATTATTAGATTTGAAGGATGATATTGTTTATTTTGTTGAAGCTGGTATGATTTATAATCAACGTGATCGTCAAATATATGACTACGAAGCTGCAAGACTCTATGAAATTGTAAATCCTACAATATACAAGGGTAGTATGTTAGATCCAGAGAATGGAAGAATAGCAACATCCGAAGATATTCCTAATATAGAAGATAAAACAAAAAATAAAGAATATAATCTATGTCCGAAAAGATATTATACTGACAAGGAAGATTTTCAGACATTCTCATTAGATCAAAACCCATTAATTCCTACTAATTATATAACATACAATGCGATGTTCTATGATAAGGAAATAGCTAAGAAGTATCAACTTGCAGTCACTATATTTCTTAAGAAAAATTTGGGTGCCTTATCAGCAATTAGCAAATTGTTTTGATACTGATATAAATATACAGAACCTAAGGAGTCCACTATGCACCCTTTCCTAGACGTAAGCAAACTAAGCGATGAAGAAATTATCGAACGCTTGGGTAGAGCTTATACTTACATGAATGCCCAAGTAGCATTAGGACATAATCCTACAGTTTTCAGCATTAAAGAAGTAATTCAATCTCTTGAAGATGAACGTCGAGAACGGCAACAGCGTACAATGGACGAAGAATTTAAGAAAAAATATCCCGAAATAAATAAACCGATTGAATTAGGGAAACTAGATGACTAAGGGATATCATTATGATTAAAAAGGGTAGGCATCTTATCAAGAGCCACATGACTCTGGAATATGAATTCACGGGAATCAGAATTCAAGATAGTTGGTTAACACCTGTTGATTGGAAATTAACAGTTGATCTTGTTGCTACTGGCAAGAAGGGTAAAACCAGAGAAGAGGTTGAATATAACGCAGGTGTCACATATCAGAAGGTTTACTTCTGGTTAGATACAAACTTGCCCAATATTGTTGTTGTAGATGTATGCAATGAAGACGACCTTTATATTGCGAATCTATCAACAAACATTATGATGTACTGCCCAGACAGCCCAACAGATGATCTGTTGATACAGCTTCTACATGCAAAGATATCATCTCTAGCACTTCCAAATTTAATTGTAGGTGAGATACATTTAAAGGGTAGTGATACTTCTTTACAATATACATTTGATTGTCCCGATACTGGATATGTATTGCCAATCAGTACAGCAGAATATTATACAGAAGGTACAACACGAGATAAAGATCCGTGGTGGATGAGGGATGATGGATTCTGTTTCGAATTTGTTAGACCCGAAGATAATGAACAGACTGATGAAGAACTGTTTAGCGATATAGTTGATCCAATGGATGAATTTCATCGTATTATATCTGAGGTATCAGATATGCATATTGGACTTGTGCGTGAGCCCGCAAGAATTGTTCAGGTGGAGAAATGGAAACCAAAGACAGTGTAAAAGTAAACACGTATGACCAGGCCATACTCTCTAGTGATAACCTTAGAGAACTTTTACTTCAGGGAAAGAATATAAGTCACTTGAATGTTATATTTGATGAAGAGATTGAATTATTTCAACAATACCAATCTACATTATTACCAGAAGTAATTACATTCTTAGATGCACCCGAAGAATTATTAACATTTGATGATTTTCATCAGAAGTGTGCAGATGAATGGATATTTCCAGTTGTCTATCAGCAAATAGATGTTCGCACATGGTTACTCGATAAATGTAAGACACAACTGGAAATTGATCGTGTAAATAAAGAATATGTTCTTTATGAGGAACGGGATCTGGTTATGCTATTAAGGTTGTTTATATTTCTTGTGGATTACATGAGAAAGAACAAATTCGTATGGGGCGTAGGTCGCGGCTCCAGCGTTTCGTCGTATATACTATACCTTATAGGTGTACACAGAGTAGATTCGTTGAAATACGAACTCGATATAAAAGATTATCTAAAATAGGAAAAAGAAAAATGAGTAGACATGTAACATACCGTGGAACAACTATTGATATGGAAGCACTGAATCGTGAAAACGAAAAGGTTCCTGCAATCGGTAATATGAAAGTTAATGCCAAGGGCGATCAAATTAATCGTGGCCAGGTAACACGAACAGCGGATGATATTGCACGTGATAATCATCGAGTTCAGTCTGTTGTTGTAAGTACAGGTTTGAAGGGTAAGCAACCTGCGGCACCAGATCCTGTGTTGGAGGCACCTAAGCCAGTTAAGGCTATGAAACCTGCCGAGACACCAAAAGTGGTGAAAGAAGTGCAGTTGCCGAATGGCGATATCATTGCCGGAGATACAAATGCAAGTTAAAGCATTAAAAGGTAAGGTCCTTGTAACAGATTTGGAGCGTGGCTCCAGACTTGTTAATGGTATCATTATCCCCGATGATAATGGCAAGAGCGAAGGCATTCGCCCACGCTGGGGACGAGTATATTCTGTGGGTGAAGACGTTACAGAAATTACTCCGGGACAATGGATTCTTATCGAAAATGGGCGTTGGACTCGAATGCTTAAAATCAAAGAGGATGATGGTTCACATACGCAGGTTTGGGGTGTTGAATGGCCTAAGTCTGTGATGCTTGTTTCGGATGAAGATCCAGAGATGAATATATTTTCGGAGTTTACAACTTCACATGCATTTTAAGAAAGATCTAAGAAATGAAAGAACTATGGACAGAAAAATATCGTCCGAAAAAGATCGAAGATTATGTCTTCAAAGATGGCAAACAGAAAAAGCAGATAGCTAAATGGATACAAGGTGGTGCATTACCACATATGCTTTTATCTGGCGCACCAGGTACAGGTAAGTCCACACTCATTAAGGTTCTATTAAACGAACTCAATATCGATCCATTTGATATATTAGAAGTTAATGCCTCAAAGGATAATGGTGTCGACTATATTAGAGAAAGAATTGATGGATTCTCTAGCACAATGGGTGTAGGAGATATCAAATATATCTTCTTAGATGAAGCTGATGGATTGTCTAAACCCGCACAAGGTATACTTAGAGGTACCATGGAACGTTATGCAAGTTCTGTTAGATTTCTATTGACGTGCAACTATCCACATAAGATTATGGATGCCATTAAGTCGCGTTGTGAAACAGGACGTATGCACATTGAGAAATTGGACAGGGATGAATTTGATGCCAAATTAGTGGATATATTAAGTAAGGAAGGTATTGAATTAGATTTCGATGCTTTAGTGGCAATTGTTGATAAGACATATCCCGATTTGCGTCGCGGCATTAGTATGCTTCAATCTAATTCGTTTGGTGGTAAGCTAGTTGCTCCAGATATAGATTCTGAAGAAACAGCAGACTATAAGATTGATATGATTGCATTATTCAGAGCCGGCCAATTTAAAGAGGCGCGCCAGCTTATATGCGAAAAGGTTGGTAGAGAAGAATATGAAGAGATGTATACCTTCTTATATCAAAATATAGAAATATGGGGTGAAGAGGACGAAAAACAATGTAAGGCCATTCTTGTTATTAGAGACGGAATGGTAAATCATGCTTCTTGTGTTGATGTTGAATTATGCCTGTCGGCTACATTGGTTGAATTAGAATGGATTGCAAAAGGAGTATTATGAGTAAAGAAAAAGTTTTTATTGTTGTATCACATAAGCACACACCTAAGAAGGGTGCTAAGACCGGTGCTGCAAAAAGTTCCGAAACACAATGGGAAGTTACAGAGACAATTGAATTTGTAAATCAACTCAGGAATAGACATATTAGTATGTCTAGTGCTATCGGCGATTACATCAACAGAAAAATGTTATCTGGTGAACGTCACGGCATGGGCGATTATGATAAATTTGAAGCTTATGTAAGAACAAAGTATGAAAAACAAATGGCAGAACTTGATACAGCATATAGGGCAGATCAGGTAGTCGTAGAACAGAGTCCCGAAGTGTTTTCTGATTCGTTTGGTAACATTCGAGCACGTACGGTATTTGACCATGCCTAAAAAGAAAATTATTCTTACAGATGCCGATGGGTGTCTAGTAAATTGGAATGATGGCTTCAATAAGTTTATGGCCGAACGTGGTATGCCACAATTGCCCGATACTGATCATGAATATAGCTTGGCAAACCGACACGGTATTTCCATGCAGAAAGCTGGAGCCCTTATTAGGGAATTTAACGAAGGTCCGTGGATTTCAGATCTAGAACCGTTTGCTGATGCTGTTGAATATACTCAGAAGCTAGTTGATAAGGGTTTTAGGTTTATTGTTGTTACAAGCATCAGTTCTGCACCATCTGCAAAACATTATAGAACTGCGAATCTAACTAGACTATTCGGTGACATATTTGATGAAATTAATTGTATTGAGATGGGCGCAAGTAAAGCGCATATTTTAACCAGATGGGAAGACACAGGTTATTTCTGGATTGAAGATCATATGCGCCAGGCCGAAGCTGGTTATGAAGCTGGATTAAAAACTGTACTAATTAACCACCCGTATAATTCGCACTATAAAACAGATCTATTCCCTACGGTGAGTTATACATCTCCCTGGAAGGAAATTCACAACATGATATGCAAGGAATATAATGTCTAAGAAAATTTTAATAATGGGTCTCCCTGGTGCAGGTAAAACAACATTAGCAATTGCACTCAAGAAATATATTGAGGAAACAGCACTTGCCAAATTACCTGAAGAACTCAAATCGGATCCAGAGATGGTGCAAGCATTTGAACGTACAATCAATATGTTTAATGCAGATGAGATTAGAACACGATTTAATGATTGGGATTTTAGTCACGATGGCCGAATTCGCCAATCATTGCGTATGGCGGAATTTGCACTGAAATCTATATCTGATTTTTCAATAGCAGACTTTGTTGCACCATTGCCAGAGATGCGTCATAATTTTAAAGCTGATTGGACAATCTGGGTAGACACAATTACTGAAGGGAGATATGCAGATACAAATAAAGCATTTGTTCCACCCGAACAATACGATTTTCGTATTACCGAACAAGATGCTGATAAGTGGGCAGAATTTATCAGCAATCATATCTTAGAAAATCGTCGTCGCCCAGTATTTAATTGGCAGAAAGAAACTGTTATGCTACTAGGAAGATATCAGCCTTGGCATCAAGGGCATAGGGCATTATTTGATATTGCTATTGCTAAAACAGGGCAGGTAATTGTACAGATACGAGATTGTCAGGGTTGGAACGGTAGCAATCCTTTTACTCTTAAACAAGTGGCAGACTATATTAGACGAGATCTCGACCCCTTATACCAGGGCCAATATGAAATACAAATTGTGCCCAACATTGTTGAAATTAATTATGGACGCGACGTGGGCTATAAAATAAACAAAATAGATCTTCCAGATGAGATACAACAAATATCTGCTACTAAAATTCGTAAGGATATGGGTATAGAATAAAATTGTTGGGACGATGGCACAATGATAAATACATTAAGGGAGAAATGTATGGACTCATTTGTATATCAATGGACTAATTTAACATTAGATAAAATTTATATAGGATTTCATAAAGGGATAGAAGGTGATGGATACATTTGTTCATCGGCATCTTCTATCTTCTGGGAAGATTTTCGTAATCCTCTATATTTGTGGGAAAGAAAAATATTACATAAAGGTATGATGGCTGATTGCCAACGTTTAGAATCTACGCTATTAGATAATTTAGATATAACTTCAGATAGTATTTACAACAATAGAAACAATCTTATGTTTAATCTTACAGATGAAGTACGAAAGAAGTTAAAAATTGCTGCCATTAAAAGAGCTGAGAATCCCGAATATCGTAAAGCTCAATCTGAAAGTGCTACATTGGCCTGGGCAAATAATCCATTGCGCCGCAAACAACAAGGCGATAAAGCAAAGATGCAGGTAGTTTCCGAAGAAACAAAAGAAAAAATAAGAATAGCACGATCACAACAAGTAATTACACCAGAATCTAGGATTAAGGCATCGGAGTCAATTAGAAATGCCCCCGATATTATATGTCCGAACTGTGGTGCGAAAGGTAGATATTTAGGAAGCATGAAAAAGAATCATTATGACAATTGTAAAAAAATTCGTAAAGAGTTGGGCCTTAAATAAGGGTGAGTCAGGTCTCCGCAGTCTGGTTAAAGCGTACAGCTACCGGATATGCGGAACTCTAACAACTATAACAATTTCGTATATAGTTACAGGCGTAATTACTGTATCGTTAGCTATCGGAGCAACCGAAATTATTATCAAGCCATTTATATATTGGTGTCACGAACGAGTCTGGAATAAGATTAAGTGGGGAACCGATAAATAGTATGTTATCGGAGAACATACTATGCCAACAGTAGAGACAGTTAAAAACAATATATTGAAAGTAGCATTCGGATCTATAGGTTCCGTTATTGCTATAGTAGCAGCATTATTTGCAGTGGATGAAAGATATGCCCATGCTGCTGATGTTGGGAAAGACAAACTTCAAACACAAGATCTTATTCAAGATACTTCACAGACATTACGTAGACAAATGTTGGAAGATAAACTGTTTGAATTAGATATGAAGAAAGCTCAAGCTAAGGATAAACAATTACAACCAGTGGATGCAGCACTTAGAGAAAGATATCAGCGTCAACTAGATCAAGTAAATATGTCTCAGACCAAGAATAGAAATCTGAATCAAGCATTACCTAGAGATTAATATCCAATAAAAAAGCCCCTTATGGGGCTTTCTTATGAGTAGATAGTTTTATTCATCCTCTCCGTAAACATCAAGCACTTCTGCAACAAGTTCATCACGTTCGATATGTTCTCTACCGAATGTGCAAACTGCCATAGAGCTCTTTCTGTTGGCCGCGAAGCGTTCTAGGAAATCCTTTAAACCATTCTTATCAAACCCCCGATCATGTTGACGTAAGTCACCTGTCAGTACCATACTGCTACCTTCGCCGATACGTGTTAATAACATTTTGGTTTGATCTGGTGTTGCATTCTGCATTTCATCAGCAATGACATATGCATGTTTGAATGTACGTCCACGCATAAATCCTAGTGGTGCAATCTCGATAGTGCCTTCCTCTAGCATTTTCTTTGTTTCCATTAATCCGTAATATTCTTCAAATACGTCAAAAATAGGGCGTGTCCAAGGCTCCATCTTTGCATTTAAATCTCCTGGTAAAAATCCATGTTTCTCATCAACGCTAACCGCTGGGCGCGTTAAAATAATCCTACTAACTTCTCCCTCGCGTAGTGCTTTAATGGCTCTTAGTACAGCAAGTAACGTTTTACCTGTACCAGCGGGGCCTACAGCAAATACCATTCTTTTTTCTAGAAGGGCTTCTACATAATTTTCTTGGGCTGTATTACGTGGGAGCATTTCTACTCTCCTATAATTCCTGTTGCCAAGTTTAACAACATTCGCAACCTGTGGGTCAGTGTGTTGATATGCTGTGCGAGAATGTGGCGCTGATTTGGCCACCATTTTGCGATTTTTGCTCAAGGTTGTGCTCCTTATTGAGTTATTTTTCTGAGTGGAAGGGCTAGTGGCCGGGAAGTGGCCGCCCAATGGAACGTCGATTGAATTATCGAGTGTATTTTGCATACAAGTTTATTTATATCTTTTCTATACTTGTGATTGATATAGAGAACTTTTTCTAAACTTTACTGATCTCCTTTATTAGTGATAAATATAAGATATGGACTACACAAAACATTATAATCTACTGATGGAAAGATCGAAAAATCGACAACTTAATGAGTATGTCGAACGACACCATATTGTTCCAAGATGTATGGGTGGAACAAACTGCAAAGACAATCTAGTAAGATTAACGCCAGAAGAACATTATGTTGCACATCAGTTATTGGTTAAGATCCATCCGGGACATCACGGACTTGTAAAGGCTGCTGCAATGATGTGTGTTTCAAGTTCGGGTCAGATAAGAAATAATAAGATGTATAGTTGGTTAAGAATACAATTTGCAGAAGCAAAATCTGAAATGCAAAAAGGTATTCCAAGGACAGAAGATACGAAAAGAAGAATATCAATGACACTCGAGGGGCATACAGTATCATCAGACACAAGAAAAAAGATATCTATAAGTAATACAGGTAAATCGCATTCTCAATCAGAAGAGACTAGACAAAAAATATCTATATCTTCTTTAGGGTGTATAGGCCGGAGATTAGGAAAGAAGAATACAGATGAACATAAGAGAAAAATTTCCGAATCTATAAAAGAGTGGCATAAGAATAGGAAGAACAATGGCTAATACTGATCTTGACAGCATAAAAACTACACTTGTGAATATATCCAAGGGTAATGATATATTATCTATGCTAATAGAATTCGAAAGAACTCTAGATAATGCGGAAATATTTGCATATAAGAATTGGATTCTGGGTGAACTAGTTGAAGGTCCGATTATCAGCAGATATTGGTTCAAGGTAGTTTTCATGTTTCCTTACAATATGATGCCAGATCCAAATGCTGGCCTGCGTCTTACTAAACTTGGTGCAAAAGTTAATTTTAGAGAAGGCGTATTTAAGAAACCGGTTAAAGTTAACGGTCCCCAAGATTGGGTTGATCCGCAGACGAAAAGAGCCAAAATGGCCGAACATGAAATTTGGCTAGTAACAATCGAACTACCACTAAAATATATCAATCGCGGTTTAGAACAGACTGATGATATTATTCAAAGAGATATTGAGGATACAAATGCTGAATTAGCTGATGCATTTGATCAAGAGCAGCCTGAGGAAGAACAGGCAGAGCCGCAAGACGAAACAGGAATGGGACCAACAAGTGACATGGCCCCTCCAGAGGATGAAGTATGAGCTTAAAGAATGGCGATCTAGCAGGTACTATACTGCCTGATGTTTCTATCGATGAGTTTGAGCCTAAAGCCGGAAAGGACTTGGAAGTTATTGTAGTGGCATTTTATCTCAACGACGAAGCACCAGCAGCAGACCTTAACACATTCATCCAACGAGGGTTTATCGACACCCTGGATGTTGAAGTAAGTCCCAATACAGATGAGGAAGGGCGCTATCTCGTCTTCGTCGAAATGTCGAGAGATGATACCTTTCCCAACAAATTTCAGGCACTCTTAAAAGATGTCGGAAATCTCAGTGGCAACATGGACTGGCAAGTTAAAACCTATTTCTCTGATGGACAAACGTTCGCTTATAACGATCCGGAACTATATAACTATGTTATTATAGATCCAGCAGATTATGTACCTAAGGATGAATTTAAAATGGTAGATATGAAAGAAGCAATTGAAGACTTTTTTGGTGCTTCATTGGTTGCAGACTTGACAATTGATGGTAATATTGTTACACTAGTAGGGAACGGTAGGAGAATAGTTGCCGAAGTGATTGATGTCGGCGATTATGATACTGTTATAGGAAGAAACTTTTTAAGCGAATCTGCTTTCAGAGTAGGACAGAATCCTTATGAAGCTAAAGTGCTATTAAGCATCTTAGGAAATTGTCAAGTTCTCCCGATCGGAAAATACCTTTGCGTTAATAATGATGACAGGGTAATGTTACTTAAAGATACACAAATAGCATATAGGAACTAATAAATTGGCTAAAGATAGAGATGACATGATTGTCACAAAAGGTCGCGTAACCGATGCATCGCCTGGTGCAAGATTTAAAGTTAAATTGGAAAACGGACACACTCTGAATGCCGTTATTAGTGGAAAGATTCGAAAGAATAACATCCAAATTTTGCTAGATGATCTAGTAGAAATTGAGATGAGTCCATATGACTTGAATTTGGGACGAATTACCTATCGCTTTTAGAAAGCATATCACATGAGCAAAAAGGATTATTACGAAATCCTTGGACTTGCAAAGGATTCGTCAGAAGACGAAATAAAAAAAGCTTATCGACAGCTTGCGAGCAAATATCACCCTGATAAGATTACAGGCGCTGATGGTTCGCCCGAAAAAAAGCAGGCTGAGGAAAAATTTAAAGAGGTCAAAGAGGCCTATGAAACTCTTAGTGATGTCGACAAACGTAGACATTATGATATGCACGGTCACGCAACCGATTCGCCCAGCCAACCACAATGGACCCATCGTACAAACGGTAATCCAGCACAATTCGAAGAGATGTTTAAAACATTCTTTTCGCAGAATAGTCAATTCAATGAAGGTTTCTTTGGTCAACCAAAACAACAAATTGTTCATATTGTAAATATTTCTCTAGCCGATGCATACACAGGCAGAACAATTAAAGTTGATCAATCGGCAGTTATAAATATCCCACGTGGCGCTAGATCGGGAACTAAATTTTTCGCTGATAATAAACTATATAGGGTTGATATACAACCACATCACAAATTCAAACGTGCCAATGATGATTTGCTTGTTGACATAGAAATTAATGCAATCGAAGCAATGATTGGTGTGGATGCTATACTTGAGCACTTAGATAGTGCTAAACTACAGTTTACAATACCCCCGGGTCTCCAACCCGGCCAAATAGTCAGGTTAGAAGGTAAGGGTATGAAGAATCCGGAAACGGATAGACATGGTGATATTTTAGTTCGTGTTACCATTACAATTCCGAGAACTTTGACCGAAGCTGATAAGATTGCATTGAAATCTTTAAGCCACAGATACTGTATTAATATTTAAGGAAAAAGATGACTAAAAAAGTAGAAAAGATGATTGAACGTGCAGTTTCGGTTGCAAATGACAACAATCACGAATATGTAACGCTCGAACATATCCTGCTATCATTGTTACATGAGAAAGATGTAAACGAACTTATACTTGCAATCGGCGGACAGCCGGCAAAGATTAAGACGGAAACAGTACAATTTTTGGGCGATCCTGCACTAAAGAAGCCAGATGCACTCAAAGACATACCGGCAAAACGTACGGCCGTTCTAAACCGTACATTCCAACGAGCACTAACACAACTTGTGTTCAGCGGCAGGAATGAATTAACAAATGAAGGTATCTTACTGAGCATCCTCGGTGAAGAAACTAGTCATGCTTATTATTTCCTGGGTAAACACGGTGTAACAAGGGAAAAGATTATTGCACATTTGCGTAAGGCAGAAGAGAAAGACGCTCCGGGTGAAACATTCCTTGATCAATTTGCTCGCAACTTAAACAAAGAAGCAGCAGATGGATCTATTGATCCTGTTATTGGGCGCGAAAAAGAAGTTATTGACACAATTGAAATCTTGGCACGTCGCAAGAAGAACAATGTCATCTATGTGGGTGAACCTGGTGTAGGTAAAACAGCACTTGCAGAAGGACTTGCACTTAAGATTGTCAACAAGGAAGTTCCGAAAGCATTACACGACAAGGTTGTGTATAGTTTGGATATTGGTGCATTGCTTGCAGGCACAAAATTCCGTGGTGACTTTGAGGAACGGTTGAAGGGTGTGCTTGACCAAGTCAAGAAACAAGGCAACTGTATTATGTTCATCGACGAGATTCACATGATTCTAGGTGCTGGTGCAACTACAGGTAGTCAGATGGATGCAGGCAATTTGTTGAAACCTATGCTTGCTAAAGGTCAATTGATGTGTGTTGGTGCAACCACATACGATGAATTCCATGAACACTTTGAAAAGGACAAAGCATTGCTGCGTCGTTTCCAGAAGTATGACATTAATCAACCATCGGCAGCAGAAACAAAACTTATTCTTAAGGGTATTGCTTATCAATACGAAAAGTTCCACGGTGTTACCTTTGAGGAGGGCGCAACCGATATGTGCGTTGACTTAGCTGATCGTTATTTGAAATCTAAGTTCTTCCCTGACAAAGCAATTGACATTATGGACTCTGCTGGTGCAATTTCTAAGTTGAAGGAAGAAAAAGTTGTTACAATCGATTGTGTTGTTCAACAAGCAGCAAAGATTGCACATATTCCGGCATCAATGATTGATATGAAAGAAAATACAGCATTGGAAAATCTTGCACCAAGAATGAAGGATAAGGTGTATGGACAGGATGGAGCAATTGATAAGCTTGTCGAAGCCATCTTTATGTCCAAGGCAGGATTGCGTAACCCAAGTAAGCCAATTGGTAGCTTCTTGTTTACTGGACCAACTGGTACTGGTAAGACGTATACAGCTAAAAAGCTTGCAGAAGCATTGGGTGTACATTTTGCACGCTTTGACATGTCGGAATACATGGAAAAACATACTGTATCTAAGTTTATCGGCGCACCTCCCGGCTATGTAGGCCACGGTGAGGGTAAGATGGGCGAAGGGCAACTTATTCAAACAATCGATACGCATCCAAATTGTGTGTTATTGCTGGATGAAATTGAAAAGGCTAATCCAGATGTTATTACTGTGCTATTACAGGTAATGGATGATGGCCGCTTAACTTCTGCCAAGGGAAAGACTGTTGATTTCTCCAATGTAGTTATTATCATGTCGGCCAACTTAGGTGCTGCTGATGCAGAAAAACTTAAGATTGGTTTTGGTGATCAGGACAATGGTGGTGCTGTTGAAGCAGAGATTAAGAAATTCTTCAGCCCAGAATTCAGGAATCGCTTAGATGCTACCGTTAAATTCAATAAGCTCACAATGACTGAAATGAATTTGATTGTTAATGCCGAAGTTGAAAAGACAGAAGTTATGCTTGCTCCTAAGAACATTAGTCTTAATGTTACACAGCAAGCACGTGACTGGCTTGCACAAAACGGATACGATCCTAAGATGGGCGCAAGGCCATTCGAACGCTTATTTGAAGAGAAGATTAAGAAGGCATTGTCCAAGGAAATCTTGTTTGGTAAGCTAAGAGAAGGCGGCCGCGCAAATGTTGATTTCATTGAAGGACAACTTATCATTGATACTCATACATTGGTTACGGAATTAATTGTGATCTAATAAATTACATTAAGAAAAGGCCCCTAAGGGGCCTTTTCTTATGATCATAAATTCATAATCGAGGTAAATAGTCCATCACGGGAGAAATCACAATGGCTATTACAATGTCTGGCATCTATTCAAATACACAGGCTGTACCTTTACCGATTCTTAATGGCGGCACTGGTCAATCTACTGCACAACAGGCAAGAAATGCCTTACTACCTCCACAAGGAGCATTCGGTGGACAATTCTTAACTACTGATGGATCGAATGTTACTTGGGCTCCTGCTACAGGTGGTTCAGTTACTTCTGTGAATGTTGCTGTCAATAATGGTATTACAATAAGTGGTAATCCAATTACAACATCGGGCACATTAACGTTCGGACTTGGTAATGTTGCTCCAACCGGTAGCATAACTTTTGCTAATGGGGAATTTATCTTGGGTGATTTTACCACTCTTGCAAATCGCCCAATGTTTCAATCTAATGTAACAGATGGTAAAACACTTCTCCAGGTAGTTCCTAATGGTACTTCTACTGAATCGGGTATCACTTTTGAGAATGGTTATCCTGATGTAGATGATGAATATCTAATGATTGACATGAATGACACTCGCGGAGTGATTGGTACCTTTACTCGTGGCGCAGGAGTCGGTAGACCGTTATCTCTTGTAGCGAATAATTTAATCGGAATAGCAATTCTTGCCACTGGTGATGTTATGGCCGGAATGGGTAGTCAATCAACGACTGCAACAAAGGGATTTTTTCAGGTTCCTACCACTGCAGGAACACCGACAGGTATACCAGCCACAGTAATCGCTGGTCATGCACCTATGCAGGTTGATACTACCGGAGAAAAGATTTGGGTATATGTAAACGGCACTTGGAAATATGCAACATTAACATAAAATAAAGAAGCCCCTTGATTGGGGCTTTTTTGTGGGCTATAATTCTTGTCTTAATGTGATAAATAATAGAGAACAAGAAGGAATACTATGGCAATTAGAAAATCTGTACTCATGATGACAAACACTGGAACAGAGTGGAACGTCATTGGTGAGAAAGTCAGGGCTGATGCGTACTATGGATATACCGATGGAATACATACAGTTCAGGTAATTTATCAAAATCTTGTAGGCGGATTTGGTCTACAAGGAACTCTCGCATTAGATCCCACACCAGAAGATTGGTTTTGGATTAATTTAAATCCAAACGGAGATGTATGTAAACCATTCATACCATTTCCTATCGACCCATATGACCCTAATGGTAATAATGGCGGCGATACAGGCTCAATGGCCACCACATTCATTGGAAACTTTGTATTCTTAAGAGCGGTATTGAATAGAGATTATCTTCAACCAGTACCTGTAAGCCCGCAATGGCAAACATGGCAATATGGCCAAATAGATAAAGTATTATTGAGTTTATAAGGAATATACGTAATGGCAATAATTGGGCAAAATTCTCTTTTAAATCAATATGTACCTAACTTCTATATTAGTGAAGTTTTAGATGGACAAACATTAAGGTATGATTCAGTAAGAAAGGCATTTATTAACTCTAGCCTATCAGGTTCCGGCGGTGCAAGTAGATTAGGTGAACTTCTTAATGTATCACCTGATTGCGACAGTCCGAGTCCAAGCTTGAGAACTGGACAAGCATTAGTTTATAATCAATTTACTAGTCTATGGGAGAATACTTTCGTAGATTATAATACTCTGCTGAACAAACCACCACTCAGCAGCGGCACGTTCATCGGACTAAGTGATACGGCAAAGCCATCGCTACCAAACGGTTATGCACTTTGGAATTCAGCTGGCACACAGCTGGTCTATTCTGCCACTATACCAGCTTCTAGCATTACGGGGCTTTCGAACGGTTCAGTCACTAATGTTTCGATTGTAACAGCAAATGGCATAAGTGGTAGTGTTTTAAATCCAGCAACAACTCCGGCAATAACTCTTACACTAGGTGCTATTACTCCAACGAGTGTAGCAGCAAGTGGATCAATTTCGGGTTCAAATCTTTCTGGATCAAATCACGGCGATCAGACAATCACGTTAACAGGTGATGTTACAGGTTCGGGCACTGGCAGTTTTGCAACAACTTTAGCTAATTCCGGCACACCAACAGGTACGTATGGTAGTTCAGTTCTTGTTCCTGTTGTAACTGTAGATAGTAAGGGCAGAGTCACAAATATTTCTAATGTAGCAATATCTGCTGCCGGCGTAGGAACAGTAACTAATGTTTCTGCTACAGGAACACAGGGTGTCACTACTCTTGTTGTAAATGGATCTAGTACACCAAGTATCACAATTGGTTTAGGTGCAATTACGCCGACCAGTGTAGCAGCAACAGGAACAATATCTGGTACAAACTTATCTGGCACAAATACAGGTAATCAGACAATTACATTAACCGGTGCAGTTACTGGTACTGGTACTGGTACGTTTGCTACAACTTATGCAGGAAATCTACCTGTAACTAATCTAAATTCGGGAACAGGTGCAAGTGCTACTACTTTCTGGAGAGGTGATGGAATATGGTCGACACCAGCAGGTGGTGGCACTGTAACAAATGTTTCTATAACAGGAACATCTGATATTACAGCGAGTGTAATAAATCCTACAACCACACCGGCAATTTCTGTAAGCCTTGCAACGACAGGTGTTACATTAGGTACATATGGTAGTTCAACTCAAGTCCCTGTATTTACGGTAGATAATAAGGGTAGAATTTCAAATGTAACAAATACTGCGATTGTGGGTGGATCAAGTTCACCAGAAATTGTAGTGTTACAATATACATCGGGTGCTAGTGGCACCTTCACAGGGATTACACCAAATGTTATAAGAGCACCTAATACATCAGTGACTATAACAGATGGCGCAAATTGCGTAGCGACATATGCTTTTTCAAATAAATCTAATCCACCTAAATCTATTACACTATATGGTCAGAATTTTGCAACAAATACATTCGCTATTACAAGTATGCCAGGACCCAATTTTGCTAGTGCAAATATTAAAATTGCAGGCGGCGGTACAGCAGCATCACCTGATTTAGTTAATGGTATCTTTACTTCATCAAATATATTAACATTACAATCAACAATGGCATATACAGGAGCATCGGCATCTGTCGGACAACGTGCGTGGTTAATTGTTGTATTTGGATTTTAAATGGCATTCTTAAATATCCCATTAAAGGCTATACAAGGTAATATTAGCTCTGTTATTGGCGTAGCAACGATGCCATGGTATAATCCAGGCGATTTTCCAGTTATTCCACCAAACCCCCAACCAATTCCCACGCAGGTAGATCATAGATGGGAAATTACAATGAATGTCGATGTTCAATCTCATAGTTCTTATCTAACCAGAGATCCTGGTCTGTATAATGGTATGGATATTGATGTTGGTATGTGGATTGCAAATGCAACCAGTGGTCAGGCATGGCAAATTATTTCAATAGAATCCAAATCTGCAACATCAGTTATTGCTATTGTACAAGATATCTACAGATATAACACATTTAGAAATAATCCGGCACCTAATGTAGGAACCTATGTTGTATTTAATATAGGTGATACAGGGGTTCCTGAAATTGATCCAGTACCTCCGAGCGGAGTATCATCGACATTCGGTATAAATATTCAAAGTAGATTCCAATATATTAATCTCCAATATGATTATCCATTATATCAAGAAGGTAATACCTTTGCTTACAATGATACTATTGCTGCTGATCCAATAAATCATAGATTTACTTTATCTGATGCAACAAATAGGATGGTAATTGGTAGAGTAACATCTATATCTGATACCATACCGGGCTGGTTCACAATTAATCCAGTTCAGAAAATAGTAGATTATTTAGATTATCTACCAGGAGATGTAGGCGATGTAATTTATGCATCTCTTACTATACCCGGTGAAATTACTATAATACCTGGTGGATCTGAATTATACATAAAATTACGAAATAATACATCCTCTACATCAATTAGTACAGCATCTGGTCCCGCATTAACTCCACAATCGGTATTCCAGCTGAATGATATAGATATCTTAATTGCACAATATCCTTATGGTATAAATGATGTTGTGACCGCTGTAAATTTCCAGACCAGTTTAACTGGTGTTACAGCATCAACAGTTTTATCTCCATCAATAGTTCAAACGACCAATACGTTATTCTATGGTGAACTTTTATTATGGGTAACAGGTGGGCCATATGCTACAGCTACCATTAATGGTATTCTTGTTACCTTTAACATAGCATCAACTGATCCTGGTGAATATTCTGATTATGCAAGAGGATCGCAGATGGCTCAGGTGATAAATGCAGCAGGTATACCGAATATCGTTGCATCTACTACTAACGCACAGACACTAATAATAACCAATACAGCTGGTGGTCCAATTACAATTATAAATGGAACACTAGACATCAATAGTGTTCCATTTGCAGATTTAAACTCTGGTTCGGGTTTAGCATTAGTAACGCCTGCTTCTATTACACCAGTTATTAAATTTATAGCAACGGATGCCAGAGCCATAGATTTCTTAGATGTTGTAGGAACGGCAGTCGAAGATTTTGGCCTAATCTCGGTAGAAAACGGCATTAAAGCATGTGGATTATATATTGAAGAAGGATTAAGAACAGCATCATTAACGGTTGTTACAAATCTAACTCAATTACATGCAATGAATCCACTTATTGGTGATCAGACATACGTTATTGATAGTGTTGACACACAAGGAAATAATTCAGATGAATGGAGTCTATGGTTATTCAATGGAACTATTTGGATTGAAACAAGTAATCAGGATAGTTCCACGACAGATGCAAAATCACTTGAATATACCCTTACAACGACCTCATTACCGTCCATAAATATAGGATCAATAAGCACAGGACGCAGAGTATCTTTAATTACAGTTGAAGTTACAACTCCGTTCAATGGAGCAGCAACATTGTCTATCGGATATCATGTTAATAATCTAACCACACCACAGCCACCGGTTCCGGCGGGTCTAATGGCTACTGGTTTAATTGATATGACAGTTGCAGGAACTTACACAACATCTACAGACATACTTTTCGGAATCGATACAGTTGGGGGAGATGTAACAATTACATCTAATTTTACAAATGGTGGATCAACTTTAGGTGAAGCTCAGATTATAGTCTCATATGTGTAATAATTTGATCTTTGGATAAATAGTTTACTGAAGGCCATGCTGGCCTATTCTAGGAGAAAAAATGGCAAACGTAAAAAATTTCGGTCTTATTGGTGTAGGCAGTGATCTACAACTTGGCAAGGCAGGTACCCGTTTAATTAACAACGCAGGTACATTTAACTTTAAGGCAGCAGACGGTTTCACCGATGCAGCACTTACTTCAGCTGGCATCACGTCATCTGCAGGAAACATAACTTTAACAACTGGTAATGCAGTTCTAAGTTCAACCTCTGGTACTGTTAGTATTGGCGGCGATACTACACTTAGTCGCCAAGGCGCTGGTGTATTCCAACTAAACGGTACGAAGGCATTTATTGCACCAGTGGGCAATAGTGCAGCACGCGCCGGATTGGCAACAACTGGTATGGTCCGTGTTAACAATGATACACCAGCGGCGTCATTTGTGGAATTCTACAATGGTACAGCATGGATGGAACTTGCAACAGGCGGCGATGCAGCAGCATTACAACTCGAAGTCGATGCAATTGAAAACTCATTGGGTGCAATGGTTAATAGTAGCGGTGTATATCAATCCAGTGGATTAGTAAATGCAACAATTTGGCCAGCTGGTACAACAGATTTAACAAGCGCATTGAATACACTTGCAGCAGCAGTTGTTACTGATAATTCCTTAGAAGAAATTTTCCCAGCATCTGGTGCAGGTAATGTCATTTATGCAAATGATACAGGAACTGGTTGGTTACAAGCTGCACCTGGTGCAACTTCGGGCGTACAGGCTTATGATGCCGGTCTTGCAGCATTGGCAGCAAAGACATCCACTGGACTTATGGTTCAGACAGGTGCTAATACATATCAATCTACCTCATTAGTTCAACCTTCACGTGGTTTCACAATTACTGATCCAAGTGGTGTTGGTGCAGGTCCAACATTCGTACTTGCCAACAACTTAGCAGCACTTGAAGGCTTATCAGCTGCACCGTTCGGATATGCAGTTGTCACAGCAGACGGTGCTATGGCAATGCGTCAAATTACAGGCACAAGTGGTCAAATTTCTGTATCAGATGGCAATGGTGTTTCTACAAACACACATATCGGTCTTGCAACAGTTTCGCAAGCGGCTACAGGTGATTTTGTTAAGGTAACACTTGATAGCTACGGTCGCGTTTCTGGTAATACACCAGTAGTTGCATCCGATGTATACAACTTAGTTGATAGCAGATATGTACAATTAGGTGGTTCTACTATGACATCAGCAGCGAATATTACATTCGTTGGTGGCGGACAAGTATTAGGCTTACCAGCTATTGCAGTTGGTGCTACAGCAGCTACATCGAAAGCATATGTTGATAATTTAATCTCTGGTCTACAATGGAAGCAATCAGTTAACACTATTTCGTTCAGCGATGTTGCTTTGTTACAGGCGACTCCAGGCGCAGATCTTATTATTGATGGCGAAACAATGCTGGATGGCGAAAGCACATTGTTAACAAATCAAGGTGTAAACTCTCAGAATGGTATCTATGTTGCTGCTATCACGGGCACTGCTCCAACATGTACATATGTATTAACACGTCGTGCTGATGCTGATGTATATACTGAATTAGTACACGCTTCGGTATTCGTAGCAGAAGGTACACATGCAAATTCTGGTTGGACACAAACAAATGAATATCTAACTTCATTCTCCGGTCAGGTATGGGTTCAGTTCTCCGGTGCTGGTACTTATGTTGCCGGTGATGGTGTTAATATTTCTGGTACAGTTGTTTCGACGGTTATCAGTAACGGTCTTAAGTATGTTAGAGTTGGTCTTGATCAGGCAATTACACTTGACATCGCTGGTGCACTTGCTCTTAATGATACAGGTGGTCCATTAACATTAGTACTTGACTCTGCAGGTGGGTTAACACAAACTGCTGTGGCAGGTCAGTTAGGTATTAAGTCCGGTGGCGTAACAAACGGAATGCTCGCAAATTCTGCAATTACACTGAATTCTGATTCAGGTTCTGGTTCAGTAAGTTTAGGTGGTACAGTATTAATTCAAGGTACATCTGCACAAGGTATATCAACATCTGCAACTGGTTCGACTTACACAGTGACAGTACAAGATGCTACAACACTTGTAAAGGGCGTTGCTAGTTTCAATACTGCTTCGTTTACAGTAGCAGCAGGTGCGGTTTCTCTTAAGACAGTTGACGTAGCACACGGTGGTACTGGTACAACTACATTAGGTGCTACTCAACTATTATTTGGTAATGGCACAAGTGCAATACAATCTGATGCTGGTTTAACATATGTTGCTGGTGCTACCGATACATTAACATTAGGTGGTGCCAATGGTGGTACATTTGCTGCTAATGGCACAGATTTGTTAATCACTTCTACTGCTACTAATTCAAATATTGTACTTACACCTAATGGTACTGGTGCAGTTGTTATCGGACCAGCAGGCGCAGGCGAATTACAATCTGATGCAGGTACACCACTTACTGTTCAAGGTAATACAACATTAACATTAAAAGCAGTTACTGGTAACGTTGTTTTAGATCTTTCTGGTACAAGTAATTATGTAAATGTAACAGGTCCAACAGCAGCGCAATATTCAACAGCAATTGCAGCAGTTCCTTCGGCATTAACTAATAAGTATTATGTTGATCAGGCTATTGCGGCAGGTGCTTCAGCTGGCGCAGTTAAGTCCTTCCAAGCAGTTGTTGATCTAAGTGCAAACGGTACAACGGCAATTGGTACAGCAATGCCAGCAGGCGCAACAGTACTATCAGTTAAGGTAGTAGTTGGTTTAGCTGATGCATCAGCAACATTATCGGTTGGTAAGTCAGGTGGCGTTGCAGCTTACATGACAACTGGCGAAAATGATACACAACTTGCAGGAATGTATATGGCAGAAACTTTTGTTACAGAAGCTGGTTCAGTCCAAGTCAATGCAACAGTTGCTTCTACAGGCGCAACATCTGGTTCTACTGCAACAGTGATTTTCACTTACCAAGTAGCACAATAAGCTAATAACTAACTTAGGTTAGTTCAAATCAAAAAGCCCAGTTTAATACACTGGGCTTTTTCTATAAATACTGCGTTAATTGGAG
>Ga0214249_1000096_pt1 | contig 44921 bp, 42 predicted proteins | sample TroBogypolimnion_17_FD_153087 | JGI IMG/M metagenome (GOLD analysis project Ga0214249, IMG submission 153087) | Freshwater microbial communities from Trout Bog Lake, WI - 23JUN2009 hypolimnion | ecosystem: Environmental > Aquatic > Freshwater > Lake > Hypolimnion/Profundal zone | place: Trout... | reverse complement strand
AGGCCTTGATAACCAAAATACCAAAGTAATTGCCGCTGAAATGGCTTGTGCCGGTAAATAAGTAATTAACTAAAGTGCAGTTGATCGATTCGCTCGATCCACTCTTCATAGCCAGAGTATTTCCGCACCACGATATGGATTGTTAAATTATCGTGGTGCGGAAGATCCAAGCGATCGATAACCGCCGCAGCACCGCTCTCGTCTGTTCTTAAGAGAACCCAGAAACCAGAATCAGATATGCGGGCAAAGAAATCACCGCCACGCAAACCACTTTTCAGAGCAAAGGCGATTTCAATCAAAGCCTCTTGGAAATTCGCGACAGATGCAAAGTCCGCTGGCTCCAAAGCGAGCGCCACCATTGTAAGTTCACGAACCTCTCGCGCCGCCGTTGCGATCTCCCGCTTTACATTCTCCTGAAAGAGAGCAGGTGACATGCTGGCAGTGAGTGAATCTGCACTGCCATCGCTCTGGAATTCGACATCTCGTAGGTCAAAATCGGCCATTTCGTAAGATTACTTGGATACTCTTCTGATGTGGCAATAAGTGATGCAGTATTTGAAAAGAGCCGCAAGGTTGCTATCCAAGCCTTGCGTTTAGAGTCGCTCGTCCTGCTCGCCCTAATTCTCTATCTGGCGCTCTTGGCTGCCTTCCGCACCAAACCTCTCAGCGCGCCACTCGCCCTCGCTGGCGATTTCATCGCGCTAGCTCTAGGCGCTATTGGACTCTTCGCCTGTTCGATCAGTTATAAAAATGGGAAGTCCTGGGGGCGAGCTCCTGCAGTATTAGCCAACCTGATCGCACTCGGCGTCGCTTATTTCATGCTCTCGGGAAAATTTTATATCGGTGCATATCCGTTAGGTCTGCTTGCAATCGTGACCACCGCTGTTTGTGTCCTGGGGTATCGCGAATAATCACCAATCAATAATTGCGCGCTCTTCCCATAAATATCCCGTTTTATCCTCTGCCGAATTGAACTCGCGTTGCGCCAACCAGAGCGCGGTATCTGCTCCCTCTGCAATCGAGAGTGGAGCATCGGGACCACCCATATCGGTTCTGGTGTGATTAGGGCAGAGCGCGTCCACTAACAAACCTCGCGAACCATGGCCAGTCTCATATGCAAGATTTCGTACGAGAGCATTTACCCCAGCCTTGCTAATTCGATACGGAACCAGTCCCCCGGCATTTCCCGGACCAGACATGCGCCCCAAGCAGGCGCTAAAGGCAATGATTCGACCGTGGCGCGCATCTGCCATTGCCGCTCCCAAAATATTGATGATGGTGAATGTCGAATCTAGGTTAATTGCCATGACTCGGCGCCATTCTGCGTCGGTGGTGCGCAGGGTCTTGGACATCTTCGCGCTCATCACCCCGTGGGCCAGAATCAATATCTCTGGAGCTCCATAGGTTGCCAGGATCTCGGCGAAAACTAGGCGAGTAGCGGCCTGATCTTCCAAATCCACTGCTCGAAAATCAGCTCCTATGTCGGCAGCGACTGCTGCCAGTCGATCAGGATCTTTGGCGACCACCAGGACGCGGTGGCCAGATTTAATCAACTCTCTGGCGCAATACAGCCCCAGACCTCTGCTTGCGCCTGTAACGACAACTAAACTCATAAAGCCCAGCGTAGAGCCCTACCTCACATCCCGCCTGAGGAGCACTCTCAGCCAAGGCTATTAAGATTCATCCGTACCTGATCTTCATTTCGAAGCGAAAGAGAGCGCCAGTGTCGGCATCGAATACCCCTGCAAATCATTTTGGTGGTTCCTTTGGACCTAATGAATGGCTCGTCGATGAGATGTATGAGCGTTATCTGCAAGATCCTACATCGGTAGATAAAGCCTGGTGGGATTTCTTTGCTGATTACACCCCTCCTACGCAGAGTGCGAATGTATCCGCACCAACTCCACAGGCCGGCGTTCCACCAATTCCAAAATCTTCTGCATCGACTACGCCTCCCGTTGTACCCACCGCGATACAAGTCGTTGCGCCAACTCCATTAGCGCCAGCAGCACCGCGACCAACTCCAGTCGTACAAGCACCTCAAGTTTCAACAACAATTACCCCAGCTGATCCCGTCGTAAAGCCGATCCCGACTTTAGTTACACCTGGCGCTGCAACGATGGAACCAATCCGTGGAGTATCTGCTCGCGTCGTACAGAGCATGGAAGCATCACTCAACGTTCCTACCGCAACAAGCGTTCGGGCGATTCCTGCCAAACTCATGATCGACAACCGCACAGTGATAAACAATCATCTGGCCCGGGCACGTGGTGGCAAAGTTTCTTTCACTCATCTCATTGGTTATGCAATGATCAAAGCGCTGCGCGCTATGCCAGAGATGAATACTTTTTTCGGTGAACTCGATGGCAAGCCTGCTCTGGGTCGCCCCGAACATATCAACTTAGGAATCGCAATCGACTTGGCAAAACCAGATGGTTCACGCCAACTCTTAGTACCTTCTATTAAGGGCTGCGAAGAGCTCGACTTTGCCCAGTTCTGGGCTTCGTATGAAGAGACGGTTCGTAAGGCGCGCACTGGCACACTCACCGTCGAAGATCACGCTGGAACAACTGTTTCACTGACCAATCCCGGAACTCTTGGAACCGTGCACTCGGTCCCCCGCTTGGTTCAGGGCCAAGGTTTGATTCTTGGTGTTGGTGCCATGGATTACCCCGCAGAGTTCCAAGGCGCGAGTGAGGAGACTCTCACTAACTTAGCTATTTCAAAGACCATCACACTTACAAGCACCTATGACCACCGCGTCATTCAAGGAGCACAATCTGGTGACTTCCTGCGCCGCATCCACGAATTAATCTTGGGTGGCGACCACTTCTACGACGAGATCTTTTCGGCCCTGCGCATTCCTTATGAGCCAATTCGTTGGAGCGTTGATTTCCATTTCTCCAAAGAGGATCAGATCAGCAAGACCGCTCGCGTACAGCAGTTGATCGAGTCTTACCGCACCTTTGGCCACTTGATGGCCGATACCGATCCCCTGCGCTATCGCCAACGCAGCCATCCTGATCTCGATGTTGTTAATCATGGGCTCTCACTCTGGGATCTCGATCGCGAATTTGCGACCGGCGGTTTTGGCGGAAAGTCATTTATGAAGTTGCGGCGTATCCTCGGCATTTTGCGTGACTCGTACTGCCGCTCTGTCGGCGTTGAGTACATGTATATGGAAAATCCTGTTGAACGTAAGTGGATGCAGGAGCATGTTGAAGTTGGTGCACCGCGTACGCCTCGTGAAGAGCAACTACGTATCTTGCGCAAGCTCAACTCGGCCGAAGCCTTTGAATCATTTTTGCAGACCAAGTACGTCGGACAGAAACGCTTCTCCCTCGAAGGCGGAGAGTCCCTCATCCCATTGCTCGATGCGATCCTCGACAGTTCTGCCAAGAGCGGAATGGAAGAGGTCTGTATCGGAATGCCACATCGCGGCCGCCTCAATGTATTGGCGAATATTGGTGGCAAGTCCTATGGCCAGATCTTCCAAGAGTTCGAAGGTCATTACGCCGAAAATTCCGTACAAGGAACTGGTGACGTTAAATATCACCTCGGTACCAAGGGTGTATTTAAAGCTGACTCTGGTGAGACCACCAAGATCTATCTTGCTGCAAATCCTTCACACCTGGAAGCGGTTAACCCCGTATTAGAAGGAATCGTTCGCGCCAAGCAAGATATCAAGGGCGTGCATGAGGCTTATTCTGTACTGCCAATTCTGGTCCACGGCGACGCTGCATTCGCAGGTCAAGGCGTTGTGTCAGAGACCCTCAACCTTTCCCAGCTCAAGGGTTATCGCACCGGTGGCACCATCCATATCGTTGCCAATAACCAAGTTGGATTTACGACATCCCCCCATGCAGCTCGTTCATCCACCTATTCGACTGATATCGCCAAGATGATTCAAGCACCGGTATTCCATGTCAACGGTGATGACCCAGAGTCAGTTGTGCGCGTTGCTCGCCTAGCCTTTGAATATCGCCAAGAGTTCAATAAAGATGTCGTGATCGATATGGTCTGTTACCGTCGCCGCGGTCATAACGAGGGCGATGAGCCAAGTTACACCCAGCCAATGATGTACAAACTCATTGAAGCCAAACGCAGCACCCGTAAGTTATATACCGAAGCACTTATTGGTCGCGGAGATATCACCGTCGATGAGGCCGAAGAAGTCTTGCGCGATTACCAAGCGCAGCTGGATGCGGTGTATGCCGCGGTTCATAACGTTGAGCCAGAGCAAGGTCCAAGCGCGATCCCAGAAGTTACAGAACCACTCAATTTGCAGACCGGCGTGGCTGAAGCAACGCTTCGTCAGATCGCTGCAACTCAGGTGGCAACTCCCGAAGGATTCGTAATCCACCCACGCCTGGCACCGCAACTGGCAAAGCGCACCGAGATGCTCGATGAAGGCACCGTCGATTGGTCGACCGGTGAACTCCTCGCCTTTGGATCGCTACTGCTTGAAGGTCATCCAGTACGTCTCGCCGGACAAGATGTTCGCCGCGGAACTTTCTCTAATCGCCACGCTGTTATCGTCGATCAGAACACCGGTGGAGATTGGTTCCCATTACGCGGACTCATCAACGATGACAATCATTTCTTCGTCTTTGACTCACTGCTCTCGGAATATGCAGCGATGGGATTTGAATACGGGTACTCCGTCGAGCGCGAAGATGCTCTAGTCCTCTGGGAAGCGCAGTTCGGTGATTTCGCCAACGGTGCGCAATCTATCGTCGATGAATTCATTTCCAGTTCTCTGCAGAAGTGGGGCGAGCGTTCATCAATCGTTCTGCTCTTGCCACACGGTTATGAAGGCCAAGGACCAGATCACTCCTCCGCACGTATCGAACGCTATCTTGCGCTCTGTGCCGAAGAGAACATGACTGTTGCCCAGCCAAGCACACCTGCCTCTTACTTCCATCTATTGCGTTGGCACACCAAGAACGCAGCGCGTCGCCCACTCATAGTCTTTGAGCCAAAGTCGATGTTGCGACTCAAGGCAGCGGCCTCCGGTCTCGCTGATTTCACTTCAGGAACATTTAGACCGCTGATCGATGACAGCACTGTCACCAACGCGACTCGTGTGATCTTCTGCTCTGGCAAGATCTATTGGGATCTCGTTGCAGAACGCGCCAAGCTCGGTGAGAACACCACCGCGATCGTCCGCGTCGAACAGCTCTATCCATTCCCTATTGAAGAGTTCATGCGCGTCGCAAACGCTCACCCACATGCCAACCTGCTCTGGGTGCAAGATGAGCCAGCTAACCAAGGTCCATACCCATTTGTTGCTCTCAATACCTTTGAGGCACTTGAAGGTCGCACCTTGCGTCGCGTCTCGCGGCGTGCAACAGCAAGCCCAGCAACGGGTTCACATCACTTGCATGAAGAAGAGCAGCACGCTCTGATTACTGAGGCATTTACTCGCTAAAGTCGAAGTGCTCCCCGCGGAGCGCTTTCTTGTATTTCTTATAAGTTCCGTTGGCTCTGTGGATACCGCGCTGACGTCTCAGCGTTCCTCCATAGGATGTAAACGAAAAACGAGGAAGAACACCCCTAAAGAGAATTAGCTTTTTCTTCACACGGAACATTCGATCCCTGAACAAGAATTGCTGAGTTCGATTCCGTTCGCCATGTCCAAAGTAAGCAAGCGAACCCTCAATCCATCTTTCTAAGTCATTCTTTTCTCGAGTGTGAATCACCCATCCTGTTGTATCAAAGTTCGGATCAAGAATGGACTCTGAGGAACTGGGCCACAATTCACATAGACCCTTTTTCATCGCAATTGGATAGGCGAACCTCTCCAAAAATGGGGTTCGAGCCAGAGCGCGCAACCAGAATGGACCTCTATGAAAATTAAATTCTGGATGGAAATCGTGGGGATAATCATCCCACCCTCTGATTTTCATATCGTCCCCTCCAATTTAGGAAAGACTAATCTAGCCCCTGCGGTAGCGAATCAGAACTCGACCGACAATTTCACGTGGCGCCAGCAATCCCCAAGTTCTTGAATCGGTGCTGGCATCTTTGTTATCGCCCTCGACCCAAAGTCCATTTTCATCTGCTCGCATCACGCGCTTGATCAACAGGATTCCAGGATAGCTCTCGCGCTCGATCACCACGACTTTCCCAACCAAGCGTTGCGCCGCGCTCACTGCACGCAAACGGCGAAAGAGCAGCCAATCGCCATCGTTATAGGTGGGGCTCATCGAGTTGCCGCTCACCGCAATAGTTCTAAATGGAAGGTGTGCCATGGGAGTAGTAGTCTGACACATAGGACGATTCGTTTTTATTAAAGAAGGAGCACCTATGTTTAAGCCAACTCTCGTTGGATTTGCCCACTGCGATCTACCCTGCGGAATCTACGATCCTGCACAGGCCAAGATCGAAGCACAATCAGTAAAAGCTGCCATGGAGAAGTACGCGGCCAGCAGCGATGTTGATTTCAAGTCACGCGCAGTAGCAGTTAAGGAAGAGCGCTCTGAGATGGTCAAGCACCACCTCTGGGTTCTCTGGACTGATTACTTCAAGGCTCCACACTTCGAGGCATACCCACAACTCAACACCTTGTTCAATGAAGCTACCAAGCTCGCCGGTGCCGGTGGCACAAAGGGAACAAACGATGTTGCGGTAGCCGATAAGTTGTTGGCAAAGATCGAAGAGATCTCCGAGATCTTCTGGGCTACCAAGAAGGCTTAATTAACTAGCGGCGCTGGTGCGCGGAAGATTTTCCGCTGCACTCCGTGCCATAAAAGAAACACGATCTACTAATCGCCGTTGCACTTGTGCGACGGCGATTATTCTTTGCTCTTGATGAATTTCACATTCGAAGGTCAAGATATTGTCGCTGAACTCTGTGGCTTTAACTAAAGCGCGAACTTCGGCGCCAATTGCAACCGCTCCCCGCATCTGAATAGCAGCGCCAATGGTGAAGGTAGTTTCGCCAGTTTCGAAGTATTCGGCGATTGCAGCGCTACAAGCTGACTCGATAACGTTCAGAGCAGAATTTGCAGCTAGTACTGGCAGATCATTGAACCCTTGCGCGACCCCGGTATCGAGTGGGCGAACCGTGAGGGAAGCCATCCCTACCGATCCCACAAGTTGCTCTGGTTGCATACCCAAAACTTAATGGATTTGAGGGTAAAAAGTAGGAGTTACTGCTCTTCGTTAAAGTCGTGGCGAATCTCTTGGGTGAACTCTTGCGTGACTTGGATCGAGGTAGTTCCGTCAAAAGTGAAATTCGTGATGGTGGTAGATGACGAGAAGAACTGGACTTGAGACTGCCCCGCTAGCTCTTCTGTTTGTTGCAAAATCCGATCGTGCAACTCTTGCGGCGCCTGCTCATTGCAGTTCATTTGGAGCAATTCCTTCAAAAAGGCTACAGCGGTGCTCTCGTGCAGCATCTCTTCGTTGCAATCCGCACATTCTTGGAAGTGGGTCATATAGGACTGATACTCCTGCTCGGACGGGAGCTCGTGGTCGATGAATAGAACGAGAGTCTGCAGAATTTGATCGCAGGGTAGGTGCGCAGAATTATGCATCGCTACCTCGATTAAATCCACGGTCCTTGGCGTATTCGGCGAGCGAGCTACGAAGGAGTTTGCGGCCACGATGCAGACGAGACATCACGGTACCTGATGGGACTCCGACGATATCGGCGATCTCTTTGTAAGAGAATCCTTCGACATCGGCGAGATAGACAGCCATACGAAAATCCTCTGGCATGGCAGCGAGCGCAGCTTTGACATCTACATCGACGATGCCATCGAGTGCGACATCTTCGGCGGAGCGGCCTTGATCGCTGGTGTGGCTGGCAGCGTCATAAATCTGCCAATCTTCGAGCTCGCCATCGCTGATCTGCGGGCGACGCTGGTCCTTGCGATAAGTATTGATGAAAGTTGTAGTGAGAATGCGATAGAGCCAGGCTTTGAGATTGGTACCTGGTTCAAATTGATGGAAGGCGACGAAGGCCTTGGCATAGGTATCTTGCACCAGATCCTGGGCATCTTGCGGATTCTTGGTGTAGCGCATGGCTGCTGCGTATAACTGATTGGTGTACTGCAGCGCGTCGCGCTCAAAGCGCGCCTTCTTTTGGGCAGGGCTCTCGGTGGCGCGATCCACAACCGCGACCTCAGAATGATTGATATCCATTACAGACAAGGCTACTCCCACAAGGTGTGAACCACCTGAACGGAAAGTTTATTCCCGCTTAGAAGAGGGTCTCTGGCTCGCCGAGTTCGATTGGCGCAATGAGTTGCGAACCATTGTTAGCTGTGGAATTTACGCGGGATGAGACTGGATAAGCGCTCAATCCCAGAGCGGGCTGCGCAATATCCATTAAGCCCCGGATCTCATCCACCTTATTCAATGCGGGGTCGAGCCACGCATCCCACCGCTCGCGGGGCAAGAAAGTTGGCATGCGATGATGAACGGTCGCGAGAAATTCGACTGCGGGACGGGTGATGATTGCAGCGCTCTCTTGATAACTCCCATCGGGGCTGCGCCAACGATCCCAAATTCCGGCAAATGCAATCAAGCCATCACCATGAATGAAGAATGGTTGCTTGGGAGCGTACGGACCCATCTCGGTAGCCCACTCGTAATAACCGCTCGCAGGTATTAAGCAACGGCGGGATGTAAATGCATTTCTGAAAGTCGGCTTCTCGTGCACCGTTTCGGTTCGAGCATTAATGGCTTGTGATTGTGAGCGCAGCGCACTTTGTGCATCTTCTGACCAAGGAGCGATCAACCCCCAAGAGACAGTAGCGAGTTCACGCTGGGCTTCGCGATTATCGCGCACGATATAAATATCACGCGTCGGTGTGATGTTCCAGTCGGCGGGTAGAACCGGGCCTACATAACCAGTGGTGATCTCAAAGGCATCCATCAGCTCATCCTGGCTGGCGCTGAGGGCATATCGACCGCACATGAGCGTAAAGGTATCTCAGGTAGGCTTACCGTATGACGAATTTGTGGCGCGCTCCCTACCGGGGGAACCTCCCGGTAAAAGCGACGCTCACAATTCCTGGCTCCAAATCCGTGACAAACCGGGCTTTGATCTTGGCCGCGCTCTGCGATTCACCATCAGTTCTGCGCCGTCCGCTCCACTCTCGTGATTCCGCCTTGATGATCGCTGGCTTAAAGGCAATTGGGGTCGGGATTGAAACCGCAGCCAATGGTGATCTGACTATTACTCCGGCTCCACTCTTTGGCCCAGCTTCTGTCGATGTCGGCAACGCCGGAACGGTGATGCGCTTTCTGCCGCCGGTAGCTGCAATGGCCAGGGGGATTATTCATTTTGATGGCGATGCCAGATCGCACGAACGTCCGCTCGGTCCTGTCATCAAAGCGCTCGAAGCCTTGGGCGTTTCGATTGAACATGGTGGACGCTATTCATTGCCAATGACCATCAACGCCAATGGCCAACTGCGCGGTGGCACCGTTGAAGTAGATGCAACTTTGTCGAGCCAATTCATCTCGGCGCTCTTGCTGGTAGCTCCTGCCACTAAAGAGGGAGTCACCCTTAAGCACGTCGGTACTTCGCTACCTTCGCTCCCCCATATTGAAATGACTATCGCCATGCTCCGCGAAAAGGGTGTCGAAGTAGTTGTCGGCGACAATCAGTGGACCGTAAAACCCGCGATCATGCACGGCGCAGATTCAGTTATTGAGCCAGATCTCTCTAATGCCGCTCCATTTATGGGCGCAGCGATGATCAGCGGCGGCACCGTTGTTATTCGCGATTGGCCCCGATCGACAACGCAACCTGGTGATGATCTCCGCGATATCTTTACCCAGATGGGTGCGCATGTTGAATTCCAGGGTGATGATTTAGCTATTACTGGCGGTGCGATTCATGGCATCGATATCGATCTGCATGATGTTGGAGAATTAACTCCATCGATCGCAGCGCTCTGCGTCTTTGCGGATTCCCCTTCTTACCTACGCGGCATCGCTCACTTGCGCACGCACGAAACCGATCGTTTGGCGGCGCTGGCCACCGAGATAAATAATTTGGGTGGCGAAGTCATCGAAGAGCCTTCTGCGCTGCGCATAATTCCGAAGCCATTGCACGCTGGCACTTTTCATACTTATGACGATCATCGCTTGGCAACGGCTGGCGCCATGATTGGGCTACGCATCGATGGAATCGATGTAGAAAATATTGAGACAACGCGCAAGACCCTCCCCGATTTTCCTGGGGCCTGGGCTGAACTGCTAACAGGAAATCAATGACCCCTCGCGATCTCGATGAAGATGATGTTCGGATCCGTCCGAAGCGCTCTTCCCGCCCGCGAACTAAAGATCGTCCCGATTATTCTGCAGCCGAACTCGCTCGCATCATCGCAGTAGATCGCGGTCGCAGCGCCGCTCTCATTGAAAATACCGGTGTTGTGGTTACCGCCATGAAGGCGCGCGAACTGGGTAAGAAATCAGTCGTGGTCGGAGATATCGTGCGCATCGTTGGAGATACCTCGGGCAAGGTGGATACTTTAGCTCGCATAGTCGCTGTAGAGCCGCGCATCAACGAATTGACTCGTACCGTGGAAGATGACGCAGGCATGGAAAGGATGATCGTCGCCAATGTAGATCAGATCGGAATTGTTTTAGCGGCAGCCAGCCCCGAGCCGCGTCACGGCTTCGTTGACCGTGCGCTAGTAGTTGCATTCGATCAACGCATTAAGCCATTGATCATTATGACGAAGTGCGATCTGGCAGATCCGTCAGAATTCTTGGAACCATATAAAGACCTCGAGGTGGAGTCGATCCAGATTCAACGCGGTGGGGATCTCACCGCTCTGCACAACGCCTTAGCAGGCAAGCGCAGCGTTTTGCTCGGACATTCGGGGGTTGGTAAATCCACTCTGGTAAACGCCCTCGTCGAAACGGCGAATCGGGCAACAGGAGATGTCAACGATGTCACTGGTCGCGGCCGCCACACTTCATCGAGCGCCATCGCCTTAGAGCTCAACGATAAATCTGGGTGGATCATCGATACTCCAGGCGTACGCTCATTTGGACTGGCTCACGTCCAGCGCGACCGAGTAATCGGTGCTTTTCGCGAATTTGCCGAAGCAATCGAGCACTGCCCACGTAACTGCTCGCACGATGAAGCGGAATGTGCTCTCAATTCGTTGATTTCGGAGCCACGTTCCCTCGCTCGGTTAACCAATCTCCGCGGGCTTCTGCGCGAAGGTAAACTGAATTCATGAGAGATTACGCCCAAGACCTTATGCTCGCGCACCATCTCGCCGACCTCGCTGATTCGATTTCGAGAGATCGCTATCAATCTCTCGATCTGGTCATTGAAACGAAACCAGATCTGACGCCAGTAACCGATGCAGATAAAGCGGTGGAAACAAAGATCCGCGAAGCGCTGGCTGTATCTCGCCCCGATGATTTAGTTCTCGGCGAAGAATTTGGAGCACCGACGCTTACTCAAGATAGTTATTACTGGGTGATCGATCCGATTGATGGCACCAAGAACTTCTTGCGTGGAATTCCGACCTGGGCCACCTTGATTGCACTCTGTAATCCACAGGGCGAAGTCGTCGCCAGCGTTGTTAGCGCTCCTGCTCTGTACCGTCGTTGGTTCGCTGCTCTGGGCAGCGGGGCCTATATCAGCGAAAACGGTGGAGCCCCACGCCAGATAAAAGTTTCGGGAGTTCGCAATCTCAAAGATGCGTCGCTCTCGTATTCCGATCTCACCGGATGGGGCAGCCGTAAAGCCGCGATGCTCAAGTTGCAAGATGAGATCTGGCGCAGTCGTGGCTTTGGTGATTTCTGGTCCCATATGCTCGTTGCAGAAGGTGCGCTCGATATTGCTGTCGAACCAACGCTAGCGCTCTGGGATATGGCTGCTCTCGACATAATTGTGCGCGAAGCAGGTGGCACATTTACAAACCTTGACGGAGTGCCTGGTCCACACGGGGGCAATGGAGTTTCAAGTAACACTCTGCTCCATAAAGATTTCCTGGGTGCCCTTAATTCATGAAGTTCCTCTGGTTTGGCAAGAAGAAGGTTAAAGAAGAGCTTCGTCTTGAAGTAGAAAAAGAGCGCGAGCCAGAAGAGGTCTACTCAGTCGTTGGCTTTACCTGCGAAACGAATCCAATGGCTGCCGCAAAGAACACACAATTACATTTAGAAGTAATTAATTCCTTAATTTTGTCGGTACTTTCAAAAGCCAACTCCCCTGCTGATGTTGCCGCGCAGGAGTTCTTTCAAGCACACGGGGCAAATCTTCTTCCAGCTGAAGGTTTCACATATAGCGCTGAACGTGGATATAGCTCGCGCGTACTTGATGAAAAGACCCTACGAACCGTCCTGATTGGTCCAGCGCCTGTAATCGCACGCGCTTCGACTCCATTTTGCAGCGTCATAAGCGCCGCTATCGCAGATAACCCACAGGCCTTTGTTGTCGCGGTTGATGGGATTGCTTACGCCTGCTATTCCATCAAAAAAGAATTAGTTTAAAGCTCTAGCCAACCAGCTGCAGGAAGTTCATCGGCGCTATCTGGGCCCCAAGTACCTTTGAAGTATGGCGAAAGGTGCGGCTCGTTATTTATAACTCCTTCAACGATACGCCAAGTTTCTAAGACAGAATCAATGTGCGTAAAGCGCATGTGATCTCCAGCCATTGCTGCGCGCAATAAGCGTTCGTATGCCTCTTGACGCTCTCCCAGGGCTGCAGAGAAGTTAACGGTCAACTTCACTGGCTCGGTCTTCAAATGATCACCCGGTGATTTGGCCTGTAGCTCGATATCCACGCCGTCGTTCTTGCCAAGGCGGAAACGAAGCAAGTTAGCCGAACCTTCTTGCGTCTCCGCAAATAAAAGGCGTGGAGGTTGCTTAAATTCAATAATAACTTCCAGGGTGCTTTCCTGAAGGTTCTTTCCGGTGCGCAGATAGAAAGGAACACCAGACCAGCGCCAGTTATCGACATGCATTATTGCGGCCGCATAAGTCTCGGTGGTAGAGCGAGGTGCAACGCCAGCCTCATCGAGATATCCCACATACTGCCCGCGAATTACATTCTCGGGTTTAAGCGCAGCCATAGCGCGAAAGACCTTGAGCTTTTCATCTTCCATTCTGCCCGAAGTAAGATCAGAAGGTGGCTCCATGGCAATAAGTGCGAGTACCTGTAACAAATGATTTTGAAGCACATCGCGGATAGCTCCAACGCCATCGTAGAAGGCTCCTCGGCCCTCGACTCCAAAATCTTCGGCCATAGTGATCTGTACGCTATTGATATAGCGATGGTTCCAGAGCGGCTCCCAGATTGAATTGGCGAATCGGAAGATCAGAATATCTTCAACAGATTCTTTCCCAAGGTAGTGATCGATGCGGTAGATGCGATCTTCGGGGAGCACTGCTTCGAGAACATCTTGCAAGGCGATAGCAGAATGCAGGTCGCGGCCGAAAGGCTTTTCGACAACTAAGCGGCAACGCTCTGTAAGACCGACCTTAGCCAAGCCCTGTGTGACATTGCCGAAGAATGCAGGTGGGATAGCAAGATAAATAACTGGGCTTTGTTTATCCTTGAGGGCCTCTGCTAAATCTTCGTATAACTTGGAATCTTCGTAATTACCAACGACAAGTGAAAGGTCATCATCGAGTTGGGCCATGATCTTGGCATCGGGGTTTGGAAAAGCGTTATGAATGGCTTCAAAAGCATTGGATGCAAATTGCGCGTGATCCCATTTTGTCGAGGCAACCCCAACAACAGGGCAGCGAAGCGAATCATTGAGAGCCATGCTGTAAAGCGCGGGAAATAACTTCTTCTTTGCCAAATCACCCGTGGCTCCAAAGAGGACGAGAACATCGGCGTCTTGTAAATCTACCTTGCGTGCATTCATCTAATTTTTCTTCGCTTCTACGTGGCCGCCGAATTTCTTTCGCATTGCAGAGAGAACCTTATTGGCGTACAGATCATTCCCGCGCGATGAAAAGCGACCCATGAGTGAAGCGCTGAGCACATTGGCAGGAACGCCAGCATCAATAGCGGTTTGTACGGTCCAGCGCCCTTCACCAGAATCGGAGACCGATCCCTCATATCCGGCAAGTTCTGGGTCTTCGGTATAAGCAGTCGCAGTGAGATCGAGCAGCCAGGACGCTACAACAGATCCGCGGCGCCATACTTCGGTGACCTCTTCCATATCAAAGTCGTACTTTGTTTCGACATGATCGCCGACAGCGGTGGGGTGCGCAATCCCCTGTGCTGCTGCGTGAATCAAGTTAAGGCCTTCGGCGTATGCCGCCATGGCGCCGTACTCGATGCCGTTGTGCACCATCTTGATGAAGTGGCCAGAACCAACGGGACCACAATGCAAGAAACCATATTCAGAATTTGCGGGTTCGCCAGTGCGGCCAGGAGTTCGCTCTGCAGATTCGATGCCAGGTGCCATCGCCTTAAAGATCGGCGTGAGGCGATCGACAATGCCTTTTTCGCCACCGATCATAAGTGAATAACCGCGCGCTAACCCATAGACGCCGCCTGATGTTCCGACATCCACGAAGTTGATTCCCTTGGTAGCAAGCCAGGCAGCATTTGCAATGTCATCACGGTAGAAAGTATTACCGCCATCGATGATGGTGGATCCAGGAGCTAGGTGTTCGGCAATCGCATGAATAGTCTGTTGCGTAACTTCTGCAGGCACCATCACCCATACAAACTGTGGATTATCAGTGCTGTTAAATTGCGCGAGATCTGCGAGTGAAGCAAGAGGTGTGAACCCTTCGACAGCAACGCTCTTGACTGTATCTGGATTAACATCAAAAACGGCGATGCTTACCGGGGTTTGTGCATGAGTCTGGATGCGGCGAGCGATATTTGCCCCCATGCGGCCCAGGCCGACGACCGTTAATTGAATACTGCTCATGCTGATCTCCTATCGGTGAAGCGATCTTAAATTAAATGCTAGATGGTGCCGAGAGGTCGGTGAGGATTTGCAGTTGACCGTGAGGTGAACTCTTCTCCAGAAGTCCGACTGGTCCCGCCGCTATCGACTGCAACGCTGCAGCCTTGCCTTCGCCGAGGGCGAAGATATATGTATGGAGCGAGTTTGCCAGACGTGTGAGTGAGAGGCTGACTCGCAATGGCGGTAACTTGGGAGAATTATGGACCGCGAGTGCCGCGCCCGTGAATTCTGGGTCGAAAGTCTGCGGAAAGAGGCTGGCGATATGTCCATCCTCGCCCATGCTGAGAATCACCGCATCAAAGGGTTGCTTCCCCAGCTCTAAGGAAAGTTCAGTGGCGTAGTTGGCCGCGGCACCATCAACATCACCTGTGGCATCTACGCGATGAAAGACTATGTGGGACTTGCTGAGTCCAAAGCCGGCAATCAAAATGGTGTCGCTTCGATCGGGATCATCTTCCGTTGTAAAGCGCTCATCGGAGAACCAGATGTGCAGCATTGAACCTTCGAAGGCGACATTTTCGCGGAGCAATTTGAAAAGGCTTTGGTCGATCGCCTTAGCAATGGTCAAACCAGTGCGTCCACCGGTGATAACAATGTGAGCAGATTTTCTACTCGCCCAAGCATCAGATATCGCAGCGATGACGCCAGACGCGCAAAGACCCACCAAATTTTCAGGTAATGAGTCCTCAAGAAAATTCATTAAAAAAACCCTTCACATACCTCTTTGTTATCCTAGAAGAAATTATACAGGGTGCTGAGCTGCCCAATTTTCAACCTAGATAGAGCTATCCACAGGCTGCAAATACATGCGGTGCCGATGAGCGCCAGAAATTTTAGAATCACAATATGGTTCCGGATTTTCGTCAGCGAAGGAGTTCAAGAAATAATCTATTCCGAGCTAGCGATAAATCGCATGCATTTACTCAAGCCAGTTCAGACGATCCCCACCGGATTGTCTACTTTAAACGACATTTGGAAGATGACCCTTTGGAATCCATGCCGGGGCGAGAATACCTGCGTTCCTGCCCTACTGAAGTAAGAATCAAATTCCAGACCACGTTGATCGCGGTAGCAAAAGGACCTCCAAAAAAATTCACTGGTGGAGGGCGTTGGGAAGCGATGCATGGTGAATTGACAGGATGGTTTGAAGTCAGAGTTGATTTTGCCCGTACTTCACATCACAGGCTCTTTTGTCTTGTTGACACTGAGGCGATCGGTCAATCTCGACCACTCCTTGTAGTAGTTCACGGAGGTACAAAGGCATATGGAACGGTATTTAAGAAGAGATTCTACGACCAACTAACGGAATTGGGTGATGAATACCATTCTCGTAATCCACGTTCAATTGCTTAGTGAATATCTGGGTTCAACGCACGCACCAATTGCTCTCGCTTCTTCTTAGGCAACTCTTCGAGCACAATTCGCATACCTAAAGCTGCCGCTATTTCAGCTAAAGTCCCCAGAGTTGGATTGGGATTTCTGCTGGAAAAGAGCCGGCGCACAGAGGCAGGTTCAACCTCAACTCTTTGGGCTAATTGTGATTTAGAAACCTCTTGTCTTTGCCTAGCAGCGTCTAAGGTATTGACAACTTCATCAATAGTGGCGGTTCGAATTGACTCCAAAAGAAACGATTTCTTATAGTGGGTCCTGCCAAGATCCTTTTCAAGGTCTTTCCAGAACAAATCATTCTCTGCCATAACTTCTACCTCCTGCTTGCCAGCGTGTAACATATAAGATACACCAATATTGCGTGGCCAGGCCGGTGCTATTAACCTCTGTGAATAAAGTAAAAGCGAAAAGGCCTCTAAGTCTTTGCTTAGAAGCCTTTTCTTTAAGTAGCGGGGACAGGATTTGAACCTATGACCTCTGGGTTATGAGCCCAGCGAGCTACCGAGCTGCTCCACCCCGCGTCGGTAGTGCAATCTTATTAGAAAAGCGCCAATAACCCAAAACGAGGCTACTGGCGCTTAACTCAGTACGCGTTGATAGTTACTTTCTACTTTCCTTGCGCAGCAATTGCAGCAGCGATCGCTGCCTTGAGTTGATTCTGCGCCGTTCCATACGCCGCAAAATCACCATTTTTGAGCGCTGCATTCGAAGCGGCGATAGCGGCTTGTGCCGCAGCAAGTGCCTGCTTCAGTGTGGATGTTCCGGTCGTCTTGCCTCCCGGAGTAACAGTTCCGGTGGATGAATTAACTGTCGCACCAGAGTTGCTACCGAAGACTTGATTCAGCGCATCCTGCAGAGTATTTCCGAATCCGATTTGATCACCGAAGGAGACCAAAACTTTCTGCAGAAGTGGGAAGGCCGAAGCGTTGGCGGTTGCTTTCACATAGACCGGCTGCACGTAGAGCAATCCACTGCCAACCGGCAAGGTCAACATATTTCCGAGTACAACGTCGGAACCACCCTGACGCAAAAGTGAGAGCGTCTGCGCGACATCAGGCTTAGCTTCAAAGTTAGAAGCGACCTGTGATGGACCAGAGATATTTGTAGATCGTGGCAATTGCAGAATCGTGATCTTTCCGTAATTTGGACCGGCATCAGAGTTGACTGCAGCAAATGCAGTCAGATTCTGACGACTGCCGCGCGGAACGAATGCGGTCGACAACGAGAAGTTAGATGTAGAAGAACCTGGCAACTGCAAGGTCTGATACGTAGGAGGTTGATTCTGGGCATTGGCGCCAAGTGATGAAGGATCTGACGGAACCTTCCAGAAATCTTGTCCACCGTAATACGCAGCAGCTGTATTGACATGGTAGGTCGTCAACACATCGCGTTGTACTTGGAAGATACCTTCTGGGTAGCGAATATGTTGCAGAAGCGCAGCGCTAATTGCGCTCTTTGGCTGCACGGTACCTGGATAAGCCTTGCTCCATGTCTTCAAGACTGGATCAGTGGTATCCCATTGGTACAAGGTGACCGTTCCGTCATATGCATCTACGGTCGCTTTAACCGAGTTACGAATGTAGTTCACATTCATATCCGGCAGTGCAGTTACAGTCGAAGAGTTGGCTGTCACGGAATTGGAGGATGCCGTAGCAAGATTCTCTACCGCTGAATATGGATAACCGGAAGAAGTGGTGTAGCCGTCGACGATCCAGAGAACCTTTCCGTTGACGACCGCTGGATAGATATTTCCATCGAGGGTCAACCACGGAGCAACTTTCTGTACCCGCTCTGCTGGAGAGCGGTTGTAAAGAATCTTCGAATCTGTATTGATCAAGTTAGAGAGCAGAATCTGCTGATCTTTATATTTGATTGCAAAGAGCAGGCGCGTAAGCATGCTTCCCATCGGGACGCCGCCCTTACCCGCATAGGTGTAGTTCTGTTGGCCGTTAGCCTGCGTGTCATCGGGATAATCCAACTCGTTAGGAGTGCTCTTTCCAGAGCCGCCGACGATGGAATATCCGGGAACATTCTCACCGAAGTAGACGCGTGGTTGGAATGTACCTAACCCCTTGGATGGCGGAATATTGCCAACGGTAAAGCTGGGCTTTCCATCTGCATCGACAACATTTGTTGGCGAAGCGACGAAACCGAAACCATGGGTGTAAACGAGATGGTCGTTAATCCAGTTCCGTGCCGGTGATCCGGCAATATTGAGTTCGCGTACTGCTACAACAACATCTTGCTTCTTGCCATTGATCGTATAGCGGTCAACATCAAGTGCATCCGGGAAGGTGTAGTACGGCTTAATCTGCTGTAACTGGCGGAACGTCGGAGATAAGACATCTGGATCGAGCAAACGCGCATTGGAAATATTCGATGTGTCTTTTGCTAGTTGACCAGGTTGCGTAGAAATGACCGCTGGATAATCTTTAACGGTGATATTCGATAGCCCATAAGCAGCGCGAGTCGCGTTGATGTTGCGCTGAATATACGGGGCCTCTTTATTCGATTCACTGGGCTTTACCGTGAATTGTTGAATAAAAGCTGGGTAAATTCCCGCGATCAAGAGCGATGAGACAACCATGAGAACTACGCCAGCTGCTGGAAGCACCCAAGAACGGCGAATAATATTTGCAAAGAAGAGCAGGGCGCAGATGACTGCAATACCGGCGAGAATCGACTTCGCGGGCAAGAGCGCATTGACATCGGTGTAACCCAGACCAGTAAAGAGGCTGCCTTGATGGAGCGCTAAATCATAACGATCGAACCAATAGGCAACTGCTTTGATTAGAACCAGCACACCAAGCAGTACCGAAAGTTGAACGCGTGCTGCGACAGTAGTCCGGTCATGGCTTACCTGAGGGCGAATTCCGCCATAGACGTAATGAATTCCCACTGTTGCGATCAAGGTAATCAAAATAGTTGAGATAGCCCATTTAATGAGGGATTCGTACATCGGTAGCTTGAAAGCAAAGAAAGAGATATCGAGGTGGAATTGAGGATCTTTGGTCCCAAAGGTGGTGGAGTTCTTGAATTGCAACCATGTCTGCCACAGCTTGGAACCAGATGTTCCTGCGAACCAGAAGAGGACTACTGCAATTCCGGCGGTTACATAACGCTTGATTGGCTCAATCTGGCCGCGATAACGCTCCAAATTATCGGCTTCAATAGTGACTGGCACATAGATCGGACGGCGGCGATATGCCAGCACAATGTTCGATGTAATAAAGAGTGAAGTGACAACGCCAAAGGCGATAAATAGTTCTACCTTGGTGAAAAGAGTCTTGCTCCAAACGCTAGTAAAACTAACTGAGCGGAACCATAAGAGATCTGTATAAAAACCAGTGAGGGAAACCAAGATCGCGATGATAACGAGGAGGGCAATGACGACAAAGCCAAAGGGCCCTATCCCCTTTCGCTCGCCCGGCTCCCGAGGGGGACGTGGCGGTCTGACGTTATTGAAGGGGTTATTAGGAAACTGGAAAGAACTCATGGAAATACTCTAGTGCTCGGAATTGGGCTCCCGCAGAGTCTGTTGGAAGTGGTTGAACTTATCGACCGAGCGATTGGTCTCATTATGGAACTTATCTTTGAATTTAGAGGTCCAGACAACATATCCGATCGCAGCACTGACCAGAACGACTGGAACCACCCACCAGATCAGAGCCGCAAAGGCGGTCGACGTCGCTGGCGCGCTGGCAGCTTGGGCGAAGATCGCAGCAAAACGGGTCATGGGTCCACTTTAACCCAGGCGCGAGCCTTTTCCTTCGCCTGCGCGGAAATATAGTCAGAGTAGATATTGTTCACATTCTCATAGGTATCAAGTGGGTTCTCCGGAATGAAGGTAGGCGATCGTGAGCGGTTTTGGATTCTTCCCCAGTGAGGGTTTCTTCAACGCTGGAACGAGTGGTGGCCCAGGTTCGCCAATGCTGCAAACGAATGTCATGCGCGATGCCGCCCGTAAGTTCTTAGCGACACACAACGATCTCCCAGTTGGGCGCGAGGATGCCCGCAAGGCGCAAGAGGCGCTTGATATTGCTAATACCTGGATCGAAGAGCAGACCCAATTTCCCGCCACCGTCGCAAATGCAGATGTGGCTTGGAGTCGCAAAGATTGGATCGATCACTCCATCAATGGCTGGCAGAAGTTAGTGGAGCCGCTTGCCGAAGGAATGGTCGAAGCTTTAGGTAAGGTCTTGAAGGAGATGGGGCCATCTGAGATGGGGCCGCAAGAGGGATTTCTGCCGGTCATGCGCGGTTTTATGGGGCAGTTGATTGCCACGCAACTCGGTCAATCGATCGGCACTCTCTCCATCGGATTAACCGGTTCACAGGATGCTGCCATTCCACTCTTTGAAAAGTCTGGCGCTCATTTAATTCCACAAAATATTGCACAATGGGGCGAAGGTTTAGAAATTCCTGAGCAAGAGATAGCTATCTATATAGCGCTACGAGAAGTCGCTGCGCAACGTCTATTTGCACATACTCCGTGGCTGAGCTCTTATGTTCGCGACCTCATTGCGAGTTATGGCAGTGGTATCACCGTCGATATTGAAGCTATTCAAAGCCAAGCTGAGAGTGCGATGAGTTCTGGTGAGCTCGACATAAACAATCCGGAATCAATCACGATGGCAATTAATCAAGGGATGTTCCAACCGGAACAGAGCGATGCACAAACCGCTGCGTTAGCAAAACTAGAAATTACATTTGCGCTCATCGAAGGTTGGATCGATCACGTAACTTCTCTCTCCGCAAAAGATCGTTTGCCATCACTATCGGCCCTGCAAGAGAGTTATCGTCGCTCTCGTATCGAGAGCGCACCAACGCAACAACTCTTTGCGATGCTTTTAGGGTTGCAGATTTCACCACGGTTGACGCGCGAGTGTTCAAATTTTTGGAGTGAGATTTATTTAATAAGCGGTGGCGTCGATGGTGGAACTGCAATTCGTGACCACCGCTGGGAAGATTCTGCGCTCTTGCCAACCGCTGCAGATCTCGCCGATCCGGCTGGATTCTTGGTGAGCACTACGGTTCCGGATGATCTCTCCGGACTGCTCTAAAACCTAACAGAAATAGAAAAGCCAAATCCCCGGCCGCACATCTGATGTCTGCCTTCCCCTTGCCTACATCAAACGGTTATCCGAGGACTTGGTGAGTGAAACCTATGCCAACTCGCCCCAATTTCCAAAAAGAAATGCCACAATTCTCAGCAGAACTTGTTGATAAAACTGTGGAGAAAGGTGGGATAACTCGTGGATACGGTGGATAACTTTCTCCAAATTTCCCTCTTTGGAGATAGCCTCCCCGCCATGGTTAAAGATCCCAAGAGCGGCGATCCCAAGAAGAGCCAGAAATTCCTCCGCGCCAAGCCCCTGCCCGATAACCTTCCAGAATTTCGCGTCATCCGGAGCACGCGGCGCAAGCGCAGCATTAGCGCGCTCCGTCAAAATGGAATAATTGAGATTCATATCCCCGACCGCATGAGCCGCAAAGATGAGTTTGCGATCATCCCCGAGATGATCGAGATAGTCCTACGGCGCGAAGCGAAAAGCCGTTCCAGCGATGCAGCGCTAGCGCAGATGGCCGAAGGCTTGCTTGCGTGCTACCTCCCTGATTTTCATGAGCGTCCCACGGCGATTACCTGGCGCACTATGCGTGAGCGCTGGGGTTCCTGTACGACGAGCGATGGAACTATTCGCATATCGCTACGCCTAAACGGCACTCCTGATTATGTCGTTGAATGTGTTCTCTTCCATGAATTGATCCATCTGCGCGTACCAGGGCATGGCAGTGACTTCTACGACTATCTGGAGCGCTATCCCGAGAAGGCGCGAGCAGAGGCCTTCCTCGAAGGCTTTGAGGCTGGCCTATCGGCTACTCCAGAAGCTGGAGCGAGCGCATAGCGCAAAGTTCGCAAAATCGGACAATTCGCCCATTTTCCCTCTTTAAATGGGAACTTTACGCATAAACGAGCGCCATTTACCCAACATCTCTCTCCACGCGGGGTATCGTGCTCTTGTACGCACGCTCGCTTGGGGAGGCTCCCTACGCTTTGAGCGTGTGGCGAAGAGGAGGGTCATCATGGCTGAAGAATACAAAGGCGAGGCCTACTGCGTTAAGTGCAAAGAGAAGCGTTCCTTCGAAGGTCATGTGAAGGTCTCTGAATCTGGTCGCCGCATGGCGCAGGGCATCTGCCCAGTGTGTGGCACCAAGGTCAACCGCATCTTGGGTAAGGCTTAATACATAGGCTTGCTCGCTCGTTTATAAGATCGCTCCCACTTAACGGTGGGGGCGATTTTTTTATCCCCAATTAGACACACGCACATAATGTCAGAGCGTGATTCACGCCATTCTTCGCAGATGGCAAGAGTGCGCATTGGATTTGATTACCTCAAGCTCAAGAGTGGGGTTGAGCTTGTACCCACGGTAGATGGCTATCGATTGGGACTTCCCACACATGGGCTAGCGCTCTCTGCAGGTCCCCACGTGCAGATGGCACGCAGCTTTGATGGGCGGCGCACCATACAAGAAATTGCGCGCGGATTAATGTGCGATATTTCCATGGTCACCCGATTTGCCGATCTTCTGGCCGACCAAGGATTTATAGAGGAACGCCCCGCTCCGCTCACCTTGGACTCCACCGATTTGAGCGAGCAGGTCATTGCGGTGCGTCGAGAAACAGAGCAAGCCCTCCTCACTCATCGAACCGGGGTATCTGATGGTGGCGCTGCAGAATTTCGGGCTCGAGCCGCGACGACGATCTTGATATCGGGCGAGAACCGACTCGCTCGTAACTTATTAGCAGCCCTGCATGCATCTGGGTTTATAAATACTCGCTTAATAAGTCGAGCTCACCTTTCACCGCAGATCACCGGAGCTGATATATGCGGAATCGTCGCGCGCAATAGCGATATCGGAAAGAATCGAAATGAGTTCACCGCAGAGTTGATGCGCGAGGCACGAATTGCTCGTGGAGAGGCGGTTGCTAAGGCACTTCCAGATCTCATTATCTCTACTGGACCCATCGAATGGGATTATGTCCAAAGGTGGTTGAGCGAGGGTTCGCCTCATCTCCATATAAATCCAGCTATCGGTCGCGAAATTGAAGTTGGACCGCTAGTTATTCCAGGGGTAACCCCCTGCTTGCGCTGTGTGACTCTAACCAAGCGCGATAACGGCAGCTCTAGCCGCTATGAATTTATTCGCAGTGAATTACCAAGTGCTGCCACTGCATTTATCTCAGGTCTTATTGCGCTCGCCATTGGCGAATACTGTGCGACAGGTTCAACTCCATTGCGCGCCGCATCTCAGTGGTACGACTTGCTCGAGCCGCTACGCCCGCCAGATATACGACATTGGAACTTTCACCCCAACTGCGGGTGTCAATAAAGCGGTTCATCAATCTCACAATGTCATCTAGCTGGCGAGCGCTTCCTCGTCTGCATCACATTCTGCAGCAACGACTGGGATAACTACCGGAGTCATACGAGGACGCCCAACGGTGCGCTTGGCAGCGACGATCGAACCGTCAACGAACAACTCTCCACCCCATACTCCGCAAGGCTCCTGCCGTGAAAGGGCACCTGCTAAGCAAGCGGCTTGCATCGGACAGCTCGCGCAGAGCGACTTTGCCATTGCTACACGGGCCGGGGCTTCATCGAAGAATAGATCTGCAGCAGAGTTGTGGCAGGGCAGGGAGATATCTCCTGTGACATCACTCAATCCGATCATCTCTCCATCAGCCCATCCGGGGACCAACAGTTCACTAAAGAGAACAGCCATTGTTCTCACCTCCTCTTTCCTTTTTATAACTCTTTGGTTTTTATCTCTCGTTTTACTCTGGGTAAAAGAAAAAGGACCGCTCATCCGATTGGATGTGCGGCCCCTGGTGGGTTTCGATTCGGTTTACCGAATAGAACTCCAGGTTCCGCGCAGTCCATAGGCTGCAAAATTCTTGGTTGCCCAGAACTTGGCGGCGTATGAATGAGCGTGTGTTGTGGGTGTGAAGGCAGCAAGAAGCGCAGCACGTGAGGTGCTGGTGCTCTTACGTGTCATAGACACATCTGCCTCCTTGTTAATGTAAATCCCCGCCTGTGTGGCAGTTGCATAAGGGTACGGGGCGCACCCCGAATCTCGCAACCTAATTAAATTAGCCCGCTCAAAAATTCACTGGGAGCGCCCGAATAACTCAGGTGGACCGTCCGTTTCGCACGCGTAAGCCCCACATAGAAGAGGCGGCGCTCCTCTTCTATCTCGGTGCCCATCGGCAATATTCCATCATTCACGCTCACCAGAAAGACGTGATCCCATTCCAAGCCCTTAGCGGCGTGGAGCGTGGAAAGCACTACTCCTGGCAGGGTCGGTGGGTTGTTCTGCTCGGCACGGTCTTCGAGCTCACGTAAGAATGTACGCAGGCTTGGAGCGCCGGCGGCCTTCATCTGCGCCCCGAGAGTAGTGAAAGCGCGGACATAATCGGCGCTACCAAAGGGGCGCAGGACTGATTCGAGATCGTGCAACCAATCATTCGCATCAGTAGGAAGAACTGAGGCGCTACGAATAACCCGCATCGCATCGCGTACTTCGACGCGGTCAAAGAAGCGCTCGCTGTTCTTCAATTGGGTTTCGATGCCGCGCGCTTTGAGCGCCGCTTCAAAGGGATCTAGACCATTGTTGGTGCGAGTCAAAATCGCGATGTCGGAGTGAGTTTTGCCCAACGCTGCGATAGCGTCGATGACCGCTGTGACTTCCGAACTGGTTGTATTAAATGCACGCAGCTCCAACTTTTCGCCACGTTCATTGACCGACGTTAATTCGTGATCGCCGTGGGAAGCGCCGCCTTTGAGAATGCGATTGGCGGTCTCAATGATTTCAGGAGTTGATCTATATCCGCGGGTGAGGCGAATGACAGGCGCCTTGGGAAAACGCTGCGAAAAGCCGAGTAGGAATTGCGAGGTAGCGCCAGCGAAAGAATAAATGGTTTGCGCCGCATCTCCAACCACGCACAGATCATCGCGATTGCCTAGCCAAAGGTTTAATAAACGTTGTTGCAGTGGCGATACATCCTGATACTCATCAACGGTGAAATATCTATATTGATCGCGGATCCGTTCGCGCACATCGCGATCCTCTTCCAGCATGCCAACCGTTAAGAGAAGTACATCTTCAAAATCGATAATGCGCTCTTGGTGCTTTAAAGTTTCATACGCTTGGTAAACCTTTGCGACCTCGAGAAAGTTCTCCTTATCGGGGCGTCCATTAGGAATACGCAGAGTGCGCCCTGCTGCTAGCGCTTCTTCCACATAATCGCTGGGTGCCGTCTGCAGTGCTTTGGCCCATTCGATCTCTCCGCTGATCTCCCGCAAGGTGGCAACGCCCGGCACTAGTGAAGTATCACTGCGGCCCATGGCATCACCCAGAAAACTTCCCTTCGATGTCAGCAGCTTCGGAAAGCTACCTCCGAATGAGTATGGCCAGAAATACATCAACTGCTTTAAAGCAGCCGAGTGAAAAGTACGCGCGGCAGCATTGGGGACGCCCAAGGTGCGCAAGCGAGCGCGCATCTCCCCCGCGGCACGCGCGGTAAAGGTAAGTGCCAGAGTTTTTGTCGGATCGGTAACGCCGGCAGCGACCGCATACGCGATGCGATGAGTGATTACGCGGGTCTTACCTGTTCCGGCTCCCGCGATAATGCAGAGTGGGCCGCGAATATTTGTGACAGCGATGCGCTGTTCGGGGTCAAGCCCTTTAAGAATCTCGTCGAGTTCCATGCGATGCCTTTAAGGGCGCCAGGTCTCTGCGCCGGGAAGTGCCAGGCGATCTGCTCCGTACCAAGCCTGAATCATGGCGCGCGCGACGCTGATGGATGGCGGCAAAAGCAGCGTGCCTTCCATTATCGCGGCATACAAGCCATCACGATCGAACCAGCGGATTTCTACAATCTCTTCTCCATCGGGACGCGCATTCTCTGGGTCTTGAATCGTCGCTTCAAAGGCGATCATTAAGGATTGCGGAAAGGGCCAAGGTTGTGAACCGAGATAATGAATGTCAGCGACGCTCACGCCGGACTCTTCTAGAACCTCACGGATGACGCATTGCTCAAATGATTCCCCTGCTTCGACAAAGCCAGCAAAGGTAGAGAATCGAAATTCCGGCCAGACCGCCTGGCGACCCAAGAGAATGCGATCGTCCTTATCCTTTACTAGCACGATGATCGCCGGATCGGTGCGTGGATAATGTTCGTGACCTTGCGCGCAACGGCGAATCGATCCTCCAAGCGCTGGATCAGTGGGCAATCCACAAACGGCGCAGATCGGATGTTTGTGATGCCAGAGCGCTACTGCTTGTCCATGGACCGCAAGCCCGATTTCTAAGCTAGTCAGTTCTGCGCTTATTTCACGGAGCATCTTGTAATCTTCCTCGTTGCCTAACTTCTCCTCTGAACACCAGAGGAAGTAAGAGCTCTCCCCTTGTATTCCGAGGAATATGCGCTCGCCCTTACCCGTGACGTCAGTAGAGCTAAGAATTTTCAGAGAATAGCCGGTTGTTAAAAATCCAGTCCCATTGAAATGAATAATCTCTGCCTTATGCCAAGCTTCGTCCACGGCCGTTGCATCATTGCGAATATACGCCGCGCGGTCCACAGTCGAGCGTGAAAGAGGCAGATTCAAGATTTTCATTAGGAGGCGACCCTACTAGCCTGACCCAATGAAGGTCATCTCATGGAATATCTTTAACGGCCAGGCGGCCAATCCAACATTACCGGCGCCACTGCTTTCGGAGTCGATCCGAGAGACTATTGCCTCGGCGGGATGCGACCTGCTCGCGGTCCAAGAGGTCGACGAGAATCAAACGCGCTCGGGAAGCGTGCACCAGATGGAGATCGTGGCGATCGCGATGGGGGCACCTCATTGGGGTTACGCCCGCGCAGTCATCGGTACTCCTGGTTTTGGTTGGCGCCGTCCCTTGGAAAGCGAAAAGATCATTCACTCAGAATCGCAATCCCCTGGATATGGAATTGGTCTAGCATCTAAAATCCCAGTGCGGCAATGGCACCGCGTGGATCTACCTGCATCGTGGTTTGGTTTAGCGCTCGCCTACCCGACCGATAAAGGTTTTCGCTTGAAGTACGCCAAGGACGAACCACGTGTTGCCATAATTGCAGAACTCGAAAATGGTTTTACCGTTGCGGCTACCCATCTCTCCTTCGTCCCCTTTTGGAATTACTTTCAACTCTTAAAGTTGATGCGCTTTATGAAAAAGTTACCTGGTGAACACTTGATCATTGGCGATATCAATCTGCCCTGGAAAATTCCCCAGACTTTTACTTCCTGGAAATCATTAACCGCTAAGAAGACATTTCCTTCGTACAAGCCATCGTTGCAATTTGATTATATCTTGGCGCGAAAGGAACTAAAAGCAACAACGATTGAATTCACTCCGTCCAAGATGAGCGATCACCTACCTATCGGTGTATCTGTCGAATTAAAGTAGTTCGATAGATTCAATAAGAGAAGCGATCTCTGACTCGGTTGATAGGTCCTCACGATAGATCGTCTTGCCATCTGCAACGTAGTGGAAGGCGGCTTTGATATTTTCGATCGGAATGTCATGCTGCTTTGAGTAGGCCAGGCGGTACATCGCCAATTGAATCGAGGCGGTCGATAGATCTTCGCCCTCTTTGACTCGACCTGTCTTCCAGTCGACGACCTCGTAATTATCGCCATCGCGGTAGATGGCATCGATACGGCCACGCAGAACAATGCCGTTAATGACAGTTTCAAATCCCTCTTCCACGGCGATCGGAGTGCGGCCGGCCCATTTCGATGCCAACCACTTCTCTTGCAACTCTTTCAGCGGAACATCGGCCGGCGCCATTGGGTCGAAGAGGTCTTCGTCGAAGAGGGTCTGCGCTCCAAATTGCCGTTCTACCCAGAGGTGGAATTCGGTGCCGCGCTTGGCGTATTGATCGGTATGACGGGGCATGGGGCGGCGAATATCAAGGGCAAGTTGCCCCGGATCGCCTTTGAGATTGATCAAGGTCGATACCGAGAGGCGCTGTGGCAGATAGATCAACTCTTCTTGATCTAAACGCTTGATCTCATCAACGATCGCCTTCGCATCCTGCAGCAGCGATAACCGCGCTGCATCGCTCTCGCTTTCAAGTGTCTTGCTGATATCTATAGGAGTTGCGCCTACAACTAACGCGGCGGATTGGCGGATCAATTCTTGCTTGGACCCAGGTGTGGGCCATACCTCGCTGCGCGGATTGGCGATGAGTGGATTCTCTTGGGGCTTATCAATATTCGAAATTATCCCGTCGCTATTGTTCTCTTCGAGGAAGTTATAGAGCCAGGTAAATAATTCGCTCTGATCAACAGGCTTCTTTCCATCGCGAAACCAGGATGCGGTACAGAGTAGGTGCGACTTTGCGCGAGTAAATGCCACGTACCCTAAACGCAGCTCTTCAAGATTGCGTCGCGATTTTTGCGCCTCTTCGAAATCATCGAGCGCTTTCTTGACCTTAGAGGCTTTATAAGCGCCATCACCAGGTGGAAATTCAAAGTCGGTGAGTTGCAGGCGATCACCGCGGAATTTAATTGGCAATGAACCCGGGTACTTGGTCCAAGATTTAGTAGATCCGGAAGAGTTGGGAAAGACTCCCTTGAGTAATCCAGGAACTGCAACCACATCCCACTCAGCACCTTTCGCACCGTGAATAGTAAGAATCTGCACCGCGTTGCTGTTGACCGTGACAGATGTTGGCTTCAAGCCACCTTCGCGCTTTTCGGCGGTCTCGAGCCAAGTCAGGAAATCAGAGAGCGTTCCGCCCGTGCGCGCAAAAGCAGCAGCTTCATCGTGGAATTTATCGAGGTGGCGTCGGCCTTGCTGCCAACCATCACGAACCAAGGTTTCGATATCTAAGCGCAGGTACCTTTCGGCCATCTGAATCTTGTCGGTAATTCCACCCACCATAGTGCGACGCAGCGCGGTTAATTCGCGCGCAAATTCTTTTAACCTGACAAGTCCCTCTTGGGAGAAATCGCTCGCTGGTGCTTGATCAATTAACTCGAGCGCCTCGATGATTGAGCCGATTGCGAAGTCATTGGCATCTAGGTTCTCTTCCAGACCGTACTCAAGAATTGTCTCTAGGCGCTTGCTATGTTGATTATTGGAGCGCCGTGCGATCTCCTTGGAGTGTTTTCCGAGGGCATGCAAATCTTTCGTGCCGAGGGCTAAGCGCGGACCAACCAGCAAACGCGACAGCGCGGTGCCGGCATCGGGATAGGTCATCAAACGCAAGAGGGCAATGATGTCAGCGATCTCTGGGACATGGATCAAGCCACCGACGCCTAATACTTCAGTTGGAATATCGTGATCGCGCAAAGCCATCTCGATCAAGGGAATATAGGACTTCACACGAACCAAGACGGCAAAACTGGAGCGCTCTTCGGCTGGTTGATCTAGGCGTTTAGAATCTTTCCAGAGCTTTGCAAAGTAATCTGCAATAGCTGCGGCTTCATCTTCTGGTGTTATATAGAGACCACAGGAGAGATTGCCCGCGCCGGCGCCTGGCCGCGCACGCAGGGTCTTCACGCCAAATGGCAACGTCGCCTTGGCGGCAATCTGGTCGATTATCAAGTTAGAGAAGTCGAGGATCTTTTGATCGTTGCGCCAGGTCGTAAGAAGATCAAATTGTTTGCAATTTCCGCCAAATGCACTGGCGAATGCTCCAAGTGTTTCCGCGCTAGCTCCGCGCCACCCATAAATTGCCTGGTTGGGATCCCCCACCGCAGTGACCGCATGTCCGCCGCCAAAGAGTGATGACAGGAATCGCACCTGTGAATATGAAGTATCTTGGTATTCATCGAGGAGAACTATCTTGTAACGGGCGCGCTCTATCTCTGATATCTCTGGAATGTCTTCCGCTAATTTTGCCGCGTAGGACATCTGATCATTGAATGTAAGTTGGCCAGTCAGCAAGCGATGTTCATCTAGTTTTTTTACCATAGGCAAGATCGCAAGGTGTTCGCTTACAGTTTCGAGAGCATCTCGAACTTCCTCGTTGGAACCATCGGTGACCGCCTGCATCTGTGCGCCAAAATCTTCGAGAAAGCCTCTGATCTCTCCGACTGAACTGTTGTGTTCGCCTAATTCGCCAGAGAGCGTCATGACAGCGTCCACGATGTAATCGGGCTTGTGAAATATCTGTGGAGTTACCTCGGTAAAGCTATTAACGATCTTGTGAGTGAGCTGCCATGCTGCCGCTTCACCCAAGGGTTCGCCATCGGTATCGATTCCCATTCTTATTCCATGTTCGGCCAAGGTCCGCCCCGCATAGGAGTGATAGGTCGAGACGTCGACAGCGATATCCCCGTTGCCCGGAATCAGACCTGCGCTGCGCAGTTGGCGCAGGCGCTTACGAATTCGGGTCGAAAGTTCGCCCGCTGCTTTCCGCGTGAAGGTCAGACCAAGAATTTGATCGGGCGTAACAACGCCATTTGCTACCAACCAGAGCACGCGCTGCGTCATGGTTTCGGTCTTACCCGAACCCGCGCCCGCGATAATCACGGTTGGTCCAAAGTGGCGAGACTCAATAATTGCACTCTGTTCTGGCGTGGGATTAATCAACTTTCCGCCTGCACCGGCCAGCGCCTGCGCTATTCGCGAAGCCGTTACCTCGTTATCTATTTCGATAACTCCATTGACGATTCTGGCGGCCATTAGTCGATCACGCTCCGTCCTTCGGCTTGCAAAGGACATAGGGCCTTGATGGCACACATACGACACTGCTTATTGATAACCGCATTGAAAGTAGCTGCCGCCATGCCTTCTGCTGCTGCTTCTACTTCGGCAATCACGGTAGGCGCATCAATGCTGGGTTGATCAATCGTGGCGATCTTTTTCGTCTCTTTCTTTAGAAAGAGTAGACCGGCACCACTGCTTGTAGCGCCCTCTGGTAGATCAGAAAATCCGCCCGCAACTACCCCTAATTGGTAAGCCTCTAATTGTTTGTGTTCAGCGGCTTCGGCGGCGGTGACAGATGCTCCAGTTTTGAGGTCAACAACGAAGTACTCACCATTAATGGGATCTCGTTCGAGTCGATCGACGCTACCCCTAACGATGGCCCGACCAAATTTCACTTCAAAGTTCTTCTCTACGAATACGAGTTCGCGCGGATTTGCGTGATGCCATTCAAAGAAACGTTTGAGCATCCGGGTCGCATCTTGCAACTGCTGGGTTTTAAACCAACCCACATTTTGATCAACTACTGGCCAGGCCTCGGTGAGTTGCGCAACGCCCTGTTCTAAAGTGAGTTCTGGGTTTTCGAGAAGTTGCGATGCAATGAAGTGAATTGCTACACCCAAAAGCTGGGCCGTGGAGTCGCTATCTTGTGCGCCGGATCTTTCGAGGAACCACTTGAGCCCGCAATCATCAAAGGATGCGAGAGAGCTAGGCGATACATAAATATCTTCATCGGGACTAGCAACTGGTGCATCAGAACTTAGTTCTCGGGTACCCAGCCACTGCAATGGATCAGCGCTCTTGATTCCAGATTCGCCAAGTGTCTTGAGCAAACTAGCAGCGAAGTTCGAACCAGTTAAAGCGTCGCGGCGCAAGGTGGCAACGAGCGCTTGGCTGGTGATCTGACGCGGTGGTGCGCTAGTAAATCCATCTGCGGACTTGCCATGCACAGCTTCAAAGAGTTCATCGAAGTAGCGCGAGGGTTGGGAATCTTCTTCGGCGAAGGCGGTGATCAACAGTTTGCTCTTGGCACGAGAGAGTGCGACATAAAGCAACCGTCGCTCATCCTCGAGTAAGCCAGTGGCGGCGGAAGCAGAGATCTCGGCGCGTGAAGTAAGACTGCTGCGGTCGGCTTCGACCAGGCGATCGCTACCCAATAAAGATCCGCGCACTTTAAGGTTCGGCCAGATTCCTTCTTGCAACCCTGTTACAGCTACAAATTCCCATTCCAGGCCCTTTGCGGCATGCACGGTTTCGATTGTGACAACTTCTTCGCGCTGCGCGCTGCTTGTGATCGAGTCGCTGAGGATGCGTTCGTTCATCAACTGTGAAATAAAGAGGCTTGGTGCGGCTCCCACATTACGCTCACTGAAGCGACGGGCAGCTTCAAAGAGTTGGATAACAGCATCAAGGTCGCGATCAGCCTGTGCTCCGCGTGAACCACCCGCGAGTGCACGTTGGCGCCAGGTATAGGTGATCTTGCTGCCTTCGTAATCAACGGCGGAATCCCAGATCGCCCAGAGCAGATCGGTGATCTCTTTTGAAGTTCGAACCGCTTTACGACCGACTTTGATCAAATCGTTGATGCGTTTGAGCGGCGCAATATTTTCCCAAGGCAGCTCTGCAACGGGCTCGGTCAGAGCATCGATCATCATCTCGGTGCTGCTGCGATGATCGGTACGTACCGCGGCGAAGGCGAGTCGAATCTGACGCAGCTGTAGCGCATCTGCTCCACCGAATTCGGAGAGCAAGATCTCTTCGAGTATCGGCCAATCGGCGGCGGTGAGCGGGGCGGATTTAAGGATGATGCCGACAATTAAAAGGATCGGCTTGATTGCCGGATTTTCAGCGAGAGCCAGTGCGGCAGAATCGATGGAGACCGGAATACCGTTCTGTGCAAAGGCGCGTTGTAGCGCGTTTACCTCCGAACCCGGGCTGCGAACAATGACCGCCATCTGTGACCACGGCAGACCATCGCGCAGATGTGCACTGCGCAGGGCATGTGCGATGAACTGTGCTGATTCGCTCTGCGATGCCAGTTTTGCCAAGGTGACTGCTTGCTCCCCCGCTGCTGGTTTGGTGGCAACACGTGCGCGAAGCGCAGAAGGTGAATGAAACTCTGCCCCAACTTTGGAGATTAAATTACTAATCTCGGGGACCGAGCGGAAATCATGTTCGAGGTGGATCTGCTGCGGTATGAAGTCAGTAAGAAAACGAAGGACACTATCGGGATCTGCTCCACGGAATCGGCCGATAGCAGAGTCGGCATCGGCGAATACAAGAAGATCTTCGGGGGCTAGAAGTTGTAGCAACTTACGCTGCGCTGCATCGCTCTCTTGGAATTCATCGACGATCACCGTGGTGAAGCGTTTGCGGAAATGAGCGAGCCGGACAGAGTCTGCCTGCAAGAGATGAATTGCCTCATTGATAATTGCGCTGGGGTCGATACGAACCAAGCGTTCACCGACAGTTGCGCTCTGCAATTCGTTAGCACCAAAGTATGAAGCCCAGAAGCGCGCGACTCCATCCCAGTACTTCTCGTTGAGCAAGACCCCGCGAGCTTGCAGCGTCTTTGCATCGAGCCCCAACTCGGTGGCACGCAAGATTAGATCACGGACTTCGCGCACAAATCCGCGAGTCTTGACTGCTTCGGATAACTCTTTATCCCACGGGATTGATACCAATGGATTGTTAAGCATCTGTTGGATAACGGCATCTTGCTCGGCGCCAGAGATCAATACATAGCGCGAGTTATCTTGCCCCAGCTTTTCGTTGAGGATCGAGAAGGCCAGTGAGTGGAAGGTACGGGCCAAAGGTTCGAAGGATGTCGACCCAGCGCGCAAAGCGATCGCATCGCGTAGTTCGGATGCTCGTTCGCGGCCATAGGTGATAATCAATATTGAATTGGGATTCACCCAAGCACGTACTCGTGAAATCACAGATTCGATGAGCGTGGTGGTCTTACCGGTGCCCGGTCCACCAAAGACGGCGAGCGCAGATCCGCGATGGTCGATCACCTGGCGCTGGGCTGGGGAAAAAGTAAAGGTTGGCTCGGGCGTTATGCGCCGAACCAACCTCAACTTACTAACTTCCTTTGCCATCCCACTATCTAACCCGATAGCGCTGACATCGCGATGCTTATTCCGCGGTCAGGTTAACCTTCTTATTGCGCCCGACGCTACGTGCTCGCTCATTTTGATCGAGGACCGTTTTGCGAATTCGAACGTGCTTAGGAGTGACTTCAATGCACTCATCTTCGCGACAGAATTCCAGAGCTTGCTCCAGATTAAGTAAGCGGGGAGGAATAATTCGGTTGGCATCATCTGCTCCGGAAGAACGCATGTTGGTCAACTTCTTCTCACGAACGATGTTGACATCCATATCTTCCGTACGTGAATTCTCGCCGGCGACCATGCCTTCGTAGACTTCGGTTCCAACTTCTAGGAAGATGACTCCGCGCTCTTGGACACCGTCAACAGCATAAGCCGTGACAATTCCGCGGCGATCGGCGACCAGTGAACCGCTCAAACGGGTGCGAATTTCGCCGTGCCAGTTCTCATAACCATCGAAGACGTGGTGGATAAGGCCAGTTCCGCGGGTTTCAGTCAGGAACTCAGTTCTAAATCCGATGAGACCTCGTGATGGAACCTTGTAATCCATGCGGATCCAACCTGTTCCATGGTTGACCATCTGCTCCATGCGACCCTTACGAAGTGCCATAAGTTGAGTGGCCACGCCGAGGTATACCTCGGGGATATCAACTGTCAGGCGTTCCATTGGCTCTTGCAACTTTCCATCGACCATCTTGACAACCACTTGTGGCTTTCCGACAGTCAATTCAAAACCTTCACGGCGCATGATTTCAACAAGGACGGCGAGTTGTAGTTCTCCGCGACCCTGAACTTCCCAGGTATCTGGACGGTCGGTATTTAAAACGCGAAGTGAAACGTTACCTACGAGCTCTGCATCAAGACGGTTCTTCACCTGGCGCGCGGTAAGAAGTTTTCCTTCTTGTCCGGCAAGCGGTGATGTGTTGATACCGATAGTCATCGAAATAGATGGCTCATCAACAATGATCAAAGGCAGAGCATGTGGCTTCTCAAGATCGGCCAGAGTTTCACCCAAAGTAATTGTTTCGATACCAGCAATAGCGACGATATCTCCCGGGCCAGCTTCGAGCGCTGATACGCGCTCTAGACCATTAGTGATCAATAGCTCGGCGATTTTCACTTTCTCACTAGTGCCATCGTTCTTCATCCACATAACCATCTCGCCCTTTTTGATCACGCCTTCGCGGATACGGCAGAGTGCAAGACGACCAAGGTAAGGAGAGGAGTCCAGGTTTGTTACGTGGGCCTGTAAAGGCGCGTTCTCGTGATAAACCGGAGCAGGGATTGTCTTAAAAATAACGTCAAAGAGTGAATCCAAGTTCTCTTGATCTGGCATCACACCATTTTCGGGGCGATTGAGAGAAGAGCGTCCAGCCTTTGCAGATGCATAGACGATGGGGAATTCAATCTGCTCTTCGTTGGCATCTAGATCCAAGAAGAGGCCGTAAGCCTCGTCGACAACCTCTGCGATACGTGAATCGGGGCGGTCGACCTTGTTGATCAAGAGGATAACTGGGAGATTCTTTTCGAGAGCTTTACGCAATACGAAACGTGTCTGTGGAAGTGGGCCTTCAGATGCATCAACGAGCAAGATAACGCCATCGACCATCTCAAGTCCGCGCTCAACTTCGCCACCGAAATCGGCGTGGCCTGGAGTATCGATGATGTTTACCGTCAGCGCGCCACGGCGAATCGAGGTGTTCTTCGCAAGAATGGTAATTCCCTTTTCACGTTCTAGATCCATGGAATCCATAACGCGATCGCGGTTTTCGCCCTCTTTTTGGTGCTCGGAGAACGCACCTGATTGCGTCAACATCGCATCGACCAAAGTGGTCTTGCCATGGTCAACGTGGGCGATGATTGCGACGTTACGCAGATCTTCGCGCTTCTTGAGTTCACCTGTGATGAACGGACTCTTCTCGTACTTAAGTTTGATTGTCATACGTTGAACCTAAATTCCACTACATCGCCGTCAGCCATTACGTACTCTTTGCCTTCCATGCGGACTTTTCCGCGAGCACGGGCTTCTGTCATTGAACCTGCTTCTATCAAATCATCAAATGCCACTATTTCGGCTTTGATGAAACCTTTTTGGAAATCGGTGTGAATCACACCGGCCGCAACTGGTGCGGTATCGCCCTTATGAATCGTCCACGCGCGGGTCTCTTTTGGACCGGCGGTGAGATATGTCTGAAGTCCTAGTGTTTCGAAACCTACGCCTGCCAGTGTCACAAGTCCAGGCTCTTCCATTCCGATCTCTTTAAGAAATTCTGCTAAATCTTCTTCATCGAGCTCGGCCAGCTCTGCCTCTGTCTTCGCATCTAAGAAGATTGCCTTTGCAGGTGCGACCAACTTTTGCAGGCTGGCGCGCAGTTCTAGATCGCTCAACTCGGCGGCATCGACGTTAAATACATATAAGAAAGGTTTGGTCGTCATCAACTGCAACTCTGCGATGGCGGCGAGGTCGATCTTGGAACCAGAGAGCAACTTTCCATCGTTCAAGATTGCCTGCGCCTGTTTTACAACTTCTAATGTCGCGGCCTTCTCTTTATGAATCCGAGATTCCTTCTCTAAGCGCGGAATCGCCTTTTCAATCGTCTGGAGGTCAGCGAGCGCGAGCTCCATGTTGACCACTTCGATATCGGAGGCCGGGTCCAAAAACGCGGAAGTGCGCTCACCTTCGCGGGTTACGTTCTCGTCTTTAAAAACTCGGATTACCTGACAGATGGCGTCGGTCTCGCGGATGTTGGCGAGGAACTTGTTGCCAAGCCCGGCACCTTCCGAGGCGCCTTTGACGATTCCGGCAATATCAACAAATGAGACGGCAGCGGGGAGCAACTTCTCTGAACCAAATATCTTGGCGAGCTGGGCCAGACGGGGGTCTGGAACGCCGACGACGCCAACATTGGGCTCGATAGTGGCGAAGGGGTAGTTGGCAGCCAGGACGTTGTTCTTGGTCAGGGCATTAAAAAGGGTCGACTTTCCCACATTTGGCAGTCCGACGATTCCGATTGAGAGGCTCACGAGGAGGCTAGCCTACGGGGCTTTGTCGGTCCTTCCTGCCACGATACGGCTATGAGCAACAGCGCAACGGCAATACTGGCCCTGGTTATAGGGCTTTTCCTCGGAATCGCCCTCGGAACCATGCTGGCCCGGGCTAAAAACCGCCCTATCGACACCTCTGCCCAACAAATAGCTATGGCTGGCGAGCTCGCAGCAGCACAGACCTTGATCGCCGAATACAAGACCCAAATTGAAGCAGATCGGAGCAAATCCGATGCCGCCATCAAACTCAACGCAGAGTTAGAGGCGATGAAGACTCGTGTCGAAGATTTAAGTCGAATTTCTCAAGATGCCGACCGCCGTCGATTGACCGCAGAGGCCGAAATCAAATCTCAGATTAACCAGATGGCATCGCATAATGAAAATTTAGTGAATCAGACGCGCGCTATTGCTGGCGCGCTGGCTAGTTCACAGACCCGTGGCAAATTTGGTGAAGCAGCGTTAGAGCAATTGCTACTTGGTGCTGGACTCATCGAAGGTGAACACTTCACCCGTCAACGCTCTGCAGAGCGCAGCGAGACATCAGGAGCAATCCCTGACATCACAATCAATTTACTCGGCGGATCAGTTCTCTACATCGACTCTAAATTTCCCTTCGAGCGTTTCTACGAAGCCTTCGAGACCGAAGATCCCGATGCTCGCAAAGAACTATTGGCTTTGCACACCAAGGATCTCTTAAAGCATATTGAAGCTCTCTCCAAGCGCAAGTACGCCGAACGAGGCGCCTCCCCCGATTTCGTCATCCTTTATGCCCCGGTTGATTCCATCTTTACCGAAGCGCTTCGCTCTGATCCGGCTCTCTTAGATAAAGCATTTGCACTCGGAGTCACCATTGCCACACCTACATCAATGATGGCGCTACTTCGTACTGTCGGATATCTCTTTAGCCGTAACCGTGTTGCTACCAATGCCGCCGAAATTCAAGAGCTGGCAACCAAGTTCCTCAAAGATGTCTCATCTTTGCACGAGAAGATCGTGACTGTCGGCGAGCGCCTCAAGAGCACCCTCAAGGCTTACAACGAATTAATTCCCACCGCCGAAACCACAGTCTTATCGGCCGCCAAGAAGATGCGATCCTTAGAAGTTGTGGGTAAAACCCCGAAGGCGATCCCAGAGTTATCCGAAAATGTGCGTCAATTACACTCCAAATTAGCTCCCAGCGAAGATGACTACATCGAAGTCGAAGAGGTCGAGGTCGATCTCACCCTCGAATTAGAGGATAATGAGTGATATGAGTACCACCTCTCGCGCCCTTCCAAAGCCCATCAAAGGGGCGAGTTTAACTAACGCCGGTGTGGTTATCCTGCAATTCTTACTTATCCTTCTTGCAGAGACCATCGAATACCAAGTCGGTAAGGTCGGAATCATTACTGGGATCGCACTCATCATCGCCGTCGCGGGCGGTTTTTATCTGGGTCGCCCCGGTACGACATTTGCTACCGTCGTTAATCCACCGATCGTCTACTTCTTTATTACCGTTGTTCTTATTGCAACTGTGGGAGGAGCCGGGTTACACGTTACAAAGTTTGGCCTTGATCTCGTAACAACGCTGGGTGGCGCAGCGCCATATTTGGTAGTTGCAACGCTTCTTGGTTGGGCTTGGCACTTTTGGGTGCAACGAAGAGCAAGGAAATCTTAAGACTTTCCCGCTGCCTTTAAATCTTTACGTAGCTCCGGCGGTATGGCAAAGAGCAGATGTTCTTCACTCGCGGTTACGGTTTCGACTTCGCCGTATCCCCGCTCTGCCAGCCAAATCAATACATCCTTTACCAATATCTCTGGAACTGATGCGCCGCTACTTACGCCAACGGTTTCAACTCCGGTCAACCACTCCTCTTTTACCTCGGCGGCATAATCCACGAGGTAAGCAGCCTTTGCACCGTACTCGAGTGAAACTTCAACAAGGCGCACCGAGTTAGAAGAGTTAACAGACCCAACGACAATGACTAGGTCAGAGCGTGGTGCAATCTCTTTAATCGCAGTTTGGCGGTTCTGCGTTGCATAACAGATGTCATCACTCGGTGGATCGACAAGTTGTGGGAACTTCTTCTTTAATTCGCGCACGGTCTTGATGGTTTCATCAACGCTCAAGGTGGTCTGTGATAACCAGATCAATTTCTTACCTTCGCGCAGGTGAATGCTGTCGATCTCATCTGCGGTATCGATGACAAAAACATTGTCGGGGGCTTCACCCGCGGTACCTTCGACCTCTTCGTGGCCATGATGGCCAACGAGCAAGATGTCATAATCTTCACTGGCAAAGCGCTTAACTTCGTGGTGCACCTTGGTAACCAAGGGGCAAGTAGCATCGATGGTTTTCAGATTTCGATCGGCTGCTGCCTTATGAACGGCAGGTGAGACACCGTGAGCCGAGAAGATAACCAGGGCGCCTTCAGGGACTTCATCGGTTTCAGAGACGAAGATCGCTCCCCGGGCCTCTAAAGTCTGGACCACATGCTTGTTATGGACGATCTCTTTACGCACATAAACCGGCGCACCGTAGAGATCAAGGGCTTTTTCCACCGTAATTACCGCGCGATCGACCCCAGCGCAGTACCCGCGTGGCGCAGCTAACAGCACCTTTTTACCCATGCTCCAATCGTATCTAAAAGTATGATTGCGGGTATGCCTGAGTTTAATTACGAGGATCTGCTGCCGATCGGCCCTGACGAGACCGAATATCGCCTGGTCACAACCGAGGGCGTCTCTACCTTTGCAGCCCAAGGCATGGAGTTTCTGCAGGTCGCACCCGAGGCAATCACGGCGCTCACCGCAGAGGCGATTCACGATATTTCGCATTACCTGCGCAGCGCGCACTTGCAACAACTCAAGAATATTTTGGATGATGTCGAAGCTTCACCGAATGATCGTTTCGTAGCACTCGATCTATTAAAGAATGCCAACATTGCAGCTGGTGGCGTACTACCGATGTGTCAAGACACCGGCACCGCGATTGTTATGGGCAAGAAGGGTCAGCGCACCCTGACTTCCGAGAAAGATGAAGTATCTATATCGCGCGGCGTGTATGACGCCTTCACCAATCTCAACCTGCGCTATTCGCAGATGGCCCCAATAACTATGTGGGAAGAGAAGAACACGGGCAACAATCTGCCTGCCCAGATTGAAATTTATTCGGATTCTGAACACCCCAATGAATACAACTTCCTCTTCATTGCCAAAGGCGGCGGTAGCGCCAACAAATCTTTCTTGTATCAAGAGACCAAAGCAGTATTGAATCCTAAATCGTTCATGGTGTGGCTCGATGAAAAACTCCGTTCCATCGGCACCGCGGCCTGCCCTCCTTATCATTTAGCTATTGTCATCGGCGGTACCAGCGCCGAGCACACCGTCAAGACCGCAAAGCTCGCTAGCACTAAGTATTTGGATTCACTCCCCCGTACCGGCGATGCCAAGACCGGGCATGCATTTAGAGATATTGATCTCGAAGAAGAAGTCCTTAAGTTAACTCGCACACTCGGCATTGGTGCGCAATTCGGTGGCAAGTATTTCTGTCACGATGTTCGCGTTGTCAGATTGCCACGCCACGGCGCTTCACTGCCAATAGCTATCGCAGTTTCTTGTTCGGCAGATCGCCAAGCTAAGGGCAAGATCACCAAAGATGGTGTCTTCCTAGAAAAGTTGGAACGCGAACCCGCACACTTCTTGCCAGAGACCACCGATGAACATCTCGATGGCGAGGCTGTCTCTATCGACCTCAATGCGCCGATGCAAGATGTATTAGCCACACTCTCCCAGTACCCAATTAAGACCAGACTTTCACTCAACGGCACCTTGATTGTGGCTCGCGATATCGCGCATGCCAAACTCAAAGAACTGCTTGATTCGGGTCAGCCGCTGCCGCAATACTTTAAAGATCACGCTGTTTATTACGCCGGTCCCGCGAAGACTCCAGAAGGTTATGCATCGGGTTCCTTTGGTCCCACCACCGCAGGTCGCATGGACTCTTATGTCGAGCAGTTCCAAGCCGCCGGCGGATCTATGATCATGCTCGCTAAGGGAAATCGCTCCCAACAAGTTACCGATGCCTGTAAAGCCCACGGGGGCTTTTACTTAGGGTCTATCGGTGGTCCAGCAGCTCGATTAGCCCTTGATTGCATCCGCAAGGTTGAAGTCTTGGATTATGCCGAGCTAGGGATGGAAGCGGTCTGGAAGATTGAAGTAGAAAACTTCCCGGCATTTATCGTCGTTGACGATAAGGGCAATGATTTCTTCGCTGAAACGATGCGGCCGATGATGATTGGGAGCAAGCCAACCAACGCTTAATTGCTAGTTTTTAGTACATTCGACGACTGCGCCGCAGGAAGAATTCCCAGAGCGAAAGCGTCAGCAGAATCATCGAAAAGCCAAAGAGTAGATCTTCAATGGGAGCCCCAGCCAGCCGGCGGCCGATAATTTCCGAGGGCGAGTACTGCACAATCTTTCTTGAGGTAAGCCACCAATTAGTCAGCAATTGAAAGGGAAATATCAGCCCGTACGTGAGCCAATAGATTCCCCGTGTGATCATCTGCGTGCGCAGAATAAAGAGGTCGGCGATCACAGCGAAGACCACCGCATCGAGGGCAATATCTGAGTAAATCACTGGGATTCACCATCCTGCTGCCAGCCCGTTAATTTAAGGAGCGCTTGATAACTTAATAGCACGGTGAGTGGCACGACGATAAAGAAGAGAAGTTCTTCCAATGGCACTTTAGGAAGTACATCGACATTGATTACCTGGTGGGTATCAAAGAACCAATTCTTATGTGCGATGGCCCAGGTATCCCAGGTGAGGTAAATGACCACGATCGCAACTAAGCACTAAAAACGTCGGACGGGGCGGACGTGGTAAAGAGAATCTTTCGTCGCATTTCCTTGATAGCCATGGCCCATGGATTGGACCCATCCCCCAATATTTGAATAGCCTGAAGAGGACCAATATTCAGAATCAAGCATCCCGGCTAAACCTTGCAGATTTTGAGAAATTAACATAAGGCCACCGATCGAAGGTAGAAACCAATCTCTCTTCTTCGTTAGCGGGCTTGCGTTGTAGTCAGCGATAAGATTTGCAGCACCAGATGTACAATTTTTCAACATAATATCCGTATTAGATAACCCCACACCCAGGCCCCTTGAACTCCAGGCGGTTAGCTCCGTTTCAATTTTAGTTGTGATATTAGAGCACCATGGTGAAGTCGGATCGGTGACACCTGAACCGGCCCAATCTGATGGGGCTACCTCAAGATAATGAAAACCGGTGTAAACATTATGGTAATCGACAAAGAAGATTGTCCCTCCGCCAGGCCCTACTGCTCCAACCTTGCAGATCTCTTTTCCGCTTGTCCCGCAGATATAGAGTTGAGTAAATGATCCCGTACTTGCCGTTGATGAAGATTGTGAACTCGATCCCGTGATCACCCCAGCGAGAAAAACAACGGGAAGAATTACAAACGCACCAATTGATATTCGCGACCGTTTCATTTCCTATGCCCCCGTAAGTCCAAAACTGGCAATTGTTTTACCTCCAGCCTGAATGCGAAGTACGGAACCATTAGGCACTTTGGCCTTTGTAACAATTGCGCCCAGGGAATCCAGTTTTATCCGGGTAACTACCTGATACAGGCCCGTACCACTTGGTGCCCATTCAAGGAGGACAACCCAATTTGCATAAAGGGCGCCTAAGTTAACCTTAATTGACTTTACGGTTCCGGCCCCAGAAGCAACCAAAGAAGGACCTGCAACTTTCAAAGTTACAACTAATGAGGCCTGATGTAAGTACTGGATATCGCCACCCTTGATCGCCTGAAGCTGGCAATTTCCGCCACTGCGGGCCTTTACGACTCCGCGTGAGGATACTGTACAAATTTGAGGTGTTTTTGAGACAAACTTGAATCCAGCGGTTCCGTTTCCGCCAGTAACGCGCATTTGCGCGGTGGCGCTCACGTTAAGTTTCTTCACCGATACTGATGCGACCACTGGATCATTTTGAATCTGTTTAAATCCAAAGTAAGTTAAATGGTTTGTAACGATGACGACATGACCAGAATCATCGAGGTAGTATCCATCGGGATCACCGGCAGCGATTGTGGTTCCACCATTTGGAATTAACGGAATGGGTCTCCAGATGAATCCATCGCTTGACTCCGCAACGATGTTTGCTCCAAGAGAAGCACTAAATCGCATGATAAGTGCTTTGTTAATCTGTGGAATGACATTGTCAAAAATGTCCAAAAGTTGCACGTTCAATGTGACTTGGCCAAGTGAGTTCATAGCCGCGCTTGATTGAACAACAATGTTAATTCGTCCATTGAGGGCTATAGTCCCAGCTGGAACAATTACCTGGACTGGAATGGCTAGTCCATCTTGGCCTAGTACATTGACATTGAAAGTCGAATCGGTGCCTGAATTTAGATCAGTTTTATAAGGAGCTGCTGTCGTGATGATTGGTGTCCACTGGGCAGTCAGCACGATATCTGATGTGAAAACAGTATGAGTGTCTCCCGGGTTGAAGTTTGAGGTACCGTCGCTCCAGTTGGTGAAGGTGTAATTAGGACTCGTAAATGTGTTGTTCGATACGACGAAGGTTCTCCCTTCCAGCACGGAGAATGGGGCTGGACCGGTTCCTATTGATCCAGCACCACCGACATAGGTCACGGTATGAGCTGGAATTGCGGTCCATTGTGCATAAAGGGTGAGATCGACTGCAAAGTCATAGATGCTTCCGCTTGTATACGCAGTCCCACTCCCATCGACAGCTGTGTTCCAGCCGCTAAATGTGAAACCATCCCGAGTGACAATTCCAGCGGTGAGAGTGGCTGAACCAGTACTCACTTGATTTGGGATTGATCCGGTACCTCCATTTGCGTTAAAAGTGACCATGTGATTTGCAGGGGCCCATTGAGCGTAAAGGAAGATCGTCATTACGAATGAATAGTCTGCTCCATTGTTATAACTCGTACCAGTTCCATTGGCTGCTGTGTCCCAATGAGTGAATATGTAATTTGTGCGCGTAAATCCATTAGGCGTCAATGGGGCGGTTATGAAACTGGCTTGGGCGGGAGTCGAACCACCGTCAGAACCATTACCAATAAAGATAACGAGGATAGGTATGTGTTTCCACTGGGCAAATAGAGTGATGTCTGCGCCGAATGAATAAATATCACCATTGTTATAATGGGTTCCACTACCATCGGCGAGAGTGTTCCAGCCAAAGAAAGTGAAGTCTTTATGGATAAAGCCATTAGCAGATAGAGGAGCTGCGGCATTGGCTTGCTGCGCAGTCATGGATCCAGAATCAGCTCCATTGCCAGCGAAGGAGACGGTATGGAGAATGGGTGATCCAACCAGAATCCACTGCGCATAAAGCGTCATATCGGTTGCAAAACTGTAGACACCACCATCGCTATACGCGGTTCCGCTGCCATCTGAAAGCGTGTTCCAATTGGAGAAACTGTGAGCAGTGAACGTAAATCCATTAGGAGTGAGAGCGACACTGGCCGTACTAGTTTCAGGAGGCGTGGATCCTCCATCAGATCCATTGCCGATGAAGGTTACGGTATGAGTAGGGTTGGCGCTCCACTGGGCATAGAGCGTGGTATCTGCAGCGAATGGATAGCTAGCGCCATTGGCGTAAGTGATGGCTGCAACACCTGATGTGAGAGACCAACGGCTAAAGCTATAGCCTGCAAAGGTAAAGGCA
>Ga0214249_1000093_pt1 | contig 45140 bp, 34 predicted proteins | sample TroBogypolimnion_17_FD_153087 | JGI IMG/M metagenome (GOLD analysis project Ga0214249, IMG submission 153087) | Freshwater microbial communities from Trout Bog Lake, WI - 23JUN2009 hypolimnion | ecosystem: Environmental > Aquatic > Freshwater > Lake > Hypolimnion/Profundal zone | place: Trout... | reverse complement strand
GTATCGGATGCGCAATGCCGAAAACGGCTGGAACGAACTGCAGAAATATGCCGATACCATTATCACCGTTCCCAACGACCGGCTCCTTTCCCTGATGCAGAAGAACAGCAGGCTCGCCGATATGCTGTCGATGGCCGATCATGTTCTCCTTCAGGCGGTAAAGGGCATCACGGATCTCATAAACGTACCGGGCCTGATCAACGCGGATTTCGCCGATCTCCGGACAGTGATGAAGGAGGTCGGGCCAGCTATCATGGGATCGGGTATCGCCGTTGGAGAAAACAGGGCCACCGAGGCGGCAAAAAGGGCTATCGACAACCAACTGCTTGAGGACATCGGCATTGACGGCGCCCGCGGTCTGCTCATCAATATCTCGGCGACCTCGGAGAGCTTTACCATGGCGGAGTTCATGGAGGCCTCCGCCCTGATTCAGAGCAAAGTTGATGATGATGCCAAGGTGGTCATCGGCGCTCTCTATGACGAGACACTGGGCGATGAGCTGCATGTGACCGTCATTGCGACCGGCGTGGGCGATGTCGCAACCAAAAACAAGACTATCGCGCAGGTCAACGACCTGCCCAAGCAGCAGAAGGACGAGTTTGAGATAAGCGGTCAGGGTTTGACGCCTGCCCGGATCAATCCCAAACCCCGGGTTACGGCTCTCCCGGGTTCGAATTTTGACTCGTTCGAGAGCATAGGAACGACCAGCGGTCTTGATTCCATCCGCAACGGCATGGAGCGGACGAGCTGGAATGAGGATCTGCTGGAGACCCCGACCTATCTCAGGAAGAAGGCCAACTAGCCAGCAGGGCAGGGCCAGATGAGCCAGCCCGGTAAAACATGAAGACTCTCTTTCAGCATGGCAGAGCCCCTGCTCTGCCATGGATTTTCATCTACATTTTTCTCTCGACAGGGATGAGAACGCGAAGGCCAGCGAGCAGCGGCGTGACAGTACGCAAAAGTACGGCGAGGAGCCGCACAGCGCAGCCGGCGAAGTTTTTGCTTGATTGAGAGTTGGAATAAGCATTCATTTCGCCATCAGGAGAAGGGAATCAGAAGGCAGAAACAAAACTTCGGACCTCCCGGCCGTCACGCTCTTCTCGACCAGGAAAAAGGCAGCTATCAGAAAAAGTGGTCCGGGCTGCTGCCTGTTGCCTTGGTCTATCCCAACTCCTATGAAGTCGGGATGTCCAATCTCGGCTTTCAGCTGGTCTATTCGCTGATCAACGAAGAGGACTCTTTTGTCTGCGAGCGTTTTTTCCTTCCCTCTGCAGGCGAGCCGCTGCGCTCGCTTGAGTCGGGGCGGCTGCTGACGGATTTTCCGCTGGTCTTTTTTTCCGTGAGCTTTGAACACGATTATCTCAACATCGTCCGTCTTCTCCTTGCCTCCCGGATTCCCCCCCTTGCTGCAGACAGGCCATCGCATACAGGCCCCGGATCTCCACTGGTGGTCTGCGGCGGGGTTGCGGCCTTTATGAATCCCGAGCCCTTGGCGCCCTTTGTCGATCTTTTCATCATCGGCGAGGCCGAAGCCGTGCTGAGGGAGCTTCTGGAACTGCTCAAGAATGCCCGGGAAGGAGAGGAACGCGCGGAGCTTCTGCAGAGAATTGTGCGTATTCTTTCAGGCTGTTATGCCCCTGCCTTTTACATCCCTCACTATGATGAGGCGGGGAGGTTCTCCGGCAGCAAGGCAGCTTCCGGATTTCCTGAACGGATACAAAGGGTGCTGCTCTCCCAATGCGGGAAAGCGGCCCATTCCCAAGTGATGACGCCGGTGGCGGAATTTTCCGACTTGTATCTCACCGAATTGGGGCGCGGCTGCTCCCGCGGCTGCCGGTTCTGCGCCGCAGGCTATGTCTATCGCCCTCCTCGGCTTTGGGAGCCGGAAAAAGTTATTGGCGGCCTGGCCGAACGGCCGGAGTCGATCAGGCGTGTCGGTCTGCTGGGCATGGAGATGGCGAGCGAAAAGACGCTTGCGGATATCGCCGGATATCTGCACGAAAACGGCTGTTCGCTTTCCTTTGCCTCCCTGCGGGCCGACAGGATTTCCGCTCCCTTGCTTGAACTGCTGGCCGCAAGCAATCTCAAAAGTGTCGCTATCGCCCCCGACGGCGCCTCGGAGAGGCTGCGCCGGGTCATCAACAAGGGCCTGACCGAGGAGGACCTGTTGCGGGCGGCAGAAGGCCTTGTCGCTGCCGGCCTCCATAAGCTCAAACTCTATCTGATGATCGGTCTCCCCTCGGAGACACTGGACGATCTTCAGGAGATGCTGGTTTTTATCGGCAGATTAAAGGAACGGATCATGCCGCTGGGACGCAGTCGCGGCAGGCTCTGCGAGATTACCTTGTCGGTCAATTGTTTCACACCCAAGCCATGGACGCCCTTTCAGTTTCATCCTTTCGGCATAAGCGAGCAGCTGGCGCCGGGGGAGATGAGGCCCGCATCGGAGGCCTTGCGTCAGTTGAAGAAAAAAATTACCTTCTTACGGAAGGGGCTTGCAGGCCAGACCAATGTGCACTTTCGCTGCGAGGCTCCGGACAAGGTCCTCTTCCAGGCCGTGCTGGCCCGTGGCGACCGTAGGCTGGCATCGGTGCTCCTTGATATGGCCCAGCGGGCGATACCGTGGAATCAGGCGATGAAGAACAACGGCCTTCAGCCTGAGTCCTTTGCGGTCTGCGGCCATGGGGAGGATGCTGTTTTCCCTTGGTATATCATCGATCACGGAATTGAACACGGATTTCTCTGGCGGGAATATCTGAAGTCCTTTAAGGCTGAAGCGACCAGATCCTGTGAGCCGGGGAACTGCCGTATGTGTGGAGTGTGTCATGACAGGTGAACATGAGTCGCAGAAGGTCCTTGACTCGATCCGGCAGCAGAAGATCCAGTCCGGTCTTCAGCCCTTCAAGCTTGTAAAATATTTTTCCTTTTCCAGCCTCGGTGTCTTCCTGATCTTCACGCTGTTCCTCTCCTGGCTCATCTCCAACCATGCCCGGAAGATCATGCTGGACCAGAGTGAGGATTACTCCCTGCTGCTGGCTGAAAATCTCAATCAGCAGGTTTTTCGAAGATTTGTCATCCCTGCGGTGGTGCGCTACGGGCGGATCGCCCTGAGCAATCCCGAACAGTTTGAAATTCTCGACCGGATTGTCAAAGGATTCACGCAGGGCCTGAATATCAAGTCGGTGACGATTTACGATTCCAAAGTCAATGTCATCTCCTACTCGACGGAGGAGGACCTGGTCGGAAAAACAGACGTTGGAGGTGTAGAGTATCATAAATCCCTGGCCGGCGAGACGAATTCGAGGCTTATTTCCAGCGGATCCATTGTCAGCCTTCTGCCCGGAACCACCCCGATAAATTGCATATTGCGGACGTATATTCCCTTCAGGCAGGTCCGGGAGAATGGCGAGCCCGGCGACGTTATCATGGGGGTTATCGAGATCGAAAAGGATCTGTCCAAGGATTATGCTGCCGTTGTCCATCTCCAGGGACGTATCATTATAGTCTCCGGACTGGTGATGGCCGTGCTTTTTCTGGTTCTGCGGACCATCGTCGCCAGAGGCAGCGAGATCATGGAGAAGAGGACCATGGAACGCCTGCGTCTGGAAGAGAAGCTGAACCAGTCGGAGAGGCTTGCTCATCTGGGTTCCATGGTGGCCACCGTTTCGCACGAGATAAAGAGCCCTCTCGGGATCGTCCGGAGCACTGCGGAGATCCTGGAGAAGCGCATCGCCAAGGTTGCTCCCGGCAATGAGCATCTGGCCAAGATCATCGTTGATGAGACTATCCGGCTGAATGGCATCGTCATGGAGTTCCTCGATTTTGCCCGGCCGCAGAAGGTCAAAAAGGTGAAGACGAACATTAATGACGTCGTCAATAAAGCATTGACCTTCATTGAACCGAAGATGGTCCAGCAAAAGATCAGCCTGAAGACCGATCTCTGTTCTGACCTGACGCAGACAGATGTGGATCCCGAGCTCCTTTACCGGGCGCTCTTGAATATTCTGATCAACGGCCTGCAGGCCATGAAGACCGATGGGATTCTTTCAGTCCAGACGAAACGGGCCAGCGAGGGAACCGGCGTCCTTATAAGCATTTGCGACAACGGTATCGGCATCTCGGAGCGAAAGATCGAACACATCTTCAAGCCTTTTTTCACCGACAAGCATAAGGGAACAGGTCTTGGGCTTGCAATCACCCAAAATATTGTCGAAAACCACGATGGCCAGATAACAGTGCAGAGTAAGGAAAATGAAGGAACGACCTTTCGGATCATCCTCCCCTGATTCTCCATCCCTCCTGGTGGTGGACGGACTGTGCTACCTTGAAAACGGCCCCTATTCTTTCTCTGTGGATGTGGGGGAATGCGTCGGTCTGTCCGGTCAGTCCGGGGTCGGCAAGAGCCAGTTGCTGAAGGCCATTGTCGATCTTATCCCGCATACGGGACAGGTCCTGCTCGATGGAGTTTCCTGCAGTGACACTCCTGCTCCGCAGTGGCGGAAAAAGGTGGGTCTGCTGCCGGCGGAATCCTCCTGGTGGTTCGATACGGTGGCGCCGCATTTTTCCAGTCTGCAGCACCGGTTTTTATCCAGCGGATGGCTGGAACAATTGGGCTTTCCCCCGGAGGTTATTTCCTGGCAGGTCAGCCGTCTTTCCACCGGCGAACGCCAGCGTCTGGCCCTTTTGCGCGCCCTGGTCAATGAGCCGCAGGTCCTGCTGCTGGATGAGCCTACCTCCGGACTCGATGCGGTATATACTGACCGGTTCGAAAATATAGTGTTTGACTATATGCAGGGGCAGGGCGCAGCCTTGCTCTGGGTCAGCCATGATGCGGAGCAGCTGCTCAGGGTTGCTGACCGGTCCTATCTTGTTGAAAAAAAAGGCTTGCTGATCAAGCAGGTCAGTGCGGGAAAAAGAGGACGTTGACATGGATGTGATTACTCTCAGCGTGGCCGATCTTTCCCTTGCGGCCTCTCTGTTGCTCCTGCTGGCCCTGGCCAGTTTCAAGCTGAATCTCGGCCTTGAAAAGAGGATGCTGGCCGGTGGGCTGCGGATGATAGTCCAGCTCCTTCTCATCGGTCAGGTCCTGCGCTTTCTTTTTACGGATGCGGCACCTCTGTGGATCGGCTGCATGCTGCTTGTCATGCTGACCGTGGCGGCGCTGGAGGTCCGCGCCAGGCAGAAACGCAGAATCGGCGGCATCACGGGGTATTGGATCGGCATGTTCTCCATGTTTATTTCCTCTTTCACCGTCACCTTCATGGCCTTGACAGTCATGATCCAGGTACGCCCCTGGTACACCCCGCAATATGCAATTCCGCTGCTCGGCATGGTCCTGGGTAACACCATGACCGGTATCGCCCTTGCCTCGGACAGACTGACCGGCCAGCTTTATGATCAACGCAACATGGTCGAGCAGCGCCTCCTGCTCGGGCAGACCTGGAGGGAGGCCAGCAGCGATATCAGAAGGGATTGCATGCGTACGGGCATGGTGCCGATTATTAATTCCATGGCTGCGGCGGGTATTGTCAGTCTGCCGGGGATGATGACAGGCCAGATATTGGGAGGGACGCCGCCGGTTGAGGCGGTCAAGTATCAGATATTGATTATGTTCCTGATTGCTGCCGGGACGGGATTTGGCGTGATATGCTCCATCTGGATGACCAGCAGGCAGCTCTTCGACAGCAGGCATCGGCTTTGTCTTGAGCGATTGATCGCGAAAAGATGATTGAAGGCCGGGCTGCCTGGACGAACTCCTGCCGCCGGCTGTGGTTTTCTGTTATTCCGATTCCCCCCTTGCGCCAGCAGATAAACAGATTATTGTGCATATATTGATAACTTGACAGACGTTCCTTTATACAGTGGAGAGCATTATGGGAAAGAAAATTGTTGTGGTGGGAGGGGTGGCGGCCGGACCGAAGGCAGCCTGCAGGGTCAAGCGGTTGCTTCCGGATGCCGAGGTCACCATGATCGATCAGGACAGTCTGATTTCGTATGGAGGCTGCGGCATTCCTTACTACGTTTCGGGGGATGTCGCTGATGATTCAGCGCTTCGATCCACCAGCTTTCATGTGGTTCGTGACAGGAATTATTTCCGTGATTTTAAGGGAATAAATACGTTGGTATCGACAGAGGTCGTCTCTATTGATCGTGCGCAAAAAACCATTGAGGTTCGCAAAGGAACCGCAGCCGATACGGAGACGATTGCCTACGATACCCTGATGCTGGCCACCGGAAGCACGGCGAATATCCTGCCGATCCGAGGCGTTGATCTCGACGGTGTGTTTACCGTCAGCAATCTGCACAAGGCCATCGCCATTAAAGACCGGATCGCCAAAGGGCAGGTGGCAAAGGCGGTTGTCATCGGCGGAGGTGCCATCGGCATCGAAATGGCCGAGGCCTTTACGGATCTCTGGGGGATCGAGACGACGCTTATCGAATTTCAGCCGCAGCTCTTGCCGAAGATTGTCGACTGGCCCATGGCCGCAGTGCTCTGTCAGCATCTGCGCGATAAAAACGTCACAGTCCACTTGCAGGAGGGCGCTGTTGAAATCCTGGGCAGGGAGGGGAAGGCAGTGGGTGTTCGAACCGATAAACGCGATCTTGAGGCTGACCTGATCATCATGGCGACCGGTGTCAGGCCCCGATCGGAACTGGCGAGGAAGGCGGGGCTGCAGGTCTCTAAAAACGGTGCTATCGTTGTCAATCGGAGAATGCAGACCAGCGATCCGGACATCTATGCAGCGGGGGACTGCGTTGAAATTCCCCATCTGCTCACCGGCAAGAGTTTCTATGCCCCTCTGGGGTCCCTGGCCAACAGGGAGGGGCGGGTGGCAGGCGATAATATGGCCGGCATCCCCAGCACTTTCACCGGCGGGGTCGGCAGTTTTATCATGAAGGCCTTCGATGTCTGTATTGCCGCAACCGGACTCAGCCTGGAGACAGCCAGGGCGGAAGGATTCGATGCCGATGTCTCCCTGACGGCTCCCGCCGACCGGGCGCACTTTTTTCCCACCCAGGGTATAGTCTGCTGTATGATGGTCTTTGACCGCAGGACCAGAAAGGTGTTGGGCCTGCAGGCGGTCGGTCCCATGAACGATTCCATCTCGGCCCGGATCGACGCGGCAGCGGCCTATTTGACGAAAGGAGCCGATATTGACGATTTCGCCAATCTGGAAATGGCCTACGCGCCTCCCTTCTCTGCGGCCATTGACACCATCAACGCCGCAGCCTATGTGGCAGGCAATATCTGCGATAGGCGCCTGAGGACGATGGATCTGGATACATTTTTTGCCTGGATGGACGATGGTTCGCAGCATCCCGACTGGGTGGTTCTCGATGTCAGACATCCGAAGCAGGCAGCCCCCTTTGTCGAAAAATTCGGGAAAGAACAATGGCTGTCCCTCCCCGATGATCAGATCCGGCAGCGATATCGGGAACTCCCGCAGGATAAAAAAATGATCATCTTCTGTAATGCCGGCAGCAGGTCCTATGAGGTACAGGTATTTCTGGATTCCGTGGGAATGAAAAACAATATCGTGCTGAGTGGCGGATACAACGTTCTGAAACGTATGGGGGCGGTCTGGCTGCCATAAAACACGGCATGCTTTGTACTCTGCGAGGGAGCCGATGAACGCGATTTCTATTTTCCTCGCCTCAATCATACGACTCTGTGTAGACAAATCATAATGCATCATGATAGAGTGTTACCGTATCATGATGCATTATTTCACGATTCCCCTATTCAATGAGGTTTTCTTCCATGGCAGCGCTGAACACCACACATATGGTTGAAGAGATCCAGGAGAATATCAAAACGCGGGACTCCATAAAGGCCCGCATTGTTCTCTCCCATATCGGGCAGGTGGACAAGACCATCCAGAACAGGCTGGTCTACGAACTGCTGCGCGGAGACATGGAATTCACCTCCCCTCTCCTGCTCTTCCTGCTGACTGAGCATTCGGATGTTACCGACACCATGCCCGTTATCAGGGAGACGCTGCTCTCAAACCTGCTTGCCTATCCTGAGATGCTTTTGAAATTTCTCAATCTCCCTTCCATTAAGAACAAAGGGTATCTGATCCAGGTCGCAGGGGAGTTGCGGATGGAAGGGGCGACTCCGATATTGATCAAGCTTATTGCCGAGTCCACGAATGAAAGCGAAATACTTCAGATTATCGAAACGTTAGGTCAGGTAGGGGATCCGCAGGCCATCAACACCCTGACGGATTTTCTGTATGCCGCCAATCGTGATCTGATTGTGGCTGCCGTGCAGTCTCTGGGGATGGTGGGAACGCCCACGGCAATGCATCGGCTGGCCGAGAGGATGGGGACGGACAACGAACTGGATTTTCTTATTCTGTCGATCTTTGCTCAGGTGCAGGACCAGGTCTCGCTTGAAAAACTGAACGATACGCTCCGGTCCCATTATGCGCACATGCGAACCTACGCCAAGAAAGAACTCTTCGCTATCGGTCCGAAGGCGGTGCCCATTCTCATCGAGAATCTCCTGCATAATGATCCCGACTTTCTGATCCATACCCTCAATATTCTGGGCGATATCGGCGATGAGTCGGCCATTAATCCGATCCGGAAACTGCTGGACAGCGAGCCCAGGGATGCCAATGTCCGGTTTGCCGCCTATGAGGCCCTCGCCCTCTTGCCGCTGAAAAAGGGCGCGTACACCCTGACTGCCGGCCTGACGGATAAAGAGGATCATGTCTGCATTGCGGCCGCCAGGGCAATTGATCAGAATTATTCTGAGATTCTGACAGCCGGTATCAGGAACCTTCTGAGGAATAAAGATGATGACGCCCGGCATATTGCCAAGATTATCGTCAATGCACAGGTCGATAAGATCTTCGTGAGCCTGGCTGCGGACGAGGCCTTTCAGGAGATGGCGCTCATCTATCTGCCCCATGCCCATAAAGATATCAAATCCCATTACCATCGCCTGCTCATCGAGAAGGGGATGGCAGACTTTGCCTATAAAATAAGTGGAGAAGAGAAGGAAACTGCTAGGCCCAAGGTAGTTGCCGTCGACGATTCAAGAATGATCCTGAATATTTACAAGGCAACTCTGCATGAACTGGGATTTGATCCCGTGCTCTTTGAATTCCCTGCCTCGGCCATAGAATGGCTGCAGAAAGAAAGGCCTGCCATGGTGCTCACCGACCTCAATATGCCGGATATCAGCGGCATCCAGTTGACCGAGGCCTTGAGAAAAAAATATTCGTCCCAAGAACTGCCGGTTATCATGGTGACCACCCAGAATGAGGCCCAGGACAATGAAGCGGCCATAAAGGCCGGTGTAAACAAGATCATCAACAAGCCGTTTAGCGCCCAATCGCTCAAGGCGGCTATGGATGAATTCCTGCATTGAGGAAGGCCGGCAATCTTTCGAAGTGCCTGCCGACATCTTTGGGACTGTGGGCGTCTGAGGAAGCGACCAGCGGGATGTCCCTTGCGATTGCCATTGCAACAAACTGGGCGGCCGGAAAGGGTTCGTTCCGGATGGCAAGGCCCGAGGTGTTGATTTCAACGCTCATTGCCTTGGCCTTTACGGCGTCAAGAAGAAGGCTGATTTTGGCGGCATGACCTTCGGAAAACCGCAGACCGGGCACATAGCGCAAACCGGCGTCAAGGTGGCAGAGGATGGTTCCCGGCAAAACCTGCACCGCCTCAATAAGCGTATCGAAATACTGATGCAGAAGCCGGTCCGGGCCGGCCTGAAGGATGGCCTGGATATTGGATTCTTTCCGGCTCACCAGGTTCAGGTGATGATCAAAGCCGGGATGCCTGCAGTAATGATAGGATATCCCGATCTGGTCCCATTTCCTTTTCGAAAGTCTTTCCAGAAGTCTGTCCTTGCTGTCAGGGTTGTATCCCACCTCGACTCCGAGGCCGATATCCAGCCGGTCACCGTACTGTCGCCGTAGACGCTCTCCTTCTGTGAAATAGTCGTCAAAATCGCTTTCTGAGAGCCAGGTCGTCTGAAAATAGTCGATGCCGCTTTCCATATGCTCAAGAAAATTCAGCTGTCGCAGACCCTTGTCTCTTGCTGCAAGGACATAGTCCTCCATTGTTCCGACGGCATGATGGCAGAAAGACGTGTGGACGTGGTGATCTCTTGAAAGATCAATATGCACCGGCGGTCTGCTCATGTTCGGCACGAGACCGCCACCGGTTTTTGAAGGCCGGGCAGGAAAAAAGCCGCAAGACTATGATCGAAGCTGAAATCAGGCATTTCCCCGGGGAAAGAAGTGAAGGACACCGTCAATATCAGAGGTGTCGCATACATGCCCCATCTCCAGCTCAAGATCGATATATTCCTCTATTCCATCTATACGCAGGGAGAGCGCGGGGCCGTTGGGAAGATGATAAATAATGGTATTGACACTCGTTAAATCAATGGTCGGTGCAAACAATTTCATTCGGAATACCTTTTTCATAAAACAGATACCGGACAGGGCATGCCGGAAAACAGTACATGTTGAGCCAACATATACGGTCTTTACTGGTAAACTGCAAGGGATATCATCAACATTGAAGAATTGCACAATTGCGATTGCGGGCTGCCTGGAGGCCATCCAGGCGATTTTGCGGCAGGCGGGCGAATAAAGGTCTGCCATGCGGGAAATGGATTTGACACCCGACCTGCCGGTGTATAATATATAGAGCTCTTTGGCCCCGATTTTTCCCGTAATTGATACCCTTAACAGCAATTATCCGCTGCAAATCATAATCAACATCAGGTGAAGTAATGAGTGAAAACGAGATGTCCGTAAAAGAAAAGACGCTTTTTGGCCAGGAAAGAAACCCCTCGAACATTGTGCCCACAAAACTCACCCTCGACAGCCGGTTGAAATTTCGCTGCCATCCCGGCGTATCCTGCTTCACAGCCTGCTGCGGGGGGATCAAGATAATCCTGACCCCCTATGACATTCTTCAGCTTACTAAACGTCTGGGGATACCCGCCCACGAGTTCCTTCATGCCTATACCCACCCGACCTATCTCGAACAGACGGATATGCCGGGAGTTATGATCAAGCTGAATGAAGAAGACAAGAAATGCCCTTTTGTCACCCCTGCCGGTTGCACCATCTATACCGACCGCCCCACTGCCTGCCGGTATTATCCGGTCGGCATGGCCGATTTTCACGAAGGGGGAACCAGAGATGCACAGGAGAGCACCGAGGTGGCGACCGAGGATAAATTCTTTTTCATCGTCAAAGAGGGCCATTGCAAGGGTTTTGATGAGGAAAAGGAGTGGAGCATCCGGGAATGGCGGGCTGATCAGGGCGTCGATGTCCGGGATGAAATGAACAAGGAGTGGCTGCGGCTGGTGATGCGGCGGAAATCCTTCGGGCATCAGGCGACTTTGTCCGATCAGGCTAAGCGCATGTTTTTTATGGCATCCACCGACCTTGCCCACTTCAGGAGGTTTATCTTCGAAAGTTCCTTTCTTGACACCTACGAAATCGATCAGGAGACCATCGACAAGATCCGGGAAGATGACGTGGAGCTGATGCTTTTCTCCTTCAAATATCTTGCCGCCACTCTTTTCGGAGCCCAGGGGCTGAAGATCAAGGAAGGAAAGATCCAGGAAAAAATTAAAGAGATTAAGACGCGGCAGGATGAATCGGTCCTCAAGTCCGTTCAGGAGTATGAGGAGTTGATGGCTGCTCGCGAGCAGCAGGAAGAGAAGTAGGGGCAAAAAAACAGGCGCTTGCTTGCGCTTGAGCACAAAAAAGGCCGCGGGGGTTCAATCTCCCGCGGCCTTTTTTGTGTGCCATCTGTATCCCCCTGCCTGATAAAGCGCAGGGGGGAGTCTTGCTATTCCTTCTCGGGTTCCAGCGCCTGGGCACGCCCCTTCAGGAATTTCCAGGATTTAAGAACGTCTTTCTGGGAAAGTTCCATCAACTTGCCGGCATTTTCAGGATTAACCCGCTTCAGCATGCGATAGCGGTTCTCGCCCATTGCATACTCGTCGAAGGTGATGGTGGGCTCCTTGGAGTCGATGGTCAGGGGATTCTTTCCCTCATCTTCCAACTCGGGATTGTATCTGTACAACGGCCAGTGGCCGCACTGAACAGCCTTGGTCTGCTGGTCGAAGCCGTTCTCCATATTGATGCCATGATTAATGCAGTGTGCGTAGGCGATAATCAGGGACGGTCCGTCATAGGCCTCTGCCTCGGTGATGGCCTTGATGGTCTGGGCCGGATTTGCGCCCAGAGCGATCTTGGCGACATAGACATTGCCGTAGGTGGCAAAGATCATGCCCATGTCTTTTTTCGGCATCTTCTTTCCGCTGGCGGCGAATTGCGCGGTCGCGGCCCGAGGGGTGGATTTTGACATCTGGCCGCCGGTATTGGAGTACACTTCGGTATCGAGAACCAGCACGTTGACATTCTGACCGGAGGCCAGGACATGGTCAAGGCCGCCGTATCCGATATCATAGGCCCAGCCGTCGCCGCCGATTATCCATACCGATTTTTTCACCAGGTAGTCGGCAACATGGAGAAGACGTTTTGCCACGATGCTTTTGCTGGCTGCCAGTATTTCCTTCATGGCGGCTACACGGCCGCGCTGGGCCTCGATCTCGGACTGGGTCTTCTGGCTGGCATTGAGGATCTCGCCTGCCATTGCATCGGTGATGATCTTTTCATTCACGGCATGATGGACAAGCTCCGCTGCCTGCGCGCCCAGTTTATCCACGGAGGCCCGCATTCCAAGACCGAACTCGGCGTTGTCCTCGAAGAGGGAGTTGGCCCACGAAGGTCCGCGGCCGTCCTGACGTTTGCAGTACGGGGTGGTCGGAAGATTTCCGCCGTAGATGGAAGAACATCCGGTGGCGTTGGCTGCCAGCATTCTGTCTCCGAAGAGCTGTGAGACCAGTTTGACATAGGGGGTTTCACCGCAGCCGGAGCAGGCGCCTGAGAACTCGAAGAGCGGGCGCATGAGCTGGCTTCCCTTGATGGTGGCGGGATTGATCTCTGCCGGATCCATTTCGGGCAGACCAAGGAAAAAGGCGACGTTTTTAGACTGAACGGTGCGGAGCTGCTCGTCGTTGGGGATCATCTCCAGGGCCTTTGTCTTGGCCGGGCAGACCTTGGCGCAGAGGGTGCATCCGCAGCAGTCTTCGGTGAAGACCTGAACCATAAACTTCGATCCTTTGAAGTTCTTGCCGACTGCTTCCTTGGTCTGGAAGGCCTCCGGGGCGCCGGTCAGATCGGCTGCTATCTTGATCCGGATTGCGGCATGGGGGCAGACCAGCGAACACTGTCCGCATTGGATGCAGTTGTCGGAAATCCAGCGGGGCACGGAGACTGCGATATTGCGTTTTTCAAACTGGGTTGTACCGGTAGGCCAGGTGCCGTCCACCGGAATCTGGGAGACCTTAAGCAAGTCGCCTTTGCCCTCGATGATCTTGGCGGTAACCTCTTTCACGAAGTCGGGCGCATCGTCGGGAACGGTGGGAGGAACCTGGTGACCGTCCACCGTATTGCCGAGTTTGACCTCAACGATATTCTTTATGGCGGTATCGACGGCGCCATAGTTCATGTTGACGACCTTGTCGCCTTTCTTGCCGTAGGTCTTGTAGATGGCCTTCTTGATGGCGGCGATGGCCTCCTCTTGCGTGAGGATGCCGGAGATCATGAAGAAAGCGGTCTGCATGATCATATTGATGCGGGCGCCGAGTCCCAGGGCAAGACCCAGGGAGATAGCGTCGATAATATAGAACTTGGCATTCTTGGTGAGCAGGTCCTTCTGCACTCTGCTCGGGAGCTTGCTCCAGATGGTGTCGGCATCAAATCCGGTGGTGAGCAGGAAGGTGCCGCCATTTTCCAGATTGCAGAGCATGTCGTACTGATCGAGGAAGGTGAAGTTATGGCAGGCGATGAAGTTTGCCTTGTTGATCAGGTAGGGGGCGATAACCGGGTTCTTGCCGAAACGGAGATGGCTTGTGGTGATGGAGCCGGATTTTTTGGAGTCGTAAACAAAATACCCTTGTGCTGAATTGTCTGTTTCGGTTCCGATGATCTTGATGGTGTTCTTGTTGGCCCCAACAGTGCCGTCAGAACCCAAGCCGTAGAACATGGCGCGGTAAACATCACGGCCCTCGATATTGAAGGCGGGATCGTAGTTCAGGCTGGACATGGTGACGTCATCGTGCGGGCCGACGCAGAATTTATTCTTCGGCGCCATGGACGCCATATTGTCGAAGACGGCCTTGGCCATGGTCGGCGTGAATTCCGCCGAGCCCAGTCCGTAACGGCCGGAAAGGATCATCGGCAGGTAGGCGGAGCTGTTGGCCTCAACGGCCTCGCCGATAGCGGCGCGGACGTCCAGATACAGGGGCTCTCCCGGCGCGCCCGGCTCTTTGGTCCGGTCGAGAACGGTGATCCTTTCGACGGTGGACGGAAGGGCGTTGACCATGGCCTTGCAGTCGAACGGACGATACAGACGGACGATAACCAGGCCCACCTTTTTACCTTGCGCCACCAGATAATCGATGGTAGCGCTGACAACCTCGCAGCCTGAGGCCATCATGACGACGACGTCGGTTGCATCCGGAGCGCCGTGATAGTCGAAGAGATGGTATTGACGGCCTGTAAGGGCCGCAAATTTGTCCATGGTGTCCTGCACGATTGCGGGCACCGCATTGTAGAATTTGTTGACGGTTTCGCGGCCGGTGAAATAGATGTCCGGGTTCTGGGCGGTACCGCGAATAGTCGGCCGGTCAGGAGTCATGGCCCGCTGTCTGTGTTCGACAACAAGATCTTCGTCAATCATTTCCCGCATATCGTCGAAGGTGATTTCCTCAACCTTCTGTATCTCATGAGAGGTCCGGAAGCCGTCAAAAAAATGGACGAAGGGGACGCGGGATTTCAGCGTTGACTGGGTGGAGATCAAAGCCATATCCATACATTCCTGAACGTTCTGGGCGCAGAGCATGCTCCAGCCGGTCTGTCTGGCTGCGTAGATATCGCCGTGATCGCCGAAGATGGAGAGACCCTGGCAGGCGATGGCGCGAGCCGTCACATGGAAGACCGTCGGGGTCAATTCACCGGCAATCTTATACATATTGGGGATCATCAGCAGAAGTCCCTGGGAGGCGGTGAAGGTCGTGCAGAGGGCGCCTGTGGCAAGGGAGCCGTGGATCGAACCGGCAACGCCAGCCTCGGATTGCATCTGCGTCACAACCGGGATGGAACCCCAGATATTCTCCTGCATGACCGCAGCCTTGGAATCCGCCTCTGCCGCCATCGGCGAGGATGGCGTGATGGGATAAATTGTTATAACCTCGCTGGTGGCATAGGCAACATGGGTGCAGGCCTGGTTGCCATCGATGGTGACCATTTTTCGTGACATGGTGTTCTCCTTGGTGAATAATTGTAATTTGATGTTATCTCATTTGTTGCACGGCTTTTTTACGAATGATGTTCTCAGGAAGAAATGAATGAAGGTTGAAAAAAAGAGCAAGAAAGGGGACTGAACGCACTGAGCCTCCGGGTTTAACCGGTGAGAGAGTACCGGGTGACCGAAAAAAGATGCCGGACTGCATGGATCTTTGTTGAAAAAATGATAGCACGCCTGAAAGAATAATGGGTAAAAAAAAGGAATCGCGAGTGATCGTGCGTTGAATGGCTTGTCGCTCTCTTTTGCATTCAAATACCATTGCCACTGCCTGTTCTTTTTTTTAGGATTAACCAGCCAGCAAACAGGTATACAGAGGTTTGTACCCCCATTGCATTGCGGTGCTCTCAATCTGAAAAACGGGTATTTTTTCGTCCCGAAGGGGCTCTGCTGCTTCTTGTTCTCTGCTTCAATTATATGTAAATACAACAAAAAAAAAATAAACAGATAAAAATATTTCAACGCAAAAGAACATTGTTATCCTTCCCGTTTTATGCAAAGACCTTTAATTTGTCAAGAGAAAACTCTACAGTGCGCCAGCAATCATTTCCTGCAATGACTGCCAGTGTTTTGAAGAATCCCAAAGCGGGTGCAGAACAGCTCTCGCCGACAACACTGCCTCCGAAAAAATATTTTCTTGCAAGAACTGAGGCTTGACATGGTTGTGAAACCTGCGGGAAGGTCGGTTAACTCTGCTTTTTCCGAATGCTGTTGATTTCAAGTGAAGAGTCAGCCAATATAGAATATTCTGTATACCTGTGCAAGATCTGAAATTGATCGGAAATATGAACTTTTTTATTCAGTATAATCTGCTTATTGTCCAGCCAGGATAAATTTATTACGTATGCCTGAAAAATGTTGATGCAAACCATCACCGATACGACTTTGGCCCAGGTGCTTCATTGTTTGTCAAAGCAGGAAGAATTTGTCTTTCTCGACACGGCAAAGCCTGATTCAGAAAATACTGTATCCATGCTTTTTCTCCATCCAGTGCAGCGGCTGCGTTACCGGGAAGGAGAGGATGCCTGTATGTTTCTTGAGAAAATTCAGAGGCTTCAGCAGGAAGGATATTATGTCGCCGGATGGATTGGCTATGAATTCGGCTCCATGCTCGAAGGCGCTCTTCGCGAATTGCTCTGCCGTCCCGCGGATAAAGGCGCCTTGCTTGCCGATCTGGGCGTCTTTGCTGAAAGATATACCTTCGATCACTGTTCGGGGAGCTCGGATTTTCCCGGTCTTGACGTGGAGATCTCCGGGGATCTCTCTCATGATATCAAAAATGTCAGACTGTCTCAGCGTCAGGATGAGTATGAAGGCGCCATCCGGAGGATCCTTGATTATATCAGGGCCGGCCATACATACCAAGTCAATTATACCCTGAAACTGCTCTTTGAATTTTCCGGCTCCGTTGAACACCTCTATCGCGAACTCCGCCGCAACCAGTCCGTCTCCTACGGGGCGTATATACGCTGGGGCGATGAGAGGATCCTGTCTTTTTCTCCTGAACTTTTTTTCAGAAAGGGGCATGGTTCCGTGGTGGTCAGGCCGATGAAGGGTACCATGATGCGGGGCCGGACCCTTGCCGAGGATCAGCGTAATGCCGCCGCCCTTGCAGGCGATATGAAGAACCGCAGTGAAAACGTCATGATTGTCGATCTCCTGCGCAATGATCTTGGCAGACTTATGCACTTGACCGATAAGGGAGATGTCGGCGTCCGGTCTCTTTTCGATGTGGAGGTCTACGAGACCCTGCTGCAGATGACCTCGACGATCAAGGCCGCGACGCCTGCTGAGGCGCTCGCCCGCATTCCTCTCCCGGATTTTTTCAAGGCCCTGTTCCCCTGCGGGTCGGTGACCGGTGCCCCCAAAATCAGGACGATGCAGATCATTGATGAACTGGAGAAAGAGAGACGCGGAGTCTATACCGGGGCCATCGGCTATCTGGCTCCCGACGGTGCCGCGGTGTTCAATGTTCCCATCCGGACGGTGGTTATCCGCGGCAATCAGGGAGAAATGGGGATCGGTTCGGGGATTGTCTATGACTCCGTCCCCGAGCAGGAGTGGCAGGAATGTCTGCTGAAAGGCCGTTTTCTAACCAGGCCCGCCGCGGAATTTGAGCTCATCGAGACCCTGTTGCACCATCCGGATCACGGATATGTCCTTCTGGAGGAACATCTGGCGAGACTGAAGGACTCCGCCGCTTATTTTCTCTTCAACTGGAATCCCGATGCTGTCAGGGAAAGGCTGCAGGCCGCGCGTGCCGGCTTTGGCGGGCAATGCATGCGGGTCCGGTGTGCTCTGGCTAAGGATGGCGTTCTCGCGATTACCTCTATGCCCTGCGATGCGCCTGCAGATTTGCGTCTTCCTGCTGTTCCTGCTGCAGGGACGTTGCCGCGGATTGGTTTTTCAGGGACGCGGACTGACGCGCTGTCCCCTTGGCTGTACCATAAAACAACCAGGCGGGAACTCTATGACCGGGAATTGGCTGCAGCGAGGAAGAGAGGTCTCTTCGATATCTGTTTCTGCAATGGGGACGGCGAGGTCACGGAGGGCTGCATTACCAATATTATCATTTTGAAAGACGGAGTCTATTCTACACCGCCGGTCCGGTGCGGACTTCTGGCCGGGGTTATGCGCAGCAGGCTTCTGCTGGACAGGGAAAGGCCCTTGGCGGAGAGGTTTGTCTCTATTGATGATATCAGGAATGCCGATGCGGTATTTCTCTGTAATTCCGTCCGGGGGGTGATGCAGGTCCGGCTTGAAGAGGGCTGATCAGGCAGGAAACTGTGAGGGCCGCAGGGGTGAGGGCCGGAATGCCGATGCCGGGAGGCTGCAGGCATCGCTTCACGCCACCCCCGTCCGGGTCTTCCTCAGTGCACAAGGCCTTGGTCTTCTTCCGGAGTGATCATGACCGGCGGGATGATCAGGCCGTATTGCGCCCCTAAGGCCCGCATCGAGGTCATAAAGGTGGAGGGCAGCGGGATCTCCCTGTCTTTCACTAAAATGCCCAATGCATCCGCCCTGTTGAGATTGGCAGGGCTGTCGTAGCCCGCCTGACTGTCGCAGAGGGTCTGGATGCGCAGGGCGTCGGTGACGTGATCTCTGAGGCCGGGGAGTGCCTGGGCCAGCCCGTGGAGTTCCTGTTCGATCACCGTTATATTTTCTTCCCGGAAGGTCTCGAATTTTTCTTCAGGATTCCGGGTGCCGAAGAGCTCATTGGTGATGGCCCCGGCCAGCATGGAGAGGAACATGGCATCCTTGTCCGGATTTCTTGCCCCGATAAGGGCTCGCAGCTCCTTGAAAAGGATCATCTGGACGAGTCCGACTCCTTCCTGCAGGACAGTGCGCAATTGTGATTTTTTTTTGGTATCCGTCATGATTTTTCAGAGTACAAGTGTAATGGCCGGATGGCTGGTCAGAGACTGATACAGAGACAGGCGCATGGGTTCGTCTTTGACTGCGATCTCTGCCTTCAGGCTCCAGTAGCTGCCCTTGGAGCTTGAATGGGACGGTGAAATCTTTACCGGAAAAGGCATGCAGGAGGCCACGATTGCCTCTCTTGTCGCGTCCGCTTCTTTCCCGATAACCGTATAGGTCCAAAGGCAGGGATAGGTGATAGCAGGCGATTTGCTGCAGGCGGCCGGGGTATTGTCTTTTGATCTGTCCATCGGGTCCGATCGGGTTGATAAAAAAAAGGGCATGTCTGAGTCAAGCTATAAGTAATGGACGTTTCAGAAAGAGTCAAGACGAAGAAAGCAATTTTCAGAAAAATAGATTTTATCCGGAACAGGCGGGCGGGGCTGGAAATGGCGAGGGGGAAATGGTATCATAGACAATCTTCTTTCCATGCATTGCATCCGTTGTCCCTGAAATATTCCTTCCCGGCCTTCCGTCCTGTCCCCGGTGAGAAAGACGAGACGGTTGTTTTCCGCAAGAGGAAGGGCTCATACAGTGATTGGATGGTTCCACGAGTCGACAATCTCAGGAAAGGGTACTGACCACTTTCAAAAAGGCCGCAATGAAGCAGGAAAATTTACTTGACAGTCTTGTCAGAAGACATGCAGGTGATCTGCAGGAGTTGATCCGGAATGAACAGGGGATTCTCAACAGTCTTTCCGTTCCTGTTTTTATGGTAGACGCCGGCAGCTGTTTTCTCGGGGCCAATGCCGCCTTCTGGGATTTTCTGGGAATTCAAGACGATGGCGGGCTTGCGGCAGAGGTCTATCAACGATTGGCGCCACGGTTTGCGCTGGAGTACCGGGAGATCGACCGAAGGATCATGGCCGATAAGAAGGCGCTGACTTTTGAAGGATATGCCAGCGATGGCAATGCCTCGGAATGTCCCGTAATCTATAAAAAGATGGTGGTCCAGAATGCGGATGGAACTGCCGTCGGCCTGATTACCCTCATCTACGATCTGTCGGAGTTGAAAGACATTCGCACCGCTTTGGTGAAAAGCGAGGCGCAGAAACAAGCCATCCTCGATGGTTTTCCCGATATCGTTGTCCTGTTTGATAGGGATATGAAGGTGGTATGGGCCAACAACAGCGTCAGGCAAATATATTCTTCTCCCATTGGTCGGCATTGTTATGAGATATTTTGTGGAGATCCCGGTGGTTGCGGGGATTGCGGATTGGGCAGGAGCTTCACGTCCGGTAAAACCGAGACCTGGGTGCAGCGGATCGGTATGTCCGGCAAGGGGAATTGTGAGACGGTCTACGAGATGATCAGCACCCCGGTGAATATTACTCCGGGGAAGGTTGACAGTGTCGTCGTTATTGCCAGAGATGCAACGGAAAAGCTGAAACTGGAAAAACAGCTGCATTATGCGATGAAAATGGAGGCCATCGGAACCCTTGCAGGAGGTATTGCTCATGATTTCAACAATATATTGACCCCGATCATGGGGTATTCTGAAATCATCAGACTGCATATGGGCCAAGAAGGCGAGGGGCGAAAGGAGATCGTCGGTTACATCGACGGTATCCTCAAGGCTGCCCGGAGGGCAAGGCGTCTTGTTGAACAGATTCTGACGTTTTCCAGGAGCAGCGAGCAGAAAGAAAGCCTGCAGTATATTCATCCCATTGTCAAGGAAGTGATGAAGCTGATATGTACGACGCTTCCTTCCACCATCGAAATCCGCCAGGAGATCGACGAGCAGTGCGGGATGGTCTCCGTCGATCCTGTGCAGATCCACCAGATCCTGATCAACCTCTGCACCAATGCCTCGTATGCCATGTTCGGAACCAGCGGCGTGATGACCATCCGGCTGGCCAAGAGTGATAGACGGAATAATGACAGGGAATGGCTGGAGTTATGTGTCTCCGACACCGGTTGCGGTATCGATCCCGCTATCCGTGATAGAATATTCGAGCCCTATTTTACCACAAAAGAGAAAGGGCAGGGGACCGGGATGGGGCTGGCCATGGTTCACGGCATCATCAACCGGCAGGGCGGAGAATTGGAGGTGGAGAGTGAGCTTGGCCAAGGCACTACATTCAGGATTTTCCTGCCGGTTGCAAAAGAAACCACTTCCTTTGATCAGGTGGTGAATCTTGAGGACATGGTCGGCGGCCGCGAACGCATCCTGCTCGTCGACGATGAAGAGCAGATTGTCGCGGTTGCCGGTCAGCTTCTGGAGAGTCTCGGGTATGCAGTGACAGGCAGGACCTCGGCGCAGGAATCGCTGCTCTTGTTTTCCAAATCATTCGCGGAGTTTGATCTGGTCATCACGGATCTGACCATGCCGTATCTCACCGGCCTGGATCTTTGCAGAAAGATGAAGGAGATCCGGCCGGATATCCCGGTCATTCTCTTCACCGGCTATCAGGAGGAGTTTTCAAGTGATTCCGCCAAGGAAGCCGGTGTCGATGCATCCTTTGTGAAGCCGGTATCCTTTAAAGAGATGGCGAGGATTGTCCGTAAGACTCTGGACATTGCGCAGAGTGTGTGAGCCGGAACAGGGTTCCTGCACGTAACCGCATTTTCTGCCGCTTTCCTCAGCGGTTACTGCATGGTGGCTTTCAGGTTTTGTACGCGTGTGTATGCGGCGATGACCATTTCTTCCGACAAGGTACCCGTCCTGATTCCCTGGAGGACTGCCTGGGTAGCTTTGTGCAGAATATCAGGGTCATAGGCAAGGTTGTTGCCGATGATGACCATATCGACGCCCGCTGCAAATGCCATGCGTACCGCCTCCTCAAGGCCGTACCTGTCGGTGATGGCCTTCATCTGCAGGTCGTCTGTGAGGATAATTCCTTTGAAATCAAGTTCTTTCCGCAATACTCCCGTGATCGTGCGAGGCGAAAGCGTTGCGGGAAGATCCGGGTCCAGATTCCTGTTGAACAGATGACCTGTCATGATGGCGTCTGCAAGGCCCATTCTGATCAAGTCTGCAAAAGGCTGCATCTCCTCCTTGATCCAGGTTTCCGAGATATCGACAAATCCGTGATGGGAGTCGCGGCGTGAACTGCCGTGTCCCGGGAAATGTTTCAGGCAGGTGAGAATGCGGCGCTGCCGGTGGCCTGAAATCCAGGCCCGCGCGTGCCTGATCACCTTTTCTGTCCGGGACGAAAAACTGCGTTCGATCCGGCCGATAATCGGGTTATCCCGGTGCATGTTGAGGTCTACTACGGGCGCCAGGTTGAAATTAATGCCGAGACTGTGCAGCATGTCCGCAGTGGCCAGGGCATGGATTTCTGTCAGAACCTCATCGTCTCGTTTGCCCAGTTCGCCTGCCGAGGCTGAGGCCGGAAAGCCTCTCTCCGCCGTAAATCTGCAGACTTTTCCCCCTTCCTGGTCTACTGCTATCAGCAGCCTTTTTTCAGCCAGACCGTGCAGGACGGCGGTCAGACGTTTGACCTGGCTTGCGGTAATGATATTGTTGCAGCTGCTGTTTTTGGCAAGGAACCGGTCAAACAGGATAACCCCGCCCAGATTTCTTTGCCGGATGTCGGATACGATCGGGTGATTGTCTGAAACGGTATCTCCGTGGAAGCCGAGAAGAAAAAGCTGTCCGATATTCTTTTCCAGATTCATGAGCATCGTGTGCGCTGTTGTATGAGGATCGCAGGCCCCTTTGTATTCACGGTATCAGCAAGGGCGGATAGCGTTGAGGAAAATCGTTGCGGCTGTCTGATGCGGGCTTGTGCGATGCGATGAGGTCCTTTGTACCCTGTTTATCAGGAAAGTACAACACGTTTGCCGCCCGGAGCCTTTGTCCTGAGATGTTGCGTGTCAAAAAACTGGCTGGGTAAGGTGGCTAGCCTGGATTGCCGGTTAGGTGTCAAATTCTCGACCATCCCGATATTTGTTCCTGCGAGCCCCAAAGAGGCTGGTCGGCTCAAAGGGTTGTTGTTTGCGTAACTATCCGATATTAAATGTGTTGTTCATAAAATACGGTATGGGTGGTTGAAGGCGGCGGCCTCTGTTCAGGCGTTTTTTTTATAGTGGCATTCAAGTTGCAAAGAGTTGGTTAGAAATAAAATGTAAAGAAATGAATTTAAAGGCCGATACAGAGATATGTTCAAAGAAAAGTTCATAAAAATTTAGAGAAGGAATCGCCAATGAATGCCTCAACAAGAATGCCTCCAATCCACTCTTCCGGGAATGAATGGCAGGAAATCGATCAGGTTCTGGTCGAGTTGAATCATTTAAAACAGCACTCAAAGCGTTTAAATTTGCTGAACAAGCTCCATGGCCGCATGGCGGGAATGCTTGGTCTGGCATCCATGATCGAGGCCTACTCAGTCTGGTTGATGCCTCACGTCGCTCATGAGTTGATCGGATATAACAATACCGCCCGCAAGAAGAAATATCTCTTCTGTTCAGGACATGGCCCCAACCGGCGCAGCGCCATCGCCTTTGCTGAGCATCTTATTAAAAACAAGGTCGTCAGTACAGAGGTCTGCCGGGATAACAATGGCCATTACGCCCATAAATGGGTGTTTGAAACCGCCGATGATGCAGGCATTCTCCTTATCCTGAAAGAAGGGAAAGAGCTTGGAGATGAGGAAATATCCCTGATTAATGATTCCTTGGAGATACTCTATGAGTCCCTGCAAAGGGGACTTGAATACGAGGATCTTTTTGAGCGCGCCAGCCACGATACCCTGACCGGGTTGGCTAATCGCCGGGTCTTTGATGAGCGAATACAGGGTATGATGGAGAGCGCCATACGGTATAACCGGCCCTTGACTATGCTGTCCATGGATTTGGATCACTTTAAGGACATTAATGATACCTTCGGTCATCTGGCGGGCGACCAGGTGCTGAAATCTGTGGCGGGGGTCTTGACTCAGGCCGTACGTTCGACTGATCTTCTGGTGCGGATGGGCGGAGATGAGTTTTTGCTGGTTCTGGACAATACCGACAGCATCAGCGGCCAGGTCCTGGCGGAACGGCTTTGTCTGGCCATTGACGGCTTGAGTGTTCAGACGGATAAAAAAATGAAGCTGGGGATAAGCATCGGCCTTGCTCAATTCCAGGAGCCAGAGAGTCTGAGCCAGTGGCTGGAGCGGGCGGATGATGTGCTCTATCACGCTAAATCCAACGGGCGTTCGCGGGTTGCTGTCAAATAATTGGCCGCGATTTTCTTCGGTGCGGTATGATAAAAAAGCCGGCTCAATTGAGTCGGCTTTTTGACTTTTGTGTCCTGGGTCTTAGTTTTCTTCCAGTTTGATGGTCAGCGGGATTGCATGAACGCTCCTGCTCTTCTGCTTGGTATGGCCGAGCGACCAGTCTGCACAGCGTGCCTTGCCGGCCAGCAGTCTGTCGATATCCTGCACGACCCCTTTGATATTGATGACGGGATGCCGGGAAAAGACCGTCGGCAGGCCTTGGGTCAGGTTGCAGGCGAGGCAGCGTCCCGGCCGTTCGAACAGTTGCAGTTCCATGGAGAGGGTCTTGCCGTCCGATCCCATATAGGCAAGTTTGATATCATAGGCTCCTTCCTCGGCATCGCCGAAAAGGGCTTCGAAAAAGGCGTCGGAACGGTCTCCCGGAAACATCTCCTGCAGATTCTTGGTGGAAAACAGAGCCTCTAGCGTTTCTTTGTTCATAGTTTCTTTCTCTGAAGTTTATAGGAAAGTCTTGTTTTGATGCTGGCCATGCCATACTGAAATGACGAGCTTTTCTGTTTTTCCCGGGCTGGTCATTCCTGTCCAGCCATGCTGGTCGGAGGGAGAGCCATTACAATTTCATCGGGTTGTAATCTGTAATAATATAGCTGTTCCCTCATCCTTGTCAACCGGCGTTGCGGTCGAATGTGCTCTATGGTACATTGTTGCGCATGCGTACAGATATCCTTTTTAGTTCCAGCGGTCCGGTTCCTGCCGGTGTTAATCTTGAGCAGTTGAACGAATCCCAATATAGAGCGGTCACCACCACCGATGGGCCTGTGCTGGTCATAGCCGGCGCCGGAAGCGGCAAGACCAGAACCCTGGTCCATCGGGTGGCCTATCTCATGGATCACGGGGTCGCTCCCGAGAATATTCTTCTGCTGACCTTTACCAGAAAGTCGGCCCAGGAGATGTTGTGGCGGGCTGGAAATCTGCTGAACGACACGTGCCAGAGAGTGGTGGGCGGGACCTTTCACGGTATCGCCAATATGCTGCTCAGGCGCTACGGCGCGCCGTTGGGTTACGGTTCATCCTTTACGATCATTGACAGGGCAGACGCCGAAGGCATCGTCAACCTGTTGAAATCATCGATGGGGCTTGGAGGCAAAGGCAGGCAGTTTCCCTCCCGGCGGATCCTCCTCAATATGATCAGCGGCGCTGTGAATAAATCGCTGCCGCTGGACGATCTCGTTCACGATCAGTATTCCCATCTGATTGAGCATCTGGATGACATTTTGAATCTGCAGATCCAGTATGAAGAGTTTAAACGCAATCACGGCCTGATGGATTATGACGATCTTCTGACGAACTGGAAGCGCCTGCTGGCTGAGGTTCCCGAGGCCCGTACCGCAATCTCCACCCGATTTTCCCATATCATGGTGGATGAATACCAGGATACCAACCTTGTGCAGGCGGACATCATCCGCCTGACGGCCTCTACCCACGATAATGTGATGGCGGTAGGGGACGATTCTCAATCCATTTACTCTTTCCGCGGCGCTGATTTTTACAATATCATGCGTTTTCCCAAGATATTTCCGGATACGCAGATCATTAAACTCGAAGAGAATTACCGCTCCACCCAGCCGATCCTGTCGCTGACCAACGACATCATCCGCAACGCCAGGGACAAATATACAAAAACCCTCTTTACCCGCATCGAAGGCGATCTGACCCCCAAGCTCTTTGCCGCTGCCGATGAGCGGCAGGAGGCCCGGTTCGTTGCCGCGAAAATCAGGCAGATCCATGAAGAAGGCACACCTCTGGAGGAGATCGCAGTGCTGTTCCGCTCGGGCTTTCATTCCTTCAAACTGGAGCTGGAGCTGGCGGCGGGCGGGCTGGATTTTGAAAAACGCGGCGGCCTGAAACTGACCGAATCAGCCCATATCAAGGATGTGCTGTCCTTTCTGCGCATCCTGATCAACCCCAGGGATACCCTGTCGTGGAACCGGATCCTGCTGCAGCTGGAGAAGATCGGGCCGAAGACTGCCCAGAAGATCACCTCGGTCATAGCCCGCTCCGATGAGCCCTTTGCCACCCTGGCCAGCTATCCGGCCGGAGCCGCGTGGAAAAAAGGAATGGCTGCGCTTGCGGCGCTTTTTAAAAACATGCAGGAGACGGATTCTCCGTCTGTCCTCTTTGACAAGGTCATGGGGTATTATGAACCGCTTTTCGTCACGCTCTATGCCGATGATTATCCGAAAAGAAAAAAGGATCTGGAGCAGCTGAAGGTGATTATCGCCACCTACGAGAGCCTGCAGACCTTCATAGACGACACGGCCCTTGATCCGCCCGAGGTCGAATCCGGTGCGGAATCTGTCGACCGGCGCAAACTGGTGCTGTCCACCATCCATTCCGCCAAAGGGCTTGAGTGGATGGTGGTCTTTGTTATCGGCTTGGCCGAAGGGCGTTTTCCTCACCCTTCGGCTGAGCAGGGCGGGCAGTGGGAGGAGGAACGAAGGCTTCTCTATGTGGCCGCAACCCGGGCGAAAAAGCGTTTATATCTCTGCTACCCCCAGGATATGATGATGCCTGACCGGAGCTTTCACCGGGTCGGCATGTCGCCGTTTCTGCGTGAGTTGCAGCCAGGGCTCTATGACAGGATCAAGGCTGAAAATTTCTCTTATGACCCGTCTCCTTCGGCAGCGAAGGTCTCCGTCCCCGTAGCGGTGAAGAAATCCGAAAAGATCACCCTGGATGATCTCTCCCGCGGAAGCACGGTCCTGCATCCATTTTTTGGTGAAGGCCAGGTTTCCAGACTTATCAAGCCCTGTTCGGTCGATATCGCCTTTGATAAGCACGGGCTGAAGACCCTGCATCTGGATTATGCGAAATTGAAGGTGATCAAGAGGTGATTGTTCAACTCCTGACGCTGGATTTACCGGTCGCCTGTGCGGCCTTTTTTAAAAATATTACAGGGATAGAGACGTGAACTACCTTGAGGCAGAGGCCTACCTGAACAGTCTCCAGTTTCATAAGATCAAGCTCGGGCTCGAAGCCATGCAGGACTTTCTGGCCCGGGTGCAGCGGCCTGAAAAATCATTGAAATTCGTCCATGTTGCGGGCACCAACGGCAAGGGGTCTGTCAGTATGACCCTGCAGACCATCCTGGCCGGTCTCGGCTACCGGGTGGGACTCTATACCTCGCCGCATCTGACGTCGGTCCGGGAGCGGCTGCGGGTCAATGATTCCTTTATCAGCAAGGATCAATTTGCCGTGATTGCGACACGCATACGGGACGTGCTGGGAGATGAGAAGATCACCTATTTCGAGTTTACCACGGCATTGGCCTTTCTGTGGTTTGCTGAGCTGGGGCTTGACCTGGTGATTCTGGAAACGGGGCTGGGCGGGCGGCTGGATGCAACCAATGTGGTTGTGCCGCTGGTCTCTGTGATCACCAATGTCAGCATGGATCATGAGGCCTATCTGGGCAACGATCTGGAATCCATCGCCTTTGAAAAAGCGGGCATCATCAAGGCGGGTGTGCCGGTGGTCTGCGGGACGGAGGAAGAAGCGACAACCGGGGTGATTCGTGCCAAATGCCGGGAGTCGGGGGCCGCTCTGCATCAGTATGGCGAGGCCTTTGTTGCCGAACCGGACGGGGACGGCGCCTGGAATTGGCGGGGCCTGTCAGGGTCCATGGCCGGCCTTTCGGTGCCGCGGCTGCGCTGCGCCATGCGGGGAAGCTATCAGATCAGAAACGCCTCCCTGGCCCTTGCCGTTCTGGCGCTTCTGGCGGAACAGGGCTTTGGGGCAAGGCCAGAGGATATCAGGGCAGGATTGCTGCAGGTGCGCTGGCCCGGCAGGCTTGAGCATATTGTTCTGAACAGAAAATCCAGGAAGAGGAATGTCGGGCCTGAGCAGAACGGCGAAGACCTTGTCCATTATCTGCTCGACGGGGCTCACAACCCCGCAGGGGTGGACAGTCTTGTTCAGACCTTGAAGGAGGAGTACGCCTACAGGCGTCTGATCGTGGTCTGGGGGGCCATGGGCGACAAGGATCTGATGCAGACTATTCCGGTGATAGGGGTCATGGCCGACAGGATCATCTTCACCCGGCCTTCCGGCGAACGTTCAGCTGAGCCGGAACAGTTGCTGGCCTGTCTACCGGCATCGTTGCAGACCCGGGCCGGACTGGAACGCGATGTCCATAAGGCCCTGTTGACAGCTGAAGAGGAGGCGGGGGCCGGAGACATCATCGTCGTGGCGGGCTCCCTGTATCTGATCGGCGCGGTCAGAAGTTTTCTGGTAGGCGAATTGGTGCCGGAATGAAAGAATTTTTCGGTTTCGACGGGGTGGATGAGGAAGAGATCAGGCGGGAGAAGGCTAAGGCCAGGGATCTCAGAAAGACCCGCTGGTGGCAGCAGAGGGCGGGGGCTGGCAAATGCCACTACTGCGGCTGTTCCGTCCCTCCCAAAGACTTGACCATGGATCATCTTGTGCCTTTGGCTCTGGGAGGACGGAGCACAAAAAACAACCTGGTTCCCTCCTGCAAAGACTGCAATAACACCAAGAAAAGTATGATGCCTCTTGAATGGGAGGAATATCTCGCCAAGAGAAAAGAGGAGGCTGCGCATCATTCCCCCTGCGGCATTTAGCGCCGGTCCTGTAGAAGGGCGGGTACGGTTTTTTGCAGAAGGAGAAAGCGGTGTTTTCGCCAAAGCGGAAAATCACCGGCGGGGCCAAGTGAATATCCGGTCGCGGCCAGGCCCTGACCGCAACAGGAGTTCAAATTTTTTCGAGGCCTGTAGGCCTTTATCTGAATGGTCCGCCCAGTTGAATGCGGACCTGTGACCTGTGGATGATGTACCATCTGTGAACGCATCGGTCAGGACGGATCCTGCATTCGAAAAATGTGGCGAAAGAACCCTTGATCTGTTACATAGTGCTTGCGATAAATTTTGTCATTGAAGCTTATGGTGAAGCTCAAAAAATAGAGCATGTTGTAAAACGTTATGGGCGGGTAGCTCAGTTGGATAGAGTGTCGGCCTCCGAAGCCGAAGGTCGGGGATTCGAATTCCCCCTCGCCTACCAAAGAAATCACTTAGATAATTTATTATCTATCTTTAATAACCAGTGCTAACAGTGGATTACTTACAACTGATTAACACTGGTTATTTTCTTGTATCATTCACTCCCACCAATAAAAACTATTATTATTGGTCATAGTTCCTTAAGGAATGTTAACTTTGCGTTAACTGCATTAAAGGAGCTAATTATGGCTATTCATGGGCGATGTTGTCAAAAAAATTATTCTCAAACAAAACGTAAGTGTTTGATATGCAGTAAACTAATTACAAAATATGTAGTAAGGGTTCGTGATAACGTATACGGAAAATGGCGAACAAAGACACTGCCTAGTCTTAAGCTGGCAAAAGAAGTGGAATTAAAATTCAAAACTCAGGTGTTAGAAGGAGATCTTTTTGATAAAAAAAAGGTTGGTGGCATCTGCTTCAATAAATATCTGGAATACGCTAAAATTCATAAAAAATCATATAAGGTAGATGTCAGCCGGTGGAATACAAATGTAAAAGATCATGATTATAGAACCTTAAAAGGTATTAATGCTATCTTAGCAAAAATGAAAATGGATGGATATGCAGATTGCACAATCCATCATGTGCTGAAACTGATTAGACGTGTTTATAATTGGTCAATCGAAAACGGTCATTTTTTTGGCACTAATCCTTGTGATAGTATTAAAGCACCAAAATATGATAATAAAATGAATGATTATCTATCTCTTGATGAGATAGATAATTTGCTAATTTTGCTAAATGATTGGAATAATAGCAGGGCGGTTAATGTGGTTTTATTTGCTTTGTGGACCGGCAGGCGCAAGGGAGAGATAACAAGTCTTGAGTGGGGTGATGTCGATATGGCTAAAAAAGTCATTACTTGCAGAAAGACAAAAAATGGAAAAACGTTATCATTCCCTCTTAATGAAAAAGCATATAATGTCATCTTAAAAGCATATGAACAAAAAATATCAGAATATGTGTTTTGCTCATCAACTGGAGAGCAGTATTATAACGGTTTCAGTTTGGCGTGGAAAAGGTTTAAAACTAGAAATAAATTAACATATAGATTTCATTCGTTGAGGCACACGTATGCAAGTCATTTGGCGTCCAGTGGTAAAGTCAATTTGTACTTACTTATGAATTTGTTAGGACATAGTGACCCCTCTCTCACAAAAAGATATGCACATTTAACTGAGGGAGCGGTAAGACAGGCTAATAATGTCATTGATCAAATATTTCAATAAAGCATTATTAATGAACTATACGCAAAGTTAACATTCCTTAAGGAACTATGACCAATAATAATAGTTTTTATTGGTGGGAGTGAATGATACAAGAAAATAACCAGTGTTAATCAGTTGTAAGTAATCCACTGTTAGCACTGGTTATTAAAGATAGATAATAAATTATCTAAGTGATTTCTTTGGTAGGCGAGGGGGAATTCGAATCCCCGACCTTCGGCTTCGGAGAACAAAGTAAATTGATCACATTAGATTTAATTTATTATAATATCATTATCTTGCAGCACACTCCTTGTTCCCTTTGTTGAAAAGTTAACACAGAGTTAAACAGTTAACGTTTTCTACTGCCATTTTCACCCGTTTCAGCATCAAGTCAGCACCAATAAATCCTGCTTTTCAACCATCAGCAAAATATCAGATGATATTATTGCATCCTTATCCGTCTTTATAACAAAATTTTACAAAATAGTCAACATATCACATTGATAATACGTCATTAAGTCCAGTTCGATCGTTACTGTTCCTCATGAACAGACAGGTTCAATCCAACGGCAAGACCCTTCTGTTTATACGGTAGGTATACAGCACATATTGCTCCATCAATAAATCAGTCAAAATGCGTTAGGTGTCTAAAATAAATCTCATGATATTTCAGCACGTTGGATTTCTGTCGTTTATGAGCAAAAAAAAATTATCCTGTAATTTCTGCCGAACGACACACGGTCCTTGATTATACAGCCTATCCAATACATTCACCTTTACTCTACTGCCGCCTTGCTTCCGTAGAAAGCCGGATAATACTCTGGTCCAATAGGATCTATGGTTTTAGCCTTCTATTTCTCATATTAGTTTTATCTATACAAAATCAAAAAGGAAATCTTCAAGAGCGAATACCTACCCTAGGTATCTTGGCAACACTCAGTTCATTTTTTATTATATAAAATTCGTACAAAATCTCATTTCAGGGTCAGCAACACCCACGCTATGCCTAACTAGCATAACACAATAATGCCCCTAAAAAGTTGCTATTTTTTATTATAAAAAAAATGTAAATACAGTATGTTAAAAAATATTCAATCCGCATATTGACAAGCTGCATCCACAAGATTATACTCCCCGCAACAATGTCACAACACCCTGCGGTGTATATCATATTATTTTATATTGGTGACAGGGAGTGATAAGGCCGATAGTCGGCTAAATTTTAATCAAGCTCAATAAAGGAGAGCCAATGAAAGCATTTGTATCAGAACCAGGGCAACCTGCTTGTCCAAACTGTAGTAGTCGGAAAAGGGAGTCTTTAGAAGCATCTCTTTTTCACCAACCATCGCATGAAACCAGTGAGGTAAAAGTGATGAGAAATCAGACAAACCAAGAAAATGGAGAAAAACCAGTGAAAACCGAGGCAAAAACAGACTTTTCAGAAATAAAAAATTTTATGTATTTTCCTGTAGTTAAAAAATTGTGTGAGGTGGGAGCTTATGAGATATAAAATTTTAGTAACATGTATTACTGATAATGATGGTGCCATTGCCAAAAAGATATCATGGGATGGAACCAAGCTAATCAAAAGTGCGCAGGTGTCGGTGAAAAATGGCTGGATGGAAGCTATTGAATTTGAGACATGGGAAGAATTTAAGGATTACCTTAATAGAATGTCTTCTAATGAATGTCTTGTCCTTGGTCATTTCCTGCATGGAGTAAATGCCAGACTGGTAGGCAGTAAGGAAGCGCAAGACGTTTTGAGAAATGCCTTTAATAGATCATTGGAAAACTTTGATTGGCACGAACATTTTCAACTGCTGTGCCTTGATTATGACGGTGTCAAAGCCGGTGATTTAACACCAGATGAAGTGATAGCCATTATAGATAATGTGATGCCTAGATTTGCCGCTGTTAAGAAGGTAGTAAAATATTCGTCTTCTGCACATATCTATGATGAAGACGGTAATTTGCTATCATCATCCAATGGCTTCCATATTTATTTTATGGTCAACCATCCGGAACTAATTGCTGAGTTTTTTGCAAGTAAATCGGCATGGCTACATAAGAAATTATGGTTGGCCGGTCATGGCTATATAAAAAATAGCAGACCAAAAGATCGAAGCACCACCGCAGTAACCCAAATGGTACGCACGATATACGATTATGCTGTCTTCTCGCCTGAGAGAATAATATTTGAGACGGCACCTGTATTAGGTGATGGAAACTCTATTTGTCTTGCTTCCTATGGCGCAAGTGTTCTCTGCGTTGACAATAATAAAGAAGCCTTAGAGCATATTGACTCATTAGCAATAGAAATCCAAAGCCATAGCCCAAAGGCTCGTCTTTCAACCTTGAATTTGGATTTAATTAATGCCATATGGCCTTTTGAGAAGGAGTCACTAGGAGCAATAATTAATGTACATTTTTTTTTACCCAACTTGTTAGATTGTTTTCTATACTCACTTGAGATTGGCGGTTATCTTTGTATTGAGACTATTGATGGCCATGGCGGAAATTATCTTCAATTACCTCAGTATGGATTTGTTAAAGCGAAATTGGCAGATATGTTTGAGATCATTTACTACGCAGAGAAAAAAGTTGGGCCACCAGAAAGTGACGCTGCTACACTGAAAATTATTGCTAGAAAAACGATCCCTTGGGTACTCAAGACTATTTAATTCGCATCACGCCAATTTTTTTTATCCAACCTGTCGCTACACACAATCCCTTCCATTTTCCACTGACCGCCATAACGCCGCCTGCTAACACATATATACCGTAATATTATTTTATTATCTGATAAGATTTTCCCCTACCATCAAAGGAATCAACCCCCACATCATTACATTACCACCTCTCACTACAGAACAAGGTTCATCGCACGAGGGAACAAAAATAGCATCGCCTATTTTATTAAAGCGAAGGCTGTTTTTAATAGAAAAAGCTCTGTAAAAAAAAGGTATTAAGAGCGGTTGCCTGATTTATTTATCTGTAACCTTTTTGTTCCAGCAGTCGAATCAATGAAGGCAAGACAATAATATTATTATTTTTTCAATAGTTATCTATTCAAATTAACTCTTCAGATTGAATCTGCTGTTGGTAAAAGGGGACAAGAAATTCAGTTTGTCCCCCTCTCTGTCCCCCGAAAATCATTCCTGAAACGTTGTACGCAACGAAGTGACAAGGGGACAGGGGGACAGGACTTTTAACCCGCCACGGCCAGAGTAGATGGGTGTGACTACTAAATTAAGATAGGTAAATCTTAGAACTTGCAATATCCTTGTCCCCTTGTCCCTTTTTTACTATAAAGTATTATAACTTATTAATAATATACAATATATTTAGGGGACAGAAGAGGGGACAGAAGAGAATAAGGGGGACGAATCTTGTCCCCCTTTTAGAGCCTTAGATATCGGTTACTATTCTAAGCAATCAAATTGTGGCGCATTGGAACTATCCGAGAAGAATCTAGAATCTATGGACTGATCATCTTCAGTTTCGGGAATATTGAGATCACCTTCATCCAAGAAATCTGATGAATTATTCTCGCATGTATGCAATGCAACAGTTGTCTTACCCCAATGGTCCGCAATGGGGGTTGTAGGAACTTTGTAAGCAGATTCGAATCATACCGATTCATCCGATTTTTTTCTTCTGGATATAAAAAAACATATCAATGTGAACTGTACCGGACTTTAGAGTCTCCCGGCTAGAAGAAGAATGTACTGGAGGCTGTTTCGAAATTCCGAATGGATTTTTCAGGAAAGCGGAAATGACTATCCGGGTATTTTATCTCATCAATGACGGAACAGCCTATTTCCAGACAATTACCCATGAATTTACAGGTGGAATGATTATTGCGCCGGTATTGTCAATTACAGTTTATTGGGAAATTCGATGAGACGATGCAACTGAAGGCGACATGTTTTAGTTATCAGGAATGTCACCATAATTTTTCATGTGGGAGGTTATATGAAATTTAAACTCAAATATAATTCAATTTTAAGTGCCGTATTAATTTTATCAGCTGTTCTTTTGCCTGTGAGTAATGCTAGTGCCATTACATCTACTTCAACAGATTTAACGTATTCTTTTGCACCTACTGCTGGTACTTCATTCAGTTCAGCCATTGAAGACACTTACATCTATAATAATAATTCCAGCGGGAGTGCGGCGATTACTCTTTCTTCGAATTCAAACAAAGGTGGCACATTTACATACTTTTCACCTTTCCCTTCTACAAGTCTCATTCTCGGTCTAGTAACAGACAGTGACGGGGATAACCCTCAACTAGTTATAATGATGAACACGGCTGCCGCTGATAATGCCCAAGGTAAGTCATTTAGCAGTCTTTTTTCCTATTCTGAATCAAGCATAATTTCTGACCTGCAAGGGGCTGCCACCTCTCAACAAGATCTTGATGATCTTACTGCATTTATGATGAATTATGAATCAACCTACGGCTTTGCACTACCAACTATAGAGAATCCGACAGGCGAATTTTCTATAGTTGAATTTTGTTACGGCAACAAAATTGGAACAGGGTCTGCCGATTTATCCGACCCATCCGTTCCAGAGCCAGCCACCATGGTTCTCTTCGGTACCGGCTTAATCGGCCTTGCCGGATTAGCACGGAGAAAACAAGCCTGATACCGGATTTCAGAAATTCAGATACATCAAGGCAGGGTCATTCATGTGACCCTGCCTTTTTTATTCCCCCTGCTCCCTCTCTCTGTTTTTTAGAGAGGTCTTTTAGCTGTTTGCATGATTTTGTGGGGTTGAATTCTCGTCTGCCCGTATGCTGAAAAAGATCTTATGCAATGCGCGTCAGTTTATTGAGAGATCTCGTCTCGATCATACCCTCGATGGCGTTGGAGAATTTCCTATAATGATCACTGTTTTTGTGGTCTTCCAGATGGGCTGCACTTTCCCAAATCTCGTAAAAGACAAAACGCTCCGGGGAATCGCTGTCCTGATGGAGAATATACTCGATGCAGCCGCTTTCTTTTCGTGATGGAGCGACGAGTTTGATCAGTTCATTTCGGGCAATACTTGCAGTCTCCCGCTTTACTGTGATTGTTGCAACTATCGTTATTCCGGGCATCTGTTCTCTCTCCTTGGCTGCTGCTGAAAAAGGGCACGGGGCATACATGCTCTAACCCCGTGCTTTTCCCAACTTTCACCGGATAAAATTCATCATGATTTTGTTTTCTCGCTCCGGCGGGATGATCGCTTCTTTGCCGTACTCGACCAGTTTCATCAGCCAGGCCATGTTTTTCCCCAGTGTTTGCATGATCTGTTTGCCTTCCTCGTCCTGGACTGCCTCTCCCGGCTTGGTGCCGTGAATGACATTCCAATAGTTGGAGCTGGGGATTAACATTTCGGAATAGCACAGGAAATTATTGAGTTGATTGAAGGTGGGCAGGCCGCCGGACCGCCGCACCGCCACCACGGCCGCACCCACCTTGTGCCGCAGCAACGAACCGTTGACGCCGCTCACGTAAAAGGCCCTGTCCAGGAAAGATTTCATCGTTCCCGCGATGGCGGAGTAGTGGACCGGCGAGCCAATGATGATGCCATCCGCCTCTTTCAATTTCTGGATCCATTCGTTGACCGGATCGTCCGGCTGTGCGCATTGTTCGTTTTTCTTTTTTGCGCACTGGCCGCAGGCGAGACATCCCCGGACGGCCTTGTTGCCGACATGGATGATTTCTGTTGCTATTCCTTCTTTTTCAAGCTCTCCGGTCACCATCTCCAGCGCATGATACGTATTGCCTTTTTTATTGGGACTGCCATTGAATGCTACTGTTTTCACGGATAGTTTCTCCTTGTCATATCTACTGTTGAATACCTGCTTTTCTTTTGGTTTGCAGTACGCTATATTGAACCATAGGATCATATTCGTCAATAACGAACTTTTTTGTAACGTAGTACCTTTTTTGTCACCTAGTACCCTTCAGGAAACTTATGAACAATCGGAAAGAAGCTCTGCAACCAGAGCAAGCCCAGCCGGAACGGATGGTCTATCGGGAGAAGGAATACAAATGCGGCATCGATGTCACTCTGGCCGTCGTCGGCGGCAAATGGAAGGCCTCGATTCTTTGGCATCTGGCGCAGGGAACCATGCGGTTTTCCGATCTTCAGAGGCAGTTTTCCGATACTACCCGCAAAATGCTGACCCAGCAGTTGCGTGAACTGGAAGCGGATGGTCTCGTGCATCGTGAAGTATATCCGCAGGTTCCGCCCAAGGTGGAATATTCCTTGACCGAAAAGGGGCGAGGCATCTACCCTATCCTGGAGCGCATGTGCGACTGGGGAAAGCAATACCTGCAGGAATGAGACGGATGGATCCCCTTTGGGGACTGGCGGAGAAGAGAATCATGCGTTTGACTTCTTTTCTGCTCTTCATCCGGTTGTCCCGATACGGATTCATAGGAATAAACTAAAGGTTTCAGTTGGACGTGCCGATAATACAATCAGAGATAGTCAGGGCAGGATGTGGTAAAAATCATCCATACATTGGAATTATGCTTTGGAGAGGCATCAGGCTGAATTCCAGATGCAAAGGCTCTTGAGATAACAAGAGCCTCAGACCTTAAGGAGGTCGATAATGCCATCAACTAGCGGTATTTCAAGTTCTCAGGCATATTGGAACGCGACACTGTATCAGTCAGGGAGTGCAAACCAGAATTCCGATAGCGGAAGTGACAGTACCTCTCCGGTCTCCGGAGGACATCATCACCATCATGGCGGCGATATGATGAACGCCATCATGGAGAGTCTCGGCAAAATGGGTGTCGGCCCGGATGCGACTGCCGGTACGACCAGCACAGCTGGAGCCAGCACGGCGCTGACTCCGCAGCAAGCCCTCAGCGCATTCATGCAGGATCTTTTTGCAGCAGCGCAAAATCAGACGAGTGGCGCATCAGGAGTGTCTGCAGCAGCGGGAACAGGCAGCACCGGAACCTCCTCGTCCTATCTGAGCAATGCGATTCAGAGTATAGTGGCGGAGTTGGAAAGTAGCAGTACAACAAGCGATGCCAAGAGTGGCGACGGCTCAAACCCTCCCTTGACAACGACACAGCAGACAAACCTGAGCAATCTGCAATCGGCTTTTCAAAATTTGGTTACTGCAATGGGCGGGAATTCCAAAACAACAGGAAGCCTGCAAACATTCCTGAGCAATTTGGAATCGAATATCGGACAGCAGAGCAGTGTCAATTCAAGTGTCAGCATTTCAGTTTGAAATCGGAAATCTTGCAGACCGAGGTGGGCCTTGAGCCTCTTCGGTCAGGAAGTTGCGCCATGTAAGGAAGGCATAATACATCAGCGAAAAAGACAACCGGTTAGAGGGCAGAATTACTTGGCGCCTCTCTAACCGGTTTTTTTTATAAAAAGCCGGTTACTTCAGTACCTTTTTCATCGAAATGCCCAGGGCATCGGCTACTCCCTTGCCATATGCCGGGTCGGCCTTCAGGCAGTTGCCGATGTACCTGATTTTTGTTACTTGAAAGTCATTCCTTATTGATAACCATTATCCGTTATTGACAAAGGTTTCTCAACACAATTATGAGGTCTGTTTCCTGGCAGGAACAAGGAGACTGCCGGTTACGGGAAACAAAAGGAAGAAGTCATTTATCGTGAACGAGAAATTTCTTGAACTGTGGACTCATATAGGTGGTGAATCCTGTATCGGTTTTTGAAATAAGGCAGACAGCCAGTCCTTGTTCCGTGGCCAGTTTGATCGCCTTTTCGGTACCGAGAACCATCATGCTGATATCCCAGGCATTCGCTTCCAAGGGGGTAGGGGCGATCACTGATGCCGATACCAGGCGATGATCGATCGGTCTGCCGGTAGCGGGATCGATAATGTGTGAATACCGTTTGCCGTCTTTTTCAAAGTAGTTGAGATAACTGCCGGATGTGCTGATGTCATACCCTTGCAGACGGACTTCATCGCGCGCTTCAAGCACCTTGTCGGTGGGTTCGCGAATGCCGATGCGCCACGCCTGACCCGTTGTGTTCACACCACGCGCAAAGACTGCATTCCCGACTGAAATTAAATAATTATTGATGCCCTTCCGGTCCAGCAGGCGAGATAAAAGTTCCACGCCATAGCCTTCTCCCATGCAGGAAAGATCGATATAGAGATCCGGCAGGTCTTTTTCCAGGAAATCGCCCCGGATGTCACTTGTCAGCTTGAGATGCTCCAGGCCAACTTTCTGACGGGCTCTGTCAATCTGATCTTGATCCGGCACGGTTTCGGGCGTGTGTTTGTCAGGGCCGAAACCCCATACATTCACCAGGGGGCCGACTGTAATATTCATGGCTCCATGCGTGGCATTGCCGACGCGCAAGGCCATAATAATGATATCAGCCATTCCGTGGCTGATCGGCTGGGGACCGTTCCCGCGATACTGGTTGAAGCGCGAGAGGATTGAATCGCTTCGGTAGGTGGAAATTTCGGCGTTCGCCTGTTCAAGCAGGGCGCTGATCTCTTCCTGCAGCGCCTGTTCCGGTTCCGGCAGCGTGCCTGCGACCTGAATTGTGTAAAAGGTGCCCATGGTTTGCCCGGCAAAGTGATGTGCTTCGGCCTCCGCCGGGTTTCTGCGTTTTGCGTAGAGGGCCAGCAAACCGAGGCAGCAGAGTATGGCCAGCAGACTGATACCGTAATTTTTCCATCGATTTTTTATTGGATTGCATTGCATGGTCATAAACCTTGATGTTCAGGAAAAGAGGGAAGTGACGGAGAACAGGAGTGCATACGACAACCCGAAGATGATCAATACCAGTACGAAGACAAACCTCTTTTTGAACCGCCCCAGGAGCATGAGGAGATTTTTCATGTCAACCATCGGGCCAAGGATCATAAAACCCATAACTGCGCCCAAGGGAAACTGATTGAGAAAGGTCCGCGCGATAAAGGCATCGGATGTGGAGCATACCGAGAGAATGAAAGCGAAGAGCATCATCAGCAGGAGGGATACGGCAAACCCTCCGCCGGTGTTGACGATGATATCCTTCGGCACCATTGTCTGAAAAATACTGGAGAGCAAGGCTCCGGTGATAAGGTAGCGGCCCACGTCGAAAAATTCAGCGCCGGCATGGCTGAAGATTTCCTCCAGTTTTCCCCAGACGCCAGTCTTGACTGTCTCCTCATGACAGGAACAGCAGTCGCAGGAGCAATCGGTAAAACCATCGAGCAAGAAAGACCGGTTTTCCGGGAGGGCCAGCATTGCGACGCCTGCGGTAAGGGCAATCACCGCGCCTAAACCGACCCGGTACAGGACTATTCCCGGCTGCCCGGGGAAGGCGTAATAGGTGGAGAGTATGACCAGAGGATTGACGATCGGGGCCGCAAGCATGAAGGTGATGGCCGTCGGCAGGGGGACTCCCTTCTTTATGAGACGTGCCGCTACCGGAATCACAGCGCAATCACAGACCGGGAAAAACAATCCTGCACATACCGCGACCAAAAAGCCCGACACCTTTTTTCGCGGGAAGAGTTTTATGACCGTTTCGCTGGAGACAAGGACCTGGAGTGCCGAGGAGATGAGCACCCCGAACAGGATAAAGGGAAAAGCCTCGATCAGAATGCTCAGGAATACCGTATTTACGGCGATCAGCCTGGAGACATTCAGATTCTGGGAATCGAGACTGATCGCTCTGATCAGAGCTGCCGCAAGACAACTTGCAGCCAGGGCGATAAGGATAAGGAAAAAAAATTTATCGGGGCGAGGAATCCTGGCCGGCGGCCTTTTTTTTCGTGCCCTGTCATCAGAAGATGCATGACCCGTGCTGTCATTCCATGTAATCCTTGCGGCGGGATTGATGGACTGCAGGGTCTTTTTTGACAGCCGATTTTTCGGATTTTCAGCATTATTCACGATAATCACATCGCAGATGGAGATCTGCTCAGTCAATATTGCTCCGATGTTGGCCATGAAATTATCAAAGGTGGCGGCGTCAATGACGGTAATGATTGTCTTTATTTTTAAATTACCCGGAATCTTTTTATCTGTGAAGACTTTCAGCAAGTCTTGGGTCTTCTGCATTCCGTTCAGCTCGATAATGACCCTGGAAGGACAGTATTGTTGGAGTATTTCCGCAAAAAACAGGGCGTCCAGGCTGTTCTGCCGTGTCCTTTTTTCGAGATGGATATCCGGGTTTTTAAGGATTTCGTCATCAATTTCTTTTTCGCCCCATTCGTTTTGAATAACCACTGTTGTCTCTCCCGCGCACGTATCCTTCTGCAGCATGGAATTGATCAAGGTGGTTTTACCCGATCCTAAAAATCCGGTTACAATATCAACCTGTATATTCATGAATAGTTCATCACCTTTTTTCCTTATAGAAATAATACGTCCAAATATAAAGACAATTGCGGGAAGAAAAATTTTCTTTTCTCTGAAATCCTTGCGGAGCGCTGGCCTGCCAGGCTGGAGAAGAGCTTTCCTGTTGTGCCGGGACAGGTCTGTCCGGTCCAGCCCTGCTGGTTTATAGGAAAATCTCGTTTTGATGCTGGCCTGGTCATACTGAAATGATGAGCGTTCATGTATCGCCGAGGTAGGTCATTCCGGTCCAGCCCTGCTGGTTAGATGGTGTATTTCTTTGTCAGGGAGGGCTTCCCGGACTCAAAAGGACGATAATATCCATAATCTGCCAGGGCGAGCATCTCACGGTCGCCCGTGGAATCGCCGTACGCAAAGAGCGTATATGTGCTCACATCCCCTAAAAGCGATTGGAGCCTGTTGACTTTCTCCTGGCGCCGGCAATTACCTCCCAGCAGGGCACCGTCGAACACCTGGCCCTTACGAGAGAGCACTGTGCAGAGCAAGTCGTCAAATCCAAGTGCGCGTGCAACCTCGTCAAGGTAGACATCAAGGGAAGCGCTTACCAGAATGCATCGATGGCCTTTTGATATATGCCAGTCTATGCGCTCCAGGGCTGCAGGCCGAAAGAAGGTTTTCAGGCTCTTGGCATAATGCGTTCCTCTTTGGTCAATTGCCTCAACAGGCTCTCCTGAAAATAAGGCCTGTACCAAATGTTCTTTGTATACATCCCGGTTAAAGATGCCGCGTCCGGAAAACGCTGCCTTTGGAGCGACCCGGGCAAAGGCCTTCAGGACTTTTGCGGAGCCGAATACATCGCAAAGAAAGGGAACAAACGTGTCTTTCGTCGTTATCGTCCCGTCAAAGTCGAAGGCTGCAACTACCGTGTCTTTCATGAAATTTTTATAATCCTTTTATGAAACGGAAGGCGAGCAGGCCCATCAGGAATATCAAATAAAATCTCAGGAAGTAGAGGGAGATTTTTACTGTTCTGGTCATTTGTACACGTGGCATAATTATTCTCCTTCACGGCTATGTGCGTGGTACGAGCCCTTTCATAATTTCGTTATAATAGATAACTCCCAGGATATGGTCGTCACTGTTGACAATGGGAATCATACGATAACGGTATCGGCCGAATATCTCTACCAGATCCTCGCGGGAGGCATTTTTTTCCGCTGTAACCACCGGAAAGATCATAATGTCTTCTAGCCTGGTCGCATCGTCTGCGAGCACCAGGTTCCTTAAGTCTACCACACCGATCAGGGTTTTACTGTCCCCGTTCACCACATAGACATACGAGACGCTTCTGGGTTCCTGATTGAGATGGCGAATGCCTTCCAGGACATTGTCCACCGTTGCCTCTTTAGGCATCACCACATAATCCTGCGACATGATGTCATCGGCCTCGGGCTCCGGATCGGAAAGGACCATCCGAACCTTCTCGGCCACCTGGGCATTGAGCAGTTCCAAAAGTTTCTGGACATTATCAAAGGGAAGCACGGCAAAGAGATCCGCCAGTTGCGGGACGGTCATTTCCGAGAAAATCTCACGCGCCCTTTCCTGGGAAAGATCCTCCACCAACTGCCGCTGGGCTCTGGGCTCGGCCTCGGCTAGAGTCTCGGCGGCCTTTTCGGAATCCAGCGCGCCAAAGAGCGCCTCCTGCTCCTCGCCCTGCAGCTCCTCAAGGACATCGGCAAGGTCTTCGCTCGGCAGCTCCATTATCTGTTCCCGGGTGATGGAGAGCGAGACCTTATCGCGCCCTGCCGTATCCTCAAGCGAAAGAGGCTGGACGTATCTTGCGGGGATCAGGCGGTTCTTCATCCAGGTCAAGCGTCCAAGGCCCACACGGCGGAGGAAGCCGTTGAAGGAGATATCGACATCGGTGATGACCATCTGCCCTTTGGCCTCGGCAAGGAACACGTCATTGACAACCTCGCATCGCCGTCCGTCCATATCCAGGATGGTGCAGCCCATAAGATGCTCATCTATGAGTATCCATCCGGGTTGGTCGACAAAGGGAGGGTAGAAGCCCCCCTCGGCCGGTTGGACAAAGATCGCATCATCCTCAATCCGGACAACCTTTTCCCAGGGCACAAACTCCGTTGCCTTTCCCCATCCGTGTTCAATATATATCCCGATCACATGCCAGTGGGGCTCCACCGTATGAAAGACCAGATCAGAGAGTTTCCCTATCCGGTCCTTGACCTTTCCACGGCAGACAGGTCTTTGCAACAGCTCGGAAAAATGGAAGATCCTGAGGGAATCTCCTGACTGCTCCGTCGTCTTTGTTGTGTGTTGATTCATTGTAGTCTCCTTCTCCGGGCAGGCTCAATTGAGCAGTTCGGGAAATAATGTGGTGACCCCGAGGAGGGTCGATATGATGGATATAAAAACCACGATCGACCAGTTGACGATGTTTTCCCAGCGGGTGTTGACATGCTCGCCCATAAAGGCGGGGTCGTTGAGAATCAGGAGCAGGAAGACAAGAGCCGCAGGCAGCAGGGTGACGGCGACCACCTGGACAAACATGGTAATCGTCACCAGGGGCGCGTTGGGAATAAGCACAACCGCTCCGGACGTGAGCAGCATCAGCAGATAAATTCCGTAAAACCACTTGGCATCCTTGACCTTGACGTTCAGCGAATGCGCCCAGCCGAAGAGTTCACCCACCGCCCATGAAGAGGAGAGCGAAATGCAGAGAGCGCCCAGAAAGCCTGCATCGAACAGGCCTATCGCGAAGAGTTTTTTTGCAAGAACGCCCTCTCCGGAAGGCAAAAGCGGCACCAGGGCCTCTGCTGTCTGCTTGGCATCCTCGATGGTTATCGGCGGCTGATGGTAGAAGAGGACCGCTCCTGTGGTGATAATAATAAAGACGGCGACGATGCAGGTAGCAAGCGATCCGATGAAGGTTTCGAGCTGGCCGAACTTTATATCCTTGATATCCAAACCCTTATCCACAACAGCACTTTGCTGGAAGAAGATCATCCAGGGGGCGATGGTCGTGCCGATGTTGGCCATGATGATAAAGAGGAGATCGTTGCTCATTCCTCCTCCGAAATCCGGATGGTAGAAGCCTTTGAGGACTGCACCCCATCCTGGGGAGTAGGAGACCTTCATGCCCCAGATGGCAGCCGGGATATAGACCAGATTAAAGATGCAGAAGAACAGTGTCAGCTTTTCAAAGGTCCAGTAGCTCCCCGTTACGACGACGGCCAAAAGGATCAGTGTCACGCCGATGAAGGTAATCCAGGGCGGAATGCCCAGTATGCTCATCGCCGCAGTCATCCCGATATACTCGGTGATGAGCGTGAGCCAGTTGACCACGGCCAGATCGGCAATTGAAAACCAGCCCCAGAAGGCTCCGAAACCCTCGAATATTGCTTCCGCATGCCCGCGTTTGGTGACAGCGCCGAGCCGGACTGTCATCTCCTGAACGTAGTAGGCCATGGGCACAAGGATGACGAACATCCAGAGCAGAGAAAATCCGTACTTGGAACCCGTGACTGCGTAGGTTGAAATGCCTCCTGCATCGTTGTCGGCCACCATGACGATGATGCCGGGACCCAGGACAGAAAAGAAGATCAAAAGCTTTTTCCACAAGCGATTCGTGATATGAATGCTTTTGCTTATAAGATACATGACGATACCATTTAAGTATTAAATTAATTACTGCGCGCTAACAGCCTGATAGGCGGATTTCCGGTACAATTTACCTGCAGGCATGAAGAGGGCAGTTCGGCATCCCGGTCACAGAACGCAACGGGAGTAAGGCGGTAAGACAGCCATCGGGCTGGAAAGCCCTGGCTGAACGCTGTGTTTGTTCTACAGACAAGCAGATGCAGCAATCCGGCAACCATCCAATGGGATGAGGCCGTTTCGGACACGCCGCGTCTGCAAGCAGACACAAATTTGTGTTTTGCCATTGGTCACCTCCTGGTAATCTTTGCTTGACCGGGAGGTGAAAAGGAGGGGCCTTAGAGGCGAACCGCCGGAATCACCAGAGGAGGAAGCAAGGATGTGAGGATATGTTTTAAAACAACCGTTGTACGACTCCTGTCGCCGTCCATTTTTTTCTCTCAAATTAATATCGTCCAGACGCCATACGTCCGGTATTTGCAGGCTGTGTACACTTGATCTCTGTTCATTGTCAATATTTTTTTCTTTTTTCCCGGAGAACGCAGGCCGGGGAGGGGAAGAGCATGAATCTGCTCCGAACTTCCCGGCTGGAAAGCAACAAGAGTCTTACGAAGCTAGCGCACCGCTTCATGAACATTCTTCGGGAAAAGCTGAACTGTCTCGGATTGTTTTAAGCATCTTCTCATCAGGCAGCAACTGTATCAAGCACGCGCGGCACTTCCGGATTTTTGTGGACGATGTTTCATTATCGTATTATTTCACAGTAATGTCCGGTTAAGGACTTGCATGTATAGTTTGCAGCCCCGATTGTTCCCGCAAGGGATGCAGAAGAGGCTGCTCGATTCTTGATTCATTGATGATCTGATATCGTATTTGTCGGACAAG
>Ga0214249_1000089_pt1 | contig 46168 bp, 44 predicted proteins | sample TroBogypolimnion_17_FD_153087 | JGI IMG/M metagenome (GOLD analysis project Ga0214249, IMG submission 153087) | Freshwater microbial communities from Trout Bog Lake, WI - 23JUN2009 hypolimnion | ecosystem: Environmental > Aquatic > Freshwater > Lake > Hypolimnion/Profundal zone | place: Trout... | reverse complement strand
TTTCATGGCGCTTCTCCTTTTGGGTTTGATTTCTTGGTCGATATCAAAACCCTATCTTAGGAAAAGCGCCTTTTTTTTGCCTGGAAATTCTGCCTGAAAAATTTCACACAATATTCTTTACACCACCCCTTCATTTATCTGTTTTTCCAAATTAACACTCATAATTCGTAAGTGTTTTGTAAGCAATCTTGCATGCTGACACGGCCTCGTTGTTTCCTGTAGTATTTTGCATTCTCAATAGGGCCTGGTTAGATCTGTTCCTTTTTATGAAAGTCTCGTTTTGATGCTGGCCAGGCCAGGACGTGAATCAAAATTTCAATCAGACATCTGCCAGGTCTTCAAACATCAGCAACGCAGATGTAAATCAGGGACTTGAGGATATTACTACAAATAGCTCGGAGGTTAACATCAAGGCAAACGACCTCTCTCAACTTGCAGCCCAATTACAAAAACTTATGGATTTTTTAAATGTTTGAGATGTATTCCTAGGCAATAGACAATGCCATGGGGATTTTATGTTAAAACGAGTACATCCGTTGGAATCACACAGAATCCTTCTCGTTGCGATTGCTATGAGCCACAAATTCAACACATATTCAATTAGAGAAAATCATGAACAAAAGCGATCTGATAGAAAAAGTTTCCCGGGATTGTAAATTGAGTAAAGCAACTGCGGAGCAGGCACTGAACAGTGTTTTTTCTGCCATTACAAATGCGGTAGCAGGTGAGAATAAAGTCACATTGATAGGCTTCGGTTCATTTTCTGTAAGCGAGAGGATTGCTCGTGACGGCCGTAATCCCAAAACCGGAGAAGTCATTCAGATTGCCGCTCGCAAATTCGTTAAATTCAAGGCAGGAAAAATCCTGGCCAATGCTGTAAAATAGTTGTCAGACATTTTCGGTTTAACTTTTCGCCCCCCTTGCCGGAGTCTTTTTCTTGATAGAATTTACGCAAGAAGATAAAAGCCTGAATGGTGCGAGTCCTCTGGATAGGAGCGGTGTTGCGTCAAAAAAAATCGTGGCCTCCTCACTGCCCTTTCTTGAAGGAAACGTTGACCGGCTGTAACAGCGCTTTGAGATCAACCTCTCCGGCAAGCTGTTTTTGGGTCCGCATGATCTGTTCGGTCTGGGCCCATCCTTTTTCATCGATGGCGCCGATGACAACTGTCAGGTGCGGCTGCACCAACTCGCGGGTGCTCTTCAACTGCTCTTCCAGGATTGGACGCGGCGTGTCAGGGTCGTATGTTTGCAGGGTCTTTATGACTTCCCCTTGATTTTCCGGGTCAAGCGCCTTCTGCCACCCCGCAAGCAGGGCTGACAGGAACTTTTTCACCAGCTCGGGTTTTTCCGCTACAGTGCGGGATTCGGTGATGACGGAGTTGGACACAAATTGCACGCCGAATTCCGCTGGATCGAGATACGCGATTTGTTCCCCCGCTTTTTCGAGTTGCGCACTGATGATCGGCCCTTGGGCATTGCGATACACAGGCCAGAGTTGAACCTTATGCCGGTAAAACGGTGTATAATCATAGCGGACGCCAAACAAGGTCACCTCCGGGCCGCTGATGCCTGCTTCTGCCAACAACGTGTGCATGATGGTTTCATCATTGCCTCCGTATGTCACGCCGATGACCTTTCCCTTCAGATCCGAAAGATTCCGAATCCGCCCATCCTCCGGACGATACATCCATTGAAGCGGGTTAACCTGGAAGAGTTGGGCGATAACCACCACCGGTGACCCTTTGGCACGGGCCCGAAGCACCTGATCAGCCGAAGCCTCCCCGAAATCTGCGTACCCCAGTTCCAATTCCCGGACCGCATCCCGTTCCGGTCCGCCAGCCTTTATATCAACGTCAAGCCCTTCCTTCTCGAACATATGGTGGCTTTCGGCATACAGCGCGCCGATCACACTGACATTGCGCAGCCATTTCAGACGGTAGGTCACTTTTTCATTGGCATGGACACCGCCTACGCAGAACAACAGCGTTGCGAACAACGCGAAGGCAGACAGCATAAGCTTTTGTGCTTTATCGTTCACCTTCACTCCTTGATCGGCATAAAACATCTGATCCCCTCCCCTCACTTCCCTGCTCTCCGCTTATCTTCCTGTCCAGGCCCGTTTTATAGCTATCCCCAGCAATTCCAGCAAGGCCTGGTATACGGCGATTGTGATGCCGATCAAAAAAAGCGCGATCAAAACCTTCGCCAAATCGCTTTGATAGAGAGCAATCCTTATACGGTAGCCAATTCCTGCATCGGCGGCGATGAATTCCCCAACAATGGTCCCGGCCATGGCCAGTGTGGCACTGCCGGTGATAACTGTGGTCAGTTGACTCAGGTTTTCAAAGATACGGATTTTAACCTCCAACTGCCAGCGCATGCGGCCGGTGACCCTGTAAAAGTGTTCGATATCCTCAACAGGCTTGGACACGATTCCTAAAACGGAGAGCAGCACAGGAAAATAACAGATCATGGCCGCTATCAGCAAGCGCGTGAGAAAACCGTCGCCAAGCAGGATGAACAGGATCGGCGCCAGCGCGACGATGGGGTAAGCCTGAATATTATAGGCAGCGACCTTGATGAAGGAGCCGAACCAGGTGGATTGACGGCCGGTAATACCGATGACAAAAGCCATGATGACTGAAACAACCTGGCCGATAACCGTCACGGTCATGGTATTCAAGGTGGCAAAGCTGTACTGGCTGTACTCCGCAATCAGGGTCTGGAACATCCCGGATAGGGCCGGAATGACGTAATCTGAAAGGCCCAGACAATATTTCAGCAGCATCAAGCCGCTGATAAACAGGAAATATATGATAAAGAACTGGAAGACGCGTCTATACAGCATTCATGACCTCCAGCAGAGTTGCATCCAAAACTTCATGCGCAACGTCTTCCTCATCGCAGATGTTGCATCCCCTTACCATGACAGTCTGCGGTGTCTTACTGTTGTTGCGAAAGACCAGAATCGAATCGCAGAATCTGGACACCTCCATCGCATTATGCGAAATATAAATGAAATAGCGGTTGGGGAACATCGCCTTGATGGTCAGGATAATCGTTGCTCGGGTGCGCTCATCGACATTGGCCAGGCTTTCGTCCATGATCAACAGGTCCCAGTCCTGCAGCAAATAACGGATCAGGTTCGCCCGGTTCTGCTGCCCCATGGAAAGCTGCTCGAACCGTGATTTGATGCAGTCGGATAACCCGAAAATTTCGACCAGTTTATCTTTTTCGGCCTGCATCGACGGCGGGATGACCCGCGTTAAGTGATGACCCACGCCAGACCAGCCCGGAAGTCGCTCCTTATTATGTGAATAGAGGCGCGTTCTGAGTCCTTCCATTGAAATTCCGCCTGAATACCTCTCGATTGCACCGGTGATGATCTTTGCAAGAGAGGTTTTCCCCACCCCCGAAGGACCGAAAAACGAATGGAATCCCGGTCTAGTCAACTGAAACGACACATCGCTGAAAAGCGGGTTTTCCGTTTCGGGATACGTAAACGTCATATTGTCGCAGATCAGAGGCATATTGAACCTTCAAAACCGGAAGCCGCATCGATTAACCCCAAAGCGCGTTCCTGAGCTTTTTCAATCCTCGCAAGGAACATGACTATTTCCGGGGTAAAAGGATCGATAATTCATATAAAAGATACATTCATGGTTTCCAAATCGATTCGTAACAAATCAATTCCCTCAACCTTTATCATTTATAATCGAGAGATTAAACCTTAAAATGAGGGTTGACAGACTTTATGGAAAGCTCTTAGGTACGCAGGATCAGGAAAAGTCGCCGCTACCGTGCAGAACAGCATACGAGGAGTATATGCAAGGAGATTGCCATGAAATACAGTATTTCAGTTCAGGAAATGACAGGCCGCTTTCTTCGCTACGTTGCGATCAATACCCAGTCGGATGAAGAGTCTGAAAATTATCCCAGCACAGCCGGACAGTTGGATCTGAGCCGGTTGCTGGTCGATGAACTGCAGAGCATGGGACTCACCGATGCCAGGTTGAACGAACATGGCTACGTCTTTGCCAGCCTGCCCGCAACTACGGCAAAAGAGGTGCCTGTGATAGGCCTGATTGCCCATGTGGATACCTCGCCCGAGGTCTCCGGCGCCGCTATCAAGCCTATTGTGCATCATAACTACCGGGGAGGTGAGCTGGTATTGCCGGGCGCTCCTTCCCAGGTGATCCGGCCCGAGGACAACCCCGCCCTGGCCGGCTGTATCGGCCACGATCTCATCACCACCGACGGAACCACGTTGCTGGGAGCGGACAATAAGGCGGGGGTGGCTGAAATCATGACAGCAGTGGACTTCCTGGTGCGTCATCCGGAAATTGCCCACGGGCCGATCCGGGTGGCATTTACCGTCGACGAGGAAGTGGGGAACGGCACCAAATATTTTGATATCGAGGAGTTTGGCGCTCACTATGCGTATACCATAGACGGCGGTACTGCGGGGGAAATGGAAGACGAAACCTTCTGTGCCGACACTGTGGCCATCACCTTCGGCGGCATCAATCTGCATCCCGGCTACGCTCGGGGCAAGATGCTCAATTCCCAGCGATTGGCAGCTGAATTTATTGACTTTCTCCCCAAAGACACCATGACTCCTGAAACCACGGATAATCGGGAAGGCTATATCCACCTGCATTCCATGACCGGATCGGTGGAGAAAACGGTGCTGAGATACTTAATCCGAGACTTTACTTCAGAAGGGCTGCAGGAAAAAGAGGACCTCATGAGAACGGTGCTTACGACACTGCGGAAAAAGTATCCCCAGCTGGTAACACAGTTTTCCGTTGAGGAGGGGTATCGCAATATGAAATATGTGCTCGACGCCCATCCTCAGGTTTCCGGTCATGCACTCGAGGCTATCAGCCGGGCAGGTCTTGAGCCGCAACGCAATGCGGTCCGAGGCGGCACGGACGGCGCCCGTCTTTGTGCCATGGGCGTGCCGACCCCCAATATTTTCACCGGCGGGCACAACTTCCACTCCCGTCTGGAGTGGATTTCTATCCAGGATATGGAAAAGGCGGTGGAAACGATAGTCCATCTTGCCGCCGTTTGGGAAGAGCGCACGTGATCCGGAGAACCTCAGAAAGGAGGCTCTTGGAACGTCGTCAGGAGAAGGCGCTCCTGGCGAGCTCAGCTTCTTCCCGGCAATGGAAACTGCTTATTGCAGACACGTCTTGTCTGCAATGACAACGGGGCCACGCCCCCGTCATTCTACCGTCACGCTTTTGGCAAGATTCCGGGGCTGATCCACATCGCAACCACGCCGTGCGGCAACGGCATAGGCCAGCAGCTGCGCAGGAACGGTATAGAGTATGGGATTCATATCCTCATGCACTGCGGGCAGATAGATAATATCTTCCGTTATAGTCTTCAGGTGCTCATCCCCTTGGGTCCCGATGAGAATCAACCTTCCCTGGCGGGCCTTGATCTCCTCAACATTGGAAATGGCCTTCTGGTACACCGAGTCCTGGGGGACTAAAGCGAGAACAGGCATCTCCTTGTCGATCAGGGCTATGGGTCCGTGTTTAAGCTCTCCCGCTGCGTATCCCTCCGCATGAATATAGGAAATCTCCTTCAATTTGAGAGCCCCCTCCAGAGCAATAGGAAAATTCAATCCCCTTCCTACGAAAAGAAAATCCCGACAACTGAAAAATCCTTCGATCAACTGCTGTATCCTTGTCTCAATTTCAGGAAGTGATTCTTTGACAACCTCAGCAATACCGACCAATGCATGCCCAAGCTCCCTGCTTTTCTCGAAAGAAAGAACCTGCCTGCGCTGCCCGAGATAGAGAGTAAAGAGAAAGAGGGCCGCCAGTTGCGAAATAAAGGCCTTTGTTGAAGCCACCCCGATTTCCGGCCCCGCATGGGTATAGATTGTTCCATGGGCCTCTCGGGTCATGGTTGACCCGACAACATTGCAGATCGTAATGACCTTGCCGCCAAGCCTTTTCGCCAGACGGATGCCGGCCAGGGTATCGGCGGTCTCGCCTGATTGGGAAATCGAAACAGTCAGTACCTTTTCATTAATGAGAAGCGTGCGATAGCGGAACTCCGAGGCAATATCCACTTCAACGGGAATTCCGGCATATTTTTCAATCCAGTATTTTGCAACCAGAGCGGAGTGCCAGGAAGTACCGCAGGCAACAAGGTATATCCGTTCGATCGCACGCAGGTCCTGATCGGCAAGTCCTATTTCAGGGAGATCAACTATCCCGGTTTCGGGATTGATTCTGCCGCTGATGGTGTTGGTTATGGCCTGCGGCTGCTCAAAGATCTCTTTGAGCATGAAATGTTTATAACCCGCTTTTTCGGCCATGGCCGCATTCCAGACGATGGTTGTAATCTTTTTTTCAATCTTCTCACCTGACACCAGAGAATAAATCGAGCAATCACCTGAAGTCAGAACGGCAAATTCGCGGTCTTCCAGAAATATTACATTTTTCGTAAAAGGAAGAAGCGCGGGGATATCCGAGGCCATAAAGGATCCCTGACCGTTCTCATCTATTCCCAATACCAGGGGACTCTGGTTTCGTGCTGCGATCAGGGTGTCGGGCATCCCTGTCCACAACACGCCAATGGCATAGGATCCCTCCACCATATCGAGCGATTTACGTATGGCCGCCACCAGATCTCCCGCAAGATTTTCTTCTATGAGATGGGCCAATACTTCGGTATCGGTTTCTGATGTAAATATATGCCCTTTGGCCTTCAGGTCCTCACGCAGGGAGTGATAGTTTTCAATGATGCCATTATGGACAACCACCAGATCGCCGCTGCAGTCGCTATGAGGATGGGCGTTTTCTGTCGTCGGGGCGCCATGAGTCGCCCAACGGGTATGGCCCAGACCAATATGCGAAGGAGCAACGATAGCCTCATCGATAATGGCCTCAAGATTGGATAATTTCCCCTGGCACCGGTGCTTGATCAGTTTTCCATCTTGCAGATAGACAACCCCTGCCGAATCATATCCTCTGTATTCAAGACGCCTGAGGCCTTCCAGGACAACGGGAATAACACGTCGTGGACCAGCATACCCGACAATACCACACATAGCCTTCTCCTTGCGGGAAAATAGAGCGATGATCTTTTAGCAGTTTATGACAATGCACAGATAAAATATTTTAATGTTTTAAAATAACATAGCTTTTTGAAATTTAGCCAGTTTTTTCTTTGCACTGCCACAAAAAGAATGTACCATTCGCGGGCATCAATTAAAATTTTCAACCTCATATTTTATGGAAAAGATCATGAACGACAGACAACGGCTCAAAAAAATACTTCTCGATAAATCCTATAAAAAAGGCTCCTTCACGCTGACTTCCGGGAAAACCTCGGATTTTTATATCGATGGAAAACAGACAACGCTCTCTGCCGAGGGAGCCTATCTCTGCGGCAAATTACTGCTGGAGCTGATCAGCAATGAAGAACAGCCGATAGAGGCCGTCGGCGGCATGACTCTGGGCGCCGATCCGCTGGTAACCGCCGTTTCCCTGGTGAGTTTCCTTGAGGGCAAGCCCATTCCCGCCTTTATCGTTCGCAAAGAAGCAAAAGGTCACGGAACAGGTAATTATATCGAGGGCCTGAAAAACATGCCTGAAGGATGCAGGGTTGCTTTACTCGAAGACGTTGTCACTACGGGCGGCACGCTCCTGAAGGTCATCGACCGCGTTGAAGCGCAAGGATTCAAGGTCGGGTTAGTTGCAACTGTTGTCGAACGGCAGGAAGGCGGTGTTGATACCTTAAAAGAAAAAGGATACGCCCTCAAATCCATTTTCACGAGGGAGGAGCTTTTACGCTAAGGCCATGATATGTAGAAAATGTTCTTCTCCACTGGAGGTTCACCGTCTTTGCAGCAGGGTACGCATGCGTTGTACAGGCTGTAAAAAAGAGTACCAAATCCACGAAGTTGCCCAGGACCTGGATGAGGAGACCGAGAAGATTCTAGAGAAATACACCGCTATCATTTACGACTGAACAGGTGCATTGAGGACAACCTTTCAGCGTAAGTCTTTTACACTCGATCACTCCGTTTTTTTCGTTTTATTCCCTCCTGCCACCATCAGTAACGGCAGGATTCGATAACGAATCCTGATGCGTTGATTCATTTTTTATTTAACTATGATATTTATTTAATTTATTGTTTTATTAATCTGGTGTAGAATATACGGTAATTCTCAGATAGGATTCAAGAAATACTCAGACGAACTCACTCAACAGCAACTCATGGACGTTCAGAAATCATTTGTCAATGCGCAGGGTATCGCCACGATAAAATGTCCGCAATGCGGGATAATCAAGAACCTCCCCGCCACCCAGTACCGAGGAAGGCAGCATGCCCTGAAGGTTCGGTGCACGTGCGATTACACCTGGAATCTTCTGCTTGATTTCCGGCGGCATTACCGGAAAGAAACTGAGCTTACAGGGACGTATACCTTGGAAGAACCCTCGTCCGGCGGTGGACGCTTGACAGTGGTTAATATCTCCCGCAGCGGTGTCGGGTTTACTGTCGCGGGCCTGCATGCAGTCATGATCGGCCAGAAGGCACGGCTGCACTTTGCTCTGGACAATAAGAAAATGACCTTGCTTGATAAGCTTGTGACTATCAAATCCGTCAAGAATGGATACATCGGCTGCGAATTTTTAGATGACCGGGTCTTTGAAAAAGACCTTGGCTTCTATCTGCAACCCTGAGCATCCTTATCCCCGTTCATTGTCTTTCCAGAATCTTGCCGATGAGCTTCTGCGCCTGCTGCAGAAATGGCATGAGCGTGTCACGCTGCAGGGCGCTGATCACCACTCCCTCTTTCTCTACCTCACGAACCAAAGGCAACGGATCTTGCAGTCTGTCAACCTTATTAAAAACTTTCAGGCAGGGGATATCGCTCAACTTCAGTTCCAGAAGCAACTTTTCCACAACCGCAATATGATCCCTGAAACAAGGATTGGAAATATCAATGACATGAACCAGGAGATCCGCCTCCCCGAGTTCCTCCAGGGTGGCCTTGAAAGCCTGCAGCAGCTCGTCGGGCAGATGCTGTATAAAGCCTACGGTATCAGTAATGATAACCGCTATCTCCTCTGGGAAACGGAGCCTGCGGCTGGTGGGATCAAGGGTTGCAAAAAGTTTGTCTTCGGCAACGATACTGCTGTCGGTCAGGCTATTGAGCAGGGTTGATTTTCCCGCGTTGGTATAGCCCACCAACGACAGCACGGGCAGTTCTTTTTTTCTGCGCTTGGCCCTGCGCCTGTACCGCTCACGGGTCACGTCTTTCAGTTCACCGGCAAGCCGGGTCAAACGTTCGTTTATTCTCCGTCTGTCTATCTCAAGCTTGGTCTCGCCGGGGCCTCTGGCTCCGATCCCCCCCGAGAGGCGCGACAAAGCGTCATCCCTTGAGGAAAGACGCGGCAGCATATACTTCAACTGAGCCATTTCAACCTGAAGTTTTCCTTCACGGCTCATAGCACGATGTGCAAAGATATCAAGAATGAGCTGCGTTCTGTCAATGACCCTGAGTTCGGTAAAATCTGTTATCGACCTGACCTGGGAAGGATTCAGTTCCTGATTGAAGATGAGAAGATTGGCATCGAGCTGCAGGGCGCGGATCATGATATCCGCCAGTTTTCCCTTGCCGAGAATCAGACGGGGATTTACCTTCCTCGTCCGCTGCAGCACGGTGTCAAGGACCAGGACTTGATCCGAACGGGCAAGTTCGGCCAGTTCGGCCAGCGACTCGTCAGCCCGGATTTTCGCCTCCGTGCTGACGCTGACCAGAATTGCCCGGTCCTGGCCCTTATCGACAGTCTTGTTTGCGCCTTTTCGGCTGAATTCAGCCTCAAGTTTGCTGATAAAATCGGTGAACGATTCCTTTTGATTGGCAGGATGGACAGGTTTCAGGAAGGACCAGTTTTTGCCATCCACCATGTCCGGCAGAAGATGGACGGAAAGCAGAGCGCCGGGAAAACCGTCAGCCGCCACGAGAAGAGCGGAGAGCATATCAAGGCGCAGGAAGAGAAGATCCATCAGATCCTCATCGGTGATGTCTTCGCCCGCCAGATGCGTGTGAACCAGGCGCAGGCCCTTCAAACGTCCTCCCGATGTCCGGACTGAAGCTAAGGGCGGGATCATGATTCCGCTGAACGTCCCGACAATCACCGATTCAACCTTGCCGGAACGGTGGATAAGGACACCTATCTGCCTGTTGAGCTCAAAGGAGAGCTGGCACAGGACCCTGGCCATCTCAACACCAATGATCTGGTTGACATCCACCCGCCTGTCAGCCAGACGCTCAAGTATCTTTACATGATTCTTTTTCAGGCCGTCAACATTGCCCGTTACGCTCCCTATGGCCGATCCTCCCTCTTTGATCAAATCATTCCTGATAATTCTGAACGTTTGGGTATCTTCTGCCATAGCCGAAGGCCTTGCTGGTCACCTTCAGTCCCATGGGCGCCTGCTTCCTTTTATACTCATTAAGCCGTATCCTTCTCAGGATATCGCGAACCAGCCTTTCATCAAAACCCTGAGCGATGATGTCATGCAGGCTGAGCCCTCTCTCCAGATGCAGTTCCAGAATCTGATCAAGCGTTTCGTAAGAGGGCAGGTCATCCTGATCCCGCTGGCCGGGTTTCAACTCGGCGGTAGGCGCCTTGGTAATAGAGCGCAGCGGTATAATTTCCCCAACCCGGTTCACATACCGGGAAAGCTCGTAGACGAGTTGTTTCGGCACATCGGAGATGACGGCAAGGCCACCGCTCATATCGCCGTAGAGCGTGCAATAGCCGACAGCCATTTCACTTTTATTACCGGTAGTCAGCAACAGCCGTCCGAATTTATTGGACAAAGCCATGAGCAGATTTCCGCGGATCCTCGCCTGGATATTCTGCTCGGTCAAGTCCTCCTGCATCCCGGAAAAATGAGGCTGCAGGCTCATTTTATAGGCATCGAACAGTCCAGTTATCGGAATTATCTCAAAGCTGCAGCCCAGATTAGCTGCCAGTGCCTTGGCGTCCTCAAGGGAATCCGTCGAGCTGTAAGGGGACGGCAGGGCCACGCCCATGACATTTTCAGGACCCAACGCCTGCACCGCCAGCGCTGCTGTCAAGGCAGAATCAATCCCGCCCGACAGGCCCAGCACGACCGATGAAAATCCGCATTTCCGTACATAGTCTCGAACGCCCATGACCAGTCCGTCATGCACCGCGGCGATCTCATCCTCCTTGACGGGACAATGCATCTCCGCCTGCCAGCTTTCAGTATCTACAATATTAAAATCCTCGGCAAACCCCCTGCACTTTCCCGCCACCCTGCCTTGATCGTCCATAACGACGCTCCGGCCATCGAAGAGCAGGGAATCCTGTCCCCCGACCTGATTGACATAGATGAGTGGGACCTTGTAGCGGGTACAAATCGACTGGAAGATCGAATAGCGGGTGGCCTCCTTGCCCCGCTGAAAGGGAGAGGCCGAAACATTTATCAACGCATCGACTTTGGTCTGCAGTCTGGAGGCTGTTGCAAAAAGATCCTGCAGGGGATCGACTCTGTATTCGCCGACCTGATCATGCCAGATATCCTCGCAGACCGTGACGCCGAAGGTGAGGCCGCCCAGACTGTACAGATTCGACGCGGGTCCCGGTTGAAAATAGCGCGTTTCGTCAAAGACATCGTAGGCAGGCAAAAGCTGTTTTCTTACCTTAAAGACAATGGCGCCGTTCCTGGCTACCACAGCCGAGTTGTACAGGGGCTTCCCCTGCTGGCCGTGCCGTCTCTCAATACAGCCGAACAGCACATCGATGGGAGGAAGTTCAGCGAGCAAACCTGCAAGAGCCCGTTCATGGTCGTCAAGAAAAGAAGCCCGTTCGAGAAGGTCCTGGGGAGGATAACCTGTGCTTGCCATCTCAGGAAAAATGACAAGACTGCAGCCGTAATCCATGGCTTCACGGGCGGCAACCACAATCTTTTTACAATTTGTCGGAAAGTCACCTATAACCGGATTTGTCTGCACCAGCCCGATTTTCACCCTGCTCCCCTCCTCAGTGGTTTTTTTGATATTTCTGTACAGCACGATTGTGCTCGGCCAGATTTTTGGAAAATTGGTGAGTTCCGTCATTTCGGGAAACAAAATACAGATACGTCTCTTTAACCGGATGAAAAACCGCCTTCAAAGAATCCTTGCCCGGATTACAGATCGGACCTGCAGGAAGTCCCGGAATCAGATAGGTATTATAGGGGGTGTTCCGCAGCAGATCATCTTTGGAAAGGCTGCCGGAATAATTACTTATCCCGTATACGACGGTAGGATCGGACTGCAGACGCATGCCAAGCTTGAGCCGATTGAAAAAAACAGAGGCAATGAGCGGACGTTCGGCAGGATTGGCGGTCTCCTTTTCAACCATTGAGGCAAGAATAACAATTTCCTGCTTATCAAGCTTCCCTGTTTCTCCTTGATCAAATTCAGTCCAGACCTTCTGAAAATGATGCACCATAATCCTGATGAGTCCTTTTGTATCGGTGGACAGACGCGCCAGATAATACGTTTCAGGAAAGAGATAGCCTTCGAGGCTCTGTACCGGCCCAATCCCCAGGGACTGGATAAAATCAGGATCATGAACCAGACGAAGGAATTCGGTATAATCGCACCAGCCGCCATCGGCGAAGATCCGGGCGATCTCCTCAGCCCGCAACCCTTCTGGAATGGTAACGGGGTATTGAATCTGGGGCGCGGAGGCAAGCTCCCTCATGACCAGAAGGACGGATTTACCGGTCTCGAGACGAAACTCACCCGCTCGGAATTTTCTTGAATATCCTGCGAGTTTGGCGCAGAGAGAAAAGCGGATGTCGTCATGAATAAGGTTGGCTCCGGCAAGAAGATGGCCGACCCCCCGCAACGAAGTCCCATGGGGAATCATCACCACTGCAGTGCTACTTTCCGATGCAGGTCCCCGGAGATTCTGATAGCTCATCAGCCATCCCAAAAAGGAGACAACAGAAAAAATGAACAAAAGGGCTGCCCAACGGACAGCCCTCTGTGCAAAGAACGCTTGTATTCTGGAAATGTTCCCCAACTCCTTCACCAACAGTTTCAAACCTTACGTTGTCTCCGGGCAGCCTTTTTTTCGGGTTGTCCGAAAGCAATGCGTACCACTTCATCCATATCCTTAACGGGGAAAAATTGCATTTTTTCTCTAACATCCGCTGGGATTTCACTCAGATCCATTTTATTCTGATCAGGAATTATGACCTTGTTAATATTAGCGCGAAGGGCAGCCAGCGCCTTCTCTTTCAAACCGCCGATGGGCAGCACCCGCCCGCGGAGAGTGACCTCGCCTGTCATGGCCAGTCCCTTGATGAGCTTTTTCCTGGAAATGGCCGAATAGAGCGCGCTCGCCATGGTGATTCCCGCGGATGGGCCATCCTTGGGAATAGCTCCAGCCGGAACATGGATATGGATGTCTGTCTTTTCGAAGTAATCCTCCTGGACACCCATCTCTTGCGAACGGCTGCGGCAGTAGGTCAACGCTGCCTGGGCGGACTCCTTCATCACATCTCCCAGTTGTCCCGTAAGCGTCAGCTTTCCTTTTCCGGGCATGAGATTGACCTCAATATGCAGGATCTCCCCTCCGACCTCGGTCCAGGCCAGGCCGGTGACCAGACCAGGCTGGTCCAGCGTTTCGATTTCAGAATCGGGAATCGATTTCGGTGGTCCGAGATACTTGTCAATGGTCTGTCTGGTAATACTGTACGGCCCTTTCCCCCCCTCGGCAATCTTTCTGGCGACTTTCCGGCAGATCTTGCCTATCTCGCGTTCCAGATTCCTCAGACCTGCTTCATGGGTGTAATGGGTTATGATATAGGTGAGCGTCTCGTCCTGCAGCTTGATGTGCGAGGTTTCGATCCCGTTTTCTTTCAACTGCCGGGGCACCAGATAGCGGTTGGCGATGACCAGTTTTTCCTCCTGCGTGTATCCCGAAAGCCTGATAACCTCCATCCTGTCCAGCAGCGGACTGGGAATGGTATCGCTCATATTGGCGGTGGTGATGAACATAACTTTGGAGAGATCGAAAGGCAAATTCAGATAATGATCCGAAAACTCAAAATTCTGTTCGGGATCCAGCACCTCGAGCAGTGCGGAAGAAGGATCGCCCCGATAATCCGAACCGATCTTGTCTATCTCATCCATCATGAATATGGGATTATTCGACTTGACGGTTTTCAGTCCCTGGATGATCCTGCCCGGCATGGCCCCGATATAGGTCCGGCGATGTCCGCGGATTTCGGCCTCATCGCGCATGCCGCCCAAGGACATGCGGTGGAACTTCCGCCCCATAGCCCTGGCGATGGATTGACCGAGCGAGGTCTTCCCCACACCCGGAGGGCCGACAAAACAGAGGATGGGGCCTTTGGTGCTGGTATTCAGCTTCCTGACAGCCAGATACTCAAGGATCCTCTCCTTCACCTTCTCAAGACCGAAATGATCTTCATCGAGAACCTCTTTTGCGGCTATCAGATCAAGCCGGTCATGTGTGCCCTTTTCCCACGGGACATCAAGAATCCAGTCGATATAGGTCCTGATAATAGTGGCTTCAGAAGAGTCGGGATGCATCATCTCCATACGGCTGAGCTGTTTTTTCGCCTCCTTGCGGATGGCTTTCGGCATCTTCTTTTTCTTCAGCTTCTTTTCAAGGTCTTCAATCTCCTGGATGCGCTCGTCGGTATCGCCCAGCTCTTTCTGCAGCGCATGCAGCTGCTCGCGCAGATAATACTCGCGCTGGGATTTGCTCATCTCTTCTTTCGCGTCGTTCTGGATTTTAGCCTGGACCGTGGAAACCTCAAGCTCCTTGGCAAGAAGTTCACTGACCAGTTTGAGCCGTTTGACGGGATTGGTCTCTTCAAGAATGGACTGCGATTCGACAATTTTAAGCCGTAGATTGGAGCCGACAAGGTCGGCCAGGCGGCCTGGTTCCTCGATGTTGTTGATGATCATCATCAGGTCGGCCGAAAGAATGCCACGAAGAGACATAATTTTTTCGGTCTGATCCCGGACTGTGCGCATCATGGCCTCAACCTCAACGGTGATCGGCCCTGACTCCTCTTCTTCAATCACTTCAACCGAAACCTGAAACGATGGTTCCTTTTTTATGTATTCCTTGATGCGGGCCTTGGACATGGCCTGGACCAGAACCTTCAGCCTGCCATCAGGCAGTTTCAGGGTTCGCATCACCATGCACACCATCCCCACATCGTACAGATCTTCAGATGCGGGATTATCCTTGGTCGCATCCTTCTGGGTAACCAGCATCAGCAATTTATTCGAGCCAAGGGCCTCGTTAACCGCTTCGACCGAGTTGGGGCGGCCGACAAAGAGTGGAATTATCATATAGTTAAAGATAACCACATCCCGTACGGCCATCATCGGTAACACTTCGGGTATTTCCATATCTTCATTACCGGAAAAATCGTCCATACCGATGCTCAATGAATCATTATATTCCACACAGACCTCCTGACAGAAATGATGCCCCGCCTTGATAATAGGATCTCACGGCAAGCCTCTCACTATTGAGGAACTCAATCCATAATCCGGCAAAATCGCCCCTCTATTCGTATTATATGCACAATCTTTAATTTATCAAAAAAGTTGGAAAAAGCTAAACACTGCCTTATATGAAATCAAGGCAATAAGCGCAAGCTTATTCACTTCACGCTATTTTTTCTTGAACAATTGCCTTAATTCCACCATAATGTACCGTTTCAGATACTTTAAAAACGTATCCCCTCTCTTTCTCTTTTCTCTGGAGACTATCCATGTTACATGCCGGGATCTTTTTCACCCTGTCGGACTTTCCACATGCAGAAATCTTTCCCGAAAACGACTATGTCTGGACCGCCCTCAATTCCTTAAAAGACTACATGAACTCCTCGTCGTATCCAGTTAATTTCAGTCGATTAATAACTGAAGGAGTTCCTCTGCAACGGACGTATATCCTCCATGAGAATGAACTCCTCGAATCGGCATCCCTTGAGATCGTCTACGGCGATACAACAAAGGGCAAACTCGCCGTATACAGAAAGGGCGAGCAACTGAAAGGCGCCACAGTTATGATGGCCGGAAGCGTTTTCATGGGAAAACAGATCAGTCTCGGCCACGGAGTCCTCATCGAGTCCGGGGCCATGATCAAATCCCCTGCCATCATCGGCGACCAAACAGAGGTTCGCCAGGGGGCCTATCTGCGCGGCTACTGTCTCACCGGCAAATGCTGTGTTCTCGGACACACCACGGAGATTAAGCATTCAATTTTTTTAAACAATGCCAAGGCGGGACATTTTGCCTATCTGGGTGACTCCATCCTTGGGGAAAACGTCAATCTTGGGGCCGGGACAAAATTCGCGAACCTCAAGTTTCTTCCCGGTAACGTCACTATCAAAACCGAAGAAGGTGTCATCGACACCGGCAGACGTAAATTTGGCGCAATTCTCGGAGATGAAACCCAGACAGGCTGTAATTCTGTCACCAGTCCCGGCACCATCATCGGTAAAAACTCGTTTTTAATGCCGAATACAACAGCTCGCGGCGGATATCATCCCTCCAAAACAATTATTCGCTGAACCTTCCCAGCAGTCAACCGCCTCTCGGCAATTGCTCAAACGTAGATTTACACATGTTACTGCTTCCATATTTTTTCAATCTGGATTATTCTCAATAGCTAAATAATATGAACAAAAGAGTATGATAACAAAGTTATTCAATTTCTCAATAAAGATGAGAAAGCCAAGGATATCGGTGGAAGCGCAAATTTCCAGGGCTGCCTCATACCACAAACCGAGGATACTATCATGAGGACTATCAAAAAAGACGATTTCATCGATTCAATTGCTGACAGCCTGCAGTTTATTTCGTATTACCACCCCGTGGATTTCGTCAAGGCCATGCATGCCGCCTATCTCCGGGAGGAGAACAAGGCAGCCAAGGATGCCATCGGCCAGATCCTGATCAACTCACGGATGGCGGCCATCGGCCACCGCCCGATCTGCCAGGATACCGGCATCGTCACCGCCTTTGTCAAGATCGGCATGCAGTGCCGGCTTGACACCGATATCACAGTGCAGGAAATGGTGGACGAGGGCGTTCGCCGCGCCTACAAAAACCCCAAGAACCCTCTTCGCCTGTCGGTGGTCGCCTCTCCGGCATCAGACAGAAAGAACACCAGAGACAACACCCCAGCCGTCGTTTATACAGAGTTAGTCGAAGGCGACGGACTGGAGGTCTTCATTGCCGCCAAGGGAGGCGGTTCGGAAAACAAGACAAAATCAGTCATGCTCAACCCCAGCGACTCCATTGTCGAATGGATAAAAAAGACCGTGCCCCTGATGGGTGCAGGCTGGTGTCCTCCTGGCATACTGGGTATCGGCATCGGCGGCACCGTCGATAAGGCCATGATGCTGGCCAAAGAATCCCTGATGGAACCCGTCGACATGCTTGAACTGCTTAAACGCGGCCCAGCCAATAAGATCGAAGAGTTACGCCTAGAGATCTACAATGCCGTCAACGGCCTGGGCATCGGCGCACAGGGTTTAGGCGGACTCACCACCATACTCGATGTCCGAATCCGCGATTTTCCGACCCATGCAGCTTCCCTGCCGGTTGCGATGATCCCCAACTGCGCCGCCACCCGCCATATCCATTTCAAGCTCGACGGCAACGGTCCGGCAGTGCTGACTCCGCCCAGGATTGAGGAATGGCCAGAGATCAGCCTTGATGCCGGCGCCGATGTCAAGCGGGTGTTCATCGAATCCCTGACCAAGAAAGACATCGCCGAATGGAAGACCGGCGAGACCTTGCTGATCAACGGCAAGATCTTAACCGGCCGCGACGCCGCCCATCGCCGCATTCAGGAACTCTATGCTCAAGGCAAACCGCTTCCTGAGGGCGTCGACTTCAAAAATCGCTTCATTTACTACGTGGGACCGGTCGATCCCGTCGGAGACGAGGTTGTCGGACCCGCAGGGCCCACCACTTCCACCCGTATGGACAAATATACCGACATGATGCTGGAAAAGGCCGGGCTCATGGGCATGATCGGCAAATCAGAACGCGGTGACGCCACAATCGCCTCGATCAAGCAGCATGGAGCCGTTTATTTAATGGCTGTCGGCGGCGCGGCCTATCTGGTTTCCAAGGCCATAAAAAAATCCCGGACCGTGGCCTTTGCTGATTTGGGCATGGAGGCTATCTACGAGTTTGAGGTTGAAGACATGCCGGTAACGGTAGCTGTTGACTGCCGCGGCGAGGCCATTCACAAGACCGGCCCCACCTTCTGGCAGAAAGAGATCGCCGGACGAAAATAATATATATTTTCCAAGCAGTTCTCTCCTCGGGGAAACCGGGCGTTCACTCTTCGCTCGGTTTCTCCCGGCGCAGTATTCCGTTTTCAACGGCGGAAGCAAGTACAGGCACAGTGGTGAGCAAGACCCTGTTTCCGGGATTTGCTCTGCTGACAGTCTCCCCCTTCTCGTCGTGCATGGTCAGGATTGTTGCGGGTATCACCTCAGCGCCCGGAGCCATGTAGCAAATCTCCGCGCCCGTCTCCAAAACGTTTCTGACTTCCACCAGTAAAGGATCTCCGGCACGGCGAATCACCGCCACAGGTTCGGCTGGCTGCACTGCACGAGAGCTCGCGTAGAGCATCTCCCGGCAACCAGGACGCTGCCGGATAAAGTTTTCCGTGGTCCCCCTGGTTCCGGTCTTGAGCAGTTCTTCCATGAATTCATCCGGCAGCCTGATATCTGCGGGATTCCGCCAGGCAGAAGGCGGCAGCGCAGCCAGATAATCAAGAGCTGCCCGATAGATCCTCACCACTCCGCCGACATAGAAAATGGACTTCATCCGCCCTTCGATCTTCAGCGAATCGACGCCTGACGCCATCAGTTCCGGCAAGAGTTCAAGAAGACAGAGGTCCTTGGCATTAAAGATATAGGTTCCCCGCTCATCCTCTTCCACCGGAAAGTACTGTCCCGGACGTTTTTCTTCCGTAAGGGCATACCTGTAGCGGCAGGGATGGGCACAGTTCCCCTGATTGGCATCCCGCTGGGTCATATAGCTGGACAACATGCATCGTCCGGAATAGGAGATGCAAAGAGCGCCATGGACAAAAATTTCCAGTTCGCAGCCGACCTTCGCCCGGATCTCCCGAATCTCCTCCAGAGACAGTTCCCGTGCAAGATTCAGGCGTTTTGCGCCTTGGCCCGCCCAGAATGCGGCGGCGCCGTAATTGGTCACATTGGCCTGAGTTGAAAGATGAATGTTCATTGACGGGATCAGGGACCGTACTGTCTGCAGGATACCCGGATCGGAGACTATGACCCCGTCCGCCCCGAGCTCGCAAAGGGAAAAAAGATAGGCATCCAGTCCGGCAAGATCACGATTATGGGCCAGGATATTGACTGTCACATAGACCTTAACCTTCCGGGCATGGGCATAGGCAACCGCCTCCTTCATCTGATCGAAATCAAAATTGCCGGCCTTGGCGCGTAGACTGAAGTCCTTCCCCCCCAGATATACCGCATTGGCGCCATAGTGGATTGCCGTCACCAGTTTTTCAAAATTGCCGGCAGGAGCAAGCAACTCGGGGACGGCTGGAGAGCCCCCATTGTTCCTTTCTTTTTCATTCATGGTCGGTTATTGTACTGTATATTTATCCATCTGTTGAAAATTCATCCTGATGTAATAATTACGCTGAAGTGGATTGCAAGGAGGGTAGTGAAAAGAAAACGGGCAGGTATCGCAATGAGCGGCGGAGTCGATTCCACCGCCTGCGCCCTCCTCCTGAAAGACAGGTACGAGCTCACCGGCTTTTTTATGGAGTTGGCCCAGCCCGATATCGTCCGTCAGAAGGAACGGGTTCAGGACATTGCCGACCGCATAGGGATCAGCCTGGTTTTTGTTGATCTGAAACGGCAATTTGAAGAAAAGGTTCTTGCCTATTTTTCAGAAAATTATTGTAACGGACTCACGCCGAACCCCTGCATAATCTGCAACACAGAAATTAAATTCGGGCTGTTTATGGAGTACATGCTGACTGCGGGGATGGACCGAATTGCCACCGGCCATTATGCCAGGGTGCATGAGGACGGGGGCTTGTATCACTTGCGGGCAGGGAGAGACAAAGAAAAAGATCAGTCCTACTTCCTGGCCAGATTAAACCAGGAACAACTGAGCCATGTACTCTTTCCGCTGGGCGATATGGACAAAAAAGAGACCTATCTCCTGGCGGAACGGCATGGTTTTACAGATTTCAGAGGGAGTGAGAGCCAGGATGTATGCTTTCTGAGCCGGGAAAGCGTCGGCGGCTATCTGGAAAAGCGTCAGCAGAGATTGGCAGCAGAAGGCCCCGTAGTGACCAGGAATGGACAGCGGATCGGCACGCACAACGGCCTGTTTCGCTATACCATAGGCCAACGAAGAGGCTTGGGGATTCCCGACGCCACCCCCTGGTATGTCCTGGCGCTTGAGCCTGAAGGAAACAGGGTAGTCGTCGGCAAGGAAGACGAACTGTATTGCAGCCGGATACACATCGCGAAGGTATACTGGATTTCCGGGCAAGCCCCCGCTGAAGGTCCGGACTATCAGGTTCGGATCCGCTACAGCCATCGGGGTGCGCGGGCAACGCTCACAAGGCTTAGCCAGGATTGTTATCAGCTCGATTTCACAGAAAGCCAGCGTGCCGTGACCCCCGGACAATTTGCCGTGATCTATAAAGACGACGAGGTGCTGGGGTCAGGTGCGATACTGCGCAACGAGCAACTCTTGCCGGGACCCGTTCCGGGATGCTGATAGAGAACCACAGACGAACCGCACTATGAAGAAAATCGCCATTACCACCCTGGGCTGCAAGATCAACCAGTACGAATCCGCCTCTTTCCAGAGCGCATTTGAACTGCGGGGATGCGTGATTGTGCCCTTCGGTCAGACCGCCGATGTCATGATCATCAACACTTGCACGGTCACGGGAAAGGCCGGAGCCCAGTCCCGGCAGCTGATCCGCAAGGCCGTACGGACAAATCCCAGCGCCAAGATCGTCATCACCGGCTGCCATGCCCAGATGGCGGCGCAGGAACTCATCGAGATGGACGAGTTGCAGGATAGCCAGATCTGTATTGTCGGCAATGGGAATAAACACCTCCTGGTCGATACGGCCTTGCAGGAGAGGGCGTGCGACCTTTCCATGCTCATGGGCAAGATCCTCAAAAAAACCGAGATCTGCGACCTTCCTGTCCGTCGTTTCAATGATAGAACCCGTGCTTTTCTGCGGGTTCAGGACGGCTGTAACAGCTACTGCACCTACTGTATCGTCCCCTATACCCGTGGTCCCAGCCGCAGTCTTCCTGCGGGCGAGGTTCTGCGCCAGGCGGAAATCTTTGCAAGAGAAGGACATAAAGAGATTGTCGTTACCGGCATTCATACCGGCATGTATGGCAAAGATCTCAAGGAGGGCAAGGATATTGCCTCCCTTTTGCAGGACTTGTGCGCCGCAACACCTGCGGTGCGCTATCGATTAAGCTCTATTGAGCCGCTGGAGATACGGGACGAATTACTGACCTTGATGGCCCGTCAGGAGAATTTTATGCCCCATCTGCACATCCCCCTGCAGAGCGGAGACGATGAAATACTTGGCCGGATGAACAGACGATACATGACCCAGGACTTTGCTGCGATCATCACTTCCTGTCTGCAACGTGTTCCGGATGCAGCCATAGGCATCGATGTCCTGGTCGGTTTTCCGGGGGAGACCGAAGAACTCTTCGCCAACACCGAGTCCTTCCTCAAAAAACTCGACTTTACCTATCTCCATGTCTTTCCATACTCCAAAAGACCTGGCACACCTGCCTCCACCTTCAAAGACCAGCTCGCAAAGACGGTCAAAGATGAACGCGTTGCCCGGTTGCGGACATTGGGAGAACAAAAAAAAGTTACATTCTATTCGAGATACCTTGGTACGGTGCGCCAGGTGCTGGTGGAAGGAAAACGCAATGCAAAGGGAATGCTGAAAGGTTTCACCGATAATTATATTCCCGTGAACCTGCCAGGCGATGACAGCCTGATAAACACCCTGGTTCCGGTAGAGCTCCTGAAAATCACCGGAACAGATGTCATAGGAAAACGCGTATAAGGATCAGATGAAAGTTGAAATTATCGCCATCGGCGACGAACTCACATCGGGAAGAATAGCAAACACGACCAGTAGTTTTGCAGCTCGCCAGCTCTTCGAGGCAGGGTATGAGATTCACGCTATGCATACCATCGGTGATTCTCCCACCTTGATCGGCGAAGCCTTGAAGCGCGCCATCGACAGTGTCGACTTTGTCATTGTCACCGGAGGCCTCGGCGCCACCGACGATGATCTGACCAATGAGGCCGTCTCGCTGGCACTCAATAGACCGACCATGCCCAATCTGGAAATCCTCTCGCTCATCCGCGCCCATCTGGATGAAATTTCGTGTTCCCCGGTAAGTCCTCTGGAAAAACTCGCCTGGCTGCCTGTGGGGGCCGAAGCCTTGAATCCTCGCGGCAGAATGGCGGGATACCAGCTTATTCACAACGACAAGCCGATCTTCTTTCTCCCCGGAATTCCCCGACAGATGGAGCAGCTCCTGACGGATCACGTCCTTCCGCGCCTGGCAACCTGGTATCCGGCCCGGCGGCTGTCCACCTGCAGGCGGCTCTTCAAAATCTTCGATATGTCCGAGCTGGAGGTAAATTCACGAATAACATCCCTGAACCTGGTACCTGAGGTTGCAATCGGCTACTACCCGGTCTTTCCCGAAGTCCATCTGAGCCTGATCATCCGGGATACCCAAGGTCATTGTTCCGAACAGCTCTTTCTCGATACCTGTGCCAAGGTGGATAGCGCCCTTGGTGATGCTGTCTACGGGCATGATCAGGAGAGCATGGAACTGGTGGTGGGCTCACTGCTGCGCAGTTCGGACTTGACTCTCGCGCTGGCAGAATCCTGCACAGGCGGCCTGATTTCCCGCAAAATCACCACCATCCCCGGGAGCTCTGCGTATTATCTGGGCGGAGTGACCGCCTATTCCAACAGTTTAAAAACACGCTTCCTTCAGGTGAGGGAGTCACTCCTTCAAGCGCATGGCGCCGTCAGCGAAGAGGTGGCAATGGCTATGGCGGAAGGCATAGCATCGGAGACAGGTGCTGATATCGGTCTCTCCGTAACCGGTATTGCCGGACCCGAAGGAGGGACACCCGCAAAACCGGTGGGTACAGTTTTTTTCGGTGTAGTGAGTTCTGATTTCCGCCGGGTTTTCCAGTTCAGGTTTTCCGGCAGCCGTGAACAGATCCAGGAGATCAGCGCCTTTACAGCTATGAATCTGGTCAGAGGATATCTGCTGGAGAAGATTCGCATCAATTCTGCAGAGAAGCACACAACAAGATAACGTCGAACAAAACCAACCGGGTAATACGCCCAAGGATATTTCAGGAGAAATTATGGCAGCAAGCGATCCAAACAAAGACAAAGCAAGCAGCGTCGACAATGCAATCAGCCAGATACAACGCCAATTCGGCAAAGGTTCCATCATGCGTCTCGGGGCCCATGTTACCGAGCGCATACCGATAATCTCTTCAGGCGTGCTCAGCCTCGATCTTGCTCTGGGAGTAGGAGGATTTCCGAAAGGCCGGATTGCTGAGATATTCGGGCCTGAATCCTCAGGGAAGACAACGCTTGCGCTGCATGTAATCGCCGAATCCCAGAAGAACGGTGGCACTGCCGCCTTTATCGATGCGGAGCATGCCCTGGATACCAGTTATGCCGAGCGCCTGGGCGTTGATGTTGACAACCTTCTCGTCTCCCAGCCTGACTTTGGAGAACAAGCCCTGGAAATCGCCGAAATCCTGATCCGTTCCGGCGCCGTCGATGTGATTGTCATCGACTCTGTTGCGGCCCTGGTGCCTCGGGCTGAGATTGACGGCAATGTCGGAGACGCCCATGTCGGTCTGCAGGCCAGACTCATGTCCCAGGCCATGCGAAAATTCACCGCCGTGCTCAACCGCAGCAATACAGTCCTGATATTCATCAATCAGATCAGGATGAAAATCGGAGTCATGTTCGGCAATCCGGAGACGACTACGGGCGGAAACGCGCTGAAGTTCTACTCTTCTCTTCGCCTTGATATCCGCAAGACCAATCAAATCAAGGATGGACAGGAAGCCATCGGCAACAGAACCAAGGTTAAGGTCGTGAAAAATAAAGTTGCGCCACCCTTCAAGGCTGCCGAGTTCGATATCATCTACGGAGAGGGCATCTCAAAGACCGGCGATCTCATTGATCTGGCGGTGGAACAAAACATCATCGACAAGAGCGGCGCCTGGTACTCCTACAAAGAAGAACGCATCGGGCAGGGACGCGAGAACGCCAAGAAATTCCTCAAGGAGCATCCCGATATGTTTGCTGAAATTGACACCAATGTCCGTCTGGGCTTCGGGATGCAACCGGGCACAGAACAAGCACCAGGAACTCTCCCGGTCTCCGAAGAATAAACGCGGCGATGGATTACCCGCCCAAACTCAGCGTTGTCTGTCTTCCCTGAGATACAATTGAAGTTGACATGCGCTAAGGGGGGGGATTCCAGCTGAGTTGACTTGAGGTGAATAATAAGCGTACCGGCAGTTTTTCCTGTCGATACGCTTATTATTCTTGAAGAATTGCACAGTGATCAGAGGACGGGCGGCACAAATACACGTTTTGCCATTTCGAGATCGATGGCAAAAAGTCCGGCCGAATCTCCGCCGGCTAGTTTCAATCTATCATAGACAGCACCGAAATTCGCTTCTTCCTCCACCTGCTCAGCCACATACCATTGCAGAAACTGGTTGGCTGCGTGGTCGTGTTCCTCAATTGCACAGGTAACCAGGTCATTAATCATACCCGTCACCTTCTGCTCATGTTTCAATGCACTTTCAATAACGGCAAGCGGTGAATCCCAGCCCAATTCCGGTTTTGCAATCGCCTCCAGCACAACCTCACCATTACGGTCATGGATATAATTGAAGATTTTCATAGCGTGAAATATCTCTTCCTGCACTTGAACCCGCATCCAGCTGGCAAAACCGGTAAGACTCTTCGATTCAAACCAGGCGCACATCGACAGGTAGAGATATGATGCGTAAAACTCTGAATTAATTTGATTATTCAACGCTTTTTTAATTTTCTTATTCATCATTTTTATAACCTCCGTATTTCATGGTCTTTGATCTGAAATTTGCTGCAGACTCTTCTTCAGAGCGAAACTTTTTCTTATTTTTTCTTTTTATCTAATTTTCTTTTGTCCTTATCAGAACCGCCATCAGGACAATTTTTGCATCTTTTTCCCTTTTTCTCAAACTTTTGGCAACACTTCTTTTTGGTCTTCTTTTCTTGGGGCATACTATCACCACATCTCTGAGGAATGGAGAACTCTTGCAGGAGCGCCGTACATTCCCCTTTTCAGATTGATCCTTGCAGTGCGTTCAGGATAAAAACAGCCTATCGCCTGCAAGGACTGTCATAATTATTAAAAGATAACAATTAAACTGGATAAAGATAGAATGGTATTCCGGCCTTCGCCTGCCTGGCAATTGCAGGCAGAACAGAATCATTACTGCACAGACACTGATCAGGAGAAAAATTCTTGCCTGGTTCGTGAACCCCATCAGCAATTCGGTCCAACATAATAAGACGACCATAAAAGCCCCGACCCAGATAATGAATATCCGTTTCAAGGAGGATTCGGGAAGAAGTTTTATCAGGCTGGGGATATCATTCCCCCAATAATCATCCTTATAGCTCAACATGACCAGCAGGGAGTGCGGGACCTGCCAAAGTATAAAGAGGACAACCATCAACTGGGCGGACCTGGACAGAGGGTCGCCTCCCGCTGCAATCCACCCTATATAAGGAGGCAAGGCCCCACTGACTGCGCCTGGGATGATGGCGGCCACCGTTCTAGTTTTCAATGGGGTATAAACAAGATTGTACAGAAAAACCGCAACAAGAGCAATTCCCACGGTCAGCAGCAGATGCGAGGCCAGAAATAGCACCATCAAACCGGTTAGAATGAGCAGAAACGCAATTCCGGCAGCTCGGCCCTGCGAGATGACACCTCTGGGTAAAGGCCGGTTTTTCGTCCTGCACATCGAGGAATCAAGCCCGATTTCCTGCCAGCTGTTCAGCGCCGCACTGCCGCAGGCAAGAAACAGCATGCCCAGACCGATGAGGATGGCACGGTACAGACTGAGAGGTCCCGCCAGAATAGAACCGAACAGGGAAGAGAAGGCCACCATCAGGCACACGGGCAGTTTGGTGAGTTGATTCAAAGACCTCATTCTGCCGATGAGAGGAATAAATCTGCTTGACCAGACCATCAGCTCCCCTGTTTTTTTAGTTTTTTTGCAACCATTGCTGGTATTCATCGTTGGAGACAATCCTCAGTTTCGCGGTCATATGCGAATGGTCCACACCGCAGTAGACCGTACACATAATATCGTAAACCCCGATCTTATCCGCAAGAAACCAGGCATAGGACTTCACGTTCGGGACAGCATCTATCTTAATTCTAAAGGCCGGCAGATAAAATCCATGCAAGACATCAACCGAGGTGATATTCAACCGCACCGGCATCCCTACGGGAACGACCAGTTCGCCTTCAGATTCCTTTCCGCTCGGATAATCGAAAAGCCAGGAAAACTGCTGAGCCGTCACTTCAATCACCATGGCCTCGGGAGGTACGGTCCGCAGACCGGTATAGGACGACCAGCCGACAATAAACATGGATACGGCGATGAGCGTCGGGATCACCGTCCAGATAAGTTCAAGTTTCCAATTCCCTCGTATGTCTGCGGACTCACGATGTTTGCTTCTTCTGTAGATGATGGTAAACGCAATCATAACCACGGTAATCCCCACCAGCAAGATGATGGAAACACCGAGAATATACCAGAATGCCAGGTCAATACCTTTCACCGGATTCATTGAACGATCTCCCTGTCCTTATCGAAAAGCCACATCCCAGAAGATAAAGCTGATCATAATGAAGAGAAAGGCGATTGTGCACAGGAACGACACCTTGATGGCACGCCCTTCATATTTTAAATGCATGAAGAATAAAAGGACCAGGCTCGATTTGACGGACGCCACAAAGAGGGCGATCGGCACGTTAAAAAAGCCGAGATGCACATACGACACTGCCACCGTGATCCCGGTAAGCGTCAGTAATGCAAGGATAATACGGAAGAGTTCTCCATACCCCGCAACATGTGGATGCTCTTCCGTCTGAACGGCGCTCTCTTCCTGATCCATATCCTGAAATCCTCCGTCGCTCTATAATACCAGATAAAAAAGTGGAAAAACAAATATCCATATCATATCGACTAGATGCCAATAGAGACCCGCATTCTCAAGCATGGAAAAATGATTTTCATTGACCCGTCCAGTCAACACAAAGACAAGACTGATGCTTAAGAGCGTCATGCCGATGATGACATGCAGTCCGTGCAGGCCTGTAATCACATAGTACAATCCGAAAAAAATGTTGTTCCCGGGAGGTCCGTTCTGCAAAACCTGCGAATTAGGGTAGACTCCCTGACGGATATGCTCACCCCACTCAAAATATTTGATGGTAAGAAAGGTGGCCCCGCAGAGGATGGAAAAGGTCAGCAGGGAGATGGCCAGCTTTTTGGCCCGTCTTTGTATGGCCGTAATGGAGGCGGCCACGGTAAAGCTGCTGAGAAGCAGGATAACCGTATTGACCGAACCGATGATGCGGTTAAGTTCTTTGCCGCTCTCCGCAAAATTTTTCGGGTATTCATGAAAATATGCGGCATACAGGACAAACATTCCTCCGAAGAGGATGATCTCGGAATAGAGAAAGAGCCACATCCCGGTCCTGATTCCGATTTTATCAATTTGTGCGCCCATCAGCCTCACCGGTGGTTGTTGAATTGGGTGTCTTCCCTACCGATCTGAAATCATAGGGATATTCTTTAACATCCGGGATTCCGGTGAAATTATGCAGTGGTGGCGGCGAAGGAATCATCCACTCCAGGGTAGTGCCTCCCCAGGGATCATCCGGGGCAGCCTTCTTCTCCCGGAAACTCAGGAAGAGGTTGGTGAACATCAGGCCTACCCCGGCTATGATGATAAAGCCGCCGAAACCGGCCAGGAAGTTTCCGGTTGCATACTGAGGAAGGTAATCAAAGGACCTGCGCGGCATCCCCATCAGCCCCAGGATCATCATCGGAATGAAATGGAAGATGAATCCGATGGCAGTCAGTATTGAGGCAATATAGGCCCGTTTCATATTGTACATCACCCCGAACATCTTGGGCCACCAGAAATGCAGCGCCGCAAAAAAAGCAAAACCGGTTCCACCGAACATTGTGAAATGGAAATGCGCAACCACAAACTGGGTGTCATGGACGTAGATATTCGTTCCTGCGGCGCCCAGAAGCAGTCCGGTCAGACCTCCGACGGAAAAGAGGTAGATAAAGATGAGGGCAAGAAGCAGGGGCGGCGTCATTTGAATGGACCCCTTGTACATGGTGGAGATCCAGGAAAACACCTTTACCGCCGAAGGAATGGCCACAAGGTAGGTAAGCAGTGAAAAGACAAAAATAGAGACATCGCTGATACCGCTTGTAAACATATGATGCGCCCAGACCAGTGAGCCGGCAATGGCAATGGCAAGCGACGAGTAGACTATGGCCTTATACCCGAATATGGATTTTCTGGAAAAGATCGGGATAATCTCGGAGACAACGCCCATGCCGGGAAGAACCATAATATAGACCGCGGGATGGGAATACATCCAGAAGAGGTGCTGATAGAGCAGCGGATCTCCTCCTTTGGACGGGTCAAAAAGTCCGATCTGCAGAAAACGCTCCAGCATGACCAGAATAAAGGTGATGGAGATAACCGGTGTTGCCAGGAGCTGCACCCAGGCTGTGGAGTAGAGGGACCAGGTAAAAAGGGGGATCTGCATCCAGCTCATCTTTTTGGCCCGCAGGCGATGAACCGTCGTAATAAAATTGAGCCCGGTCAGCATGGACGACATGCCGAGGATGAAGGCGGCAGTCACCGTCAAGGAGACATTAGTATTGGTGTTGACACTGAAAGGGACATAAAAAGTCCAGCCGGTATCGGGAAAGCCCTTGCCTGAAAACAGAGAAATAATGGCGAAGACACCGCCAAACATAAAAAGATACCAGGAAAACAGATTGAGCCGAGGAAAGAACACATCGTCAGCGCCGATCTGAATCGGCAGAAAAAAATTGCCAAATACTGCGGGAATGGCAGGAATCACGAACAAAAAGATCATGATCACGCCATGAAGGGTGAACATCGCATTATAGGTCTCGGCCTTCATGATGGTCCCCCCAGGCCACATGAGCTCGATTCGAAGGCTCAAGCCAATCAAAAGAGCGATGCTGACCCAGAAAATGACCGCCCACAGATACATCAAGGCAAGCCGTTTGTGATCCCTTGTCAGCAGCCAGGCCCAAATCCCTTTCATGCCTGGTGGAGAGGGCGTTTGATAAAAAGAGAGCGTCCTCTCCGTACTCTGTGTGTCCATTATATCTGCCTCTCTCTGGAAATATTCCGTTTTTTGCCGCTCCGGCGCAGGAAGACAACAAAGAGCCCTCCCAGAACAAGCGAACACAACAATAAACTGACCTTCACCCTCTTGAGAATTGTGTCACTCGTTTTCGTATCGTTGTTGAAACAGAAGCCCAGAAACCGTTTGACCGACAAGGAAGGAACTCCTTTCTTTGCCGCCAGCAGAGCCAGATCGACATCCCCGGACAGAAACGATCCATAGACATACTGAATAATTCTCCCCTGGGAAGAGACCGCAACCAGCGCAGAGGGATGAACAAATGTCCCATCGGCCATGCGTGTATACCTGAAGCCAATTGCCTCGGTCAGCGCCTTCACGTTCTCCGGACTACCAACCATAAAAGTCCAGGCCCGGGCGGGGAAATTCTCAGGCAGCTCTTTGAGATAATTACCTTTTGCGTTACTGGCGTCCTCGACTGTTTCTTCCGGATTGAAGCTGAAGGCTATCACCTGAAAATCCGTCAGGGGTTTTAACGTAGATGCCTTGATTGCCTCGGCAAGATAGCTGAGATTCAGACTGCAGGTGTTGGGGCAATAAAAATAGATGGGGAGGATCAGGGTCGGCCTGGTAATCAAGGCTCGCAGGCTTGTTTTTTTTCCGTTGGAATCGGTGAACTCCGTATCAAGAGGCAGGTAATCCCCTGTCTTCTCCTCTACCCAGTCACGATCTTCAGCCTTTCCGGGGCCCCCGGGTTTTTCTGAAACATTGCTGCCCGGTTTACCTGCTTCGCCATAATGATCATCGAGCGAATGGACCCTCACGGGCATGCCGGAAGACACTGCGAAGATCAGCCAGAAAAAAACAAGTCCGGCAAAAAGACGGCGCCAGATGCTCCCCTCCATTTTTTGTCTCATCACACTGATTTATTTATACTCGCCAGTGGTGAGATTAACGCTGATTTTGGTCCTGAATTTATGCTTAATCTTGAAACTGTCATTATCGGGACCATAGGCAAGAAGGACTGTGGTGTTTCCCGCAGGATCGATTTTGCAGCCTTTGGAGTCAGTTGAGGCCAACGGCATCACGAACTCGATGGTTGTCGTGTCTCCCTGCAAGGTTCCGCCGACGGAGGTCACATCACTTTTCCCCCCGAGTGTCTCGACAGGCTCATGCTTGGTATCGGCAGTACCGAAATCATCGGTGAGCACCACCTTCCCATCCTTTACATATCCGAGAATGAATTTAGCATCTTTCATCTCGTCACTGGGATTGAAACCGATGCCTACCCAGCCTTTTGTCGGGGCTGAAAGTTTGACCTGTATATTGGGGCCATCAATTTTCCAGGATACGACCATCTTTTGTACAGTGATTTCATGATCATACGTTGCAGCATAGCTCTTGGTGCAAAAAATCAATGCCATACAAAAAACAATCGATACGGAGATTCTCAATGCTGTTTTATTCATGTTTTCTTCCTTGGGTTGATTTATTCATTTGTGCAATCACTGATCTAATCAGCTAATGCAGCCATATACTGTCTTTCAAAAAACAATGAACGGAGACTATGTGTGCATATAATTATTGACATTACCATTTTTTGGTAATAATAATCACTATTATTTTTTACTGCGTATCTATACTGAAAGAATATCAAATCACTGACGGAAAAAACCAGTTTAATATTTCTATGGCCTGCGTTACGCACCCCTGAAAACGTATGCTCTGAAAAACAAGTATGGAGGTTGCAATTCATCAATGCATGCCATATCATGAAAAAGGTATGCATGCAGCCATACCGTCCAGAGCCGATCAGGACAGATCTGATCTTCATATGAAAATATTTTCTAGTATACATTCCAGGGAAAAGCAAATGAGTTTTTCCCCATACAATTTTCCGGTCTTTACCTCTTCAGGCTATACTGCGGTTACTGCTGTGTTTTGCTTTACAATATTTTACCGGCGAAGACATGTTTTTCGCCGGTTTGTCTCAAAACCAAGCAACGATGCCGGATTTGCAACTGCCGAGTCCGGTAATCATATTCACATGAAAATTTAAAGGAGGATTATTATGGCGGAAAGACTTCAAGTATACAAATGCAATATGTGTGGAAATATTGTCGAGGTTCTGCATGGAGCAGCCGGTTCCCTTAATTGCTGCGGAAAGGATATGGTCCTTTTGAAAGAAAACACCACGGACGCTGCGGTAGAAAAACATGTCCCGGTGATCACTAAGTCCGCAGAAGGATACATGGTCACAGTGGGTTCCGTTGAGCATCCTATGATTGATTCCCACTTCATCGAATGGATCGAGTTGATTGCCGATGGTCTCAGTTACAAGGCATTCCTGAAACCCGGCGACAAACCCCAGGCATTTTTTCCGGTAACCGCAACGCAGGTCGTAGCCCGCGAATTCTGCAATCTGCACGGACTCTGGAAGGCATAATCAGAACAACGATCTCTCTTCCCGTGCCGAGGGGAGAGAGATCGTCAGCAGCCCTCTTCGGTACCCGCTTTTCTGAATCGCGACCGCTTGACGGATGAAAAAAATCAGCACGATCCATTGGCATGATTGGGGCGCGAGTGGCGTATCTTGATTTTTTTTCAGTATTATCCGGCCTTCACAGTATAATTTCTGTCGCCAAGGCCATTTTTGGCTGGTATACTTTATCAAACAAGAGAGTACCCATCGGCGTTAGCGCCAGCTCAGGATGCGACCGCGGCCCAAAACGCTGTCTGAAGACAATCCGTACAAAAGGGATAGGCCATTGAACGCACACCAACCCTTGACCGAGCTGTTCTCCCCTTCTCACACGCACAATATTGACTATGAATAGGGCACGGTCTCTCCTTGCATGTATCGTTCTGTTGTGCCTGGCCTTTCTTTCCGGTTGCGGACATCAGTCGGATACAGGAGCCATGCGCTCCGGCTCCTTTGTGGATCTGAACGACACGCCCCAGGTAAAAAAAGCCCTTTACCAACAATACAGCCAATGGCAGGGCACTCCGTACAAATACGGCGGAATGGACCAGAGCGGTGTAGATTGTTCCGCCTTTGTCTACATTACCTATAAAACCAGATTCGGCCTTGAGCTTCCACGGTCCACCGATGAGCAGATCAACGTTGGAACCGATGTTACCGGAAGGATGCTCAAGCCGGGGGACCTGCTCTTCTTCACTACGGGTTTTTTTGATCGCCACGTCGGTATCTATCTGGAAAAAAAACGTTTCCTTCATGCCTCTAAACAGAAAGGAATAATAATATCCAGCTTGAATAATGAATACTGGCGTTCAAAATTCAAGAAGGCCAAAAGACTGAGCCAAGACTGAAGAAACAGCCCCTGCCAGTCTCACTGATCGACTATGACAGAAAAAAAATCAAATATTGTCCTCATCGGCATGCCGGGATCGGGTAAAAGCACTGTGGGGATTATTCTGGCCAAGATGACTGCCCGGAACTTTATCGATACGGATATACTGATCCAGCTCCGCGAAGGAAGTCCCCTCCAGGATATTGTCAATTCTGAGGGCCCCATGGCCCTGCGGAAGGTTGAAGAGCAAGTGCTGTTGTCCGTTCACTGCAAAAATCATGTAATAGCCACAGGCGGAAGCGCCGCGTATAGCGAGGCGGCCATGTCGCAATTAAAAAAGGACGGGATCGTTGTCTTCCTGCATGCCGAGCTTAAGACGTTGAAGGCCCGGATCCACAACTATGAGACACGCGGGCTCGCCAAAAGACCGGACCAGACCTTTCAAGACCTGTTTAATGAACGGAGAGCCCTCTACCTGCGCTATGCAGATGTCATCATCGAAAGCGATAATCTGACTCAGGAGAGGGTCTGTTCTGATATCATTGCGGCCCTTGAACCTGGTGAGATATGACATGCTGCCGATCACGAATTGAGCAGGAAAAGAAGACTGTAACCGCAATGGTGGCGCTCTATTGCCGTGCCCATCATGAAGCCGGGACGGGGCCATGCGATACATGCCGGGCTCTCATCGTCTATGCCCATAAGCGGCTGGAGGCCTGCCCCTTTCAACAGGACAAGCCAACCTGCGGTCACTGCAGGGTCCACTGTTACAAACCCGAGGCCAGGGGAGCGATTCAAGAGATTATGCGGTACGCCGGACCGCGGATGCTCTGGCGCCATCCCCTGCTGGCCCTCCGGCACCTGCTCGACAGCTGGCGTAAAAGTCCTTCCCTGCTGGTAAAGGATCCCGGGAAGAAACGCCCTTAATCGCTCCCGGGATCCCTGGCCCTATTCCTTCCCGGTTATGCGCGTTACCGCCTCAGCATACCGCTTGCGTGTTTTGTCAATGATATCAGCTGGAAGTGCAGGGGCAGGCGGGGTTTTGTCCCAATCGAGCCCCGAGAGATAATCGCGCAGAAACTGCTTATCGAAGCTGGGCTGCCCAGCTCCCGGCCTGTACTGATCTACAGGCCAGAAACGGGAGGAATCCGGGGTCAGGACTTCATCAATCAGGATCAGTTTTTCACCCTTCAAACCCAGCTCAAATTTTGTGTCGGCGATGATTATCCCCTTATCGCGCGCATAATCGGCTGCCAGGCGATAGAGATTGATGCTGATCTCGGCGATCTCTTGAGCCCTCGCTTTTCCGACAATTCCTGCCATTGTCTCAATCGAAATATTTTCGTCATGGGTTCCCAGTTCCGCCTTGGTGGAGGGGGTAAAAAGCGGCTCCGGAAATTTCTGTGATTCCAGCATCCCCGCAGGCAGGGAAAATCCGCAGACTGTGGACGACTTCTGATAAGCACTCCAGAAAGAGCCGGAAATATATCCGCGGACGATGCATTCAATGGGCAGAGGGCGGGTCTTATGCACCAGCATCGAACGGCCTTCCAATTGGGGAGCATACTGCTGGCAAATCGCGGGATAGTCTTTTACATCCGCACTTATCAGATGATTTTCGACTACATCTCCCAGAAGATCAAACCAGAAGAGCGACAGCTGGGTCAGGATCTTCCCTTTACCGGGAATCGGCTCATTCATGACCACATCATAAGCTGATATCCTGTCCGTCGCCACCATCAACAGGGTATCATCATGGCCCGGTATCTCATACATGTCCCGGACTTTTCCTCGATGTACACAATGCAGATCAGTGAAATCCGTCGTAATTACAGCATCTGTCATTCCCAATACTCCTTCAATTGTTCAATATTTAAGAGGTACGCTTCCCATTCAGTTTCCTGTAGCCAGGGACAGCCAGGTTGCAATAAAGAGGGTCAGGCTGATAAACCCATTCATCGAAAAAAAAGCCGCCTTGATACGGGATAAATCCCTGGGATTCACGATGATATGTTGATAAAAGAGCGCGCCCGCCGTCAGGATTATGCCGATATAATAGATATAATTCAATCCGTACTGCACACCTGTGAGGGTAAAAAAAAGAAATGCCAGGGCGTGAAATAAAACCGCCAGCCTGAAGGCCCTCTCCCGCCCCAGCCGCGCAGGCAGGGAATAAAGACCGGACTTGCGATCAAAATCAGCATCCAGACAGGCATAGATCGTATCAAAACCCGCAACCCAGAAAAGAACGCCCGCGGAAAGCACCAGGGGATAATGCGTCAGATTTCCGGCTACGGCAACCCACCCTCCCAGAGGAGAAATCGCGAGGGCGACCCCCAGGATAAGATGGCAGAAGGATGTGAAGCGTTTGGTCAACGAGTAGAAAAGCGTCAGCGAGAGGGCAAAGGGCGCTATCGCCATGGTCAGGGGATTCAGTTTATGGCAGGATACGAAAAACACAATCCCGGCCAGAATGATCATTGCCCAGGCCTCGACCATCTTCACCTCGCCTGCAGGCAAGGCCCGTTCTGCTGTGCGCGGATTGGCGCCATCGAACTTTGCATCCACGATGCGGTTGAAACCCATGGCGCAGGTCCTGGCCCCGACCATGGCCAACACAACCCAGAAAATCACATGCGGCCTTGGCACTCCGCGCGCGGCCAAAAAGGCCCCGGTAAAGGCAAAGGGCATGGCAAAAACCGTCAGCTTGAATTTGATCATTTCAAGCAGTATGCCGATCTTTCTTATCACGGCGCCATCTCCCCCCAGGTTTTTCTTGCCGCCACCTTCAAACCGATCTGATCGGCAAGCCTCCAGGCAAAGGTCTCAGCCGCTTCGGACAGTGTCCGGGGTTTCAGATAGTAGCCGGGCATGGGAGGACAGATGACCGCTCCGGCTTCATGGGCCTGGAGCATATTCTGCAGATGGGTCCTGTTAAAAGGCGTTTCCCGTATGGCCAGAACCAATGTTTTTCTCTCTTTGAGCAGGACATCGGCGGCCCTGTGGATCAGATTCAGAGACAATCCATTCGATATGGCAGCCAGCGTCCCCATGGAGCAGGGTAGCACCACCATCCCGGCGTATCCGCTGGATCCCGAAGAAGGCGGCGCAGAAAAGTCCTGGATATCGAACCATTGGGAGACGCCAGGCAGCTTTTCAGGGACCGTGCCCTCTTCATAGGCCAGCACCTTGCGGCCCGCTTCCGAGCAGATACCATGCACAATGAGCCCCTGGGCCTCCAGCAATTTCAGAAACGGCTGGAGAAAAAGCATCCCGCTTGCCCCGGTTACCGCGACAAGATATTTTTCTCCAGCGCTGATTGTATTCATGTGATACCGTTCAACTATCTCAGAATTCAAGTGTTTAAGAAAATCCCTCCCACGCACTGGCCCTGCCATGCTGAATGAGAGCTTTCATGTTTTTCCGGGCTGGCTGTTTTGGTCCAGCCTTGCGTGTCAGAGCGACAGAATTTTCAAAGGCAGTGCATCCTTTTTCGCCACACCGCGATCAATCAGATATTGAAAGAACTGTGTCACGCCCTGGATCTTTTTATCCGCCAGATCGTACTCAATCCCGGTCAAATAATCATAGCACTTTTGTGGACTCATGGGAATCCGCGGCGCAACCCGCTCGCATATGGAAAACAGATCCGCCTTTCCCTCATCCCGGCAGCGGATGATCTCCCGATGAATATGCCGTACAAGTTGCGGCTCCCGGTTGCAGAATTCCTCACGTACTGCACAGAGAGAAAAGACAAAGGGCAATCCTGTGTGCCGTTTCCATATCTCTCCCAGATCAAGACAACACGGAAAACGTTCGTCTCCAACCAGACGGAGGGCCTCGTCACCTATGGCAAGAATCGCCGAATGGGCGATATTTTCCCCGTCAAAGATCTCGCCCGAGCAGTATTCCGGGCGAACCTGAATGAACTCTTCCAGGATTATCTTCACCAGGCAGACGGAGGTCTCGGACTGACTGGTGAGAAGCACTTTGTGACCGCTGAGTTCTTCGACAGGAAGACGGGAAAAAAGAAAGACCGAGCCCACAGGTCCGTTGGCGCTGATGGAAAGATCCGCCAGGACCCTGTAGTTTTCAGGTCTGGCGCTATATTCATAGGCGGAGACAAAACCGAGATCAATCTCGGAATTGGCAAGCATCCGGTTGAGAGCTGAAGGAGGAGCCTCCACCAGTTCCCAGCCTTCCTCCCGAACCGTTTTCTTCCAGACTTCATAGAGGGGAGCCATATTGACATATTTCACCATGCCTATTCTGGCCGCGTGCTGTTTTACTTGACTGTTCATATTGTTCCCTGGCTGTACTTCATATCCGTAAGGATTATGTTTTTTTTGAATTGCCCCCCTGCGTTTGCACCATCTTGACTGCTGGCTTAGCTTTCGACTATCCAGGAGATCTGGCGCGGGCGTTTGCCGCCGGTGAGGAGTTCCAGAAGCCTTTTTTTGCAGGTCACAGCATCCAGACCTTCCGGTTCGACATTGAGGAAAAGAGCCTTCCTATGCGGCGATAAGCTCCCGTAATCCTGTTCACGATGCAGTGCTTCCGCTCCGCCTTGCGTTGCCATGGCAAGGATCGCATCAGGCTCCACTTGAGGATGATCTTCTCTGAGGATACCCATTTCCCGCCAAATATCCAGATTATCATTGGAGGCAAGAGAATCCGTTCCTATGGCAGGCAGCAGCCCCTCCCTGAGCATGGTTGCCAGGGGCGCACGGCCCACGCGCAAAAACCGATTGCTTCCCGGGCAGAGACAGATATGCGAGCCGCATTCGGCCAGTATGCGGATTTCCTTGTCGCTCAGATGGACGCAATGGACACAAAGGGTCCCGGAATCGAGGATTCCCAGACTCTGGAGGTACATGACGGCGCCGTCAATCGATGGATCACCTGGCGAAAATGTTCCGTCCCAGGCGCCACGCCTCTCCAGAAAGTTCCGGAAACACCCGGTATTCGTCTGAAGAAAGGCAATTTCATCGGACGATTCAGCCACATGCAGGGAATATATTTCCCCCAGGCGTCTGGCCCTCTCCTTCAAGAGTATAAGGAGTGCAGGCGAGGTTGAATAGGGTGCGTGGGCCGTTACAGCAAGAGAATCGGGCAAGATGGCCAGAATCTCCTTTACTGCCTCAGTGGCGGCGCGGGTTGGGGCCAGAAACTCACGGAGATGCAGAATTTCGGAGTTGGATTCATCGAAAAAAGACGATTGCGGCTCGTTGCCGATATCAGCCATAAGGACCACTCCGGACTGATGCTGTTCAAGAAGGGTCTGCCGCAGACATTGCTCTTTTTGTTGTACAGTGAGCATACAGCCGGTCCTGGCTTGAATCAAATTCTCAATCCACCCGCACATCTTTTCCCCGTCAGCCAGGGGAGCGATGGTAAGATGGGACAGTTCCAGATGGATGTGGGCGTTGATCAGGGCAGGCATCAGAACCCCTGGACACAAAATCTCCTCATGATCGCCGAAAACGCTTCGGAGTTCTGCAGCAGGGCCAACCGCCTCTATGCGCCCGTCGCGTACGGCTACTCCACCGTCTTTGACAACAGGGGTTGCAACCGGAACAAGCCAAGGCGCCGAATACAGCACGGGATGTGTCTTCGGCCTAAACAAGGGTATAATCCATCAAACGCTGTTTCGGCTCAAAGCCTGCATCCAGTACCAGCCGTATAATCTCTTTTTCAGAGAGCCTGAAGCTGACACCTGCCGCGGCGACTACATTTTCCTCGATCATGGTGCTGCCGAAATCGTTTGCCCCGAAAAAAAGGGCCATCTGGGCAATCTGCGGTCCCTGAGTAACCCAGGAGGCCTGAACATTGGCAAAATTATCAAGATATATCCGTGAAAGAGCAAGAACTCTCAGATATTTGAGTCCTGAAGTCTTTTCAATCCCGTTCTGCTCTGCCAGGACCGTATTGTCCGGCTGAAAGGGCCATGGAATAAAGGCGGTAAATCCTCCGGTCACATCCTGCAGCCGACGAAGCCTGCGAAGATGTTCCAGCCTCTCTTCTGCAGTCTCGATATGACCGAACATCATCGTCGCAGTGGTTCGCAAGCCCTGTTTATGGGCCTCGGCCATAACCTCGATCCACTGGTCTGCGCTGCATTTCCGCGGCGCAGTTGTCTGGCGGACCCGGTCCGAGAGGATCTCGGCGCCGCCGCCGGGAATGGAATCCAGACCAGCTGCGATCAGCCGTCTCAGGACATCGGTTATGCTTAAGCCGGAAATACCGGCGAAATGCCAGATCTCAGGAGGGGAAAAACCATGAATATGGATACCGGTCTTTTTCATAAACCGGAGCATATCCTCGTAAAATTCAAAGGGTAAATCAGGATGCAAACCACCCTGAAGAAGGATCTGGGTGCCGCCGAGTTCCTGCGTTTCCCGAATTTTTTCGGCAAGCTCGTCAAAGGAAAGGACACTGCCCCCTTTCTGTTCGGGCGCCTTGAAAAATGCACAGAATTTGCAAGCGGAGATACAGATATCCGTGTAGTTGATATTCCTGTCGATGACATAGGTCACCGTCTTGTCGGGATGCAGTCTGTTCCGAATATGACTGGCCAGGAAACCAAGCTGGTAGATGTCGGCTTTCTCCTCCAGGATCAGGAACTCCTCATCCTGGAGGCGTTCGCCGCAAAGGACCTTCTCATAGATTCTGTCGACACGCATTTTCAGCAGTTGCCTCCTGCAAGTACTCAATATCTGCGGATAACATTGTAGAGCGTATCCCGCTCCACCGGCAGGCGGCCTGCCTCTCGAATCAACCTTACCAGGGTATTGCTGCCGATGGCCTGGTCGGTCTCGGCCCCGGCCATATGGGTTATGACCTCTTCCTTGACAGTGCCGTCCATATCATCGGCGCCGAACGATAACGCCAGTTGAGCCATCTTCGGGCCGATCATCACCCAATACGCTTTAATGTGGGGAAAATTATCGAGAAGCAACCGGGCAACGGCGACATTCTTCAGATCATCGATACCGCTTGTCTTGGTGATATCCGACATCTCGGTGTTTTTCGGATGAAAAGCAAGCGGAATAAAGGCCAGAAAGCCGCCGGTCTCATCCTGGGCTTCCCGCAGGGCCATAAAATGCTCCACCCTCTCCTCAAGAGTCTCGATATGCCCGTAGAGCATGGTGGCGTTGGTCCGCAGTCCGATGCGATGAGCGCTCTTGGCAACCTCCAGCCACTCTTCTCCCGGCAGCTTTTTTTCACAGGTCAACTGCCTGATCCGGGGATTGAACACCTCAGCGCCTCCGCCCGGCATGGAACCGAGTCCCGCCTCCTTGAGCAGAGCCAGGGTATCAGGAACGGATTGACCTGCCAGCTCGGCCAGGTGGGCAATCTCTACACAGGTAAAGGCCTGGATATGGGCCTCGGGCCGGACCTCTTTGATGCCTTGCAGAAGTTCGATATAGTAGTTGAACGGCAGATCGGGATGGAGACCGCCGACCATATGGATTTCGGTGATCGGCTCATCCATTCGGTCCCGGACTTTCTGTTTGACCTCATCCACGGTCATCTGATAGGCAAGAGGTGAATCCTTATCTTTCCCAAAGGCACAGAATTTGCACAGATTCGTGCAGATGTTCGAGTAATTTATATGCTGATTGTAGATAAAGTACGTATCGTCGCCGTTCAGACGGTTCCGGACAATATTGGCAAGAAAACCGATGGCCAGGATGTCGTTGCACTGATAGAGCTGCAGCCCGTCCTCGGCGGTCAGCCGTACGCCCGCCTCAACCTTTTCGAGTATATTTCCAAGCCCCGCCTGTTGTACAAAAGCCTGTAGAGTCATAAAATAAAAAAAGCCGGGCGTAAGCACCCGGCTTCATCCCCGTTATTTGTGTACGTTGGAGAGATTATCTCTGCCTTTCCGGCTGAAATCCGCTCTAAAAAGGCACCTTTCCCGTGTTACGTAAAACGCTTAGTCAATAAAAAATTTCAACTTTTCCCGTCTGCTTGAATGGCGTAAACGGTTTAATGCCTTTTTCTCTATCTGCCGGATACGCTCACGCGAGACATTGAACCGTCTCCCGATCTCCTCCAGCGTATATTCGGCCTTTTCGCCAATGCCGAACCTGAGACGGATAATTTTTTCTTCCCGTTCGCTGAGGGTTGAAAGGATTTCCGTCACCCTTCCGGCAAGTTCCCTGGTCTGAACCGCATCATAAGGAGATTGAGACTCTTGATTTTCAAGGAAATCGCCCAGGGTTGAGTCATCATCGCCAACCGGCGTCTCAAGGGAAATCGGCTCCCGCGAGGCCTCCAGAATGGAGAGGATCTTATCCATGGGCAGATTGGTGGTATTGGAGATCTCGAGCGGCGTCGGTTCCCGTCCCAGTTCTTTGAACAGAGCATAAAAAGCCTTAAAGAACTGGCTCCTCAGTTCAAGAAAATGCACAGGCAGACGGATAGTCCTGGTTTTGTCGAGGATGGCCCTGGTAATGGCCTGCCTGATCCACCAACTGGCATAGGTTGAAAATTTATTGCCTTTGGTATAGTCAAAGCGGAAAACGGCCCGCATCAGGCCAAGGTTTCCTTCCTGAATCAGATCGGCAAGCGTCAAGCCTTGATGCATGTACCGTTTGGCAATGGAGACGACCAGCCTGAGGTTCGCACGGATCATGGTATCCTTTGCCACCTCAATGGATCTGCTGTAGGCTTCAAGCTTTGCCCTCAACTCAAACAGATCCCGAATCTCCGGATACTTTTTGGCGGCGCTGACGACATTGTACCGCATGAAGTTGAGCTGTTGCTTCTTGGGCTTTAAGGTCGGATCCCGTTTTTCCCACAGATCAATGCGATCGCAAAGAAAACGGATTTCATGAACACCTGACTGATCTTCCCGGATAGCGGCAATGATCGATTCGAAGCCTTGGCGGATAGTTTTGCTGTATTTGGCCTCCTCCTCCGGGGTGAGCAGATCAAACCGCCCCATTTCCCGCAGATAGGTCGTGGTGGTTTCCTCAGCCTCGTGGGCATCGTCATCCGGCAGGATAATCCCGGCCTCATCGTCAAGATCGCCTACGGTGAAATCATCCTTTTTTTCCCAGAGTTCACCGGACAAGGTCTTCTTTTCACCCGATTTTTCAATCGTAACGATCTCAATATTATGTGCCCCCAGAAAATTAAAAATCTTCTCTATAGCCTCAGGATCTTTAATTTCTTCCGGCAAAAGCTCATTGAGATCATTAAAGCTTATACAACCTTCTGATTTTCCAGCTTTCAGAAGATTTTCTTTTAATTCAGACAGCACCAAGAAAGGCTCCATTGCTTGTACTATGTAATTGAGATTGAGGTGATCGCTGCCCGGAGACAACGCAAGCATACGGTATTGCGAAAGGCTTCACAATTCAGCCCTTTTCCGCAGTATTTAAATGACAAAAAAAAATGCCAGCGGTGAAAACCGCGAGCATAGCGTACATATTTAAAAGAGGGAAAGGATACACTATTTTTGAGTTAATGGCAAATTATTAATTTTTTAAGCCCCGTCCATCGGCCAAAAGCATCACAAGGACCTTCCAGGCTCTGTTCTTCTGACAATATTTCAAAAAAAACTTGCCACAACATCTCACAATCCGATAATCATTATATACCTGCATAATATAACATCCATACCCCCATAGACAAGGAACAGAACGAACGTATTTTCGTTTTTTTTCTTCATTCCCGAGCAGGTTATCGGGATAACAGATAAAATCAAGTTACTCTTTCTTTACATTCACCCTATGAAACCCATATTAAACTCAAGGATCAGTGGCATACTCGCGCATATAACCTCCCTCCCCTCTGCCTACGGTATTGGCGATCTCGGGCCATCCAGTTCTTCATTTCTGCAGTTTCTGCACGATAGCGGGCAAGGCTGCTGGCAATTCCTGCCGACTGGACCGACTAATCCGGTCTTCGATAACTCTCCGTATATGAGCACCTCAGCCTTCGCCGGCTCTCCCCTGCTGATCTCTCCCGATCTTCTCTATCAAAAGAACCGTATCTCCCGCAAGACCAGAGACGATCATCCGGATTTCTCCCCATTTACAACCGAATTCACCAACGTTTCTGCCTATAAAAACAGGGTGCTTCAAGAAGCATATAGAAATTTTTCGCCTGACAAAGAAGACGGATATGCATCCTTTTTGTCCCAGACTCCCTGGCTGGAGGACTATGCCCTCTTTATGACCCTTAAGCAAAAATTTTCACAGACCTGTTGGAATAAATGGCCGGAACAACTTGCATCCCATCAACCATCTGCACTGACATGCATAAAAAAACAGGAAAGAGAGACCTTTGACTATTACTGTTTTGAACAATTCGAATTTTTCCGCCAATGGGCGAAACTTCATGATTCGGCCAGGGAGCTGAACATCCGCCTTCTGGGCGATGTGCCAATCTATGTCGGATATGACAGTGTCGATGTCTGGGCCAATCAGGAGATCTTCTCACTTGATGCAGCAACCAGGCTGCCGACGCATGTTGCCGGGGTTCCACCAGATTATTTCAGCGAGACGGGGCAGCGCTGGGGAAACCCGATCTACGCCTGGAACTCAACCGAACAGACTGTCCGGAATAATCTGCTGACATGGTGGACTCAACGCTTTTCCGCGGTCTTCGCTATGTGCGATATTGCCCGTATAGATCATTTCCGGGGTTTCGAATCCTACTGGTCCATCCCCAATGAAGAAGAGACAGCCATTAACGGCAGGTGGCTCAAAGGACCGGGAAAATCGTTTTTTAACAGAATCTTTTCCGCCCTGGGTCCACTCGACATCATCGCCGAAGATTTGGGAGAGATCACCCCCGCAGTGGTCAAGCTCAAAAATTCGCTCGGCCTTCCCGGAATGAAGATACTTCAGTTCGCCTTTGACAATAATCCGGGAAACAGTTTCCTTCCCTGTAATTTTACAAGCCCCAACTGTGTGGTCTACACGGGCACACACGATAACGATACAACCATCGGCTGGTATCTCAGCGACAAACTCGACCAGACGGCAAGAGAACGCATAAAAAAATTTGCCAATCGGGAAATCAACGATTCACAGGGGATTCACGAAGATCTTATATACCTGGCCCTGTCCTCCACGGCTAAGCTTTCCATCATCCCTTTGCAGGATATCCTGGGTTTCGGAAACGACTGTAGAATGAATACCCCCGGCACCAAAGAAGGCAATTGGATATGGCGTTGCGCCCCTCAGTTTCTCACAGGTGAAATTGCAGCCAGACTCAGGAAAAAAACAGAGCTTTTCGGAAGAATCCCTCTAACCAGCATGGCGGGACCGGAATGACCAGCCTCAACAAAGCATGAAAGCTCGTCATCTCAATATGCCTGGCCAGCACCATAACGAGACTTTTATAAAAACTATGCAAAAAGAAAACTGATCTTCACAGGATGTAAATCTGCAAGCATCTCATCTTGGGGCAAAAAAAGGAGCCTCTTTTACAATCAACCATTTTTGCAAAAGAGAGAACAAAATCTTGACAAGAAATCTTCTGTCCTGTAATTAATGGGCACCACAAGGCCCCATCGTCTAGTGGCCTAGGACACTGGCCTCTCACGCCGGCAACAGGGGTTCGAGTCCCCTTGGGGTCACCAAGTAAAATCAGAAGGTTACAACCTGCAAAAAACTCTTTCCTGGCAAGGTGTGGGTTTTTTGTGGGTTTTTTTTCTACGATCATACTACCTTCCTTACCATCACTCTATCTTCCAGCCTAGGAATGGCGGCTACAGCTTCTCTGGACCCCTCTTGTAGAGAATGAATATACCGAGCCGTGGTTTGGATCGATTCATGCCTCAACATCTTTTGAATCTCAACAAGCGGTAGGTTTTTAGAAACCGATTGACAAATTAATTTCTGCCGCGTATTTCATGCGCTCCAGTGTCATGTAATCATCTGCGGCCTTGATAATCCGCTTGGCAGTCGCGCTGATCTGCGCGCGGCGGAGGTTCGATTTGCCAATCACGCGCGTGGTAATCTTAAAAGCGATAGTCATCGCCTGGTTGCCTGTCTTGTATTCGTAATCTCCACGGTTCGCTCCTTGCTATTTTGATTCAACAGGCCATAACACAGTATTTTTGTGGATAGGAAAAAACATCAGCTGCTGGTGTTTTGATTATGTTTTCAATAATCGGAAAATTTTCCTTTTCCGTTTCGCCCTGTTGAGTTGATAGAATATGGACTGAAAGCCATAACGTGCCTGGTTTTTGAGAAGCAAAAGTTTGCGTTTTGATTTCATCCATGTTTTTTCTTCTAGTTTTTCTTTGAGTTTTTGTATCAAATTGTTTTATTGTTTACAATGTTGTTTACAATTTTAATTTTTCAGTGTTACGGAGTCGTATGGTTAGGTTGTGATCTCGAGAACGAAATTTAGATTCAACCAACCTGACTAATGGAGATTGCAGAAAAGCTTTAGTTAAATTGGAAACTGTGGTTGCTTGGTGGTAGTTAAGGCATTCTTCAAAAGAAATAGACTGTGTTTTCTTACTTCGCATTTTGTTTTCTGGTTTTATTTCAGGTTTAAATATTACATATAGTATATTAAAATATAACACACGAAACCAGTCAAGTGAAAAATACATTAAAAGCAAATAATGAAACGCTGAAAAGGCTTAAAGAGATTACCAATAGCAAATCAGATAAAGACTTAGCGATTCTTTTAGGTTTAAAACCTTCTAATTTTTCATTGAGAAAACAAAGAGGTACACTCCTATCTGAATTGGTGAATTTTGCTATTCAAACAAATATTGATTTAAATTTGTTGCTCAGAGGACATATAGATGAAAAATCAAATTTATCAAAAAACCTGGCACAAAATTTTAGCAATGAAAATCCTACTCACCAAACAACCGAAACTCAAACAAACACATCTCGGTTTGCAGATCCGATTATCGAAAATATTGAAATGTGGTTAAAGGAAATGAGAGGAGAAGAACCTGAAATAAGTTCATGGTTCAAAATTGAATTAAAAAAGAAATTCCCGGAATTCAAGGAATGGTGTGAAAGAAAGGAAAGAAAAGAAAACGAAGAAAATATTTTACCTGATGGACCATCATTAAATATAGCCTAACATTTACAAATATCAATCATACACGCATTTATATACGTGCCTCTTAATGAAACTCAGCAACTTTGAAGGGAACATGCGCTAGGCAAGCATTGAGTAATCTCAAAGGCAATTGCGGCTCCCAGAATCTTCGGTTGAAACGATAGCAAAACTCATCCAGATA
>Ga0214249_1000086_pt1 | contig 47186 bp, 48 predicted proteins | sample TroBogypolimnion_17_FD_153087 | JGI IMG/M metagenome (GOLD analysis project Ga0214249, IMG submission 153087) | Freshwater microbial communities from Trout Bog Lake, WI - 23JUN2009 hypolimnion | ecosystem: Environmental > Aquatic > Freshwater > Lake > Hypolimnion/Profundal zone | place: Trout... | reverse complement strand
TGGCAACCCACCAACATCTCCAGCGTTCTATTTGAACCGCCGTATGCGGAACCGCACGTACGGTGGTGTGAGAGGGCTGACGGGGCAACCCGTCACCCTACTCGATGTGCACAGCGCGATGGGACAATATGCGCATGGAATTGTTGATTGTCTCGCTGGCCTCACTGCTGGCCGGTTTTGTGGACTCGATCGTCGGTGGCGGTGGATTGATTCTGGTGCCGGCCCTGTTTGCCACCTTTCCTGCCGCGCATCCGGCCACCCTGTTCGGCACCAACAAGGGCGCCTCGGTTTGGGGTACGGCGATGGCAACCTGGCAATATGGCCGCCGCGTCGAATTGCGCTGGCCAGCCCTGCTACCCGCAGCGCTGGCAGGCTTCCTGGCATCCTTCGCGGGCGCCTGGCTTGTGACCGTGCTGTCGCCGACCTACCTGCGCAAGGCCTTGCCGGCGGTCCTGCTGGCGGTGCTGGTCTATACCCTGGTTAAGAAGGAGATGGGGCGCATTCATGCGCCGCGTCATTCGGGCGTGACCGAAGCCTTGCTGGCAGCGGCCATCGGCGCGGTGATCGGTTTCTACGATGGATTTTTCGGCCCCGGCACCGGAAGCTTTCTGGTTTTCCTGTTCGTGCGCCTGCTCGGCTACGACTTCCTGAACGCTTCGGCGTCAGCCAAACTCATCAACACCGCCACGAACAGTGCGGCGTTGATCCTGTTCGCGTTCAAGGGCCACGTCTGGTGGCACTTTGTGTTGGCCATGGCGCTGTCCAACGTGATGGGCAGCGTGTTGGGCACGCGACTGGCGCTCAAGCACGGGACCGGTTTTGTGCGCGCCGTCTTCATCCTGGTAGTGGTGGCGCTGATCATCAAGACTGGCTATGACGCGTTCCTGCGCTGACTTCACTTGGGCGCGGGCGGCCAAGGCACTTCGGCGACGTTGCGCGGCGTGCCGATCGGGGCTGGCGCCTGCGCCTTTTGCACGGCGACCATGTCCTGCTCACTTGGGTACTGGTTGAGCAGCCAATAGTCGAAAATGCGCCGCGCAATCGGTGCCGCATTTTGCCCGCCGAAGCCGGCGTTCTCGACCACCATGGCCAGCGCAATCCTGGGGTTTTCGGCCGGGGCGAATGCGGTGAACAGCGCATGGTCGCGGAAATGCTCATCGACGCGTGACGCAACGTACTTTTCGTTCTGCTTGATCTGCACCACCTGTGCCGTGCCGGTCTTGCCACCGCTGGTGTAGCCGGCGCCGCGAAAGGCGGCGGCCGAGGTGCCCTCGATGTTGACGCCGACCAGCGCGTTCTTGATGACCGCAATGTTGGCGGCCTTGGCAATCACTTCGCCCATGGCTTGCTGCGCGGTGGTGGTTGGCGCATGGGTCATGATGTCCACCACTTCCTTGACCAGATGCGGGCGCATCTTGACGCCGTTGTTGGCCAGCGTGGCGGTGGCTGAAGCGAGCTGCAGCATGGTGAAGTTGTTGTAGCCTTGGCCAATGCCTAGTGAGATGGTTTCGCCGGCGTACCACTTTTGCTGGTCGGCCCGCTTGTAGGCCTTGCGTTTCCATTCGGTCGAGGGCAGCAGGCCGCGTACCTCGCCGAAGATGTCGATACCGGTCAACTCGCCGAAGCCGAAGCGCTGCATCTGCTCATGGATCGTATCCACGCCCAGATCGTTGGCCAGGATGTAGTAGTAGGTGTCGCAGGACTGGACGATCGAACTGTACATGTTCACCACCCCATGTCCGCCCTCCTTGTCGTCGCGGAAACGGTGGTTGCCGAACATGAAGAAGCCGGGGTCGGAAAAGGATTGCTCCGGCGTGCGCTTGCCGGTCTCCAGGGCCGCCAGCGCCATGAAGGGCTTGTAGGTGGAACCCGGCGGGTAGGTGCCGCGCAGCGCGCGGTTCAGCATGGGCTTGTCGGGCGACTCGTTGAGTGTCTGCCAGCTTTCGCTGTCGATGCCATCGACGAACAGGTTCGGATCGAAGGTCGGCTTGCTGACAAAGGCGAGGATCTCGCCGGTTTTGGGGTCGAGGGCGACCAGCGCGCCGCGCCGGTCGCCGAACAGTTCTTCCACCATGTGCTGCAGCTTGATGTCGATCGACAGTCGCACCGTGTTGCCCGGCGTCGCCGGGCTGCTGCCGAGCTTGCGCATGGCGCGTCCGCCGGCCGAGGTTTCGACCGAATCAACGCCGGTCGTGCCATGCAGTTGTTCCTCGAAGCTCTGCTCGATCCCGAGTTTGCCGATGTAGTCGGTGCCGCGGTAATTGGCTTCGTCATCGGATTCGTCGAGCTTTTCTTTCTCCGCGGTGTTGATGCGGCCGATGTAGCCAATGACGTGGCTGGCCAGCTCGCCATAGGGGTAGTTGCGGAACAGCCGGGCTTTGATCTCGACGCCGGCAAAGCGGTAGCGCTGCGCGGCGAACTTTGCCACTTCCTCGTCGCTCAGGCGCGTGCGCAGCGGCAGCGACTCGAAGCTCTTGGACTCCTCGACCAGCTTCTTGAAGCGGCGCCGGTCGCGCGGCGAGATCTCCAGCACCTGCGACAGCTCATCGAGCGTTTGTTCCAGATTCTCGACCTTGGATGGCGTGACTTCCAGCGTGTAGGCCGAGTAGTTGGTCGCAAGCACGATGCCGTTGCGGTCCAGGATCAGGCCCCGGTTCGGCACGATCGGCACGATCGTGGTCCTGTTGTTCTCGGCCTGTTCCATCAAGTCGTCGTAACGCACCAGTTGCAGATAGACCAGCCGCGCCGCCACCAGCCCGAAGCACAGCACCACCGCCATACTCGCCACCAGAACCCGCGTGCGAAAGCGCGACAGGTCGGCCTCGACGTTGCGCAGTTCAGTCATTACAAGGGCCGATGCGCATCAGGGTTGGGCGCTCGTCTTTGCGGCAGCAGCAGGAGCACGCTGATCGCGGGCCACAGCGCTGACTCCAGCACCGGGGCCAGCAGCAGCGGCCAGCCGGGGAAGGCGCCACCGGCCATCATGCGCACGCAGAGCTCGATGGCATGCGCCGCTGCAAACAGCGGCAGAACCTGAAATGCCTGCGACGGCGCCCTGAACCACAGCAGACGGCGGTGGATCGCAATCGCCAGGAAACTCAACACGGTATAGGCCAGCGCATGCTGCCCGAGCATCGCGCCCTGATGCACGTCGATCAGCAGGCCAAAGACGAAGGCCATGCCGATGCCGACGCGCTGCGGCTGATGGATGCTCCAGAACACTAGCACCAGCGCCAGAAAGTCCGGAACCCAGGCCGCGCGCCCCCAAAGGCCGATGTTCTGCAGCATGTTGAGTGCGATCGCCACCATGATGCTGGCGGCGATGAAGAAGGGGCTGGCTGGCAGCAGCAGCTGCTGGCCACGACGCATGATCATTTCTTGGCGCCCTTCTTGCCGGCAGGAGCGGGCGCCTCCGGCACGGGACGTGGCGCAACCTGGCTCGCGATCGGGCGCAGCACCATCACATGCTCGGCCCCGCCGACCAGGGCCAGCGGCGCGCAACTGATCCGTGCGAAGGCAGAATCCACCCGGCGTTCGACCTTCTGCACGCGGGCCACCGGTAGCCCGGGCGGGTATACGCCGTCGACACCACTGGTGGTCAGCAGATCGCCCACCTGCACATCGGCGTTGGCCGCCATGAAACGGAGCTCCAGCGCGCTGGCTCGCAAGGCGGGGTCGCCGAAGGCCACCGCGCGCGCGCCGGTGCGGGTATTCAGGATGGGAATAGCCTGATCGCGGTCGGTGACGAGCGTCACCTCGCTGAGCATGGGGTAGACCCTCGTCACCTGCCCGAGCACGCCGGTCTCATCGAGGACCGGCGAGCCCGGCGCGATGCCGTCGAGCGCGCCGCGATCGATGATGACCTTGCGCGTGTAAGGGTCGGCCGCGTCGTACAGAACCTGCGCCGCCTGCGACGGTGTCGTCACGCGTTCGCGCAGGGCCAGCAACTGGCGCAGGCGCGAATTTTCTAGCGTCAACTGCTCGACCTGATTGGCGCGCTGGGATTGCAGATCGAGCTTGCGCCGCGCTGCGGCTTCGTTCCCCTGCGAGGTCTTCAGCGACTCCATATAGGCGGCTCCGCCCTGCGTCAGCAGCACCGGCTGCATCACCATCCATTGCACGGGGTACAACACGGTGGCGAACGCGCTGCGCAACGGCTTGGCGAGCTCGAAACGCGCATCGGCCACCATCAGGAACAGGGCCAGCGCGCTGAAAAACGTCAGCTTGGAAAGGGCCGATGGCCCCTGCCGGAAGAAGGGGGGCGGCGTACCGTCCAGCGTACCCAGTGGCATCGCTGTCCCCGCGGATTATTCGTTGGTGAAAATGGAGTGCAGGCGGTCCATGCGCTCCAGCGCGATACCACAGCCGCGCACGACGCAGGTCAGGGGATCTTCCGCTACCAGAACCGGCAGGCCGGTTTCCTCGGCCAGCAGGCGATCAAGGTCGCGCAGGAGCGCACCGCCGCCGGTCAGCATCATGCCGCGGTCGGCGATGTCGGCGCCTAGTTCCGGGGGTGTCTGCTCCAGCGCGTTCTTGACTGCCGAGACGATGTTGTTGATCGGGTCAGTCAGCGCTTCCAGGATCTCGTTGCTCGAAATCGTGAAACTGCGCGGCACGCCCTCGGACAGGTTACGCCCGCGCACTTCCATCTCGCGCACCTCGCTGCCAGGGAAGGCCGATCCGATCTGCTTCTTGATCGACTCCGCCGTCGGTTCGCCGATCAGCATGCCGTAGTTGCGCCGGATGTAATTGATGATGGCGTCGTCAAAACGGTCGCCACCGACGCGCACGCTGCCCTTGTAAACCATGCCGCCGAGCGAAATCACACCGACCTCGGTGGTGCCGCCGCCAATGTCGACCACCATCGAGCCGCTGGCTTCGCTGACCGGCAGACCGGCGCCGATGGCCGCTGCCATGGGTTCTTCGATCAGGTAGACGTCGCGCGCACCGGCGCCCAGGGCCGATTCACGGATCGCGCGGCGTTCCACCTGGGTCGAGCCGCACGGCACGCAGATGATGATGCGCGGGCTCGGACGGAAGATGGAGCGCGGGTGCACCATCTTGATGAATTGCTTGAGCATCTGCTCGGTGACTGTGAAGTCGGCAATCACGCCGTCCTTCATCGGGCGGATCGCCTCGATATTGCCCGGCACTTTGCCGAGCATCGCCTTGGCTTCCTTGCCCACGGCCTGGATGGTCTTCTTGCCTTGCGGCCCGCCTTCGTGGCGGATTGCGACCACCGAGGGCTCGTCGAGCACAATGCCCTTGTCGCGTACGTAGATCAGGGTATTGGCGGTGCCAAGGTCGATCGCCAGGTCAGTGGAGAAGTACTGACGGAATGCTCCAAACATTAAGAATCCTCTCGGGCATGGCGGGCGCTTCGACCCGTCACCACCACATTGACTAATTTCATACCGTATATTTCTGGCTGCAAGCTGCGTGTGAACAGGTATCCGGCCAAAGGACAGGATAATACTCCATCCCCTGTAAATACGCTGCTCCACCAAGTCCCATAAGGGGTGTTTTACATTCGGTTTCGAACCAACATTCATCATGTCCCTGACTTCTGCTGATATCGCCCGTATTGCCAATCTGGCCAGACTGGAACTCAAACCCATCGAGAGCGAGCGCATGCTCACTCAAATCAATGGATTTTTTGACCTGGTCGAGAAGATGCGTGCCGTCGATACCACCGGCCTTGAACCCTTGGCGCACCCGGTCGCCACCTTCCAGGACATCACTCTACGCCTGCGTGAGGATCGCGTCAGCGAGCCCAACAACCGCGAGGCGAACCAGCGCAGCGCCCCGGCCGTGGAACACGGCCTGTTTCTGGTCCCTAAGGTGATCGAATGAAGAACAATAACCTCGCCCTGCATGAAATGGGCGTCATCGAACTGGCGCGCCAACTGCGCGAGCGCAAGGTTTCGGCGCTCGAGGCGGCCCGGCACTTCCTGACGCGTGCCCGCGCGCACTCGGAACTCGGCGCCTTTCTTGATATGGATGAAGACGTGACGCTGGCGCAGGCGCGCGCCGCCGACCAGGCGCTCGCGAGCGGCAGCAACGCCACCCTGCTCGGTGTGCCGATGGCGCACAAGGACATCTTCGTCACCAAGGACTTTGCCTCGACTGCCGGCTCAAAAATGCTGGCGGGTTACCGCTCGCCTTTTGACGCCACCGTGGTGGCCCGCCTGGCGGCGCAGGGCGTGGTGACCCTGGGTAAGCTAAATTGCGACGAATTCGCCATGGGCTCGGCCAACGAGAACTCGGCCTTCGGTTCGGTCAGCAACCCGTGGGATCGCAGCCGCACACCGGGCGGGTCCTCGGGCGGCAGCGCGGCGGCCGTCGCGGCCGGTCTGGTGCCCGCGGCCACTGGTACCGACACCGGCGGCTCGATCCGGCAACCGGCGTCGTTCTGCGGCGTCACCGGCATCAAGCCGACCTACGGTCGCGCCTCGCGTTACGGCATGGTCGCCTTTGCCTCGAGCTTGGACCAGGCCGGCCCGCTGGCGCATAGCGCCGAGGATTGCGCCTTGCTGCTGTCCGCCCTGTGCGGTCCCGACCTCGATCGCGACTCGACCTCGCTCGATGTGCCGGCCGAAGACTTCACGCGTTCCCTCGCTGATTCCGTTGCCGGTCTGAAGATCGGCGTGCCAAAGGAGTTCTTTGGCGAAGGACTGGCCCCCGATGTGCGCAGCGCCGTCGATGCAGCGCTGAAAGAGTACGAGAAGTTGGGCGCCACACTGGTGCCGATATCGTTGCCGCGCACCGAACTCTCGATTCCCGTCTACTACATCATCGCCCCGGCTGAGGCGTCGAGCAACCTGAGCCGTTTCGACGGGGTCAAGTTCGGTCACCGCGCCAAGGACTACGTCGACCTGGTCGACATGTACAAGAAGACCCGCGCCGAGGGCTTCGGCGACGAGGTTAAGCGCCGCATCATGATCGGCACTTACGTGCTCTCGCACGGCTATTACGACGCCTATTACCTTCAGGCGCAGAAGATCCGGCGCATGATTGCCGACGACTTTGCGCAGGCTTTTCTACAGTGCGATGTGATTGCCGGACCGGTCGCGCCCACCGTGGCTTGGAAGCTCGGTGACATGAGCGACGATCCGGTTGCAAACTACCTGGCCGACATCTTCACCTTGCCGGCGTCGCTGGCAGGTTTGCCGGGCATGAGCATCCCGGTTGGCTTTGGCGCCCATCAGATGCCCGTGGGTATGCAACTTATCGGCAACTACCTGCAGGAATCGAAGTTGCTCAACGTGGCGCACCGTTTTCAGCAGGCCACGGACTGGCACGCCAAACGGCCGCAGGGATTTTGAACATGAACACATCCACTTCATTGCTGGTGCGCGGTTACGAAGTCGTGATCGGTTTCGAGACCCACGCCCAGTTGTCCACCCAATCCAAGATATTCAGCCGTGCGGCCATCGCGTTTGGCGCCGAGCCCAACACCCAAGCATGCGCGGTCGACTTGGCGCTGCCGGGCACGCTGCCGGTGATGAATATCGGCGCGGTCGAGCGCGCGATCCAGTTCGGCCTGGCCATTGGCGCCCATATCGCGCCGCGCAGCATCTTCGCGCGCAAGAATTACTTCTATCCGGATCTGCCCAAGGGCTACCAGATCAGCCAGTTTGAGATTCCCGTGGTGCAGGGCGGCAACGTCGAGTTCTTTCTCGGCGACGAAAAGAAATCGGTGCGCTTGGTGCGCGCGCATCTGGAAGAGGATGCCGGCAAGTCGCTGCATGAAGACTATGTCGGCCAGACCGGCATTGACCTGAACCGCGCCGGAACGCCGCTGCTTGAGATCGTGACCGAGCCCGACATGCGCTCCAGCGCCGAGGCCGTGGCCTATGCCAAGGAACTGCACAAGATCGTCACCTGGATCGGCATTTGCGACGGCAACATGCAGGAAGGCAGTTTTCGCTGCGACGCCAACGTTTCGGTGCGCAAGCCGGGCGCGACCCTGGGTACGCGACGCGAAATCAAGAATCTCAACAGCTTTCGCTTTATGCAGCAGGCGATCGACTACGAGGTGCGCTGGCAGATCGAGCAGATTGAAGACGGCCATGCAATCGAGCAGGCCACAGTTCTGTTCAACCCCGATACCGGCGAGACGCGCGCCATGCGCAGCAAAGAAGACGCAGCCGATTACCGCTATTTCCCGGATCCGGACCTGCCGCCATTGGTGATCGGTGAGGACTGGGTACAGCGCGTGCGCACGGCGATGACCGAACTGCCTCGCGTGATGGCGCAGCGCTTCGTCAGCACACACGGCCTGTCCGAATACGACGCCACGGCCCTGACCCAGAGCCGTGCCACGGCGGCCTACTTCGAGGCTGCGACGCAGGCCTGCGGCCAGCCCAAGCTGGCCGGCAACTGGATCATGGGTGAAGTCTCGCGCCGCCTCAACGCGGGCGAGATCGACATTGCGCGCTCACCGGTGAGCGCCACACACCTGGCGCAGCTGATTGCGCGCATCGCCGACGGCACGATCTCCAACAATGCGGCCAAACAGGTGTTTGATGCCCTTTGGAGCGGCGAGGGCGGCGATGTCGATTCGCTGATCGAAGCAAAGGGACTGCGCCAGATGAACGACAGCGGCGAACTTGAAAAGATCGTCGATGCCGTTCTGGCCGCCAACCCGAAAAACATCGAGCAATACCGCTCCGGCAACAGCAAGGCGCTCAACGCGCTGGTGGGGCAGATCATGAAGGGCAGCCAGGGCAAGGCCAACCCGCAGCAGGTCAATGACCTGCTGCGCCAGAAACTCGGTTGACTTCGGTCAGCGTGCCTTGCCGGGCGCGCCGGCCTGCATCGCCCACAGTTGTTTCAGACGTACCAATTCTTCGTCAAAACGCGCGTTCACGCGCTTGATCTCGGCGTCCTGGTCGGCAATGAAGCGTACCTGGATGGCAATGCTTTGGCCGATTTCTTCGATTGCGCGGCGCACCGAGGGCGGAGCCTTGGCCGGGTTCTTCTTGTAGAACTCCATCTCCTCTAGCAGCGGAACGCGCTGGCGTACTAGTTCTTCGGATCGGCGCATCGCCGCCTGCTTGACGACATTGATCTGGGCCAGTGCGTTGGCGCGCTCCGCGTCGTGCACGCCCTTGTTAGGGTAGCGCACCAGCAGCGCGCGGTCGCGCCGCTTCTCTTCGTTCAGGCGCGCCTGCTCTTCCTGTTGCGCGCGCTCCTTGGCTTCAAGCTCAGTGCGTTCCTGCGCGGTCAGGGTCGGTCCGACCTTGGCCTTGACCGTGCCGCTCGGGTTGAGCACCTTTTGTTCGCGATCGATGCAATCGGGGATGGGCCGGTCCGATGTCAGGTTGCGGCCCTTGGCGTCGACGCAGGTGTAAATGCCTTGGGTTGAGGTTTGTTGCGCTTGCGCCAGTGTGCTGACAGACAGGCACATTAGCACAGCCTGAAGCAGGACCATGCCCGATGGCGCTGCTCGGCATGCAATTGATTTCATCATATTTCGCTTTCTTCCACGCCGTAGCGCTGTCGATAGGCCAGCACGCGCGCGTGGTCGCTCGCCAAGCCGTTGGCGCGGTGCAATTCCAGATACTGCATTAGATCCGAGAGTTTCGCCACCGCACAAACCTGTAGCCCGAGTTGCTTGCGCACGTAGCCGACCGCACTGTGCGGCACATCCTGGCCGTTCTCCGTTGCTTTCTCCTGCCGGTCCAGCGCGATGATGACCGCATGCGGCTTGGCGCCGGCGGCCTCGATGAGCGCAATCGATTCGCGCGCCGCGGTGCCGGCCGACATCACGTCGTCAACAATCAGCACGCGTCCGCGCAGCGGCGCGCCGACCAGTGTGCCGCCTTCGCCGTGATCCTTCGCTTCCTTGCGGTTGTAGGCAAACGGGACATTGCGGCCCATGCGCGCGAGTTCAACCGCCAAGGCCGCGCCGAGCGGAATGCCCTTGTAGGCGGGGCCGAAGATCATGTCGAATTCAATGCCACTGCCCAGCAGACGCTGCGCATAGAATTGCGCAAGCTTGCCAAGTTTGGCGCCGTCGTCGAACAGGCCGGCGTTGAAGAAATAGGGGCTGATCCGGCCCGCCTTGGTTTTGAACTCACCGAAACGCAGCGCACCGCAATCCAGCACAAACTGCACAAAATCCTGAGCCAGCGCATCCTTTGCAGGGGCGGCTCCGGTTCTTGTGGCGACACACTCTGACATGGGGATTCCTTGTTCAAATTAAGCAGCATCAACCTCAACGGCATCCGCTCGGCTACGACCAAGGGCCTGGAGCCCTGGCTGGCCAAAATCAGACCCGATTGTATTTGCGTGCAGGAGATCAAGGCGCAGGCCACCGATGTCCAGGGGCGCTTCGAGGCATTGGCCGGCCTGCGCGGTTACTTTCATTTTGCGCAGAAGAAGGGTTATTCAGGCGTTGGCGTCTACACCCGGCACGAGCCCAGTGATGTTCGGGTCGGTTATGGCTCGGATGAGTTTGACGCCGAGGGACGCTATGTCGAGCTGCGCTTCGACACACCCGGCGCGCGGCGCTCCATCATCAGCTGCTATTTTCCGAGCGGCTCGTCCGGAGAAGAGCGCCAGCAGGCCAAGTTCCGCTTCCTCGACGAGTTCTATCCGCATCTGGCGCAGCTCAAGGGCGAGCGCGAGTTCATCCTGTGCGGCGACGTGAACGTGGCGCACCAGCAGATTGACCTGAAGAACTGGCGCAGCAACCAAAAAAACTCGGGCTTCCTGCCCGAAGAGCGCGCCTGGATGAGCAAGCTGTTGAACGAGGGCGGTCTGATCGATGTTTACCGCCACCTGCACCCCACCGCCACCGATGAAGCCTACACTTGGTGGAGCAATCGCGGCCAAGCCTATGCCAAGAATGTCGGTTGGCGGCTGGACTACCACTTGGCGACAGAGGCTTTGGCGCAGGGTGCTCGCTCAGTGGAAATTTACAAGGGCGAAAAGTTCTCGGACCACGCGCCGGTGACGATCGAGTACGACTGGGCTTTATAGCCCGCAGATTTTTCAAATTCCTTCAAGGACGATGTTTTTCTTTCGGTTTGACCGATTAATAGCCATATCAGCTGGGGAGCGGAAGCTGCATAAGATCGGACTTGTGACATTGAACCATTCGTTCTGGCCGGTCAATCGATCAGGGCCGCGGTACCGGTCATGAAATTCAGAGCGTTCGCGCTGCTGTTGGCCCTAGTGCTGTTGTTCCATTGGGCCGGCCTGTCGTGGCTGAGCGAACAGGCGCAGCAGGGCAGGCCACTGGTCCTGATGCCCGATCCGCTGTTCACGCGCGTGATCAGACCCGCGCCGGCGCCTAGGCCCAGGCCAGCATCCGCCCGTCTCGCGCATGTGGCCGTTGCCGACGTGGAACCGGCTGACGCCGGGACGCCGCCGGTCACGCCCGAAACAGCTCCGGCGAGCGAGGCCGCTCCGCGACCAACTGAGCCCGCGTTACCCGCGCCCGATGCTTCGGCGCCGGTTGCGCCCGCAGTCGAAGCGGCTGCGTCGGCGCCGCGTGATGCCGGCGCGTCGCTCGACAGTTGGCCCCTCGACACGCGCGTCTCGTATCAGCTCAAGGGCTATTACCGTGGCACGATCTGGGGCAATGCCCGCGTGCAGTGGCAGCGCCAGCAAAGCCGCTACCAGGTGCGGCTGGACATGACGCTGGCGCTGGTGCTGCGGCTCTCCATGACCAGCCAAGGCGAGGCGACCGACGCCGGTCTGGTGCCAAGCGACTATGAGGAGCGCTTTCTCTGGGGCGTGCGGCGCATGACCTTTGACGGCGGCTATGTCCGATCGATCGACGGCCGCACCCTGGCGTCAGCGCAGACGCCGCCGCAGGCACTGCAGGACACGGCCAGCCAGTTCGTCGAGCTCAGCCACCGCTTTGTCAGCGGGCGCGAGAAGCTCGCGGTGGGGTCCGAGGTGCGTTTCTGGCTGGCGCGGCCGCAGGGCACGTCCCTGTGGACCTACGACGTGGTGGCCGAGGAAACACTGCAGACGCCCGAGCTTGGGCCGGTGCAGGCCTTTCACCTGCGACCGCGACCGATCGCGAACCCGGCCGGCGAGATCACGGCCGAGATCTGGTTCGCGCCGAGCCTGCAGTATCTGCCGGTGCGCGTGCGCATCGCCCTGGGCGGCGACAACTTTGTGGATCTGATGGTGGAGCGCATAGACCAGGGCGCGCCGCAGCAGCGGCCTGCGGCCGAGCCGATGAATCCCTGAGCTGCAGACGGTGCCGGTGCTGGCCATCGCACCGATCGTGCTGGTGACTCTCGACAGCCTGGGGTATTCCGGCGTGGCGCCCAAGGCCGTGATCGCCATGTACCGTTGCTTTTTCCCGGTGACGGTGGCCACCGTGGTCGGGCTGCGCTCGCCGCAGACCATTGAGACCGAGATGATGCACCCCGGCGCCGGTTGCCTCGCTCACGAGGGCCGTGCCTTTGGTCGGCGTCGCGCCGATTGCCGTCAAGTGGTCCGGATTCGAATGGTCATCGAAGGCTGTTGTCGTCGCGCTCATGACCTTCTTTTCGACGCTGGCATCGACGCTGGCATCGACCCTGGGCGGCCTCAAGGCTGCCGCGATGGCCGGGTGTCAGCCCTTTCCGAGTCCGATGGGCGCCGGCGCCATCGACACGATGCGCGTGTACAGATGGTCATAAACCGGATCGCGTGGGGTCTTTCCGCCGATGGGGTCGCAGTTGGTGACAAATGCGGCGTCCAGCTCCTTCCAGTCGGACTCAGTCAAGACCTTCATCGCGGCAGGAATGATGACGGTCTCCTCCAGACGCATATGCTCCAGATAAAACGCCAAGTAGCGTCGGCTCGCCGCTTCAAAGGCTAGGCGTCTCGACTCTCCAATCAATTCCCATGCCTGTAGCAAGTGGGTAAGTTCGCGCACGGCTGACTCACCCTGTTCATGATCACGATCGAGGCGCCCGATCAGTTCCCCGATTTCGGGAGACCGGCGCGCCACCGGCGGAAACAGAAGTTCGGACTCTTTCGGGTGATGCAGGCGCTCGGGAAATTCATCGATGTAAAAGAGCATGGCCGACAGGGTGGCAAAGAAACTGTGCGGATTCTGTCCAGGGCCGCGCTCGACCAGCATGCCGAAGGAGCGCAGCATGGCGGAGAGGCTGCCATGCTCGTCACGGATGATCTGGATACTGGTTGGCACCATGGCACTTACTCCGGTTGGTTGGCGAAGTCCAGCGGTAGGCCGACGTAGTTTTCGGCGATGGTGCGTGCACCGGCCTCGCTGTGGATGAGGTAGTCCAGTTCAGCCTCCTGGAACTTAGCGACGATCGGACTGTCGTCGGGAAAGCGGTGCATCAGCTGCGTGAACCACCAGGAAAAACGCTCACCCTTCCAGACGCGCTTGAGGCAACGCTCGGAGTAGGTGTCGATGCCCGCTTGCGTCTTGTCCTGGTAGAACTCGATGAGGGCGTTGGCCAGATATTTGACGTCCGTCGCTGCCAGATTAAGCCCCTTGGCGCCCGTGGGCGGCACGATGTGGGCGGCGTCGCCGGCCAGGAACATGCGGCCAAATCGCATCGGCTCGGTGATGAAGCTGCGCAGTGGCGCGATGCTCTTCTCAATCGACGCGCCGGTGATCAGCTGGTCGCGCCCCTGTTCGTCCAGCCGCAGGCGAAGCTCCTGCCAGAAGGCGGCGTCCGTCCACTCGTCGACGGTCTGGGTCAAGGGCACCTGCAGGTAGTAGCGGCTGCGCGTTCTGCTGCGCTGCGAGCACAGGGCGAAGCCGCGTGGGCTGTTGACGTAGATGAGTTCCTCATTCACCGGCGGGGTATCGGACAGCAGGCCGAGCCACCCGAACGGGTAGACCTTTTCAAACTCCGCAATCGCACCGCGTGGCACGCTGGTGCGGCTGGCACCATGAAAGCCATCGCAGCCGGCAATGAAGTCGCATTGAATCTCGTGCGCCTGACCATCCTTCTCATAAGTCACCTTGGGCTTGTTTCCATCGAAGTCATGCACAGCCACATGCTGTGCTTCATACACCGTGGGCAGACCCGCCGCAGCGCGTGCGTCCATCAGATCGCGGGTCAGTTCAGTCTGGCCATAAACCATCACGTTTTTCCCGCCGGTGAGGCGATGCATGTCGATGCGGTGGCGCTGGCCGTTGTAGAGCAATTCGATGCCGCCATGCACCAGTCCTTCACGGTGCATGCGCGTGCCCACGCCCGCTTCATCGAGCAGGTCGACGCAGACCTGCTCCAGAATGCCGGCCCGGATGCGCGTGAGCACATGGTCGCCGGTCTGGCGCTCCACAATGACGGCATCGATCCCTGCCTTGTGCAACAGTTGTCCGAGCAGCAGACCGGAGGGGCCCCCGCCAATGATTGCAACTTGTGTACGCATGGTTTATTCCTTGGGTTTGGCGGGGTCTGGCGCGGCTGGAATCATGCTCTACCGCGCCACACCGAGCAGCTTGTCCAGCAGTGCCGGCTGCTCCTGCAGGCTGGCGGCGCTGCCTGTGTAGACCACGGTGCCACGGTCGAGCACGGCAGCTGTATCCGAGATCGCCAAAATGGCCTGCGGATGTTGTTCGACGATGATGGCCGACAGTCCCTCGTCGCGCGTGATGCGCCGGATGGCGCGCAGCAACTCCTGAACGATGATGGGCGCCAGCCCCTCGCAGGGTTCATCGAGCAGCAGCAGGGTCGGGTTCAGCACCAGGGCGCGGCCCAGCGCCAGCATCTGCTGTTCACCGCCCGAGAGCTGGGTGCCCAGATTGGCCTTGCGCTCGGCTAGCCTGGGAAACAGTTCGTAGACTCGCTGCGGCGTCCAGGAGCTGCTGGCGCGGCCGGAGCGTGCCGGTCGCATCACGGCCGTGAGGTTTTCATCCACGGTCAGCGACTTGAAGATGTTGCGCTCCTGCGGCACCCAGCCGATGCCCGCCGCAGCGCGCTCGTGCGATGGCAATCGGTGCAGCGCCACGCTGGCGGCTGGCGCACCCAGCGTGATCGTTCCGCCATGCTGTCGCGTGGCACCGGCCAGGGTGTTGATGAGCGTGGTCTTGCCCGTGCCGTTGCGCCCCAGCAGGGCGAGCGTGCAGCCTTCGTCGATGCGCAGCGAGATGCCGTGCAGCACCACCGCCTCGCCGTAGCCGGCGCTGAGATCTTCGATTTGAAGCAGCTCAGCCATGGTGCCGGCTTCCCATCGCCGGGATGGCATCGTTGATCTCGTCTCCATGGCCGAGGTAGACCGCCTTGACCCGGGCATCGCCGGCGATCTGCTCAGGCGTGCCTTCGGTCAGGACCGTGCCGTTGACCAGCACGGTCATGAACTTCGAGAAGCTGAACACCAGGTCCATGTCGTGCTCGATCAGCAGAATGGACACATCGGCGGGCAGCTCGGCCACCGTCTGCAGCAACTCTTCGCGCTCCCCGGCCGGAACACCGGCGACCGGCTCATCGAGCAGCAGCACACGCGGCTGGCAGGCCAGCGCAATGGCGATTTCCAGCAGACGGCGCTTGCCATAGGCCAGCACCCGGGTCTGCTGATCCATCACGGCGGTCAGGTGGAACTGTTCCAGCAGCTGTTCGCAGCGCTCGACCACCCGGGCCGAGGCACCGAGCGTCTGCCACCACTTGCCGCCCAGGCCTTGCTGCTGCGACACGACCATGGCCAGAGTCTCCAATGGCGTCAGGGTATCGAACAGCTGGTTGATCTGAAAGGTGCGCACCATGCCGCGCTGCACGCGCTGATTGGGCGCCAGGTTCGTGATGTCTTCCCCTTCGAGGATGATTCTCCCGGCAGTGGGCTGCAGAACACCGGTGAGCAGGTTGATCAGGGTCGTCTTGCCGGCGCCATTGGGGCCGATCAATGCATGGCGCGCGCCGCGCGCGAGGTTCAGCGTGACGTTGTTGGTGGCAGCGATGCCGCCGAAGCGCATCACGAGCCCCTGCGCCGACAACACCGGCTCGGCGGCGCTCATGATTTGCCTCCAGCGGCAGCACGACGCCACCAGGTCCAAGGCCGGATCAGGCGCTCGCGCCCGACCGACACCAGCACCACGAGGAAAAAACCGATCCAGAAAGTCCAGTACTGCGGCGTGATGCCGGAGACGAAGTCCTGCATCAGCTTGAACACGACGGCGCCGGTCACGCCGCCGTAGAGCCAGCCCACGCCACCGATCACCAGGATCAGCATGACGTCGGCCGAGCGGTGAAACTCGAAGATGTCGAGCGATGCAAAACCGGTGGTCTGCGCCAGCAAGGCGCCAGCGGCGCCCGCCGCTGCCGCCGCGACGGTGTACACCACGGACAAGCGGCTGTTGACCGCAATCCCGACGGCCATCGCGCGCAGGCGGTTGTCGCGAATCGCCTTGAGCGTGGCGCCGAATGGAGAGTGCACCAGTCGCCGCGCCACCACGAACACGATGAGCAGGACGGTCATGGAATACCAGGCCGCCGTTTGACCGCTCAGATCAAACTCAAAACGGCCCAGCAGCGGGCCCATGACCACGCCCTGTAGGCCGTCGGCACCGCCGGTCAGCCAGTCGAGCTTGTTGGCCAGCTCCATCAGGATCAGCCCGACGCCCAAGGTAACCATCAGGCGCGTCAGGTCGGTGCCGCGCAGGATGGTTGCGCTGCATATCGCGCCGAGCAAGCCCGCCGCCGCAACACCGACCAGCAAGCCCAGCAGGGGGTCGGGCATGACCAGTTTGGCAAACAAGGCCGCCGCGTAGGCGCCCATGCCGAAGAAGGCCGCGTGCCCCAGCGACACAATGCCGGAGAAACCCAGGATCAGGTCGAGCGCCACGGCAAACAGCGCGACGATGGCAATCTCGTTGATGATCAGCGCTTGGCGCGGTAGCAGCAGGGGCAGGGCGAAGGCCAGTGCCCACAAGGGGTATTCCCAGCCGCGCCAGCGTCCGGACTGCAACAGGCTGTTTCGAGCGCCGGCCATCAACTGCCCCCTTTGCGCACGAACAGCCCCTGGGGCCGCCACACCAGGATCACGATCATCAGGCTGTACACGATGAAGCCGCCCATCTTCGGGATGTAGTACTTGCCCGCCACGTCGGCGATGCCCAGCAGCAGCGCGGCCAGCAAGGGGCCGGTGATGCTCGACGTTCCGCCAACCGCGACCACGATCAAAAAGTAAATCATGAATTTCAGCGGAAAGCTCGGGTCGAGTCCCAGCACCTCGGCGCCGAGCGCACCTCCCAGGCCCGCCAGACCGGAGCCCACGGCAAAGGTGCCCAGAAAGACATGGTTCACGTTGATGCCCAAACCGGCCGCGACCCGCTGGTCGTCCACCGAGGCGCGCAGACGGCTGCCAAAGCGGGTCCGGGTGAGCACATGCTGCAAGCCCACCGTCAGCGCCGCACACAGCGCGATGATGAACAGGCGGTAGTGCCCCATGCCCAGCATCCACGGGCCTTCGCCCAGTTCGGTGCGCCCCTTGAGCCATTGCGGCAACTGCACCATCTGCTGGCTCGATCCGAGGAAATAATCGGCGGTCGCCACGGCCATGAAGGTCAGGCCGATGGAAAACAGAACCTGGTCCAGATGGGGCTTGTGGTACAGCGGGCGGTACAGCGTGCGCTCGAGCAAGGCCCCCACGAGCGCCGCGCCGGCAAAGGCCAGCGGCAGGCATGCCAGGAACGGCACGCCCATGCGCTGCATCAGCAGCACCGTGATGTAGCCACCGAGCATCGCGAATGCGCCGTGCGCCAGGTTGATGAAGTTCATCAAGCCCATGGTGACGGCCAGGCCAACGGCTAGGATGAACAACAGCATGCCGTAGGCGATGCCATCGAAAAGGATGGTCAACATGTCATGTTCGCAAGCTTTGCCTTGTCGGTACCGATGCTGGCCGGTCGGACCCTGGACCCGTTACTTGTTCTTGCCGGGATCCTTGACGTCCTTGATGGTGTCGAACTCGACGTTGTAGAGCTGGCCGTCCTGCTTTTGTACCTTGCGCAGATAGATGTTCTGCACCACATCGCGGGTCTGCGCGTCGATGAACATGGGGCCGCGTGGGCTCTCGAAAATCTGTCCCTTCATTGCCGCCAGCAGGGCGTCGCCGCCACCCTGACCCTTGGTCGCCTTGAGCGCTTCGTAGATCACGCGCATGCCGTCATAGCCGCCCACGGCCATGAAGTTGGGGCGCAAGCCCTTGTTCGCCTTTTGAAAGGCATCGACAAACTTCTTGTTCAAGGCCGAGGGGTGCGCCGCCGAATAATGGTGCGAGGTCACCACGCCCAGAGCGCCGTCACCCATGTCATTGAGCTGGTCGTCGTCCGTCACATCCCCAGTGCCGATGAGCTTGATGCCCGCCTTGTCCATGCCGCGCTCGAGAAACTGCTTCATCACCGCCGCGCCAGCGCCCGATGGCACAAATACAAAAAGCGCGTCAGGCTTGAGGTCGCGTACTTTCTGCAGGAAGGGTGCGAAATCGGGGTTGCGCATCGGGACACGCAGCGACTCGGCCACCTGTCCGCCATTGAACAGAAAGCGCTCCACAAAGTACTTTTCGGCATCCAGCCCGGGACCGTAGTCGCTCACCAGCGTCACGACCTTCTTGATGCTGTTCTTGGGCGCCCAGTCGGCCATGCTGACCGCTGCCTGCGGCAGCGTAAAACTGGTGCGCACAATGTAGGGAGAGGCTTGCGTGATGCTGCTCGTGGCCGCGGCCATGACCACCAGGGGTGTCTTGGACTGTGTGGCAATCGGCGCAGTGGCCAGGGCCGAGGGCGTGATGCCAAAACCGGCCAGGACGTTGACCTTATCGTTGACGACCAGTTCCTGCGCCAGGCGCTTGGTCACGTCAGGGATGGACGTGTCGTCCTTGACGATCAGCTCGACCTTGCGGCCACCGACGGTGTCGCCGTTCTGGGCCATATACAGCTTGACGGCGGCTTCGACCTGACGTCCCGTGCTGGCCTGCTGACCGGTCATGGGCAGGATCAGGCCGATCCTGAACTTGTTGTCCTGCGCATTCACCTGTGTTGCGGCGAGGGCCAGGGCGGCGATCGCAGCTGCGCGAAGCAATGAACTCTTGTGCATGTTTTGTCTCCTGTCACGAAATTGTGTGAACTGGTCTTTTGCGTAGTATGAAGGCAAGTCAAGCCCTTGGCACAGCTAAAAACCCGCTTCTTGCTATAACAAATCCGAATACCGACCGGTGACCCTGCCGGTTTTCCATCAAGGCTGCGCGCAGGCGCTGCGGGCTTCAGCCGCCCCAGACTTCCTGCGCCGTTTCGATCACCAGCCGCAGTTTGGCGCGCTGTGCCTCCACTGCGATATCGTTGCCATGCACGGTGCTCGAGAAGCCGCACTGTGGCGATAGCGCCAGTTGCTCCAGCGGCGCGTAACGGGCCGCCTCATCGATGCGACGCTTGAGCACGTCCTTGCTTTCCAGCGTGCCGAACTTGGTGGTCACCAGGCCAAGCACGACGGTCTTGCCCTTGGGCAGGTAGCGCAGCGGCTTGAAGTCGCCGCTGCGGTCGTCGTCGTATTCCATGAAATAGGCGTCCAGGTCCATTTCCTGAAGCAGGGCTTCGGCGACCGGTTCGTAATTGCCGCTGGCGGCATGGGTGCTCTTGAAGTTGCCGCGGCACAGGTGCATTGCCAGTAGCATGCCCGGCGGCTTTTGCGCCACGACGAGGTTGATGAAGCGGGCATAGCGATGTGGCAGCTCATTCGGGTCATCACCGCGGCTACGGGCTGCTTCACGCATCTTGTCGTCGCACAGATAGGCCAGATTGGTGTCGTCCATCTGCACATAGGTGCAGCCGGCTGCGGCCAGGCTGCGCAATTCATCGCCGTAGGCGTTGGCGACATCCTGGTAGAAATCCGGATCGAGCTCGGGGTAGTGCTGCTGGCTGATCCCAGCGCGTCCGCCCCGGAAATGCAGCATCGTCGGTGAAGGAATCGTCACTTTTGGGGTGTTGGCCGCAGAGACCTGACTCTTGAGGTACTGGAAATCGGCCAGCTGGATGTTCTTGACGTGGCGCACCTTGTCGATCACGCGCATGACCGGCGGGGCCAGCTCCTGGGTGCCGTCCGGGCGCTCGATGGTGACCGGGACGTCGGTCTTGACGCCTCCGATCTGCTCCAGGAAATCGATGTGGAAGTAGGTGCGACGAAACTCGCCGTCGGTGATGCTTTTCAAGCCCACATCCTCCTGGAATTTCACGATTTCCGAGATCGCTTGGTCTTCCACGCTGCGCAATTGCGCGGCTGTGATCAGGCCCTGGGCCGCCTGCTCGCGCGCGTCGAGCAGGTATTTGGGGCGCAGAAAACTGCCGACGTGGTCATAGTGGGCCGGCAAGCGCAGGGTTGATGCAGTCATTTTTTTGTCTCCTTGGGGGTGTGGTTTGCGAGGTTCATGCGGCATTCAGCTGCAGTTCGAGTCCATGCAGCACCTGATAGCAGTGCAGCACGCTGGCCACGCTGCTGTTGCATTCGCGGCCTTCGCGGATGGCGGCGAAGAATTCGCGGTCCTGCAGCTCGATGCCGTTCATCGACACGGCCACGTTGCTGACGTCAATTTTCTCTTCCTTGCCGTTGAACAGGTCATCGTAGCGGGCGATGTAGGTTGCGCTGTCGCCGATATAGCGAAAGAAAGTGCCCAGGGGACCGTCGTTGTTGAAGCTCAGGCTCAATGTACAGATCGCACCACTGGCCGCCTTGAGCTGGATGCTCATGTCCATCGCGATGCCCAGAACCGGGTGGATCGGGCCCTGGACTGCATTAGCCTTGACCACCGGGCTGCCGCACTGGTACGCGAACAGGTCAACGGTGTGGGCCGCATGGTGCCACAGCAGGTGGTCGGTCCAGCTGCGCGGCTGGCCCAGCGCATTCATGTTGCTGCGCCGGAAGAAGTAGGTCTGCACATCCATTTGCTGGATGTTGAACTTGCCGGCCGTGATCTGCTGGTGGACATACTGGTGGCTGGGATTGAAGCGGCGGGTGTGGCCGCACATGGCGACCAGGCCGGATGTCGCGGCAACACGGACCACCTCTTCGCCATCGCCGAGCACATCGCACAAGGGAATCTCCACCTGCACATGCTTGCCCGCGCGCAGGCAGGCCAGGGTTTGCGACGCGTGCATCTGTGTCGGCGTGCACAGGATGACCGCATCGACCTCCTTCAGGGCCAGGCTTTCGGCCAGGTCCGTGCTCACGTGATGGATGCCGTACTTGTCGGCGACCTCTTTTGTTTTGGCGAACTCGCGGCCGACCAGGGACACGACTTCAACGCCTTCTATGTTGCGGATGCCGTCGAGGTGCTTGATGCCGAAGGCACCGGCACCCGCCAGGGCGACTTTGATCGATTTACTCATAGTTTTAATCCTGATGTTTGCGGAGGAAGTTCGCGGCAGGCTTGTGCGCAAGCCCGGGCAGGCCTTGTGCCTGCATTACTGATCTTCAAGAATCAAATGCCCGACGGCCGTATTGCTCGCCGGCACATGGTAGAAGCGGTGCGCGACCCGGGGCGACTTGCCCCCGGCGACATCGGCCATGGCGCCACGGGCGATGAGCCACATCACCAGTTCCACGCCTTCGCTGCCGGCTTCGCGCACATAGTCGATGTGCGGCACCCTGGCCGCCGCTGCCGGGTCGGTTATGAGTTGATCAAGCCACGCGTTGTCCCACTCGCGGTTGATCAAGCCGGCACGCGGTCCCTGCAACTGGTGGCTCATGCCGCCCGTGCCCCAGATCTGCACGTTCAGGTCGTCGTCGTAGCTCGCCACCGCCTTGCGGATCGCCTGGCCCAGATTGAAACAGCGCTGGCCCGATGGCACCGGATACTGCACCACGTTGACCGCGAACGGAATCACCTTGCAAGGCCACGCCAAGGGCTCGCCAAACATCAGCGACAAGGGCACGGTCAGGCCGTGGTCCACTTCCATCTTGTTGACGATCGTCAGGTCAAAGTCCTGCTGGATCACCGAGTGCGCAATATGCGATGCCAGTTCCGGATGCCCGATCACCTTGGGCACCGGGCGCGGGCCGAATCCCTCGTCTGCCGGGATGAATTCCGCCGCCGTGCCAATCGCAAAGGTGGGGATCATGTCCAGGCTAAAGGCGGTGGCGTGGTCGTTGTAGACCAGGAAGATGACGTCGGGCCGGTTCTGCCGAATCCATTGCTTGGAGAACTCGTAGCCCTTGAACACCGGTTGCCAGTACGGCTCGCCGGTCTTACCCAGATCGATCGCGGCACCGATCGCCGGCACGTGGGAGGTGTAAACAGAGGCGGTGATGCGTGCCATGATCAGGAAGCTTTCCGGCCGGCCTGGCCTTGCGGTTGGTGTCGGGCTTGGGCATCGCCATCTTCACCGATGCGGCGATTGCCCTCGATCGAGCGGCCGCCCCTGATCATCATGGCCCGGTATTCATCCTCGTTCATGCCGGTCATGGAGCCCGCCATCTGCTGAAAACTCTTGCCGTGGGTGGCGCCGATCTTGGCCAGGAAGTAGATGTTGCCCCCCAGTGCCATAGCGCGGTTCAGGTCCATGTCGAGCACGGCCTGCTTCTGTTCCTCGGTCATGGGCCACTGGTCCAGGTAAGCGCGCTGATCGGCCTTGAAGCGTTCGCGGTTCTCAGCCTTCATCAAGCTCATGCAGAACTGGTTCAAGTGGTAGCCCTTGCGGCTCTGCTCGGCATCAAAGATGATCGTGCCAGGAATGTCCTTGTAGGGTTTGTCGAGTCCCATGGGCTAGCTCCAGTACAGACGGTTCGGGTTGTCCACCAGCATCTTGCGCTGCAGCGTCGGAGTGCGCGCGATGTGGGGGATGAAGTCCACCAGCAGGCCGTCGTCCGGCATGTGGTCTTTCAGGTTCGGATGCGGCCAGTCGGTGCCCCAGAGTACGCGGTCCGGGAATTCCTCGACGATGGCGCGGGCAAAAGGTATGACGTCGATGTACGCGTTTTGCTCCCCGTTGAGCGCCCTCGGGCCGCTCACGCTCAGGCGCTCCGGACAAGTTACCTTGCTCCAGACGTTTGGATGCTCGCGCATGAACCGGCGGAACAGCAAGAACTGCACTCCGTCCACCGGCAGTGTCACATCCGGCCGGCCCATATGATCTACCACCACCGTGGTGGGCAATGCGGTGAAGAAGTCCCACAACTCGGGAAGGTCAACGGCCTCGAAGTAGATCACCACATGCCAGCCCAGGGGCTTGATGCGCCCGGCAATTTCCAGCAATTCATCCTTGGGCGTGAAATCCACCAGGCGCTTGACGAAATTGAAGCGCACACCGCGCACACCTGCTTCGTGCATGGATTGCAGTTCGGCGTCAGTCACGCTGCGCCGCACGGTGGCCACGCCACGCGCCTTGCCCTTGGCGTGCAGCAGCGCGTCGACCAGGGCCCGGTTGTCGGCACCGTGGCAGGTGGCCTGCACGATCACGTTCTTCTCGAATCCGAGATGGTCACGCAGCGCGAACAACTCTGCCTTCGATGCATCGCAGGGCGTGTACTTGCGCTCGGGCGCATAGGGAAATTCAGCACCGGGGCCAAAGACGTGGCAATGCGCGTCGACGCTGCCGGCGGGCAAGGTGAACCGGGGCCGGGCTGGACCGGCATACCAGTCCAGCCATCCCCCAGTCTTGGTGAAATCGCCCGTGGTCGGCTTGCTCATCGTTCAATCCCTGCCATGGTTCTGATTTGCTTGCATGTCTTGGATTCTGTGGCCAAACACATGCCGTGGTAAATCCAAAGGGCAACTATCAGATATTGGAAATCAGCATACGTGAGGATGTCGGACCGGTCACCTTCGGTCCGATTGCACAACGATGTTGGCCCTTGCACTTTCGACTAGGTAGTTTCCCTTGCGTAGTTTCCACACGCGAGGCACCCCTGGGGCTTCCTAAAATGGGTTTCGGCAATTTTTTGGCAACCCGTGCCAGCATTGTGCAAAGTGATTTGAGTCGGACCAGGGTCCAAGCGAGGTAAGTGACATATGAATAACATGAATCTGGTCAGAGGCATTGTCCTCATGGCCGTGGCCCTGCTCTTTGGCATCGGGTCGTTGAATTACCAGATCGGCCAGTTCAGCCGGTCCGGCCCAGGCCTGTTTCCCCTGATGGTGAGTTGCCTGCTGTTCCTGATCGGCCTGATCAGCGCGGTGCGTTCGCGCTTCGTCAAGCCCGTGCCCCTGAGCTACAACGCCAGGAGCATCTTCTTCGTCCTGCTGGGTCTGTGCGGCTTTGCACTGATCTCGCAGCACCTCAACATGATCGTCGGCATCGTGTTCCTGGTGTTTTGCGTCTCGGGTGCCGGCACCTCGTATTCTGTTGTGCGCAACCTCAAGATCTCGGCGGGGCTGATTGTCGTTGCCTTCATGTTTCGCACTTTGCTTGGCCTCCAACTGCCCTTATTCTGATGGAAATCCTCAACAACCTGGCGTTTGGTTTTGAACACGCGCTGACGCTGCACAACCTCTGGTACTGCGCCATCGGCTGCATGGTGGGTACGTTGGTGGGTCTGCTGCCGGGCCTGGGCCCGCTGTCGACCATCAGCCTATTGCTGCCCCTGACCTATTCTCTTCCCACCGATGGCTCACTCATCATGCTGGCCGGCATCTACTACGGCGCCCAGTACGGCGACAGCGTGAGCGCGATCACCATGAAGATCCCGCACGCCAGCAGCATCGTGGCCTGCATTGACGGTTACCAAATGACGCTCAAAGGCAAGACCGGTCTGGCCCTGTTCACCGCCGGCATCTCCAGCTTCATCGGCGGCACCGTGGCCATCGTCGTGCTGGCAACACTGGCCCCTACCCTGGGTGAGGTGGCCTTCATGTTCGGCCCGGCTGATTACTGCGCGTTGATGCTGTTCGGCTTCATGTGCGTGAGCTTTGTCACCACCGGCAGCCTGCTCAACGGTCTGGCCATGGCCTTCATCGGCGTGCTGCTGGGCGTGGTCGGCACCGACGTGAATAGCGGCATTGCGCGCTTCACGCTGGACATGCCTTTCCTGATGGACGGTATCGGCCTAATCAGCATCGCGCTCGGATGCTTCGGCATTGCCGAGGTGGTGAAAAACCTCGACAGCGGCAGCCAGCTCACGCCGTTCAACGGCAAGATCAAGCTCATGCCGACCTGGCCCGAGTTCAAGCGCATCATCCCGAGCGCCCTGCGCGGCAGCGTCATCGGTTCGATACTGGGCATCCTGCCCGGCGGCGGCCCCACGATCGCGCAGTTCGCGGCCTATGCCATCGACAAGCGCTTCAGCAAATACAAGGATGAGATCGGCCACGGCGCCATCGAAGGCGTGGCCGGTCAGGCGGCGGCGGACGAGGCGGCGGCGCGCACCAGCTTCATCCCGCTTATGAGTATTGGCATTCCCGAGAACGCGGTGATGGCGCTCATGATGGGTGCCTTCATCATCAAGGGCGTGCAGCCCGGACCCAACATGATCAGCGAACACCGCGACCTGTTCTGGGGTCTAGTGGCCAGCATGTGGGTGGGCAACGTGTTCCTAGTGATTCTCAACGTGCCGCTGGTGCGCTACTGGCTGTCAGTGTTCAAGATCCCGTTCAGCGTGCTGTTCCCGTCGATCCTGTTCTTCTGCTGCATCGGCACCTACAGCATCAACAACAACCTCGACGACATCTTCATTACGGCGATCTTCGGTCTGATCGGCTACATCTTCATGCGCCTAAAGCTCGACCCCGCGCCTCTCATGCTGGGCTTCATCCTGGGCCCGATGCTCGAAGAGAACTTCCGCCGCGCCATGCTGATTAGCCGGGGCAATTTCAACGTCTTCGTCAATCGCCCGATCAGCGCAACCCTGCTCGCCATGATCGCCCTGTTCATCGTGTGGCAGTTGGTGACCTTCTACTATCAATCGCGAAGAGCAAGCAGCGAGGTCGCTGCGTAAGCACTTCTCGCAGAGGCCTTGCGTTTCATATGACGGTTAGCGATGAGCCCCGTTCATGACCGACGCGTCCTCCCGGTGTCTTCCAGGCCGATGGCCTGGAAGGCTATCCTGTGAGACAGGACGCACCAGCCGACAGCGGCAGCTCCGACACGTCCAAGCTGTTGTTGCCCGCGCCGCAGAGCGCATCGACCATGCGCCGGCGCACCCTGTGGGGTGTGCTGGTGTTGCTGGTGGCTGGCTTGCTCGCCATTGTTGTGTGGCTGGCAGGCATCTATGAGGCAAACCAGGTTCAGGCGCGGCTCGAGCGCGATGTGGCCGAGGCGGTAGGCGACGTCCGGGCTTTTTTCGAGCACAACGCACAGGGTCTGCAGGCCCTTCAACATGCTGACCCGACCCCCAACTCCTGGGTCATCGACGCCAGTGCATTTGTGCGCGAGCACCGCGAGATTCTGCGTGTCGAATGGCGTGACAGCTCCCTGCGACTGCAGGCCCATGCCGACACCCCGTTTCGCGCGCCCGCCTTTGAGCATCAGGGACGCAGGGAAGTCCCGTCGGAGGTCGCTGTTGCCTGCGCCAACGCACGGCGTTTCAGCGGGCCGGCCTATGCCAGCAGCTATTTCGTGTCCATGGCCGATGGCCTGGGCCAGGAAGTAATGGAGTTCTGCCTGCCTTTGCAGAACGGCACCAAGTTGGCAGGCTATCTGATCGCCTCCTACGCATTGCGTGACGTGCTCGAGAGCGCGCTGACGCGTCCGATGACGCGAAACTATCAAATCTCCTTCACCGAGGGCGATGGCACGCGGCTCGCGGTGTTCGGCTCGAGCCGGCGCGGCAGCCGCGTCTTCACGGCGCGCCAATTGATGGATCTGCCGGGAACGACCCTGGTGCTGCGAATGGACAGCTGGCGCGCCGCGCCGGACCTGTTTCCCAATGTGCTGACGGCGCTGCTCACAGCGATGTCGATCGCGCTGGTTGCCGTGCTGGGCCTGCTCGGCGAGGATATGCGCCGGCGCTTCCGGGCGGAGCATGAGCTGGCCGACGTGCTCGCGTTTCGCAAGGCGATGGAGGATTCGCTGGTGACTGGCTTGCGCGCTCGCGACCTGCAGGGCCGCACCACATATGTCAATCCGGCCTTCTGCCAGATGGTCGGATTCACGGCTGACGAATTGCTGGGGGCAGGCACGCCGGCGCCTTACTGGCCGCCCGAAAGCGGCGAGGAATACCGGCAACGCCAGCTGGTGCGCCACACCGGCAACGCGCCGCCGCGCGAAGGCTACGAGTCGGTCTTCATGCGCAAGGATGGTTCGCGTTTTCCGGTCCTGATCATCGAGGCGCCGCTGATCAACGCGCAGGGCGTGCAGACCGGGTGGATGAGCGCGCTGCTCGACATCAGCGAGCAGCGGCGCGTGGAGGAATTGTCGCGCGCCGGGCTGGAGCGCCTGCAGGCAACGGCGCGCCTGGCGACCGTGGGGGAAATGGCGTCCCTGCTCAGCCACGAGCTCAATCAGCCGCTGGCGGCCATCTCCGGTTATGCCACGGGCTCGCTCAATCTGCTGCGCTCCGAGCCGCAGGACGGCGCGGCGATTGCCGCCGAGCTGGGCGTGGCCCTGCAGCGCATTGCCGAGCAGTCGCAGCGCGCCGGCAAAGTCATCAAGAGCGTGCATGACTACGTGCGCCGGCGCGACCAGGTGCGCGAGGCGGTGGCGCCGCAGGCCTTGCTCGATGCCATTTTGCCGCTGGTCCACCTGCAGGCGCGCCAGTTGTCGGTCCGCGTGCAGACTGAAGTGGAAGCGGGAACACCGTCGGTCCAATGCGACCGGACCATGGTGGAGCAGGTCCTGCTCAATTTGGCGCGCAACGGCATGCAGGCCATGGACTCGCCGAAAATCCCGGAGCGCAGCCTGCTGATCCGCGTGCGCGCCCTCCAGACCAATGGCAGCAGCAAGAAGCGGGTTGAATTTTCGGTGGCCGATCAGGGCGAGGGTATCTCGCCCGAGGTGCAGCAGCAGTTGTTCAAACCCTTCTTCACTACCAAGCCCGAGGGTATGGGCCTGGGCCTGAGCCTGTGCCGCACGGTCGTTGAGCAACACGGCGGTTCGCTGGAATTTGCGGCCAATTCTCCGCGCGGCACTGTTTTCACTTTTGCCTTGCCTGCTGCCGAGGTGGCATAACATTGCGCCATGGAACCCGTGATCGATGCCCGTGTCTTTGTCGTGGACGACGATGCGAGCGTGCGCGAGGCATTGGCCTGGCTGCTGCGTTCACGGCGTTTGCACAGCGAGGCGTTCGAAAGCGCTCCTGCGTTTCAACAGCAGATTGAGGGCGCCGCCGGAGCGCCGCCGGAGCAGGCCTGCTGCCTGTTGCTCGATGTGCGCATGCCGGGCATGAGCGGGCTGGCGCTGTTCGACTGGTTGATCGAGCGCGAGCTGCACCGGGCCATCCCGGTGATATTTCTGACGGGTCACGGCGATGTGCCGATGGCGGTGGAAGCGGTCAAGCGGGGCGCTTTCGATTTCTGCGAAAAGCCTTTTTCCGGCAATGCATTGGTCGACCGGGTGGAGCAGGCGCTGGCGCTGTCGGCGCTATTGCTGCAGGCACGTCGCCAGGCGGCGCGGGTGCGCGTGCGCCAGGCTGAATTGACCGAGCGCGAACGCGACGTGATGCGCCTGGTGGTGGGGGGCCTGCCCAACAAGCTGATTGCCGACCGGCTCAACATCAGCATCCGGACCGTCGAAGTGCACCGCTCGCGCGTCTTCGACAAGATGGAAGTCAAGTCTGCGGTGGAACTGGCCAACCTGCTGCGTGATGACCCGTCATGAGGGCTCGGCTGGCCGGGGCCGGGCATCGGGGTATGTGCATTAGGAGTTGCTGCGCCGCTTCATCCATCGCATCAGGCTGCCGACCAGAGGGATCTTTTCGTAGAGCTCTTCCGCCGCGTCCCAGTAGTCGCGGTGCAGGGTGATGCGGCCGTCGCCGTTGAGCACCAGATGCGAGCCGCCCAGAATGCACTGCGCCTGTCCATGTTTGAAACGCCGGAAGGCAAAGTGAAACTCCCAGGTCAAGAAGCACTGCCTGTCCTGCACGATGCGCTCGGTGATGATGAAGCGCGGGTTCTCCAGGTTCACATACATATGGCGAAAGATGCGCTGGATCGCGGCCAGGCCCCGCACATCATTGAACGGGTCCTTGAAGCGTGCGTCGGGGGCGTAGAGGGTGTCGAGCGTTTCCACGCTGGCCGGGGTGAGGGTCTGGAAAGCTTCGACGATTCGGTTTACAGCGGCATTCATGAAATTTCTAGGCCTGTTTAAGACGACGCGTGGCCGCAAAGAATGCGGGATAGGGCAAGAGCTGCAAGGCCTTCATCCAGCGCGTGAAGCGCTTAGGGAAGTGGATTTCAAACTCGCCGCGCGCCCAGCCTCCCAGTATCTCCTGCGCCGCCTGCTCCGGCGTGATCAGGGCGGGCATCCTGAACTGGTTCTGGCGCGTCAGCGGTGTGTCCACAAAGCCGGGGTTGATGAGCGACACGCCTACGCCACGGGCATGCAGGTCGAGATACAGCGTCTCGGCCAGGTTGATGAGCGCGGCCTTGGTCGGGCCATAGGCCAGGCTGTTGGGCAGGCCCCGGTAGCCCGCCACACTGCCCATCAGGCTGATGTGGCCGCGCTGACCGGTGCGCTGGCTCAGCGGCTGCGCCAGCAGATGCGGCAGCACCGCGTCCAGCAGGTACAGCGCGCCGAGGTAGTTGATTTCGTTGTGCTGCAGCAGGTCCGCCATGTCGATGCGCGTGGCGTCCATGGCGTGGTAGTGGCCCGCGCAGTACAGCACGCAATCCAACGTACCCTGCGCTGCTAGGGCCGAAGCCGCCGCCGTGACCGCGAGCGCGTCGGTCACATCCAGCGGCAGTGCAAGGGCGCCGGGGTGCGCATCGGCGAAGGCGTCAAGCGCGCCGGCGCTGCGTGCCGACACGATCACCCTTGCGCCGTGCGCATGCAAGGCTGACGCCGTGGCGCGGCCAATGCCGGTGGATGCGCCCACCAGCCAAACGGTGCGGCCACGCCAATCGGCCATGCGAGGGTTCAGTGCCATCGCTTACCTCTTGACGAATGAAAGCGTCACTTCGCCCAGGCCCACGCCCCACTTGCGCATTGCCGCCTTGTTGATCATGACCTTGTCGTTCATGAGGTACATCCAGTCGTCAAACTGCACCTCGATCACCCGTGCGTCCACCGGCAGTGCCAGCGTATAGGTCCAGTTGAAGGCGTTGCCGCTTTGCTGGCCTTCGGCGCTGCCTACGACGTCGTCTGCCGTGCCGGTGTAGCGGCCGGTGGCGTGGCGTGTGAGCCGCCAGATGCGCCGCTGGGTGCTGCCGTCGGAATAGGTGAATGCTTCGTCCAGTACGCCGGCGTCGCCTTGCCAGGCGCAATTCATCACCACCGTGAATCGTTTCACCACCTTGCCGGAACGATCGGTGAAGATACCGTAGGCGTCCAGTGTGCCGTTGAAGTAGTCGCGCAGTTCGAGCGCCGGCGTTTCCTTTGCGTAGTCCTGTACCTGCGGCGTGCCGCACGCGCCCAGCAGCGCGGTGCAGACTACGGCGGCGAGAAGGAGCGATCGTTGGAAAATAGTGTGTCGTTTCATGGTGTATTGGGACGGGTCGTGGGTCGGATGATGAAAGAGTGCAGCGCGATGCTTGCCATGGCTTTGAGTCCGCATGGCAAGACGCAGTAGGCGGCTGTCAGCCAAGCGAGGGCCTGGGCATCGCGCGCGCCGGGGACATAACCCAGCCAGTCCAGCAGCGGCAGCGCGAGGCCGGCCGCCAATGCTAGGTTGAGCTTGGTGGCAAAGTTCCACCAGCCAAAGTAGGTCCCTTCGGCGCGACCATGGTCGCCCGCCTTGGCAATCACCCCGGCCAGCAGCGCGCCCGGCAGGGCCAGGTCGCTGCCCAAAGCCGCGCCCGACAAGGCGCACACCAGCAGGAACCACGCTGCGTCACCCACGCCCAACTGGCTGGCGCCGAGAAAGACGGCAATGGACAACAGCATCCCGAAGCGCCAGCTGCGCGCCAGGCCCCAGTGCCGTACCAGGCGCAGCCACAAGGGCATGGACAAGGCTGCGAATGCAAAGTACAGCCCGAGCGCGGCGGATTGCAGGCTCGCGCCGGCCTGCAAACGGTCCTGCATGAAGAACAGCAGCAGCGTCGCCGGAATGGCGCTGGCGATGCCGCTGAGCAGATACACGACCAGCAGGCGACGAAAATCCGGATTGCGCCACGGCTGCCGCAAAGCGCCGGGTGCCGTGGATCCTGCCGTTGTCGTCGCGTGCTGATTGCGCTTTGGTTGCGGCGCCCCGCGCCAGGCACGCCAGCCGGCGACCAGACCAAGGTACAACAGCGCCAGCATGGTCGGTATGCCCAGGAGCGCAGGTGTGACCGCCGCAAGAAGTACCCCCACCAGCCCCAACCCTTCTCGCCATGCGACCACGCGGCTGCGGTACAGGGCGTCACCACCGAGCATGGCGCCCCACGACTGGTGCGCGACCGACAAGGCGCTGTAGGCCGCATAGGTCAGCACCAGCCAAAACCCGGCCCACCACAGCAGCGCCGCGGGTTCGCGCACCAGCGGCACAAACAGGAAGGAAAACCCTAGGGCCAGCACGCCGGCAGCCACGGCCCCCATTGTCAGCACCGCCTGCAGCGAGACCGCGAACAAGCGGTCACACAGGCGGCCCAGCAGCGGGTCGATCACCGCATCGAGCAGGCGCGCGCCGAGCAGCACGGCGCCCAGGCTCGCCAGCGAAACACCCCACTGGCGCGCATACAGATTTGGCATCAGCACATACAAGGGCAGCGCGCAAAAAGCGAGGGGCAAACCCAGCAGGCCGTAGCACAGGCCGTCGCACACGCGCCAGTCAAGCGGTGTGGGTTCCACGGCGGCTGCCACGTTGGCATTCATGGGGTAGCGCCAACCGGCACGCCGGTCTTCGCCGACGCCAGAAGGGCTCGGCGCAGTTGCGGCTCGGAAGTCTGGGGGCTGAGCCAAATGCCAAAGAACTGCCTTGCAAAGACCGGGTCACGCACTTCGCCCAGCAAGCTGCCGTTGCGCCAGAACACGGCACCCGTCGCGGGCTGATACACCCCGGTGATGCGGTCGCCCGCCTTCACATCAGGGAACAGCGCGCGCATCCGGCTTTCCCAAGCCGATTCCTGCGCCAAGGTCATGGGTGTCTGGCGGCGCATCTCGGCAACGGAGCGCTTGGCAATGGCCGCACCCGTGAAGTCGCGCAAGTAGGCCAGCTCCAGCGCAAACGTGCTCTTCTCAAAGGCCGTGTCCACAAAACCGGGCGCAACCCACAGGGTGGCCTGGTAGATCTCGAAGCCCCAGAACGTTACCCTGGCCTGCCCCGCCAGCGTGGCGACGGGCAAGGCGGGGCGCAGTTCCGGCGGCAGTGGCTCGGCATGAATGGGTGCGCAAAACATGGATGCAGAACCCGCCACCAATGCGCAAGCGGCCGCGTTCTTCATGGCGACGATGTGGCCGGCTTGTGCAAGGTGTATTGCACCAGGCTGATGTCGCCCGTGTCAAACGCGGCCTCGCAGTAGGCCAAGTAGAACTCCCAGATACGCATGAAGCGCTCATCAAAGCCGAGCTCCGCGACCTCAGCCTTGCGCGCCCGAAATGCATCCCGCCAGCGGCGCAGGGTCTCGGCGTAATCGGTTCCGAACGCAAATTCGTCCACCACCTCGAGACCGGCTGCCGCGGCCTGGCGGCGAAATTCGCGCGGGCAGGGCAGGCAGCCGCCGGGGAAGATGTACTGCTGGATGAAGTCGGTGGACGCCACATAGCGGTCGAACAGCGCGTCGTCGATAACGATGCTTTGCACGCAGGCGCGCCCGCCGGGCTTGAGAAGGCGGCTGACGGTCGCAAAGTATTCGGGCCAATAAGCCTGGCCCACCGCCTCCACCATCTCGATGGAGCAGATCGCGTCGAACGGCGCGTCGCCGATGTCGCGGTAGTCCTGCAGACGCAAGTCGGCCCGGTTGCCTTCGCCCGTGCTCACGCCCAGGCGCTGCATGCGAGCATTGGCCCAGGCCAGTTGCTCGGTGCTCAGCGTCACGCCCACGACCGATGCGCCCAGATTCACTGTGGCCTGCTCGGCCAGCGCGCCCCATCCGCAGCCGATCTCCAGCACGCGGTCGCCGCGCTTCACGCCGGCCATCTCCAGCGCGCGGCGCACCTTTGCGTCTTGCGCAGCTGGCAGGGGACGCGACAGGTCGCCATCAAACCAGGCGCTGGAGTAGTTCATGGTCTCGTCTAGCCACAGGCTGTAAAACGCGTTGCCCAAGTCGTAGTGGGCGTGGATGTTCTTGCGGCTGTTGGCGCGGCTGTTGTGATGCAACAGGTGCTTGACGCGGTACAGGAGCCGCCCGAACCATGTGCCGAAGATCATGGCGTCGACCTCTTGGCGGTTGGCGGAGAACACCTTGAGCAACTCGGTCAGGTCCGGTGTACTCCAGTCCCCGGCAATGAAGCTTTCCGCAAAGCCGATGTCGCCGGACTTGAGTGCCGCGCCAAACACGTTCCAGTTGTGCAGCGTGATGCTGGCGCTGGGATGCCTGGGCGTGTGCAGGGTGTGCTGCTGCGGGTGCTCGCCAAAGCGACGCTGCGAACCATCGGGCAGGTGCAGGGTGAGCGCACCGTGGCGCAGGTTTTGCAGCAGACGCAATGCGCTGCGCGCTGCAGCCGGCGCGTCTTTCGGGAATGCGATACCGTGGGCCGTGCGGGTGGCAACGTTCATGGGGGCTCCTTTAGGCGGAATTAGCGTGAGACAAAGGCTTGCGGCGGAGCCGGCTTGCGAAAAAACGGAACCTTTTTCAGCCACAAGCGCAAGGCTTGGGTGTGGATGTGCAGCACCACGCCCATCGTCATCACCGGGTAGCGCAGCAGCGCGCGACGCAGCAACGTGGGTGTCATCGGCTGCAGCGTTCCGCTGACACTGGTTTGCAGCACCGCTGCATCGGTGCTGGCGTCATCGTAGAAGTCGACGCGCGCTACTGTGCGCGCCTGATCGCTGTCCACGCTGCGCATGAAGCGAAAGCGGTAGTGGCCCTGCACCGGGTTGAAGGGCGAGACATGGAATACCTTGTCAGCGCGCTGCTCGACGCCGTAGCGCGGCGCGTCGAGCACATAGCAGTGGCGCTCACCAAAGGTGTTGTTCACCTCCACCACGATGGCACGCAGGGCACCATCTTGGTCGTGCGTCGCGCGGTGGCAATACCAGAAGCTCACTGGCTTGAAGGCATAGCCCAGCACACGCGGGTAGGTGTGCAGCCACGCCTCGCCGGTCGCGTCATGAATGCCTTCGCGCTGCAGCAGTTCGTCAAGCCACGCGATGGCCCCGCCTTGTTCCGGCGCGCGACCATCGCCATGGTCGGTTTCGAAGAAGCTCAATGCGCCCGACCGGTTGATGCGCCACTGGCCGGGCTGTGACGCCTGCCTTTGCAGGCTGCGCAGCGGCAGCATCAGGAAGTAGGTGGGGTACGCAAACGCGTGGCGCTGCGGGCGCAGCCGGGTGTGGCGCACCTGGCCGAAACCGATGTGGGGGACGGGCTCGTTCATGCGTCTGCCAACAGCTTTGCCGCGGCGGCCAGTCCGGCTTTGAGGCCGTCTTCGTGAAAGCCATAGCCCATCCAGGCGCCCGCGTAGTAGCGGCTGTTCGTGCCTTGCAGTGCAGGCATGCCGGCCTGCGCCGCGACGGCGGCCAAGTCAAAAACCGGGTGGGCGTAGTCGTACTCGCCAATGATCTTTTCCCGTGCGATAGGGCGCACGGGGTTCAAGGACACGACCACCGCCTGTTCCCAGGGCAGCGGCTGAAGGCGGTTGAGCAGGTAGTGCAGGCACACCCGCGCGTCCGCCTGGCCGGAGCCGGCGGCGCGCTCGTAGTTCCAGGCTGCCCAGGCCGCCTTGCGCGACGGCAGGACTGATGCATCGGTATGCAGCACGGCCTTGTTGGACTGATAGCGGATGGCGCCCAGAGTTTCGCGCTCTTGCGCCGTGGGGGCGGCCAGCATGCGCAGGGCCTGGTCCGAATGTGTGGCGATGATGACCTTGTCGAACAACTCCGCGCCTGCGCTGGTATGGACGCGCACCATGCTCTTGCCGCTGGGTGTTGCTTCCAGATGCTCGATGCGCTGCACCGGCGTATTCAGCCGCTTGTCCGCAATGCGTGTCGTGATTTTTTCCACATAGTGCCTGGCACCACCCTGCACGGTCCACCACTGCGGGCGGTTGGTGATTTGCAGAAGGCCGTGGTTGTGGCAAAAGCGCACCATGGTGGAGACCGGGAACTGCAGCATCTGGGCGGTGGGACAGCTCCAGATGCACGCCATCATGGGCAGGAAATACCAGTCGCAAAACGCGCTGCCAAAGCCCTGTTCGCGCAGGAACTCTCCCAGCGGCTGGCGCCGCTGCGCGTCAGTGCCGCTCAGGGCCATGCGGGTGGTCAGCGTGTTAAAGCGCAGCAGATCGCGCAGCATGCCCCAAAAACGCGGATTGGCCAGGTTGGCGCGCTGGGCAAATACCGTATTCAGTCCCGAGCCGCTCCACTCCAAAGGCCGGCCATTCGTGTCGTCGCTGGCCTGAACTGAAAACGACATGTCGGACTTGACGGTTGGCACGTTCAGATCGGCCAGCAGCGCAATCAGTTGCGGGTAGGTACGCTCATTGAGCACCAGAAAGCCGGTGTCCACACCCTGCGTGCGCTCGCCTTGTGGCGTGGGAAGCGTCACATCAACAGTGTGCGTATGGCCGCCGAAATAGCCGGCTGCCTCCAGCAGCGTGAGGTCGGCCTTGCCCTGCAAAGCGTGGGCCGCAGCCAAGCCTGAAATCCCCGAACCCACGATGGCAACTTTGATCGACACACGCACTCCATTTAATTGACGAGAACAATTCTATACCAATTGGTATTTATATGACCAATTAGTATTATTTTATTCAATGCGTTCTGATTGGCAACTCAAACGGATACAATTTGGCGCATGGCCAGCATAACTCCCACCAAGGTTTCCTTCAAGGCGCAAATGTTGTTGGCGCGGGAGGACGCAATCATCCGGTCCGTGAACCGCCTTCTGGCGGAAAAGGGCTTCGAAGCCATGACGGTGGACGAAGTGGCTGCTGATGTGGGTATTGCCAAGGCCAGCCTGTACAAGCACTTCCCGAGCAAGGAAGACCTTGCAGCGGCGGCCATGGTGTCGGTCATGCGTCGGGCGCAAGCGTACTTGAACGACCTGCCTTCGGAATCGTCTCAGATCGACAAACTGCGCCGCGTCGTGGCGTGGACCATGGGTCTGAAACTGGCGGGCGAAATGCCATCGCTGCCAAGCCAGAACTCCAGCCTGCGCACCACGCTGATGAGCAACAAAGACTACATGGACGGCTTGATGGACGTCAGCGATCGTCTGGGTGCCTGGATCGAGGCGGCTCAGGCGCAGGGCGCGCTCAATCCCAAGCTGCCGTCGATCGCGGTTCTGTACACCCTGTACGCCCGCGCCTGCGACCCGGTGCTGGAGTTTCTGAAGATCGGCGAGTTGTACAGCAACGAGGAAATCATCGCCCTGGTGCTCAGCACCTGTTTTGAAGGTCTTGAAACCCGGTAGCCGCCAGCACCAAGGCGCGGTCGGCCTGGCTATTGACCCTACGCCGTTGTCAACCAACCCGGTCCCACCAGAATGGGCCTGACAGAGCAGACGGATCGCCGCCATTGGCGTGCCCCCGATCGGGACACACCATCATTTCAAAGGGGTATCGGCAATGAGCGCCTACGCAACCTTCGACCTTGAAATCCGTTATGAATGCGGTTCTTCCCGCCTTGTTGGCGATGAAGGACTGTGCGCATGTGTTCGGATAAGCCGATGACGCACGTCGCCGCAGATCCGCAGCCCGCGTTCGCGCAGTACCGCGACCGCAAGCGCAGGTGGTGGCTCCTATCCGTCGTCTTTCCGCTGTTGCCTTTCGCCGGCATGGCGGCCCACGCTGCCAGCGGCGCGCAGATCGCGCTGGGCTTGCCGCTGGTGATCAGCTATGGTCTCATGCCCTTGCTTGATTACCTGATCGGTGAAGACGAGAGCAATCCGCCCGAAGCGATCGTTCCGCAGTTGGAGGAAGACCGCTATTACCGCTGGCTCACCTGGGCCACTGTGCCGCTGCACTATGTCGCCCTGATCGGTTGCGCCTGGTGGGTCGGCACCCATTCGCTGTCATGGTGGGCTGTTCTGTTGTTCGCCTATGTGGCAGGGACTGATTCCGGGCTGGGTCTGAACACCGGACACGAGCTGGGACACAAATACAACGCGATCGAGCAATGGTTGGCGCGCCTGGTGCTGGCAGTGCCGGCCTACGGCCACTTCACCGTCGAACACGGGCGTGGTCATCACCGCTGGGTCTCCACGCCGGAAGATCATGCCAGCGCCCGCATGGGGGAGAACATCTATCGATTCGCCCTGCGCGAATTGCCCGGCGGCATTCACCGCGCCTGGCAGATCGAGAAGGACCGGCTGGCTCAGAAAAATCGATCGGCCTGGAGTCCGCACAACACAATGCTGCAGTCGTACGCCATCACGGCATTGCTGCAGCTCGGGTTGATCCTTGCATTCGGCTGGGTAATGCTGCCGTTCCTTGCGGTGCACAACCTTGTCGCCTGGTGGCAGCTAACTTCCGCGAACTATGTCGAGCACTACGGCCTGTTGCGGGCGCGTCTGCCCAGTGGCCGTTATGAAGCGCCGCAGCCGCACCATTCATGGAACGCCAATCACCTGGTCACCAACCTCGTCACCTTCCATTTGCAGCGGCACTCGGATCATCACGCCTACCCGTCACGCCGTTACCAATCGCTGCGGCATTTCGAGCAACTGCCACAGTTGCCCAGTGGCTACTTCGGCATGTTTCCGCTCGCCTACGTGCCCGCACTGTGGTTTAGGGTGATGGACCCACGCCTGCTGGCACTGCCGCACGTGCAGGGAGATCTGAGCCGCGTGAATATCGACCCGCGTCGACGCGAGGAAATTTACGCTCGTTACCGGAAGTCGTGATTGCGCTGCGGTTTGCATGGCTTGCCGGCTTCAGGCTGATGTGCTCCATCGCACAGACCCGTAAGGCAGGCATCGCCTATTCTCATGGCGCGATGCCTTCGAACTGTCCTGCAGGGGTTCAGAAGTCAGCACTGAAACCCACTCCTTCACTCACGAAAGTTCTTATGAACCGAATTCAAGCATCCTTATTGCTCGCCTTTTCACTTGGCCTGACCGCATGCGACCGCCCCGCCACGGTGGTCACCGTACCGGTTGCGCCAGTTGTCGTTCCCACTGGCGTACCGGGACCAGCCGGCCCACAAGGTGACACCGGCAAGACCGGAGCCGTCGGCAACACGGGCGAGCAGGGGAATACCGGCTCGACTGGTTCAACGGGTTCAACCGGCTCCATGGGGGATACCGGGGCCACGGGTGACACGGGAGCAACCGGCAAGACCGGGCGCGGAACAACTGTGGTTGTCGTACCGGCCCCGGCCGGCTCCGCTCCGGCCAACCGATAGACGCGCGTTGAACCTGTCGCAGGGCGCGGCGACAAACAAGCTTTTCGCGGTGCCGGCTTGCCCCTGACGAGGCAGACGGCAGCCGCACGCCGACACCACAGACGCGTCGAGCCGACATCACGAGGATTCGACCGGTGTTGGAACTGCAACCGGAAATTTTCGCGGACCACCCGCAAGTTCTGTCTTCCTCAACTTGGCGCGAGCCTGTGAACCGATTGCAAATGCCCGGGCCGAATCAATTCAATAGGTGATGGTCAGGGTGTGCACTTGTGATGCGGCGCATGAACCCGTGCCGCAGGTTCCAGCCTGCCCGGCGGGCATGCTGCCATTGATCGTATGGGTCTGTGCCGCACCGCTGCCCCTGGCGCTGACCGCAGACGCCTGGGAATCAATATCGAGGCGGTAGGTCAACCCGGCGGCAACGCCGCTGTCGGCGTCAAGCGTCATCGTATAAGGCAAATCATGCGTGCCTGTCGTCACGAAGGTGGTACTGGCGCTGACGGCCGGGCCAAAGGCTGTGTAGTTGAATGCAACATCGCCTGGTGCAGTGGTGATCTCAAAGGTCGCCGGGCTGGTGATTGAAACTGGGAAACTGCCGTTGCTGCTGAGCGGCTGCATCTTCTTCGTGTCTTCGCGAACCGTCATGCTGACGGTATCGGTGTACGCGCCGGCGCTGGCCAACTGACCGGCGAGCGTGATGCAACCCCAATAGCTGACCGACACCGACTGTGCGCCCAGTACGTTGAGCAGATTCACCTGCCAGTAATCGGCCGCAGAAGTGCTGGTCCACACGGCGCTGCAGGCGCTGTCCTTGTAGGCCTCGTAAAGAATACGGCTCTTGCCATTGGCGGCCTGATTCTGTGTGCCTGCCGGATGGGCCCCATTGTTCGCGGTCAGCAGGACACTGGTGGCATCCGTTGCCGCCGAGCGGGTGCAGTTGAAGCTGACGATGCCCTGGCTGACGTTGGGCACAATGCCGGCCGCCGCATAGGCGGTTGAAAATCCGGTCGATAAAGGTGCCGTGCAGCTTAAGTTGGCTCGCGCCCAAGGAGCCGCGCCCAGCACGATTGCGGTGACCAGCAGTCTGACGAACAGCGTTCTCATCGCCCAACCCCCTGGCATGACAACGGACCGACGCGCGCAATCTCGGTTGCCGAGTCGGGTGGCAACACGACATCAAAAGCGCAATGCTGCGACTTCCATGTCAGCTGCAAACGATTGGTCGCCTGAAGTCCGGTCACGAAGGCCTCGCCGCGCCGCGCCACGTAGAACGTCTGCTGGTCGCCCTCGATCTGAACGAGGGCGCCGGCCGGTGCGGAGTCGCCGTCGTCCAAACGGATCTTCAGCAAGGCACCGCGTCCGCTGCGCACCGGGAAGGTGACTTTGACGACGCTGCGCCGTGCGGGCACAGCGATTTGCTCGATGGAATCAATTTCTGCGCTGACCGGAAGGTCCGCGGGATCAAGTCGCACCGAATTCTTCTGGAAGGGCACTAGCAGCGGAATCAGCGCCACTCCGCTGGCGTCGGTTCGCGTCAGCACCTGGTTGCCCAGGCCAATGCCGACGTCGCCGTAACCAGCCACCTCGGCCAGTGCAAAGCTCTCGTTCTGGCGCTGGGTGGTGAACAGGTGGCCGTCGGTCAGCACCAGGGCGCCGTTGCCGGACAGACGAACGGCGCGCTGATCCGCCGAGGCGCTGACATCCGCGTTGAGATTGCCATAGCGTCCGAGGTAGTTCAATCCGCCCTCGGCGTGGCCGCTGCCTTGCTGCTGGCCCGCGAGCACGCGCCATCCGAGGCTGTCTTCCTGGGTTGGATTCTTCATCGCTGCCGCATAGAAGTCATTCTGGTTGGCGCTGCGACTGGCCGATGCGCTGAGCATCCGTCCCTGCTCAAGCGGCAGCACCAGACTCAATCCGATCGCTGAACCGCTGATATCGCCCTGAGACCGGCTGGCGGACAGGCTCAGTGAGCCGCGCTCAGCAACGGGGATGGAATAGTTAAGCGACAGCGTGTTGACGCGCGAATCATCGAAGGCGCGCGTCGAGGTCAGGCCAACACCGAACGCGCCGAAATGGTCGCTTGCATAGGTTGCGTTGGCCGCCAGTTGCAGCCGGACGGGTTCGAAATCCCGGGCCTGCCCCAGGTCGCGGAACGTGCTTGACGCGCCCTGTGCCTGCAGAAAGAGGCTGCTGCGCAGCCCCTGGCGCTCCAGGCCCAGCAGCCACTGAGCGCCCTCGCCGAGGTCGTCAACATGGCTGCCGACCAGCGCGGCACTGCCCAACCATTGCCCGGTCACGACGGAGACCAACCCCAGTTCCAGCGTGCGCTGCGTCGGCGCAGCCTGAACGACCCCTTCCAGCGTCAGTTGGTCGTTGTGGCTATGACGCCATACGCCACGCACGAAGCCGGCGCCATAGTTTGCGCTGGCTGTGCCCAGATCGAGTCGCAAGCGGCCGGCCTCGACGCTCCAGTCGTCCAGGCCGGCTGCCAGCAGCTTGTTGCTGGAAAGAAATGAGCGCGTGATCACCGTTTCGCGTCCCAACAAATCCCGCACCACCAGCCTTGCCTCGCCACCGCCGGTCAGTACCGGGGAGTTGTCGATTGCGAACGGCCCGGCGGGAACGTTGGAGGTCTGTCGCAGCACGTCGTTGACGTACAGGCTGACAGTTGAAGGAACCGCCGAAACGCCACTGAGTAAAGGCACTGGCTGGCTGATGAAACCCGGTGTCAAGGTGAAGTTGCTGCCGAACCGGATGCCGCCAAAATAGACGCTGGATCCCGTCATGCCGGCGCGCGTATTGGTGTCGCCGAGCACGAAAGTCTTGTTTCGATCCGCATAGTCTCGGGTGAAGGTGGTTTCCAGGCGCACGACACGGCGCTGCATATTGCCCGGTGTCGTGTTGTCGGTCAGATTCTGACCCAGGGCGCTGCTGCTCAGAACGCCCACGCCCGACGAAAATCCGATTTCGCCGAGCATGCCCACGTTCTGCAGGGTCGCGGCCGATCGCGCATCGGTGCGCTGGTAGTTCAGGTCGTAATTCAAGAACAGGCTCGGCAACGCGACGCCTATGGCGGGGGCATTCGACAAGGGCATTCCCAGATGTGTGCGCGCAAAGGCCTCGGGTGAGAACAGTAAGTCGAGCGACTGGTTGGCGAAGTTCAGCTTCGAGCGGTAGCCGGCCACGGCGGCCAATGGCCAATAGTCCCGGCCTTTAAACTCGATAGATTGCGCTGTGGGGTCCAGCGGTATTCGCCAGTCATCGAAGGCTGGGCGAGGGGCATAGAGCGAGTCCTCGTGCTCGACGATGAGCCAGGTGCCGCTGCTGGCCCCGTTGACGATCACCTCCATCGGCGTTGCGCTATCGGTGGTCGCCTTGGCGCGAGGCGCGACGGCTTGCGCATGCGAGGCGAATAGCCACGCCATCAAAACCAACCCTGCCCAGCGGGAAGTAGGCTTGCGAAGCGAGCGGGCGGATCTCACGCCGCCTACTCACTGACATTCGCGTCGTAGCTCTGGCTAGTCCCGTCACTCATCGAAACGTCCAGACGAATCCTGCCGCCCGGAATGGGCCCCTCCTTGCGTTTGAGATCGAAACTGCGTCTGACGCCGGGCAGGATGTAAGCGCCGGAATCCTGGATGGCCAGGTTCCCCAGCGTACTGTTGCTGATCTGGAGCGTGGTTGGATGCGAGGCGGCCGTCCCGGTGTTTTGGCAGATGGCCTTTGCCGCATCGGGCGCCACTCTGGCCAGGGTGCAGTCGAGCGTGGCTTTGGCGCCGGGCGGGGTCATGAAGATCGGGATCGAAAACGCCAGCGCGATCTGCAATTGCAGATCTTCGCTCGCAGGCTTGGCTTGCGGGATCTCGCGGACCGTCATGCGGTAGGTGCGTTGCCGATCCTTGACCGGCGCGATCATTGAGATCAGGCGCACGACTTGGCGCGACATTGGCGCCATCTTGAGGATGGGAGGCGACAGGATCATGTCTTCCGACAGAGTCAACTGATCCTTGCCGTCGGGCGTCTGCTTCCACTCGTAGATATCAGCCTGCATCACCAGTTCTTCATCGCCATCATTGTTGACGGTGATGGCCGAGGCACGCTCGTTGGTTGCCATATAAATGCGCACCGGTGTCACAGAAAAATTGCCGGCGCAGACAGGCGCTGCAAGGCACGCGCCAAGCACCCCCATTACGCCGGCCTGCCGCAGCGTGTTGGGCCCCCTGAAGCGGGCTCGCAAGCGGTCCGGAAGGACTGGCCACATGACGGCTTGCCGCCTGAATCAATAGGTGATGGTCAGCGTGCGCAATTGCGGTGTCGACGCCGATGCGCTGGCATCGCCCGCCTGACCGGCTGGCATGTTGCCGCTGATGACGAAGGGACGACTATCAGATTCGCCAATGCTGGCAGTCGTTGCCGCTGCACCGGCCGAAACGATTCCCGGGGTCGCGGCGATGGAGTATTGCAGTCCGGCCACCACACTGGCAGCGGCGCTATCGAAGGCAGCGGCAATCCCCGTCATTCCGCGGGTACAGGACAGTGTGGCGGTGGTGGTTGTGGCGGCCTTCGCAGTGGTTTGAAATGCTGTGTAGGTGCCAAAATCCAGGTTGCCGACATTGCCCATGGTGCAAACCGATGTGAGGGTTACGGTCACATTGAAATTGCCGGCGACGGCGGCGGCCTGTGCCGCGGGCACGACTGCCAGCATGGACGCGAGCCCGGCGAGCATAAAAATTGTCTTCTTCATAAGTGTTCTCCAATTGTTTGCAGGAGACACGTTGCCGAATTGCCGGTATTGGTATGTCTGCAGGTCGGAGAATACGTATATGAATCAATGCGGTCTGTGCGCTGGCAGACACGTGGACCGGCCGCCTGCCAGCCGTGCCAAAGCAATTTTTCGGAAAGCTCGGCATCCGTGATAATTTCGCCTGCAGGTCAACAATTCGCGCCACACGGTGATTCGGGCTCATGCCGATGAGCAATGCCAGCGCGATACCTTGATCAAAGTTCGAAACCTTGCCATCAACTACCTCTCGCATTCAATGCTACGTTACCTCACCATTCCCGTGACCCCGTTCCAGCAGAACTGCTCCATCGTCTGGTGCAGCGAGACACTGCATGCGGCCGTGATCGACCCTGGTGGCGACCTTGATTCCGTGCAGGCGGAAGTCAGAGGCCATGGCCTGACGCTGACGCAGATCTGGCTTACGCACGCCCACATCGATCATGCCGGCGGCACCGCCGAACTGGCAGCCAAACTCCATCTGCCGATCATCGGTCCGCATCCGGCCGACCAGTTCCTGATCGACGGTCTGGCCGCGCAGAGCCGGCTCTATGGTTTTCCGCCCGCAGCGGCCTTCACGCCGACGCGCTGGTTGTCCGATGGCGATACGGTCACGGTGGGCCACTGCACGCTGAGCGTGCGGCATTGCCCCGGCCACACGCCGGGCCACGTGGTGTTCTACTCGGCGGAGATCGGACGCGCCTTCGTTGGCGACGTCCTGTTTGCTGGCTCCATCGGACGTACCGACTTGCCGCAGGGGGACCATGACACGCTGCTGGAGAGCATCGTCGGTCGCCTGTGGCCGATGGGTGACGCCACCGTGTTCATCCCGGGCCATGGTCCGGAGAGCACGTTCGGCCGCGAGCGCAAGACCAATCCCTACGTGGGTGGCACTTGACGACAGCGCGGGGGCCGGACCGGGCCGAATTGATCCTGCGGCTGCGGTCTGGCGCCGTCTTCTTCTTCATTGCGCTGCCCTGGCTCAATCCATTTGCCTTCGGGCCTTCGCCTGCCGTCATCCCATGGCTGCTGACCATGGCCAGCCTGGCCCTTGTCCTGCTTTGGGCCGGGCAGGTTCGCCTGGCCGAACTCGCGCCGAGCGCATGGCTGACGGTGGCCTTGATCAGCGCCGTGCTGGGCCTGTTGCAGTATTTCGGCGTCTCGGCTGCGCTCGACCCCTGGGTCAACGCCACGGCCGTGGGAGAGGCCTTTGCCAACCTGCGCCAGCGCAACCAGTTTGCGACGCTGACCAGCATCGGCATGGCGTCCCTGCTGTGGTGGGCTGCGCGGCTGCAGGCACAGCCGGCCTGGCCCACTGATGCGCAGCGACGCGGCCGTTCTGCCCTGCTGGTCGGGGCGGCGGCGCTGCTGTCGATCGGCAATGCGGCTTCGTCCTCGCGAACCGGCATGGTGCAGTTGCTGCTATTGTTGGCGCTAACTTTGACCTGGGGCGGCTGGCGTCAATCCGGGCCCAGGCGGGTGCTGCTGTCGGCGGCGTTGGCCTATGGCCTGGCGGCTCTGTTGCTGCCGCGGCTGGCGGGTCTGGACGCACACGCCACAGGCATTCTGGTGCGCCTGCAGCAGGGTGACTCGGTCTGCGGCAGCCGCCTGACCCTCTGGTCCAACGTGCTGCACCTGATTGCCCAGAAGCCGTGGTTCGGCTGGGGCTGGGGTGAACTGGAGTACGCCCACTTCATCACGCTGTATCCGGGCGCGCGCTTTTGCGACATTCTGGACAATGCGCACAACCTACCGTTGCACTTGGCGGTGGAACTCGGGCTGCCCTTCACGCTGCTGGCCTGCAGCGGCGCGGTGTGGGCAGTGTGGCGCGCCAGACCCTGGCGCGAACAGGACGCCACGCGCCAACTGGCGTGGACCGTGCTGGCCGTCATCCTGTTGCACAGCATGCTCGAATACCCGCTGTGGTACGGACCGTTCCAGGTTGCGTTTGGCCTGAGCCTGTGGCTCTTGTGGCGCTCGCGCCGCACCAGCGTGTCACCATCATCCGTGCTGCGTCCGGCGACCTACCTCGCGTATGCGACGGCGGCGGTCCTGCTGGGCGGCAGCGGCTACGCGGCCTGGGACTACTACCGGGTCAGCCAGATCTACCTAAGCCCGCAGCAGCGCGCGCCGGCCTATCGGCACAACACGCTGGAGAAAATCGGCGATTCATGGCTGTTTGAAAACCAGGTGCGCTTTGCCCGGCTCACCACCACGACGCTGACGCGTGACAACGCCCGTGAACTGCATGATCTGGCGCAGGCCCTGCTGCATTTCTCATCCGAGCCAAGCGTGGTTGAAATGCTGATCGATAGCGCCACTGTGCTCGGGCGCGAGGACGAGGTAAGGTTCTACCTGCCGCGCTACCGGGCCGCTTTCCCTGAAGAACACGCGCGCTGGGTCCAGAACAATGCGGGCACGCCCGCGCCTCAACGCCAGTTGAAGTAGACCCAGCCGCACAGCGCGATGCCTACGGCAAACAGCAGCCAGGTCTGATCGATCGGATACGGGTAGAGCATCAATGCCAGGCCGCCCCATGTCAGGGCGGCACGGGCCGTCTTGCGGCCGCGCCGGAACGCCAGGTAGCCGACGATGCCGAACAGGATCGCGCCCAGCAGATACGCCGGGCTGGGCAATACCAAGCCGAGGGCCTCCAGTTGTTTGAGCTCATTCACGGCTACATTGTCGACGGGCCCGGCACAATCGGCGCATTCAGTGGATCGGAGGTTCGCGCATGAGCAGGTCCTGCACTCGATTGGTCGCAGCGCTGCTGTCGTTCAGCGCCGCCGCATGGGCACAGGCGGCCAGCGATATTGTCGTCATCGATCAGGGCGATCCCGCCTATACCGTTTATGCCGGCCTGCCGGGTGATCGCGCAGACGATGTCAACGCCAAGATCGCCGGGGAGCGGACGCAGGTCATCAGCGTCAAAGAATTTGCCGACCTCCCGGCCAGGTTTATCGGCGAGCGCATCGTGAGCGACGAGTATGCTGGCCTGCGCGCGCAGGAAGGAATCGTCGAACTGGTCCGTAAGTACGCAGGCACCCCGTTCGGCATCACCTGGAACGGGGGCATTGCCTACACTCGGCTGGATTACCAGTTTGCCAAACGGCAGTTCGCGGCCTACAGCAAAGACCCCGACGACTATCGACGCACCCGCAATCCGGATTCGAAGGCCGATCCGGTCAACCCGATTTCACATCTCAAAGCGTTGCTGGGCTGGTGAAGCGTTGGACCGACTTGATTGAGGGGCGCGTGAGTTGGTGACGGTCAGAGCGTCGGCTTTATTGAAGCCGCTGCCGTGCCCGCTGAAGCGCTGTCAGTGAGCCTGCGACAACGCCTGTCGGTATGTCCCGCCGCCGAAGACAATTCGGCGGTGGCTACGCCCCGCCGAGTTCGTGCGACAGTGCCGATTTAAAAAATTGTCTTTACAACAAGATTTGGATGCTCTTCATCGTGTTCATCTGAAAGGCTTTGCAGCGCCAGCAACACGTCGAGTGGAAATCCCTTCCGCGTATCGTTGCGGGTGTCGTGCATCAAGTTGCGCATATAGCTGACGAACTCTCGGTGTCCCCAGTAAAGCTTAAGCCGGTTTCCAATGTGGGGAAACGTTTCGTGGATGACCTTGAAGTGCGGGTTCGCGTCCAATTCAGACTGGCTGTTGTCGCTAGTGTTTTCGGGGACGCGGATGGGACGGGGGGTAGCTCGTCTTTCCTCTCTCGCTAAGGGTTTGGCATCAGTTCTGGGGGTCGTCGCCTTACCAGTTGCCTGAGTGCTGCGTCCAAAGAGTTTGCTAAACATTGTGAGGTCATATTAGCAGCCTCTCCCAAAAAGCCACCCAGCCTAACCCGCATATTTCACGCTTTTTGGTTTCCTGTCGAAATCTTGGTGATTGAGTGCGGTCAGGGCTGACGGCAAGTCCCGCACCGCTGTATTTCCAGCAGCAATGAGCAGACAAGGCGGCAGCGCACGCA